>TARA_R110002012_G_scaffold237719_3_pt1 | contig 17439 bp, 10 predicted proteins | sample TARA_R110002012 | Tara Oceans TARA_R110002012 (sample SAMEA4396515) | marine metagenome | biome: Westerlies Biome; feature: [DCM] deep chlorophyll maximum layer (ENVO:01000326); material: water (ENVO:00002006), including particulate matter (ENVO:01000060) such as... | depth 40 m
GAGAATTAATAAGGACTACAGTAGGCGTAAAGGGTGAAGATGCCAATCGTATAAGTTATGCGAAAGCCGTGGCTGCGCATTTTTTATATAAATTAAGTATTAACGGGCTTACGGTTACTCCAGGCCTACGCTATGAGAATATAACGTTGGGTAGAACCGATTATGGAAGCAACGATGCCAAGAGGTCGGGCCTTGACCTTTCCGAAAGGGAAAATAGGGTGGATGTTTGGATGCCGGGATTGGGTGCCAATTATAGGTTCACCAATAATTGGTCCGTTTTTGGTGGAATTCACAAAGGGTTTTCTCCTCCGGGGAGTACTGACGGCCAAAATCCGGAACAAAGTATAAATTACGAACTGGGCACACGTTTCAACCATAGTGGCCTAAAAGGCGAAATAATAGCGTACTATAATGATTATCAAAACCTACTGGGCAGCGACCTTGCCGCCACTGGTGGTACGGGCGGCCTTGACCAATTCAATGCGGGCGAGGTACGTGTAAGCGGGGTAGAAGTATTGTTGAACTATGATATTTTAAAAAACAGCTCCGAAAAGTTAAGACTTCCTGTATCGGTATCCTATACCTTGACCGACACCAAGTTCCTAAGTTCCTTTGAAAGTGATACCGATATATTCGGAGAGGTTACAGAAGGGGATGAAATTCCTTACATCGCCAAAAATCAGTTTAATTTGAATCTTGGACTGGAGCATGAGAAATTTTCTTTAAATATGGGTTTGCGATATACCGACGCCTTTAGGACGCAAGCGGGAACGGGCACAATACCGGCAAACCAAAAAGTTGATTTCAACTATGTTATTGACCTGTCGGGTCGATATTTTTACAATAAACACCTTACCTTCTCTTCTAACATTATCAATTTATTGGATGAAACCTATGCGGTATCCAGGGTTCCGGCAGGGCTAAGACCAGGGCATCCTTTTGGCATTAACTTTTCAGTAGCTTATGGTTTTTGACATAAAAATCAAAAATCACGCATTGTTGTATCAATTCTTGTATAAAGTTATTTCTGATTTTATTCACTAGAGTGAAGAATCATTAGTAAGACATGAATTTTATCCTTCAATTTCTCCCTCAAAATTTTAAGGGCTTTTGTAAGATGGCCTTCTACCGTTTTAAGGGAAACGCCCAAGTAATCTGCAATTTCATTATTTGTCAATCCTTCCTTTTTGCTCAACAAAAATACTCTGGAGCATTTTTTAGGGAGATTCTGGATCTCCATATCAATGATTTCCATCTTGCGTTTTAAAACTTCCTGGTTTTCGGACCGGGCAACAATATCGAGTGTCTCAACAAAAGTGGTTTCCAATAAATAAGTCTCTTTCCTGTATTTTTTTACGTGGTCCAGGAACTTGTTGCGAACAGATTTGTACAACCATCCCTTAATCACCACCCCATCGCTTAACTTGTCCCTTTTTTTCCATAAGGTAAAAAATGTTTCTTGGGTAAGGTCCTTTGCCAAAGTATCATCACGACCTAAACTTTTGGCATACCAATAGACTTCTTTGTAGTACAGATCAATGACCGCCCTAAATGCCGCTTTGTCCCCATTTCGGATTGCATTGAGATCAACATTTATGTTACGATCATTTGAATTCATAAACTATTTTAACAAAAATTTATCAAAATTATAGGTAAATGTAATAAAAAGCGAGGGTATTGTAAAGTTCGGTCGTTTGGTTAGTATGCATTGGCATTATCTTAATATTTCACAATGAAAAAAAGGAATATCAAAAACATCGTTCATAAATTCCTGGGCAATACCGCCACTACTGAGGAAATTGAATTTTTGACGAAATGGGTCAATAACAACAAGGCCAGCTTTCAAGAAGAGATCAAACTGCACTATCTCGTTACAGGGCTTTTTGCGGAAGAAAAAGCGGAACGCCTGAAAAGGGAATTGTTGGACAATATTGAAAAGTTCGAGATCAAGGAAAGAAGAAGTCGAAGGTTCAATGTACTGAAATATGCCGCTGTCTTCATAGGTATTGTTACGGTCGGCACTTTATTTTATTTGGGGGGAATTGCGGATAAAGATTTACCCCAAAAGCAAATCACCATTACTTTGGGTGATGGATCCACCAAGGAAATTTTGGAGGCCAAAACTTCGGAAGTGGTCTCCAGCTCCGGCACGTATGTGGCAGAGCAGGAAGGAAGCAAAATCATTTACAAAAAAAAATCGGCGAAAACCCTGAAAAACTCAGGGCCGCTGGTCTACAATACTCTGGAAGTCCCTTATGGTAAGAAATTCCAGATAGTATTGTCCGATGGTACCGAGGTATACTTAAACTCAGGATCGTCTTTGACATATCCCGTGGCTTTCTACGATGAAGGACCTCGGAACGTGGTCTTAAGGGGGGAGGCCTACTTTACCGTCAAGTCAGACTCCCTAAGGCCTTTCTCGGTGGATGCAGGTTTACTGGGCACCAAGGTTTTGGGCACCGAATTCAATATTTCCAATTACGCGGACGACGAATATGTCAAGGTTGTTTTGGTAGAAGGCAGAGTAGCTGTAAATGAAGGGGGAAATCCTGGTAGACGGGCTATTGTTTTGAGGCCACATCAAATGGCCTCATATTCCCTCTCTGGCGCAGATCTGGTTGTGTCCGACGTTGATGTAAGCAGCCACATCGCATGGAAAGATGGGATATTGCTTTTTAAAAACGAGGATTTTTATCGGATCACCAAAAAGCTTGAAAGACATTATGATATCGAAATCAATATTAAGGACGTAGAGGTGGGCCAAGAAAGATATACTGGAAGATTTAAGACAGAAACCATTGACGAAGTGCTACAAGCGTTTCAGCGTATAAAAGAATTTGAGTACTCAAGTTCCAAAAACAAAATAGAGATTAACCCTAAAAAGTAGACCTATGATATAAACAAAAGAATCCGGGATTGCGGTAACAATCCCTGGATTCCAAATGAATTTAAAAACTAATTAGCCAATTTCTAAACTCTCTCAAAAGTATGAAAAACACACTATGTAAAAGCTATTTTACGATTAAAATAGACCTTAAAATGAAGATAACCGCATTGTTTTTACTCGTTGCCCTATTTCAACTTAGTGCCAAGAATGCGTATTCTCAGAAGGGAAAGATTTCGATGAATATGGAGAACGCAACCATAGAATCCATATTCCATGAAATAGAAAAAAAGACCGACTTCAATATCCTTTATAAAAATTCTGCCCTGAACATCAACAAAAGGGTTTCAGTCAATGTCGATAGGGTAAAAATAGAAACTCTTTTGGACCTCATACTGGAAGAAACCAATGTTTCATATGAAATAAGACGAAAACTGATCGTTTTGTTGGAAAAGGATAAAAAATCCAAATCAGCAGATAATGCCCAGACACTTATCAATCCAGCTGTGCTACAGCAGCCCATTACAATAACGGGAACGGTAACCGATCAGGCGGACGTTCCATTGGCCGGGGTCAATATTGTAATCAAGGGTACTACAAAAGGCGTTTCCACGAATTTTGATGGTAAATACAAGATAGTTGCCTCCGCCGGGGATATTTTGGTGTTCTCATACATCGGCTTTCAGACGGCAGAAGTTTCAGTGCAACAAGATAATGTCATTGACTTGGAAATGGCCCCGAGTGCCAATCAATTGAACGAAGTAATCTTGACGGCAATAGGGACCAAGCAGTTAAAGGACGAAACGGGTGCAACCAGTTCATCGGTAGAACCGGAACGAATAGTAAAATCCGGGGAAACTGGGGTCATCAATGCGCTTTCAGGAAAAGTTTCCGGTCTTCGTATTGCTAGACAAAACGGTGATCCCGGGGCGGGGTCCAATATACAGATTAGGGGCATCAACTCTATTGAAGGGGATAGCAATCCCCTCATTATCATAGATGGTATCCCCGTAAGCAATGATTCTTTTGACGACGATGGTATAGGAGGTAGTACAAGTGTTACGCAGCAGTCAAGATTGAACGATATCAACCAGAACGATATTGAAAATGTTCAAATTTTGAAAGGGGCATCAGCGGCCGCCTTATGGGGTTCACGAGCGGCCAACGGGGTTATTTTAATTACCACAAAAGGAGGATCGTTCAATAGACGGCCGACGTTTACCTACAGCTCTACCTATTCCATTGATGATATATCGGTAAGGGTGCCATTGCAGGACAAGTTTGGACAAGGCCGCGACGGTGTACGGGCATTGAACAGAACCGAATCATGGGGAGACCGTATCGCTGACCGGCCCGGTGGAGAAGATGACTTTGACACCAGTGGAGAGTATTTTGTCACCCCTTCCGGCCAACTGTACTATCCCATTGCCAATAAAAATTCCAGGCAAACATTTATCGACGAGAATTTTGATGCCGTGTTTAGAAACGGTTCATTTCTACAGCACGATTTTTCTGTTGCCGGTGGTGGAGAAAAAGCTTCCTATTTTTTTAGCTACGGTATCCTGGAACAAGATGGGATCGTCAAAAATGCGGATTATAACCGTCAGAACATTAGATTGAACACCAAAGTAAATCTCACTGATTGGTTGGATGTTAGAAATAATGTGGCCTATACGTTTACAAAATCCAACAGGATCCGAGGGGGTGGAAGTATCACGGGCCTTTATATCGGTTTGCTGAGAAATCCTGCCGATTTTGATATCCGGGGTCACATTGGAACCTACGTCGATGGTTCCGGCGATGTTTTTCAGAACAGGCAGCGATCTTATCGAAATCAGATAGGTGCCTCTAGCAATGCAGGATATAACAATCCATTATGGACTATATACGAGCAACGCAACGAAACCAGGGTAGATCGTTTTTTAATGACCCCTGAAATAAATATTCGGGCTTCAAATTGGCTTGATTTTACACTTCGTGGTGGATTGGACTACTACTCCGATGAAAGATTGCAGTTTCTGCCGATCAATACGGCAGGGGGGGCGAGATTCGGCGATATGCGTTCAACGGTTGCGGTAAGTAAGGAATACAATTTTGACCTTCTTATGAAAACCAGGCACAACCTCACGCCAGATATAAACATGAACACAACATGGGGTTTTAACTTCAATAACAGAAAAAGAGCCACATCATCCATAAGATTGACCCCGTTCGTGGTGGATTCTAGACAACCTATTTCAGATTTGAATCCGGATGATGCTTCCACAAGCTGGAGCAGGAATTTACGTCAAATCCGTACCAATAGAGGTTATGCGCTGGTTAATTTCGGCTTGTTCGACCAGCTGTTCGTCAATGCGTCTGCCTCTTTAGAGGCATCTTCTACTATTGAAGGAGCGTTCTTTTATCCTTCCGTGGATATGGCATGGCAATTCAGTGACCTTTTTGAAAGTGACGAACAATTTTTCGGGAAGTTGAGGGCGTCGTGGGGAAAAGTCGGGATACAGCCAGGACCTTATCGTTTCGAGACGCTTGCAACGACCAATTTCCAAGATTTTGGCGGTGTTTTTGAGGTTTCGGATATTCGTGGCAACCGTAACCTTAGGCCAGAAATAAAAACGGAATACGAAATTGGTGCCGACCTGCGATTTTTCGGAAATAGACTGAATCTTGGGGTGACCTATTATGAAAATGAAATAGACGACATTCTGTTTGAGGTCAAGACCAATCCCAGTTCGGGTTTCAATAACAGCTACCGAAATGCAGGTATCATAGAAAACAAAGGCTGGGAAATAGACCTCTTGGCCAAACTCATCGAAAAAGAGGATTTTTCACTATCGTTCAATGCCAATTTCAACAACAACGAGAATTTGGTGGTAGATATCTTCGGTGCCGAGACCGTGGATATCGGGGGTACTTCGAAAGCTGTCAAAGGATTTCCAATGAGTTCATTCTGGCTCCCCGGTTCTGTCTTGAATGAAGATGGTACACGTGCATTGGATGAGAACGGATTCCCTGAAGTGGATACCGAAAGACGGGTTATAGGGGATCCCAATCCCGATTGGAGAGGTGGTGCCGGTATGCAACTGAACTTCAAGGGTTTTGACTTTAGCTTTCTCTTTGAACACTCACAGGGCGGGGATTTCATCAACCGGGGAAGAATCGTAATGTATGGGTTCGGTACGCATGCCGATGTAGGAAATGAAGTTACCCTGACCGAGGATTTGGTAAACGTAAATGGTGATGTGTTCAGTGCCGGAACTACGGTTAGGGGCAACATAACTGATTTTGGGGCCGGTAATGTATTGCTCGATGAATCCTTTTATAGAACACGTGGCGGGGGCCTTGGGTTCAACAAACTCAACGACCTTTATATTGAGGATGCCACATGGACCAAACTTCGGAACGTGACCTTAGGATATACGTTTGATAGAAACAGGTACAAAAACTTTCCCCTGAAAAGCCTAAGAATAGCTTTGACGGGTAGGGACCTTATTTTGTGGACCGACATCATTGGCTCTGATCCCGAGACCAGTTATTATGGTATCAGCAATGCCTCCGGGATGGACTACTTCACCAATCCCTCGACCCGCTCTGTACTTTTTAACCTAACGGCTACCTTTTAAACCACGAACCCAAAAACAGTATAAAATGAAAACAACAAATAAAAATCATATAATCCTATTATTATTTTTCACCTCCCTTTTTATCGGATGTGAGGAATTGGTGGATGGTATTAACGAAAACCCCAACAACTTTACCTTGGAAGAGTTGGAGCCGGGTCTATTTTTGAACGGGGCCGAGTTGAATCTTATCGATATCCTGCTGGATGATTTCAATAGAATGGCAGGATACTGGTCTGGCCAGCTCATTGGTTTTGACCAAACGGAATTGGAACGGTATAGCTACAATGTAACATTTACCGACTTTAACTGGGATGGCTACCAAGAAGTTTTGACCCCGTTAAAGGAAATTAGGGAACGGACACCTGACAATAACAGGTACCAAGGGATTACCAGGGTACTTGAAGCCCAACTTGTTGGAAACTATGCCTCTTTATATGGCGATATCCCCTATTCCAATGCTTTGTTGGAGATTGACAACCCCGAATTCGATGGTCAGGCGGAAGTATTCGATTCGTTACAGTCCCTATTGGATGTAGCAATCGGCAACCTGTCCAGCGTCACTCCTCAAGATGTGGTCTTGGAGGATTTTCTGTTCAATGGTGATGCAACAAAATGGTTACAGTCCGCTTGGACGTTGAAGGCCAGGTTTTATATGCTGACCCGGCAATATGATTTGGCCTATGCAGCCGCACAGAACGGAATATCCTCACAGGACAACAGTATGGTTTTTGTCCCCTTGGATTTGGAAGACGTTACCAGCACAAAAAACAAATTTTGGATATTGCTGAACAACACGCCCAGCACGGGAACTGGAGAAAGTTACCTTATCCAGCTTTTGGATCCATCCAGTGGTATTTCGAGAAACAATGCAAAAACAGATGAAACTGCCAGATTACGGTACTATACCATCAATGAGGCGGACCCCGACGGTAATTTAGGTATCGCCAATGAGTTGGAACCACAACCCTTGATCACCTATAAAGAGAATGTATTGATCTTGGCCGAGGCAGGTGCCCGTACCCAAGGCTTCAATGTCGGCTTGGGACATTTAAATGCTTGGAGGTCGGCATTGGGAACTGGCGATTTTTTCAATACCAGTGTAGCGGGGGAACCCATTTTATACGATGCATACACCGCTGCGGACTTTGCCCCCGGAGGTATGGAGAATTCTGATAGTATAGATTCGGATACTGCGCTATTACGTGAAATTGTTGAGGAACGTTACATTACCGGCTTTACCACATTCATGCCTTTCGATGATGCCCGAAGATTACGTACCGAGAGCGAAATAGCAGTCCCTTTTCCGAACAACACTACGACGGCACCGGGTCGAGTAGAGCGATTTTTGTACCCCGAAGATGAAGTGTTGGCCAATACAAACGTGCCCGAAGAACCAGGTCTTTTTGTTCCAAACCCCATTAATCAATAATAAATATCAATTTTTTAAAAATTTAAATTCAATGAAAAAGCAAGTAAAAAATTTTATGCTACTAATGTTCACCCTTTGCGCTGTATCCCTTGTTGATGCCCAAGAGAAATCGAAAGAATTCGAGGTGCTGGGCAATTGTAATGGCTGCAAAAAACGTATCGAGAAAGCAGCCAATTCAATAGAAGGTGTGGCCAGCGCAACGTGGAACAAGGATACCAAGATAATGGAGGTCGCATATGATTCGGAAAAGACCTCATTGGAGGACATATCCAAGGCAATTAACGAGGTAGGCCACGATACGAAGTTTGGGAAAGCAAGCGATAGTGCCTATGAAGCCTTACCCGGTTGTTGCCAGTATGATAGGGAAGGTCCCGACAGTTCAAAAGCTTCTAAAGAAGAGGCCGTAGCTTCTTATAGCTTTACGGTTTCCGGAAATTGCGGAATGTGCAAAAAACGTATCGAAAAAGCGGCTAAAGGTGTAGCGGGAGTAATCGATGCAAATTGGGATAAAGAGACCAAGGTTGTCGATATCCAAGTTTCCGAGGATAGCACAACAAGGGATATGGTTTCGGAGGCGATTGCTGGCGTAGGCCACGATACCGAATTTCATAAAGCCGAAGTATCAATATACAATGACCTACCGGGTTGTTGCCAATATGATAGGGTGCAGTAAACATATTAAACCTAGGGCTGTTCGCATTATTCGAATCATTTCAGGACCCGGATTGGAAGAAAATTTTAGAGTTAGTTTTCCTTATTTGAGTTAGTCGATCCCGTTCTGGATCAATAATGTTAGAGCAGCCCTTTTTTATTACAAAAGGATGGTCGAAGAACACACAACTACCCTTGAAACCTATTTCCAAGGTTTCAGAAGGGATATCATCGGGGTTGCCCAAGACATAGAGACCCCATATGGAAAAAAACCTTTGGTCTACGCCGATTGGATCGCCAGCGGTCGGCTCTATGCGCCGATAGAGGATATCATGCGTGATAGAATCGGACCTATGGTCGGCAATACCCATTCGGAGAGCTCGCAAACCGGTAAATTTATGACCAATTTGTATGAAACGGCCAAGCAGCTTATTAAGGGGCATGTGAATGCATCCGAAGAAGATGTAATCATTACCACCGATACGGGCATGACCGGCGTGCTCTGCAAATTTCAACGGATTTTAGGTCTTAAGGTTCCCGAAAAACTTTCGCATTTGTTGAAAATACCCGAAAGCGAACGTCCGGTGGTTTTTCTGACCCATATGGAGCACCACTCCAATCAGACCACCTGGTTGGAGACCATTGCGGATGTGGTCGTATTGCAACCTACCAAGAGTTTGTTCGTAGATGCGAACGCGCTCAAAACCGAGCTTGAAAAATACAAGGACAGAAAACTAAAAATAGGTTCCTTTACCGCATGCTCGAACGTGACCGGTATAAGTGCACCGTATTATGAACTTGCCGAAATCATGCATTCGCACGGGGGTTACTGTTTTGTGGATTTTGCAGCCTCTGCACCGTACGTCGATATTGATATGCATCCGGAAAAAGAGACCCAAAGGTTGGATGCTATCTTCTTTTCGCCCCATAAATTCCTGGGAGGTCCCGGAAGTTCCGGGGTGTTGGTATTCAACAAGGCGCTATACCAAAACCGCATCCCCGATAATCCGGGTGGCGGAACGGTCACATGGACCGACCCATGGGGAGGGCATAGTTTCTTCGAAAGTGTGGAAGCCCGCGAAGATGGTGGCACTCCAGGATTTTTACAGACCATGAGGACCGCTCTTGCCATACGATTGAAAGAAGAGATGAACGTTGAAAAAATTCGTCAGCGGGAAAACGAATTGGTAAGAAGGTGCTTTGAAGAACTTCCCAAAATAAAAGGTATCCATGTCTTGGCCGGTGAGGTCCGATACCGTTTGGGCGTATTCTCATTTTACTTGGAGCATCTACATTATAATCTAGTGGTGAGATTGCTGAACGACCATTATGGTATTCAGGTAAGGGGTGGCTGTTCATGTGCGGGCACCTATGGGCATCTTTTGTTGGAGGTTTCCAAAGAAAGATCCCGAAGTATTACGAGTCAGATAGACCTCGGAAACCTTGCGGAAAAACCCGGCTGGATACGTCTTTCCCTTCATCCTACGATGACCGACGATGAACTGGGCTATATCCTGTCAGCCATAAAAAAGGTATCGGAAGAGGGAGAGGAAATGGGCAAGGAATATCAATATAACGGACACACCAATGCCTTTTACCATAAATCCGAAAAACAGGTAAAAGAAGAATTGGTGCATTGGTTCGATATCTAAAACTAAATCAAAATCAAATACCTGTATGTCAATATTGAAACCATTAAAATACATTCTCGGCTATTGCTTTCTGATTCATTCTTTAGCCGTTAACGGACAAGAGACCTTTCCTAAAAATGATATTTCGGATGAACGTCCCAAAGCTATTGCTTTCACACATGCCACCATTATAGTTGATCCCGAAACCATATTGAAGGATGGCACATTGGTTATTAAGGACGGGAAAATCGAGGCTGTTGGGAGTCAAATTCAAATCCCGACCGGTTATACTGAAATAGACCTGCAAGGGCATTACGTTTACCCTTCCTTCATAGATATGTTCAGCCATTACGGGCAACCTGAGGTCATTATACCGAAAAGGGGGAACCCTTACGTAAAAAGGGAACAGATTCAGTCGGACACAGAGGGAGCCTACAATGCCAATGAGGCCATCAAATCAAACTACAATAGTGCCGATCACTTTAAGATTGATGAAAAGAAGGCAGAAAAATTAAGGGCACTAGGTTTTGGAACAGTTGCCACCATTAGGCCTGATGGTATCGCCCGTGGTACCGCGGCACTGGTGGTTCTCGGCGAAGGCAGGGAAAACAATATGCTTATAAAGTCCGAGGTAGCCGCTCATTATTCCTTCGATAAGGGAAGTTCCACACAAGATTATCCGGTATCGCCCATGGGCGCAATTGCATTGTTGCGCCAAACATTTTATGATGCTGAGTGGTACGCTTCACAAAAACAAAGACCTTTTACGGATCTCTCCCTAGAGGCAATCACGGCGAACCAAAACCTGCCTCAGATACTTGAAACCGAGGGCTGGTTAACGGCACTTAGGGCAAACAAAATTGCAAGGGAATTTGATCTCGACCTGATTATCAAGGGAGGTGGCGACGAGTACCAGCGCATTGAAGAAGTAAAACAGATGAACGCTCCCCTGGTCATTCCATTGAACTTTCCCAATACCTTTGACGTGTCAGACCCACATCTTATGCCGAAAATATCGTTGGCGGATTTAAAGCATTGGGAGTTGGCACCCTACAACCCTGCACGATTGGAAGAAAAAAACATCCAATTTGCGATTACTTCGCATCCCTTAGATTCCAGAACAACCAATTTTTTAAAAAATCTGAGAAAATCGGTTGCCTATGGGCTTAGTACGGAAAAAGCACTGGCAGCATTGACTACGGTACCCGCAAGTCTATTGAAAGTAGCCGGTAGGGTCGGTACCTTGGAAAAGGGCAAACTTGCAAATTTCATTGTATTGAACGGCGACCTGTTCGACACAAATTCCATACTGCTCGAAAACTATATACGAGGTGAGCGATATATCGTTGAACAATTACCGAATATGACGGTTTTGGGCGAATACAAACTAGAGGTTGGAAACTTGAACGATATTTTGACAATCGAGCAGAAAAAAACAAAATACGGGGCACAGCTGGAATCCATTGATGGCACTTCAAAAAAGGCAACCTTTACAATGGATGGTGACATGGTAATCCTTTCCTTTGAAGCAAAGGATAAGGAATACCATTTAAGTGGATGGGTCACCACATTGGACGACAAAACCATGATGAAAGGAAAGGGAACTATTGATTACAGCAAGGATATAGCTTGGAAAGCGGTCCGGACAAGTACGACAACTGTTGATTCCCAAAAAAATGGAGCTTCAAAAACATCAACGAACACCGGAAAAGTCATTTATCCCTTCATGGCCTTTGGTACCGAGGAAAAGATCAAGCGAGAAACCCTATTGATTACAAATGCCACGGTGTGGACAAACGAAGAAGTAGGCATTCTCAAAAATACCGATGTACTGCTACAAGGAGAAAAGATTGTAAAAATCGGCAAAGACCTGACCTTCAAAAATGCCCGGGTCATAGACGGCTCGGGCAAACACCTAACCCCGGGTATCATCGATGAACATTCGCATATTGCCATAAGTGCGGTCAACGAAATTGCAGCCAATTCAGGTATGGTAAGAATGCAAGATGTATTGGATTCCGAAGATGCAGGTATCTACCGGGCTTTGGCCGGTGGCGTTGTCGCGGCCCAATTGCTCCACGGTTCTTCCGATCCCATTGGCGGGCAATCGGCATTGATAAAGCTTAAATGGGGAGAAAGCCCGGAAAACCTCAAAATCAAGGATGCCGCCCCCTTTATTAAATTTGCGTTAGGTGAAAATCCGAAACGGTCAAAAAGTGCGCCCTCCATCCGTTTTCCAAGAAGTCTGATGGGATTGGAGCAATTCTATAGTAATGCTTTTACGGAAGCACTGGATTATAAAGCGGATTGGGACGAATACAATGCACTTAGTGCCAAACGAAAATACAAGGTGGTAATGCCCAGAAAAGACTTGTTAAAAGAAGCCATGTTAGAGATTGTGCAAGGCAGGCGTTATATATCCGCCCACTCTTACCAACAAAAGGAAATGTTGATGCTGATGGACGTTGCAGAACGCTTTGGTTTCGCCATAAATACCTTTACCCATGCCTTGGAAGGGTATCGCATAGCGGATAAAATGAAGGAGCATGGGGTCGGTGGCAGTACCTTTTCGGACAAATGGAACTTTAAATGGGAAACCCGCAATGCAATTCCCTACAATGCGGCCATCATGAACCGTGAAGGCGTTCTCACGGCCATTAACTCAGATAGTCGTGAAACCATAAGGCATCTCAACCATGAAGCCGCCAAAGCCATAAAATATGGGGGCAGCAGTGCTGAGGATGCCCTAAAAATGATTACCCTGAACCCTGCTAAACTCTTACACCTGGACGATACCATGGGTAGTATTAAAACGGGTAAATCCGCAGATGTGGTTCTTTGGTCCGGCCCGCCCATGTCCCTTTACTCAAAACCGGAGATGACCATTATTGAAGGTGCTGTTTATTTTGATATCAAAAAGGATAAACTCTTGAGAGAGGAGAACAGGAAGGAACGTAGCCGCATTTTTCGATTGATGGGCGCAGAGGGTTCATCGGATAAAAAGTCTTCAAAAATCTCTAGGATAAAGCCCGAGTTTCACTGCGAGTATATTGAGCAGGATCAGAGCGAATAAAACTTCAAAACAACAATAACATGAAGCAAAACGTACCAATATTTTTCTTTTTCTTGATAACGACACTCCAGTGTCCACATGAACTTATAGGCCAATTAGTGCCTAAACCTGCCGAACCTCAATCCGAACCTATTTTACTCACGGGAGCTACCATCCATACCGGAACGGGAGAAGTTATCGAAAACGGGGCAGTAGGGTTCAAAGAAGGAAAGATCACCTATGTCGGCGGGCAGAAAGGAATAGCATTAGAAAAGGCAGACTACCAAGTACGGGATGTAAGTGGTCAACATATCTATCCAGGGATGATATTGCTGAATTCTTTGATCGGTATCGAGGAGATTAGTGGAGTACCCCATTCAAACGATAAATTGGAAGAAGGGGATATGAATCCCAGTTTACAAACTGTATTTGCCTTTGACACCGGGTCAGAACACATACCGACGTTACGATTCAATGGGATTCTTTATGTCGAAAGTATCAGATCCGGGGGATTGATTTCAGGAAACTCCGCTGTTATGGAAATGGACGGTTGGAGTTGGCAGGAAGCCGCTTTTAAAGAAGGAGCTGCCCTCCATTTGCATTGGCCTTCTTCAACAAGGACCTCCTATGATAAAAATACCAAAACCAGAAGTATCAAAAAAAATAGCGGGTATGACACCCAAGTAACGCAATTGGAAAGTCTGTTTTCAGCAGCCAATTCCTATAGAAAAATCGGGCAAAAGACAACGAATTTGAAACTGGAGGCCCTACAAGGGCTTTTTGATGGAAAAAAAGTACTTGCCGTACATGCCGATGAACCTAAAGAAATTGTTGAGGCCATTACCTTTGCAAAGTCGCATAAGGTCAAGAAAATACTTTTGGTTTCTGCTTATCCCGTGCTTTTGGTAAAGGAATTTATTAAGGAGAACGATATCCCGGTCCTATTGCCGCCGACCTATGATTATCCTGATAATGATGGCATGGATTATAACGCCTATTATTCCCTGCCGCATTTGCTTACTGAAGAAGGCATTACGGTGGGCCTGAACCATTACGGGATGCTCTCTAACTCTCGGAACCTTCCGTTTTATGCCGGAATGGCAGCAGCATTTGGTATGGATAAGGAAGACGCTCTTAAATTGATTACCCTGAACCCTGCAAAAATGCTTGGTATCGATGACAGACTTGGTTCCATTACCGTAGGCAAGGATGCCAGCCTGTTCGTTTCCCAAGGGGATGCGCTCGATGTGCAGACGAACTCCCTTTCCATGGCATTCATCCGTGGAAAGGAACTAATCCTTGAAGGACCACATCAAGAAAATTTTAAGCGCTATTCCGAAAAATACGGGCATGGTGAATAACGTTTTGAGAAACGTTGAGGATACTATTATCGGCTTTAGCAACTGGATATGGGATCTGCCCTTATTGATATTGCTGGTGGGCGGTGGCATCTATCTTTTATTGTACTCCAGATTTTTACCATTCAAGCATTTTTGGCATGCAATAGCCGTTTTACGCGGAAAATACGATATCAAGGGCAGTGTTGGCCAGATCAGTGCCTTTAGGGCGTTATCGACGGCATTGTCATCTACCTTGGGTATGGGTAACATTTCCGGTGTAGCTATAGCCATTGGTATGGGCGGACCTGGCGCTCTTTTTTGGATGTGGATAAGTGCCTTGATCGGGATGGCGACCAAATACTATACCTGCTCACTGGCAATTATGTATCGAGGCAAAGATGATTCAGGTGTTGTTCAAGGAGGTCCTATGTATGTAATTATGCAGGGGCTTGGGAAAAAATGGAGACCGCTAGCTGTTTTCTTTTCCATAGCGGGTCTTTTTGGTTCCCTCCCAATTTTTACGGCCAATCAGCTGACCCAGGTCTTAAATGACGTTCTCTTGCCCGGCCTGGGTTATGAGGCGTCCACAAAATCCTCATTGCTGATCGGAATTGCTATTAGTGTTATGGTGTCCATAGTCATCTTTGGAGGGATTCAACGTATCGCAAACTATGCAAGCAAACTCGTTCCTTTGATGGTATTGCTGTATTTCTTATCGGTATTTTATATTCTAGCCAAGAACCATACAAACATTATACCGGCATTTGAACAGGTGTTTACGGACGCCTTGACTGGAAATGCCGTTTTGGGCGGTAGTCTTGGAGCTATTATCATTATTGGTGTGAGAAGGGCCGCTTTCTCCAACGAGGCGGGTATCGGCACGGCCCCTATGGCACATGGGGCATCCAAGAATACGGAGCCGGTTCGGGAAGGATTGGTGGCCATGTTGGGCCCTTTTATAGATACCATTGTGGTATGCACCTTGACCGCCATCGCCATTTTAGCAACCAAAAGTTGGAAAACTCCGGATATCGGTGGCGTAACCGTAACATTAAATGCCTTTACAACGACTATGCCCGATTATGGTGCAATATTATTGGTTTTTATTGTATTCATCTTTGCGATCACTTCCTTGTTTACGTATTCCTATTATGGTACTAAGTGTATTGCCTTTCTTCTGGGAACACGGCACAAAAAAACCTACAATTATATGTATGTGGCCAGCATAACGTTAGGTTCAATTTCTACGATGAGCGGTATTGTAGGTCTCATTGACATCAGCTTTGCCTTGATGGCAATACCCACTATGCTATCTGCCCTTATCCTTTCGCCAAAGGTGAATAGGGCCACACTTATTTATTTTAAAAAGGTATATCTAAAATCCAGCACTATCTAAACCAAAGACTATGAAAAAGATTGTAATTCTTTTATATCTAGCGAGCCTCGCATCGATCAGGGCCCAAACGACGAAATTTCAGGGGCAGCCGCCAATTAAAATTGTACCTACTACTTCCAAACCAATACAAAAACAATGGAAGGGCAACTTTAAATTCAACAGTGGAGACGTGGTTTTTTCCAATGATTTTGAGGGGGCTAGACTTAATGGTGTCCTACAGGACAATGATAGTACGTACACGGCCTTAATTACCTCTGAAAACACCCCGGTCAATACCAGTCCATGGTATGCCTTTAAGGTATGGGCCAAGGAAAGGGAGGAAATTTCGCTTATGCTGACGTATCAGGAATCGTCCAAACATAGGTATTATCCCAAACTCAGCCGTGATGGACTCAACTGGTCGCCAATTGATTCGATCAACTATACCGAATATGAAAAAGGGGACAAGGATTTTGGCCCTGGTTCGCTCCCGTTAAAAGTAAGCATAAAATTAGAGGTAGGCCCCGATACGCTTTGGGTTGCGGGCCAAGAACTGCATACCTCGAAACATGTGTCCAGCTGGAGAGGGACATTGTCGCAGAAACCCTTCATAAGTCAAATGGAAATAGGTAAGAGCCGTGAGGGAAGAAGTATAAAAGTTCTTACCATAGGTAAGGAATCGTCCAAAAACATGCTCATGGTCATATCAAGACAACATCCTCCCGAAGTCACGGGCTATCTTGCGATGAAATCCTTTATCGAAACCATTGGTTCCGATACCAAATTGGCCAGAAAGTTCAGAAGAAAATTTACTACCTATGTGGTGCCCTTGATGAATCCGGATGGAGTAGATAATGGTCATTGGCGCCATAATGCAGGGGGCATAGATCTAAATCGCGATTGGGCGAACTTTCAGCAACCAGAAACCCGGGCCGTAAAAACCTTTATGGAAAATAGAATCGGGGAAACCCAAGGAAAATTCTATTTTGGCATTGATTTCCATTCCACTTGGGACGATATTTACTATACCGTGGATCCCAAATTGGAGGGCAATATGCCCCGGCTGGTCCCTGACTGGTTGGAGGCCGTCAAAAACGCGATCGATTCTTACGACCCCAATATCAGGCCCGGCGACGAAATGGAGCCTACTGCGGTTTCAAGAAACTTTTTTTTCGTAAACTTTGGTGCCGAAGCCTTGGTTTTTGAAATTGGAGATAATACCCCAAGATCCTTCGTAGAGGAGAAAGGTAGAATAAGTGCCGACATTTTAATGCAATTGATGCTGAATCGCCTGGATTAATGAATAAAAAAATTGAAATATATATGAAAGCCTTTCGAAGAAAATTACTCTTTTTCCTTTCGATTTTGCCCTTCCTTGGCGTGGCACAAGAAAGGATAGTGGACAAGGCCATTGAGGTATCGGGTATGGAAAAAATGAAAAATGCAGAGGCTTC
>TARA_R110002012_G_scaffold36218_3_pt1 | contig 17431 bp, 19 predicted proteins | sample TARA_R110002012 | Tara Oceans TARA_R110002012 (sample SAMEA4396515) | marine metagenome | biome: Westerlies Biome; feature: [DCM] deep chlorophyll maximum layer (ENVO:01000326); material: water (ENVO:00002006), including particulate matter (ENVO:01000060) such as... | depth 40 m
GAAGGACGGGGCGGCGATGACCGCCAATGCTTCAAGTCACCAGGGTTCGGTCTTGCTCCATCCAGGAAGCGAGGCGGAGCCTGACGGATGGGGGCTGCTGACGGGGCCCTGACTGGAGAATCGTGGATGCGGATGGAGCCCCCATCCGAGCCGCTGCGCGGCCCACCTTCCCCCGAAATGGGGGAAGGACGGGGCAGCGATGACCGCCAACGCTTCACAGCGGCGCTCAAGCCGTTAGGGTTCGGTCTTGCTGTTGAGGAGCCGTTCCATGCGCCGTCGCACCTTTCTGTCGACCCTGCCCGCAGGGGCTGTTCTGGCCGGGGCCGGCGTCGCCAACGCCGCGATGGTGCAGACCCCTGCCGCGCGACCCGCCGTTCAGAACGCCGCACCCGCCGACCCCTATGCCGGCGTCGGTCCCGGCAATCGCAACAGCGGGGTGCAGTTCGTCAGTCGCTCGACCGTCTGGGGCGCGCACGGGGCGGCGGCGACGGCCCATCCGCGCGCGACGCTGATCGGCATCGACACGCTGAGGCGCGGGGGCTCGGCCATCGACGCGGCCATCGCCATCAATGCGGCGCTGGGCTTTCTGGAACCGACGGCCAACGGTATCGGCGGCGACGCCTTCTGCATGCTGTGGGACCCGGCGCAGCGCAAGGTGGTCGGCTTCAATGGCTCGGGCAACAGCCCGCGGGGCCTGTCGCTGGCCACAGTCCGCGCGAAGGCGGTCGATGGCCATGTGCCGAAATACGGGGCGGTGACGGTCAATGTGCCCGGCACGGTCGATGCCTGGTGGAGCGCCCACCAGCGCTACGGCAAGCTGCCGTGGAAGGAGGTGCTGCTGCCCGTCGCCGAGCTGTGCGAGGCGGGGGTGCCCATGCCCCAGCTGATCGCCTGGTACCTCGAGCGCAACATGGCCGGCTTCGACGCATCGAGCGCGATGATCGAGGAGAACGCCAACCGGAAACAGGTCTATGCCCCCGGTGGGCGCACCCCGGCGGTCGGCGAGGTGTTCGCCAATCCCCATCTGGGTCGCACCCTGCGTCTGATCGCCGAGGGCGGGCGCGACGCCTTTTATGAGGGTGAGATCGCCGACCATATCGAACGCTATTTCCGTCGCATCGGTGGCTGGCTGACCAAGGCCGATCTGGCCGCCCATCACACCGAATGGGTTGAGCCGATCCGCACCGACTACCGCGGCGTCGACGTCTATGGCCTCGGTCCCAATACCCAGGGCCTGTCGACCAACCAGATCCTCAATGTCTGCGAACGGTTCGACCTGAAGGGCATGGGGTTCCAGTCGGCCGCCTCGATCCACCATCAGGCCGAGGCCAAGCGGCTGGCGTTCGAGGACCGGGCCAGATGGTTCGCCGATCCGCGCTTCAGCGAGACGCCGGTCGAATGGCTGAATTCGAAGGCTTATGCCGCCGAACGGGCGCGGCTGATCCGGCCGGACCGGGTGATGGACCGGGTCTTCCCCGGCGACGCCCCGACCCACGGCGACACCACCTATTTCAGCGTCGCCGACAAGGACGGCATGATGGTCAGCTGGATCCAGTCCAACTATCGCGGCATGGGCTCGGGTCTGGCCCCCGACGACGGTCAGGGCAACCCGCTGGGCTTCATGTTCCAGGACCGGGGCGAGCTGTTCGCCCTGACCGACGGCCACCCCAACATCTATGCGCCGGGCAAGCGGCCCTTCCACACCATCATTCCCGGCTTCGCCTGCAAGGGTGGTGAGCCGTGGATGGCCTTCGGCGTCATGGGCGGCGGTATGCAGCCACAGGGACAGGCCCAGATCATCATCAATATGGTCGACTACGGCCTCGACCCGCAGGAGGCCGGCGACAGTCCGCGCTGGCAGCACGAGGGTTCATCCGAACCGACCGGCCAGCCGGCCGAGGGGGTCGGGGTGCTGCATCTGGAAACCGGCGTACCCGCCGCGACCAAGGCACAGCTGGAAGCCATGGGCTGGGTGCTGGGTGGCCCTGACGGCGGCTTCGGCGGCTATCAGAATGTGGTGCGTCAGGTGAACGGCCGCGGGCCGTGGACCTATGGCGCGGCGACCGAGATGCGCAAGGACGGGATCGCGCTGGCGTACTGACCGCACGTCCGCGTCAGCTTCAAAAGTCTTACTTTCTGTGGTAAGACTTGCCCATGCGCATTACCTCAAAGGGTCAGGTCACCATACCCATCGCCATCCGCGAACGGGCTGGCCTGTTGCCGCTTACCGAGGTGGAATGGGTCATGGAAGGCGGCAAGGTCGTGCTCAGGCCGGCCGACGGCCTGACGCGCGGGCAGCGCCTTGTCGAGCGGCTTCGAAACTCGGCCACGGCCAACACCGACATGTCAGCGGACGAACTCTTCGAGATGATGCGTGGGCCTTGGGAAGATTTGCCGGAGGAACCCGGCCCCGGCCTTCAGGAGAAGGCACGCCGGTTCGCCCCAAAGAAATGACGCCGGTCCTTGTCGACAGCAACGTCATTTTTGACGTGGTCGCACCTCTCGGCGAGTGGAAGGCGTGGTCGATCGACGCCCTGGCGCGCGCCGCGGACCGCAGCGCGTTGTACATCAATCAGATCGTCTATGCCGAAATCTCGGCGGGCTATCACCACGCTTCTGAGGTCGATGCGATTCTCGACACATTCGGGTTGGATCGGGACGACATGCCCTGGTCCGCCGCCTTCCTCGCAGGACGCGCCTACCAGACCTACCGGCAGCGTGGCGGGGAACGCCGCTCACCCCTGCCTGACTTCTTCATCGGGGCCCATGCGGCGGTACGGCGCTATACTCTGCTGACCCGCGACGCGCGGCGCTATCGCACGTATTTCCCCGGCATTGACCTGATCTGCCCGGATAGTGACTGAGCGCCTAAGTCGCCGACACCTCTTCCGGTTCCAGCTCATAGACGGTCGAGCAGTATTCGCAGGTCACCCGGATCTTGCCGTCGGCCTCGACCATGTCGGCTCGCGCTTCGGGATCGAAGGACGACAGAACCGCGCCGATGCGGTCTTTCGAACAGCGGCAGATCGCCTGCAGGGTGCGCGCATCCTCCAGCCGCACTCCGTCCTCGTGAAACAGGCGGAACAGCAGGATTTCCGGCGTGATGGTCGGGTCCAGCAGTTCGTCGTCGGCCAGGGTCTGGAACAGGGCGCGCGAGCGGTCCCAGACCTCGCGGGTCGATCCGCGTGCGTCATCCGAGGCGATGGTCTGGATCATGGCCCCGCCGGCGCGCCAGTGGGTGCCGGTTTCATCCGTGATTTCCCCGACCGAGAGGCGCACCCTGGTCGGAACCTGTTCGGATTGCTGGAAATAGTGTTCGGCGCACAGCGACAGGCTCTCGCCCTCGATCGGGGTGATGCCCTGGGTCCGTTCGAAGTCCGGGCCACGGTCCAGCGTCATGATGAACAGGCCCTGGCCCAGCAGGGTCTGGGCTCCCGGGCGGGCGAAGCCGGTCGAGGCCGCCGCGACTTCGTCGGCGTCATAGCGGCAGAAGCCACGCATGGTGCCCGAAGTATCGTAGTCGGCGACCGCATAGCGAACGGGACCGTCGCCCTGAACCTGAATGGTCAGATGCCCCTCGAACTTCAGGCTGGAGCCCACGAGGGCGGCCAGCGCGCAGGCCTCGCCCAGCAGGGCCGCGACGGGTTCCGGATAGGCGTGGGCCGACAGGATGGTGTCGATGACGGCCCCCATACGAACCAGCCGGCCACGCACCGGCCAGCCCTCGATCTGGAAGGCGGCGGCGATATCATCAACGGGTGCGTTCGGGGACGCGGGGTCATGCGCGTGGTCGGACACGGCTTATCCTTGCAGGAGGCTGTCGGAAGTCTCGCAAGATAGGCACCCGTACCGCCGATGGTAAGGGGACATCGTTGAGGTCGGTGCCAGAGCAAGACGCTTGTTCGACCCCGAACCTGCGGCGTAAGCCTTCCGTATGGAGCGGATGCGTGAACGGGCTCCCGTTTCCCGAAGCCGGGTCGCCACTTTTCATGCGACGCGCCCGGGGCCGGCGGAACCTCTGTTCGCCCGGTTCGCTCCCAGTTTCATGCGGGACCGACGTTCCGCCTTTCAACCGGGCGATGACGGACGTTATGATCCGACAGACGACGGTCTCGACAATGAGGTTCAATTTCCGATGGTTCAACAATTCAGTGCGCTGACCGAAGTTCGCAAACATCCGGGGGCCGTGGCCGGTGTCGTAGCGGTGCTGGCGGGCGTTGGACTGGCGGTCCTGATATTGAACCAAAGGACCGGCCCGACGCGGTTTGATCGTATGCGAGAGCGGTTCAACCCGCGGGACTGGGTCGATACGGAGGCCCTGCGCGATCGCGCCGGAGGTCTGGCCGATACAATCCGGCACGGGTTTGCCAATGTCAGCGAGCGGGCCGGAGACTTTGGCGGAGAAACGCGGGACCGGGCCGGGCGCTGGTTTCACGACACCGGCAAGGCCTCGAGAACCTCACTGAACCGGCACGGCAAAACCGCGCGGCGTTATGCCGGTCGGGCCGGTGGCTATGCCCGGGATCATGCGAAGGAGGGGGGAACCCTTCTGGCCATTGCCACGATCGCCGCGGCGATCGGTGCCGCGGCCCTTGAGGCGCGCAAACTGGATGACCGGTCGCGGGGAAACGCCCGCTACTGAACGGATAAGCCGTTGCTGCATCTGCGAAGGTGGGTCAGGTTAGCCTATGCGTGCAGCCTCGACCTTCGTATTCGATTTCGATTCGACCCTGGTGGCCTTCGAGACCCTGGAAGCCCTGGCCGATCAGGTGCTGGGTCGGGCTCCGGATCGGGACCGGATTATCGCGGACATTGCCCGTTTGACCGATCAGGCGATGGCCGGCGAGATCGCGTTCGGCGAGGCCCTGCGCGCGCGACTGGCCTTGCTGCCGCTGACCCGGGACGATGTGACGGCGCTGGCCGACCGGGCCGTTGAGGCCATGACGCCGTCCGTGCGTCGCAACCTGGCCTTCTTCCGCGACAATGCCGAACGCATCGTCATCCTGTCGGGTGGATTCCGCGACATTATCGCGCCGGTCGCCGAGGCCCTCGGGGTTTCCGCGTCCAGGGTGCTCGCCAACGACCTGGTCTATGACGCGGCCGGGCGGGTGACCGGTGTCGACGGCGACAATCCCCTGGCCGGACCGGACGGCAAGGTTCGCGCCCTTCAGGCGCTGAAATTGACGGGACCCGTGGTCATGGTCGGGGACGGCTGGACCGATGCGGAGGTCAAGCTGGGTGGCCTTGCCGATCGGTTCTACGCCTTTACCGAGGTGGCGCGCCGCGACCGGGTCGTGGCGGCGGCGGATTTCGAGGCCGGATCGATCGATGAACTGCTTCATGCCGAGGGACTGACCGGCCGCTGGTCTTACCCCCGAAATCGCATCCGCATGCTGTTGCTGGAGAATATCCATCCGGCGGCGGTCGAGCGTCTGGAAGAGGCGGGCTATTCGGTCGAGAGTCTGAAAGGGGCTCTGGGTGAGGATGCGTTGATCGCGCGCCTCAAGGGGGTCCATGTTCTGGGTGTGCGATCCAAGACCCAGGTCAGTGCCCGGGTGATCGAGGCCGCGGACCGGCTGATGGCCGTGGCCGCCTTCTGCATCGGGACCAACCAGATCGATCTGGACGCCGCCGCCGATCACGGCGTGGCCGTGTTCAACGCGCCCTATTCCAATACCCGGTCGGTGGTCGAGCTGGCCGTCGGGCTGATGATCGTGCTGATGCGCGATGTGTCGGACAAGAGCGCGGCGATGCATCGGGGCGATTGGAACAAGTCGGCGACCGGGTCGCGCGAGCTGCGCGGCAAGACCCTGGGCATCGTCGGTTACGGTGCCATAGGATCACAGCTCTCGGTGTTGGCCGAGGGGTTGGGGATGCGGGTTGTGTTCCATGATCTGTCGGAACGGCTGGCACTGGGCAATGCGCGCCGGATGCGGTCGCTGGACGCCTTGCTGGCCGAGAGTGACGTGGTCAGCCTGCATGTCGACGGCCGGACCGAGAACGCCGCCCTGATCGGCGCGGCCGAGCTGGGCCGGATGAAGCCAGGGGCGCTGTTGCTGAACCTGTCGCGCGGTCACATCCTGGACGTTGGGGCCCTGGCCCAGGCGCTGGGCTCAGGACGGATCGGTGGCGCGGCGGTCGATGTCTTCCCTGAGGAGCCGGCCACCAATGCGGAGCCTTTCGACAGCCCCCTGAGGGGCCTGAGGAATGTCATTCTGACGCCGCACATCGGCGGCTCGACCGAAGAGGCCCAGGAGGCGATCGCGGAGTTCGCGGCGGACCGTCTGCTCGGTTATCTGAACCGGGGCGACACGACCTTCTGCGTCAACCTGCCCAACGTGCAGTTGTCAGAGGTGAGCGGTGCCCACAGGATCCTGCATATTCACCGGAACCAGCCCGGCGTTCTGGCCGAGCTGAACCGGTCGCTGGCGGCGGGCGGGTTGAATATCCTGGGGCAACACCTGAAGACTGACGAGCGTACCGGCTATGTCATTACGGACGTTGATCGGGACTACGATGTCGGTTCTCTCGATGCGTTGAGGGGTGTTACCGGAACGCTGCGCTTTCGGGTACTTTACTAAAACCTTCCCCAACGGCACCTTGCGTGTTTGTGAAAGCGGCGCAAAGTGTTGGTTAACAGCCGCATACCGACGGTTGAGGGAGGAAAACCATGTCTCGTTTCCTGAGTAGCGCAGCGCTCGCTGCCCTGACCATGGCTGCAGCCTGTGCTGTCGCCGGAGCCGCCGATGCCCAGAGCTATGGTCGTCTGGTCGTATTTGGCGACAGCCTGAGCGACAACGGCAACCTTTATGCCGCGACCGGCAATACCACGCCGACCTCGCCACCCTACTACCAGGGTCGCTTTTCGAACGGGCCGGTCTTTACCGAACTGCTGGGCTTTACAGTCGGCCGGTCCGCCCTCGGGGCTTCGGTGACCGGCAGCACCAACTATGCCTATGGTGGTGCCCGTTCGGACAGTTCGGCCTTCCCGCCGGGGATGCGCAACCAGCTGCTGGCCTATACGGGTGCCGGCGGAACCTTTGGGTCCAACGACCTGGTCAGCATCCTGGGCGGGGCCAACAACCTGTTGCAGGGCGTACCGGTCGCGGCCGTATCCACCAACCCGACCGGGACCCTGGGCGCGATTGCGCTCAGTGCGGCGACGGACATCAACTTCATCACCAACAGCGTGGCCACCGCCGGTGCAGGGACCATCCTGGTCTCCAACCTGCCCAAGCTGAGCCTGACGCCACAGTTCAACCAGGGTGCCGGCCTGCCGGCGGCACCGCTGGCCGATTACGGGGCCTCGACCTTCAACGGAGCCCTGCTGACCGGACTTATGACCACGGCGGCGGCGCATCCGAACACCAACATCATCATGATGGATCTGTTCAAGGTGGCCGACGTGATCGCGGCCAGTCCCGGCGCGTTTGGCCTGACCAACGTTAAGGACACCTGCTTCAACGGGGTGACCGTCTGCGCCAATCCGGGCAGCTATTTCTACTGGGACACGGTGCATCCGACGGCCGCCGGGCACCAGATGCTGGCCTCGCTGGCCAACGACTATCTCTACTATGGCGACATCGGGGCCCAGTCGACGGTGCAGGGGGAGGCGGCTTTCCGTCAGCGTGAGGACATGCTGGACCTGTCCAGTGAGATCGTCTCCGGCCATGCGCCATGGGAGGCGGGCACCCATCTGACCTTCGGGGCCCTGGCCGACAGCGCGACAACCGATGCCCGCGGTTCGGTGGCCGAGACCACGGCCAAGGGTTGGGGCGGCCGGGTCGGTCTCGACCATGTGATCGACGAGAACTTCCGCTTCGGTCTGGCGGGCTCGTTCCGCACCGCGGACGTTGAGGCCGGGAAGATGTCGTTCGAGCTGCGCAGCTACGGTTTCGACGTCTATGCCGGCTGGCGCTCGGGCAATGTGTTCGCCAATGCTTCGGCCGGTGGGGCCATCGACAAGTTCGAGGACATCAAGCGGGTCACTTCGCTGGCCCCGATCGTTCACACGGGCCAGACCGACGGTGGTAGCCTGGGAGCCCGGGCCCAGACCGGCATGTGGTTCGACATGGGCGGTATCGCCGTGTCGCCGCGGGTGGCTGTGACCTGGGTCAAAACCGAGGTGAACGGCTACAACGAGACCGGTGCCGCGGCCCAGTACGATTACCGGGACCGCACGCTGCAGGGTGTCAGCGGCGAGGTGTCGCTGCGGGCCGAAGGCGGCGGTGAGGGCCTGTCCTTCTATGTCGAGGGCGGCTACCGCGACTCGATTTCGGACAGCAGCGATGCGGTTCGGGTCGGCATTTTCGCCAATCCGGCCCAGACCCTGTCGCGGAAGTTCGACGACCCGTTCGGCGGCTCGTTCATCGCCTCGGCGGGGCTGGAGAGCCATCTGGGACCGGTCAAGGTCTCGGCCGGTTATCGGGGCCGTTTCGGTGATCATGCCGACAGCCACACCGGGGCGCTGACCTTTAGCCTGCCGCTGTAGACAGGCCATATCGACCGACAACGGGGGGCGCGCGGCCGGAGGGTCGCGCGCCCTTTGTTCTGCGAGCTTTAGGTTCCCGTCCTGCGACAACGCGCCGCTGCCGGCGCCCCAAAGTCGCCCAATGGAGTCTTAGAAGGGCGGTCTCACGGTCGTCGTTCCCGTCCGCTCGCCATTCGCGGAGCCTGACGATGATCCCCCCGCTCGATGAGCTTAAGCCGGAGACGTTGCCTCCATGCGAAGCCCTGTGTCGATCACACGGTCCTTTCTGATCCATTCGGGTCAGACCCTGATGCTGGCCGGTATGGCCGTGCTGGCCATGGCCGCTGCGCCGATGGGACCCGTTTCCGTCGCCGCCGCCGCCGATACCACCGCCGAGTCGCCGGAAGCGGCACCGGTCCAGGCCGTGGCCGAACCGGCCGGGCCAGTGACCCGTGAAATCGAGTTCAGCGGACCGGTGCGCGGCTACGGCGTCAACTCGCCCTACGGCCTGCGCAAACTGGCCGGGGAAGCCCGCGCCCGGGCCCACAAGGGTGTGGACATCGCCGCTCCGCGCGGCACCGGTGTCTATGTCGCGGCCGAGGGTCGGGTGCTGAGGACCGGCTATGACGCCGGGGGCTACGGTAATTTCATCGAGGTGGCCCATCCCAACGGCATGACCACCCTGTACGGCCATCTGAGCCGGGTCGATGTGGCCTCGGGCATGGCGCTGGAATCCGGACACCGCATCGGTCTGGTCGGTTCGACCGGCTATTCGACCGGCCCGCACCTGCATTTCGAGGTCACCCGCAACGGCCGGACCGTGAATCCGGCCAAGGTGGTGGGGCGCGCGTTCGATGTGGTGATCCGGGCCAGCCTGGCCTGATCCCTGCCGGGACCGCCCGGAATTCTGCACATCAAGTCCGTATCCGCCTGTCGGCGTCAGCGTCGACTGCGGGTTCCTGACCGTCAATGATCGACCCGGTGCCGTTTCCGGTGGCGGTGCGCCGTTTGCCCTTGCTAGGTTGCACGTCAGCTTTGGGGAAGACGGTATGGTTGCGGCATTGACGCTTGAGGGTTTGAGCAAGCGGTACGGCGACTTTCAGGCCGTGCGGGACCTCAGCTTCCAGGTCGAGAAGGGCACGATCTGCGGTTTTCTGGGCCCCAATGGCGCGGGCAAGACCTCGACCATCCGCATGATCCTGGGTCTGCAGTCGGCCAGCGCCGGGCGGATCGAGATCCTGGGTTCGAACGATGGCCGCAAGGTAAGGGACCGGATCGGTTTCCTGCCCGAGGAGCGCGGTCTCTACAAGAAGATGACTCCGGTTGAGGCCATCGCCTTCTTTGGCTCGCTGAAAGGCCTGCCCGCGAGCGAGGGCCGTCGCCGCGCGCGTGAGATGCTGGACGCCCAGGGACTGGGTGACGCCAAGCGCAAGAAAATGAAGGAGCTGTCCAAGGGCATGTCCCAGAAGGTGCAGCTGATCGCGGCGGTGGTGCACCGGCCGGAGTTCGTGATCCTGGACGAGCCCTTCTCGGGTCTGGACCCGGTCAATCAGCAGGGGCTGGAGGTGGTGATCCGTGATCTGGCCGCCAACGGGGCCACCGTTCTGTTCTCGACCCATGTGATGCAGCACGCCGAACGGCTGTGCGACAAGGTGGTACTGCTGGCGCGGGGTCAGAAGGCGTTCGAGGGCACGGTGACCCAGGCGCGGGCGACCTCGCGCCGGTTCCTGGAACTGGAAGGGGCGATCGCTCCGGATCAGGCCGCGGGCCTGCCGGGTGTGGTCCATGTCGAGACGGTGTCTGATCTTGACGGGGTGCGGGTGCTGAAGGCCCAGCTGTCGCCGGGCGGGCACGGGCAGGAGGCGCTGAAGGCGGCCTTCCTCGGCGGGCTGGACGTCCGGCGCTTTGAACTGCGCGAACCCAGTCTGCACGACGCCTTTATTGATCTGACCGGTGACAATCCCGATCAGGACCAGTCCGTGAAAGCGGCCCATGCGGAGGCCGTGCGATGAAACGCACCCTGTTGATCGCGCGCCGTGAGTACGCGGCCTATGCCCGGACCGTCGGTTTCTGGCTGTCGCTGCTGGCTTTTCCGATGTTCGCGGTGCTGGGCGGCGGTCTTCCCATACTGATCAAGTCGACCGAACCCGTCAGTGCCGTGGCCCTGATCGAGGAGGGGCCGGCGGCGACCGGACTGGCCGCCTCGGTACGCGAGGCCTTGCAGGACGAGGTCGACCGCCGCGCCGGTGAGGCGCGCGAATCTGCCGAGAAGGCCCGGGTCGCGGCCGATCTATCGGTTGATCCGGCCAAGGCCAACCCGATGATGGCCAGTGCCGGGGCCAGCACCGCCGCCGCGCTGGACAAGACCCGGGTCCGGCTGGTTCCGGTCCCGCCCGAGATTGTCGCGAGCGTGCCAGGAGAAGCCCAGGACGCGCTGTTGCGTCGCTATCTGGGCGACGAGACACCCAAGGCGCAGCGACTGGATGCGGTGGTTTTCCTGACGCGGGTCGACGGCCAGCCGGCGGCGCGGGTCTGGACCGCCGGAACCACCAACAGCCGGGTCGAGAGTTTCGTGCGCAACGCCCTGCGCTCGGCCAACCGGCGGCAGGTGTTCGAAAGTGCGGGCATCGATCCGGCCGTGGTCTCGGCCACCGAGCGGTTCGATCCCGCGGTCACGGCCTTCTCGCCCAGATCGATCAGCGGCGGCGAGCTGTCGTTCCGCGACCGGGCCCCGGCCTTTATCGGTCTGGCGGCCGGATTCATCCTGTGGTCGCTGATCATCACCGGGGCCTCGATCCTGCTGAACAGCGTGATGGAGGAGAAGTCGAACCGGATTCTCGAGGTTCTGCTGTCTTCGGCCTCGGCCACGGAGATCCTGACCGGCAAGGTGCTGGGCGTGGCCCTGCTGACGCTGACGGTGATGCTGGCCTGGGGCGGGATCGGCTCGGCGGCCCTGATCGCCTTCGCACCGGAACGGGCGGTCGACATCGGCCAGGTGCTGCTGCATGGCGGCATGCTGGGGTATTTCGGGGCCTATATGGTCGGCGGTTACCTGATGTACGCGGTGCTGTTCGCGGCCATCGGGGCCTTCTGCGAAACGCCGCGTGACGCCCAGACCCTGATGGGGCCGATCATGATGGTGCTGGTGGTGCCGATCATTGTCATGCAGATGGCCTTGCAGACGCCGGACGCCCCGGTGGTCAAGATCCTGTCGTGGATCCCCTTCTTCACCCCCTTCCTGATGATCGCCCGTATGCCCAGCGATCCACCGATGATCGAGATCGCCGGCACCATGGGGGGCATGTTCGTCACCGCCCTGTTCATGGTCTGGGCGGCGGGCCGCGCCTTTCGCGCCGGGGCCCTGTCGGACATCAAGCTGAGCTGGAAAAGTTTCGCCGGGGCGGTGCGGGGCGGGCGGTAGGGATCAGTGTCCCTTCTCCCCTTGCGGGAGAAGGTGGCAGCCGAAGGCTGACGGATGAGGGGTTTCTCGGCCAGCGAGAGTCGGCGACCTCCTGCGGACTGCCCATGGGGTCGGCCTGTGTGACCCCTCATCCGACCTCCCCCGGGTCAAGCCCGGTGTCGGCCACCTTCTCCCGCAAGGGGAGAAGGACGCTGTTTCGCACAAGGAAAAGGCCGCTCCGGTTGCCCGGGGCGGCCTTTGAAATCCTTGGGTGGCGTTCGCTCTAGGAGCGGTTGCCGCCGCCGGCAGCACCGGGACCCGGCACGCGGGGCTTCGGAGGCGGCAGGAGGCCTTCGCGCTGCATACGCTTGCGTGCCAGCTTGCGGGCACGACGGACAGCCTCGGCCTTTTGACGGGCGCGCTTTTCCGACGGCTTCTCATAATGCACGTGGCGCTTCATTTCACGGAAGCTGCCTTCGCGTTGCATCTTCTTCTTTAGGGCTTTGAGCGCTTGATCGACGTTATTATCGCGAACGAAAATCTGTACCAGGGTTATCTCTCCTTTGGCCGCCCGCCGCGTCCTTTCAAAGGGAGACGGGCAGACAAATAAAATCGTGTACCGTCGAGCATGGCCCACGGGTGAAGGCGGGCTGATACACGAGCGGGTCCACCCTGTCCAGATCGTCGCGGTGGGAGATGGTGGCTCGCGAACCGCGGCGCAAAGGCCTATTCTGCGGGCTGAAGACCGGGATTTCATTCTATCCGAAGGCCGTTGAGCGCGCCATGACCGCATCGCAAACCTTGCCCCCCGAGGGCGACTGGGCCGACCGGATGGAGCAGGCTGTGCTGGACTCAGCCGTCCGCCTGGCTCCGCAACAGGGCTGGAACGGGCGGATGGTCCGGGCGGCCTGTGCCGCCGAAGGTCTGTCGCGCGGGGATGAGGAACTGCTGCTGCCCAACGGGGCACGCGATCTGGCCGTTCTGCTGTCGCGCCGCCACGACGCCCGGGCCCTGGCCGAGCTGGCGACGGTCGAGGCCAAGACCCTGAAGATGCGCGAGCGAATCGCCCGGGCCGTATCGGCACGGATGGAGGCGGGGGCCGCCGATCTGGAGGCCACGCGCCGTTGTGCCGCCTTTCTGGCCCTGCCGACCAACGTCGATCTGGGGCTGAAGCTGGCGTGGGAGAGCGCCGACCACCTGTGGCACTGGGCCGGGGACACGGCCACCGACTGGAACCACTATTCCAAGCGCACCATCCTGTCCGGCATCCTGATCCCGGCCCTGACGATGCGCTGGTTCGACGGACGCGAGGCAGCCGAGGCCTTCGTCGCTGCGCGGATCGAGAACGTGATGAGTTTCGAGAAGTGGAAGGCCGGCAAGGATTTCGACGCCCCGCTGAAGCGGGTGACCGAGATGCTGAGCCGGATGCGGTACGGAGCGAAGGTCTAGCTAGCTTCCCTCTCCCAACGGGAGAGGGAAGATCACAGCGGCTTCACCCGGTTTACATGCGCCATCTTGCGGCCGGGGCGGGCCTCGGCCTTGCCGTACAGGTGCAGGCGGGCGTCGGGTTCGGCGGCCAGGGTCGGCCAGGCGTTGACGGCCTCGCCCAGCAGATTGGTCATCTCGACCCGGGCGTGGGCCGTGGTCGGGCCCAGCGGCCAGCCGGCGACGGCGCGGACGTGTTGTTCGAACTGGTCGCAGACGCAACCGTCCTGGGTCCAGTGGCCGGTGTTGTGGACGCGCGGCGCGATCTCATTGACCAGCAGGGTGCCGTCACCGAGGTCGAACAGCTCGATGCCCATGACCCCGACATAGTCGAGGCCTTCCAGTACGGCGATGGCGATGGCGCTGGCGCGGGCGTCAGTCCTGGCGTCGACCTCGGCCGGGGCAACAGTGGTGGCCAGCACGCCGCCGGCATGGTGGTTCTCGCCCAGCGGATAGACGGCGACGGCACCGTCGCGGCCGCGGGCGGCGATGATCGACAGTTCGCGTGTAAAGTCGGCCTTCGCCTCGAGAATGGCCGGGACCTCGCCGATGTCCGTCCAGGCGGTGGCGGCCTGATCGGCAGTGCGGATCCAGGCCTGGCCCTTGCCGTCATAGCCGTCGCGGCGGGTCTTGAGCAGGGCGGGCAGACCGATGTCGTTCAGGGCGGCAGTCAGGTCGTCGAGGCTGTCGACGGCGGCAAAGGCGACGGTGGTGGCCCCGACGCTGTTGAGGAAGGTCTTTTCCACGACCCGGTCCTGGGCCGTGGACAGGGCGGTCGGGCCCGGCGCGACGAGGGCCCCGCCTCCGGCCAGGACCTCGATCGAGGCGGCGGGGACGTTCTCGAACTCGAACGTCACGACATCGCAGACCCGGCCCATGACGTTGAGGGCGGTGGGATCGTCATAGGCGGCGACGATCTGACCGCGCGAGACGCGTCCGGCCGGGCTGTTTTCCTGCGGGTCGAGAATGACGACGTCGAAGCCGAGGCGCGAGGCGGCCTGGGACAGCATCCGGCCCAGCTGACCGCCGCCGAGAATACCAAGGGTGGAGCCGGGCGGAAGCGGGGCCACTCAGTCCTCGACCGTCTCGTGGACGGATTCGGTCAGGGCCTCGCGGTAGCTGGCGAGGCGACCGGCCAGGGTTTCGTCCGACAGGGCCAGAATCTGGGCGGCGAGGATGCCGGCGTTGGTGGCTCCGGCCTCGCCGATGGCCAGGGTGGCCACGGGCACGCCGCCGGGCATCTGGACGATGGACAGCAGGCTGTCGAGGCCGCTGAGGGCTTTCGACTGAACCGGCACGCCCAGCACCGGCAGTTCGGTCATGGAGGCGGCCATGCCGGGCAGGTGGGCAGCCCCGCCGGCCCCGGCGATGATGACCTTGAAGCCCGCGGACCTGGCCCCCGAGGCGAACTCATAGAGGCGTTTGGGGGTGCGGTGGGCGCTGACGACCTTCGCCTCCCAGGCCACACCGAGGCGGTCGAGGGTCTCGGCGGCGCGTTTGAGGGTCGGCCAGTCCGAGCGGCTGCCCATGATGATCGCCACCGGCGGTGTCATCGCCATATCGCCAAGCTCCCCCAGGCCCGCCGCAGGGCGGCCCTGACTGTGGATCGGGCGCGAAAAGGGGCCGAAACCCGCGGGATCACGCTCCGGGAAAGAGGCCGGTTACAGCACACGCGTTGCGCCCGCAACCGAGGGCGATAGCATGGGGGTCCGTCGCGGCCCCTGAGTCGCGTCGCCGGGAGTTCTTCTGACCGTGAGCCAGACGGCCGCCAAATCGTCCGACGGGGCCCTGAATGCCGAGCTCGTGCGCCTGCGCGCCGAGGTCGAGGCCCTGCGCCTGCGGGCCGAGGCGGCCGAGGCGGCGGCGGAGACCGATGTCCTGACCCCGGCACTGAACCGGCGCGGCTTCGTCGGGGCGCTGAACCGGACCATGGCCTACTGCCAGCGTCACGGGGTGCCGGCGGTGCTGCTGTATCTGGATCTGGACGGGTTCAAGCGGGTCAATGACCAGCTGGGCCACGCGGCCGGGGACGCGGCCCTGGTGCAGGTGGCGCGGCTGATGCTGACCAATCTGCGTGAGTCCGACGCCGTGGGTCGGCTGGGCGGTGATGAATTCGGCCTGCTGATGCTGAACGCCGGCATCGACGAGGGTCGCGACAAGGCCCGGAAGCTGGCGGCGGCGCTGGAGACCGGGGGCTTCGTCTGGGACGGGGTGCAGACGGCGCTGGGCGGGTCGTTCGGTGTGCGCTGCTGGGCCGGACACAGCGACGCCGAGGTCTGGCTGGCCGAGGCCGACGCCGCCATGTGGATCCGCAAGAAGGCGCGCTGAGCCGCCGCGACGGCTCAGGCGATGATGTCGGGCAGGATGCGATTCTCGAATTTGGTGATCTCGTCGCGCAGCAGCAGCTTCTTGCGCTTGAGTCGGGCGATCAGCAGCTGATCGGGAATCGGCATGTGGCCGAGGGCCTCGATCGAGGCCTCGAGGTCGGCGTGTTCGGCCTTCAGGACCTTGAGACGGGCCTGCAGGGCTTTCTGTTCGTCGTTCAGGAAAGGTTCGTCGTCGTTCATGATGGGGCCCCGGCGTCGTTGTTTATAACCGAGTGGCGCTCAGGCCGGAAGGTGTTCGGCGAGACGGATCAGGGCCGGGCGCGGGGTCAGGTCGCCCCACTGGCGCGCGGTCGCAGCCATGGCCTCGACCGGTGAGCGCACCGGACCGGACGGGGCGGGGGACAGACTCTCGAGCGCGATCAGCAGCTGACGCTCGGCCTCCAGCTCGACGGCCTTGACCTGATTGCGGACAGCCTCGCGGGCGGCGTCGTCGAGATCGGGTATCGGGGCCTTTAGGGTGCGCCGCACACCGCGTAGCGGGGCGACGGCGACCAGATCCCAGGCGCGGGCGGTGTCACAGGCGGCCTCGACGGTCTCGGCATCGGGGTGACGGCCGGTGGCGGCGGTCCAGGCCGCCCACAACAGCAGCGGCACATTCTGGTCGTGACGGTCCTGCAGTGTCAGGCAGGTGTCGGCGACCCCGGGGGCGGCATAGGCCCGCACGGCCCAGTCCCACAGGCTCATGCTCCGGGCTCGGCCTTCAGGCCGTCCCAGCGCCGCACGGCGGCCCAGTCGAGGCCGAACAGGTCCAGTGCACGGCCGACCGACTGGTCGACCATCTCGGCGATGGACGTCGGCCGGGCATAGAAGGCGGGCAGGGGCGGGGCGATGATCGCGCCCATCTCGGCCAGGGCGGTCATGGTGCGCAGATGGCCGAGGTGCAGCGGCGTCTCGCGCACCATCAGCACCAGCGGGCGACGCTCCTTCAGGGTCACGTCGGCGGCGCGGGTCAGCAGGGTCGAGGTCACGCCGGTGGCGATTTCGCTCATGGTGCGGACCGAACAGGGGGCGACGATCATGCCCAGCGTCCGGAACGAGCCCGAGGCGATGGTCGCCCCGACGTCGGCTAATTTGTGCACGACGTCGGCCTTGGCCGTCAGGTCGTCGGGCTCGAGATCGGTCTCCTGGGACAGGGTCAGCAGCGCCGCGCGGGTGACCACCAGATGACTCTCAACCTGCAGTTCATGCAGGGCATCCAGTGTCCGTACACCGTAGGCCACACCCGAAGCCCCGGAGATTCCGACAACGATTCGCGGGGGGATAGTGCGTACTGCTCCGTTCACATCTTCGGCCATATTGGGGTCCAGGGTTTCATGGTCCGGACGGTCGACGGGTCACCCATTTGTGATTCCACAGTCGGCCTCGTCGGGCGTTCATTGTGTGGTCCCTTAGACATGGAGGCGCAAGCCATGACCATTGAGGCTCGTATTCGCGAACTGGGAAACCGTCACCGTTCACTGGATGAGACCATCCAGCGAGAGCGGGTCCACCCTTCCGTGGACTCGTTGCAGCTCAGGGAACTCAAGCAGCGAAAATTGAGACTCAAGGAAGAGATCACCAGTCTGGAGATGTCATCGGGCTAGAGTCCCCGTCATCCGAATCAACAACGGCCCCGGGAGCGATCCCGGGGCCGTTGTGCTGTCCTCCCCGATGGGGGAGGTGGATTGTCGGCGGAGCCGGCGAGACGGA
>TARA_R110002012_G_scaffold59679_1_pt1 | contig 17431 bp, 30 predicted proteins | sample TARA_R110002012 | Tara Oceans TARA_R110002012 (sample SAMEA4396515) | marine metagenome | biome: Westerlies Biome; feature: [DCM] deep chlorophyll maximum layer (ENVO:01000326); material: water (ENVO:00002006), including particulate matter (ENVO:01000060) such as... | depth 40 m
ATATACGTGAAAATTTAGGTTGCTTAAGAGAGTGGAATAGTAAGTTGTCCAATGAAGGAAGTTCAACTATCTTAACTCCTGAAGCAACTACTTCTTTCTTCATACGCTTACGGTAATGAGGTCTTAAGTTTTTATAAGTCCCTTTAGCTACATCTAAATTATCTCTAACCCAAAACTCTAAAGCGTCTGGATGAGGCTCTTCTCCTAACAAATTACACATTCTTAAGTATGGTATCATTTCACGTTTTGCCATAAGACAGCAAAGTGTTGTAATACCTCTTTCATCAAAGTCTGAAAAATAAGAAGGCCCTCCGTTTTCTATCCCAAGATACCAAAAGTTACTTATAAAATTTCCAGACCTTAATTTTTTATTACTCCATGAGTTACAATAATTAATGTGGTCAAATAACTCTAAATAACTTGAATTACCAGGGAAACTCATTTGAGGAATATTAAAACTTAAATCTTCTTTATAAACATATTCACGTAATGATTTTTGAATTTGTTTTAAAAACCTTGGATAAGTAGATGGATCTATATTTCCATCATAAAACCTTTCTGCAATTACAGAAGATAGTAAATTATCATTAAGCTTAATTTTTAATTTTCTCATTCTTTCTGAATTACCTTTATTGACTATCTTCAAAGGTCTATCAATGGTAAAAACAGGAACGTAGTCATGAGTTTTTCCATAAAAAAATGAGCTTACACTGCCTCCTTTGTAAGGTCTCCTGTAAAGAGATTCCATTCTACTAATATCCATTTTTAAGTTTCTGTATTAAAGGTTAATAAAGGTATTTCAAAGGTTGTCTTAAAAGGAACTTCCCTAAATTCAAGATCTAAATTAATATTAGACATGTGGTTGGAAAGTATTGACATCATAAAACCTCCTATAATTGCACCAGTATGAGATGTTGCTTTAGCTGAACATGGTTGTTCTTGAACTTGATCATCATCAAATAATGTTTCAATGTATTTATCTTCATTTCCTGGAAGAACTGCAAATATTTGCATAGCTTCTGCAATCATTCTTCCATCAATAAAAATACTTCTATCATCTTGAGCAGCCCAATTGTTAAACATAGTTTTCCTAGCTTCCATGTTATCAAAACAAGAAAACATTATTGGAGAAGCTTCTGATTCTGAAGTGTATCTACCATATGTCTCACTAAAGTTATTAGAATACTCATTTATAGAGTCTCTAATTACTTCAGCTTTATTAGATCCTATTGAAGATGTTTTATATAACTGACCAGCCATGTTTGTCTCATCAATAATATCATCATCAAATAAGTAGAGGGAATATCCAGCTCTTCCTAAAAGCATTGATAGCCAAGAACCTATTCCGCCTACTCCACCAACAATAATGTCATGATTAGGATCATACCAAGGTAAATCTGAAAACCTCACATGATTACTTTCTACTTGTTTATTTTCTTCTTCCATAATTATAATTTAAATTCATGAACTTCTTCATCAAGACTGCCATCAAAAATAAAACACATAGCTAACTCATGAACTATGTCTTCAACTATACTAAACTGCTCTTTATGTTCATTCAAAATATCTATTACTTTTTTAGCAACTGTTTCTGCTAGTTCAAAATTATAGTCTACTTTAAAATGACTGACAAATAACTCTTCAAAATTATTTTCTATTTCATCTAAATAATCTCCTTTGTCTGCATCATTATTGATAAAAATGTTAGCAACATTAAGAACATCATCTAATGTGTTTTTATTTGAATTAAATTTAAAAAAGTGAGAGCCTTCTGAACACAGAATTTCTTTAGTAAAATTCTTAATATTTTGCCTCTCTAAATTCCCTTTTTTAATTTCTTTAGGTGTAGTTTTAAAGTTTGAAAATAAGTTTGTCTGCGTAGGTTGAAAGTTTTGAATTTTTGAATTATTTCCTAAATAAGGTAAATCCATTACAAAGTTTCTATTACTATTTTCTGATTGTAAATCAATAACTCTTTGCTCAAACTCATTATAGGCACTTACATCTTCTGGAACATCATATGTAATGTCCATGTCAATAGTATAAAGAACTTTGTCTGTCCTCTCTATATTAACTGGAGCTTCAACAATGCTACCATCTGTTCCTTTAAATTTTCTCACAATGCTTCCAGTATGAGACTCTTCACCAACCATTGCAATTTTTGCACACCAGTTGTTGAAGTCTTTAAAGTTTACTATTAAAGATAAGTAGTAATTATGAGCAGGAGCGTTGTCATGAAGCTCAGCCATATCTGTTGCTGAAAAGAAACAATTCATATTGTGATGAGTGTGTATGTGACCAATTTTTAATTCAGGGTCTACCATAACTCTATCAAATAAATTGTCAAAAGTGTAAGAATCTTTTGGATCTATAGTATATTCAGTATAAGATGAAGTACCAACATCCATAGGTAGTATTTCTTGGACTTCAACAACTAAATTTTTATGATCCTCAATAGATCCTTCAAGTATTTTATAAACCAATACTCCAGACCACTCAACAGAACCTACTTTATCATGAAGAAATTCAATTTGATCTACAATGTTGTCTGTAAGTACTACTTCTGCATTTCCTTCAAGTTTCTTTTCTTTTAATTTTGTAGTATTAATTTTAGTACTGTTTTCCATAAGTTTCTTTTTTAAAATAATATAAGTTTACATCTCTTGCAATAGCCTCACCTATTCTTTTTGCAATTTCAGGTTTAGGATATTTGGTTACTTTTACAACATTTTCTTTTTCTGTATCAACCTCATCAATTACTTCAGAATAAATTGTTTCATTTCTAAACCTAAGCATAGGTTCTCTTTCTCTTAACTTCTCACTTTCTGTTAAAAGAGCACCGTTACCAGAAGAATATCTAGTGTAACCTCCTGAAGAGTTTTTGACGTAAGGATTTACAGTTATTGAACCTAAAGATTTTAAATAACTTTCATCACAACAATTAAATCTATATCTATTTTTAAATGAATCAAAGTATATAGGTAGATCATTGTCAAGATCCTCACTAATCAAAGATAAATAATCAAAGCGTTCAACATTAACATCTACAGTAGGTTCTGTTGTAGATGATTCTAAAGTTATTCTTTCCATTTTAATAAAAGGCCCTCCTTCTAAACTTTCATATCTTACATATGAGTTCAAAAGATGTAAGAATAATTCAAATCTTTCAGGACAGAAATTCATGTTTAATTCAGCTAAAGCTGTAGACATACTAGTACCCTCACCTAGACAAAAATAAGTGAACCTTTTGAACCCACTTGAACTTAGGTGAGAGTGTCTGTACTTAGACTTAAACTCAGCTGAAGTATATTCACTTCTGTTTCCGTATATTGCACTGTCTATAGATATTTTTCCTTCATTTAAAATATTAAAACAACAAACTACAAAAAGATTCTTTATTTTGTGAGATCTGTTATCTCTGTTTTTAATCTCAAATTCAGGAAACCTGATGATAAGATAGCTGTGAGAGCGAGGTATAGTTTCACAATTAATAGATGATATAAACGTTTCTCTGTTAGTAGTATAGAATGAATTTTCTGGAAATACATCTTCAGCAATTTCTGCAATAGTTTCTTCTACATCTTTTTTTTCAGTTTTTTTATTAGAAATTTCTTCTATTGTTTCTTTTACAAATTCATCTAGAGATTCCATCTCATCACTTAATGATTCTGAATCATCAACTAGCTGAACTTCCTGACCTTGCAATCTAGATTGCTCTTCTTCCCATGAGGATAACTGAGCTTCTAATACTGCTAGTTCTTCATCACTAATCATAATATGTTTTTTTTGAAAAAGGGAGAACTGTTAGCTCTCCCTTTTTTGTTAATTAATTGTGTTTTGCTTAATAAATTCTAGCTCATCATTAATTTCTTCTGCAAAGAAATCAATTAGTTTTTTCTCCATAGCAGCCATATGCTCTTGAGGAGAAGAATATTCATGATTATCTGCCATATTTATTAATTTAATCCACTTTTCATCTGCTTAGGAGTAAGAAAGATTAAGAAATCTCCATCAGGAAGTGTAGAGTCATCAAAATCAAGACCGTTTTTTGTCTGCTGAACAACAGCTGACATTGCATCTGGAGACAAGTCAGGTATTTCAGACTTAAGTTCTCCCCAAGTAGTTGCTGCAGATTGAATTACTTTTTTTGTGTTTAATTGTGTTGACCAAATTGATACTGTTCTCATTTTTTGTAAATTTTAAATTGTAATTTATTGTTTTAATTAAATAAAGAATCACCTGCATCTAGCATAACTGTATATTCTTCCATAAAGATAGAATACACCCTTTCAGCTTCTATATACCTGTGGTTATTTCCTGCATTGTTTTCTTCTACTGTGTTGTCTAGGTTGTCTTCTAAGGCATACCTTATAACACTAGAAGATTCAGAAGGATTTATACCTAGATTCCTCAGTTCTTTGTTAAGTTTTTTACTAAACATGTTTTTATAAGACTTTTATATATACTCCAGGCTTTTCTTTGTCATAATGATCAAATTTGCCTTTTATTTTGAATGGTTTTGGAACCATGATTGTAGTGTTATCATCTTCTATCCATTCATGTTTAACCATTAAGTCTTGTACAGTTTGAACTGGGTTCACCCAGTCATATTTATGTCTAGAACCCCTCACAAAGTAGAAACCTACAACATATGGCTTTTCTTTTCCAGCCAGCATTTCTATAAATCTATCTTTGTTTTCTTTCCACACTTTTTCCGTTGCAGCTTCATAAACTCTAGTAGTTTTACTCTTTATAAGCATACGCCCTGTCCACTGTTTAGAATTTTTGCTGCTTGGAACATTCCCATTAATAAATATCATTATACTAACTCTTTTTTAGGTGTTAATATTGATCTAGCTTCACGTCCAAATTCTTGGTTGTTTGGATACAACTCTTTAGAGTTATAAACATTCTGGTAAGCGTCAAGTATTTCAACCTGTCTTGTTGTCATACCTGTAAACACTACGTGACCATACTCTGGATGAGTTACCGTCCACTTTTCTTCTTTTGCCATATTACTTATTTTAAATTGTTAACAACTAATTTATGTTTAAATAGATTCCATTGACAAAGTCAGATTGAAAGTATTCTTTAGAATCTATATCCATAATTGTAAGCTTTCCTCCCCAGCCTCCACCAGTATCCATATTCCATACATTACATCTATTCATTGGTACAGTAATTTTACCATTTAGTATCTGGTTTGGGTCTTTAGACTCTTTTATGTTACCCTTTGCCTTCCAACTAGTAGTTGAAGTGTGACCTAGATATACTTCAGAATACTTGTAAAATCTGTTTGAAGCTGTTGGATTTAAAATCCTTTCTTGAGGCAGCCTGTTACGGTCTTGCATTAATGCAAGTTCCCACAAATCCCTGTCCCAATAGTAGTTACTTTCATCTAAGTCATAACCTAAACCTCTAGATGAGGAAAATCCACCATGAACAAAAGCTCTGTTTTTGTCATCAACATAAAAGTTGACTTGTTTTTTCCAGAACTTTTCATAATGATGATTCATTTTGTCATGCGTTCCTTTGTATGACTCTATTGTTTCATCTCCTCCTTGCTGCACCCAAGGTACTAAAGCTATTCCAGTTTCAAACCATTTATGCGCCCAAGCATCATGATTACCTTTTATAGATATAAGATTTTTTATTGACAATAATTCATCAACGCACTTATCTGTTTCTGGAAATCCGTCTGCTACGTCACCTAGTTGTATTAGTGTGTCATTCTCTTTATCAAAGTTAGATCTTTCTAGGCATTGTATTAGTGACTTGTATCCACCATGGATGTCACCTATGCAAAATGTTTTACCCATAATTTACTATTTTTAATAATTCTTCATAATTGTATTTCTCTACATAATCACTAGGGTCTTTAACTCCTGATGTTATAGGTATGCACATTTCTTGCGCTGAATAAATACCAGCATGCTTATTAGAAGCTTTTATACCAGGCTCATCATTATCATAAAAGATTATTAATTGTGAGAACCTTTCTTTTAGTTCATTAATTATTTCATCTGGTATGATTGTTGACTCTGCGCTAGGAGCTACTGCATGAAAATTTAGTTTTCTAAGTGTTATAACATCCTTCATGCTTGAAGTAATGTATAAAACATCTCCTTTATCAGGCAACTGTGTATAACCTTGAACGTCATACTTACTTATATTTGAAAACCATTTAAAATCTCTTGGCCCAAGAGGTTGGTAAATCTTCCATTTTTCTAAACCATCTTTTGAACCCAAATAATACCCGTAAGTATTATCTTTGCAACTGTACAATTTTCCGTTAATCCAGAAAAACTTTAATGGGAAAACACGGAAATAGTCTAACTGCTTAGCAGTAAAACCATACTTTTCTCCCCAATACGCTTTATCATTTAAACTCCATGGGCGTCTCTGAACTTTTATTACTGCTTTTTCCTTAACATAAGCGTTAACATCAACTTTTTTATTAGGAACACCAAAGAATTCCATTGTTGGAAGCCCTTCTATGTCTCTATAACCTAGATTTAATTCAAAATCTCTGTTAATAATAGACAAAGTCATCTTAAAATCTGTGTTGAATTTACGCTGTATGTACCCTAAGTCATCAAATGAATCTCCTGTTGAAAAATCTTTATAAAACAATTTTCCTTCAAAAGCTTGCACAATACAAGTAGGGGATTTATCCTGTCTTAGCTCACTACAAAAGATCTTGCCAATTTTCTTAAAAGGCTTGCAGTAGTATGAAAACAAATCATAGCCACTGACTTTAGATCTTATAGCGTCTAATGTCAACTCCCTCTTTCCGTACATAATCCAAGATAAAATGAGGGGATAGATTTCTCTACCCCCTCTGATTTTATTAACTAATTAAACTAAACAAACTCTTAAAATGGAGAGTCTTCTGTAGTTCCAACGTCTACTTTTGGAGTTTCAGTTGGCTCTTCCTTAACATAGCTGTCATATTTAGCATTAGTTGACAATGTATCTGCATTCTCAGGAAGTGCAATCCAGTTTGGGTAAGTAGGTATAGTTAAATAACCTTTCTTGTAAACAAACTTCATTGTAAACACTTTACCTGCAGCTTTAGGCATCACAATTGATGAAACTTTATTGATAAAATCAACAAAATTGCCTGGTTCTCCACCTGCTTCTATTCCTGCATAATACTCTTCCTCAGTCATAACCTTTGTGGCTAAATGCTTGATTGTCTTGTTTAAGTTAGCAATTTGCCACCCTTCACTACCGTCAAACAATGCAATTTTTACAAGTGCGCCATTCTTTTGCTTAAAAGTTAAAGTTGCTCTAGTCTCAATAGTGTTTCCGTCTTTATCTTCAGCTAAACCAATACTTTCTAGAACGTTTCCTTCTACCCTCTCACCAGCAACTGGCTGAACATAACTACTATCTCCTTGAATTGCTTGTCCTTTCTCATCTACTCTACTTCCGTACATAACTTCTCTTTTTTAAAATTTATAATTCAAATATATAACTAAATTAACTACTATGCAAGCTCATCTTGCGTTAAAACTCCAGAATCTACTGTTGTAACTGACTCTACTGCAGGTTGTTGAGTGGCTGCTGTGTTCAGATTTACTTCTTCAGTTCTTGGAGTAACATCATCTATTAATACAAATGACTTAGGTGGTCTAGTCTTTTTGTTAAGTAATAGTGGATGTTTGAACATCTCTTTTATTTCAGCTTTTGTAAGCTCATACTTTTCTTCAATAGAACCTATATCAGACACATAACCTCTAGTATCTGTAGTTCTAGTTACACCATTATTTAGGTGGTTCAACACTTCTTTAATTGAAATCTGCTTCATTTTTGTTTAAAGTTTAAATTAATCAATGTAAATTTTATCCCAAGCAACCTCAGTCACATCATTTTTCTTCTCATCATATTTTGCCATAATTATTTCTTGGCCTTTTAAATGATCAGGTCTAGCACCACAAGTAACATCATCAGATGACTTGAAGTTCATAATCAACTGATTGTCACCTCCTCTGTACAAATAACCAATAGCGTCAGCATCTGAAGTTACAATCTGTTTAAGTTTACCAGTAAGATCAAGGTCTTTTACCATAACTTCCTTACCTTTCTTCTCAATAAACTTATCTTTGATATGACCAACTAAGATAATGTGATCTGCAAGCTTTTTAATCTTGTTTAACCAGGCGGTAAACGCTTGTCTAAGCCAGAAATAACCTGCACCTTGAGGTAACTCTAATATAGATCCACCATCAAAGTTTTTACCCATTGGTGTTGATTGATACATAGCTTTTGCTACTCCAAGACACATCTCCTCAAGCTTTGTCACTGTATCAATTGTAACATACTTATAAGGCTTCCCTGCTTTCACAATAGCTGTACCTGCAGCTTGCAACTCACTCATGCTTGAAATATCAATCTTAAGAGAATCCAAATACTTAGTACCTCTTTCTAGATCAATAATCAAATTGTTATCTAATTTTGATAACAAAGTTGTTTTACCAGTTTTAGGTGGTGAGTAAATAATCATCATTGATGGATTATTTGTATTGCTCTTCACTATTTTTGTGGGCAATTTAACTTCTATTTCACTCATACTTTTTCATTTTTAAATTATTATAACTATCTCCTTTCCATTCTACTAGCTGAAATGTAGTTCTGATCTGTCATGTCTGAAGCTCTAGGCAATTCTCTAAAAGTACCTGCAGGGCCAATAAAGTTCAAACCTATATTTACGTTAGGCTCACCATCTCGGTTGGCTAAAATCTCCATATTCCTGTAGGTGTTTCCTAGTCTTCTGACATCATAATTCTGAAACCTTTCCACACCGTATCTAGTAGGATCAAACAATGCCATAATAACATTTGCATCCCTAGTAGTATATTTACTGTCACCAAAATCTTTAATTTGAGGGGTTAATCTACCTGCTTTATGCCTTTCATCATTCTCAGCATCAAATGCAAGCTGCTGAATAACTACAGGTATAGCGTTATAATTATTTCTAAGAAGTACTAAATATTGAGACATTTTATCAATGTTCTGCTTAGTGTTGAAACCTGTTTCAGCTTTCATCAATGCAATGTGATCAATAATTATAATCCAGAACCTGTTAGGGTCATTAGGAGTGTACTTTTTAAATCTAGTTATGTCTTTACCAGTTACCTTATCCTTACCTATAACTTCATACTCTACAGTTCCTAGCTCATTAGCTTTGTTGTAAAGATACTTATTCATCAGTTTTGTTAACGTTAAAGTTTTTTATCTCTAACTTCTATATATTTCTATATAGCTCAGCATACGTTTTCATCTTTCACTTGCGTGTTAAGATGCTGAGGACTCTTGGGAAAATTATATTCTACATATGTAGGTTCATTTCCTATGCGTTGCCCTTGACTAAGGTTTTAACCAGTAGCCTTAAGTTCAAGTTGTCTACAGCATTACCTGTTTAGAGTTCCTTGCTTAATTCCTCAGTAATAATTCTACCTGTTTCCAGGTTGAACGGCATTAATAAGCCTATTAAATTATTATACTTTCTCCTGTACGACATACAAGATTATTTTTCACTCTGTATCTATTATTTCTCAAAGCTGCATTTATTACAGATCTATTACTAACTCCAACTATATCTATAGCGTCTTTTACTAACGTATCTTTGTGTAACAGCTTTCCATCTAAAGAGTAAATGTCAATAGATTGACCACTTAAGCTCCAAGGATTTATAAGCCTTCCTTCTGCATATGCTTTCTTTACTCCATCACTAATTCTTTTACGGTCTTCTTCTGATGGTGCTACAGGATCTTTAGTTAGATTGTATTCTGGTAACATTTCTAACATAAAGTATTTTTCCCTGTCTAACAGCCACTCCACAGTAGGACGTTCATCATATTCTTCAACTATTTCAAATAAAAATTCACAATATTTATTATATGCATTTTGCAAATAATGATTACCGTGTTTATTATTTTTTAATCTATTAATATGATGTTTCATCCTTCCATAAGTGTCTAGCGTAGACCCAACATAGATTTTTCCGTTAATTGTAATTTTGTAAATAGAACTCTTTTTAAAATATTTTTTATAGCTTATTTTCATAAGCTAAAGATACGTATAATTATTTAATAAACCTATTTATTCACCAGTTGGATTGTCAGGCATATCATGAATAGTAACTGCACTTTCCATACCTTCAAAGTAATCTCTATACCCTCTCACAAGCCCATAAAGCTCATCTGAGCAATGATTCTTACCTCTAGATAGTATTTGACTAACATCAGCAATTAATCCGTGATCCCACCATAGTTTCCTACCTATACCTTTAACTATTTTAACTGTTTTCTCAATCTCATATGAAAAATAGTCAATATCTAAAGTTATAGGAGAATCAGGATTATTCTTCAAGAAATCATAAGGATTATACAGAAAGCAATCATCAGCTAATGTAGTTTTACCCACTTTAGTGCCAGCACCTATCAAATAATAAGTGCCTTGTTGAATGTTAGGTAAATACTCAACTAAACGGTCAAAACCCATAGGTAGACCAACATTTAATCCAGCTCTACCCCTATCAACTTTTTCAAGAACATCATCAAATATACTTCCCATATTATACCTCTTTATGGAATGATCCGTAATCTTCTTGTCTGCTAGTGTCTTCATCTAACTGCTCACACCAAGCTTCTAGAGGTGAATCATCACCTTTTTTAATAAAATAGTTTGCTAAAGTCATGTATTGGTAACGGTTATGCTTCCTTTCAAGGACATAAGACTGAGCTGCATCAAAGACTTGTTGTTTTGTGTATCCTGTTCTACTTAGAAATACCTTCATCTTCTTTGTGCAGTCATCTTTTGAACCTCTTACAGGCTTACCACCGCTTTGGACACCTGAAGGCCAAATATGCCTCCATTCATCTATCCAATCTTCAACTTTAGCAGACTCTAAAACTGACGCAAAAAGCTTTGTTGTCTTTTCACGTTTTGAAAAACCTCCTGGAATTATCTTTAAGAAACTTCTTTCTTCTAGAGATTCTAGTGAAACTCTATTTTTGATAATCTCAGGAGCTTCTTTCCCTAATAACTTCAGTAAAATAAATGTGTATTCATCAGCACTGATGTCATGTCTAGTTAGCTTAGCTAAATCTATCTCTATCTTCATATTCATCTATTTTACTGTAAAAATTACTAGTTACTTTGTGGGACTCTAATTCAAACTCATCAACAAATTCATCATCTGAATAATAATTTCCTAGATCCTGTTCTGAACAAAATGTGTTGAATTCTTTTGATAGCTGTAAAGCCATTATTGGTAATTCCTGGTTTTCAAAATCAGGGTATTCTAATTTCATCAGTTGTACCATAGTAGTAATTTCTGATTTATTCAATTGAGATGTCTTTGTTGTCATAAAATATCCTTTACTGAGTTAATATCTATAATTTTAAATCCCTTTTGAGCACTGTAAAGCCAACTTTCCTCTACAGTGTTTCTTGAATATAGACGGAACATGACTGCATGTTTACCTTCTATATCTAACCTTAAAAGCCTTCCAACTCTTTGTATCATCTGCTTTTCTTTACTAGATCCAGTTGCAATAACTCCCCATTCTAATCTTGGGAGCGTAACACCTTCATCTAAAGTTTTTGCAGATGATATCTCTTTGATCTTTGTGCGTCCGTCAGCAAACTTATTTAAATTTGCAACCCTTGACTTCTTCCCAAGACCTGAGTGATGAGGAACACAAGTTTCACCTAAAGACTTCTGAACTAAGTTTGCATAATCTTTAGTTTGACTAAAGACAATACCATACTTACCTTTGAAGTGATCAGCTATTTCTTGTATAACCTTCAGCTTGTTAGCAGCCTTGTATATCAAACTCTTACGTTGTCCTATTTTACCCCATGCAGTTTTCTTAAACTTCTCTCTTGCATAGTTTATTGAATTTGTAAGATCTTGATACTGTTTGAGCTCCCAATCTGTTAAGTTAACACCTATGTTATAGATAGTAAACTCACTAATAAGACCTAATTCAAGGGCGTCATAAACATTCAAAGTGTAACATATAGGTGCTATCTTTTCAATATGATGAAGTATTGCATCATCTATACTTGCAGATAGGCCAAGTATTTTTTCAAACTTGTTGTTATGAAAGATTTTTGAATTTATTTCACCATTAACATAGTTGTGTATTTCATCAAATACACCAATATCATAGTACTCTTGTTCAAAATCTCTAGCTGTATTTATACAGTATATTTCAACGCATTCAATTAATACACGGTTTTCTCCCCATTTCTTAAACTCTTTTTTCCACTCAGCTTGTATAGCAACAGTAGGAGCAACTATTAAAGCTTTAAACTCATAGTTTGCTTTCTTAGCATAATGAGATATAATCATGATGCCAAGACGCGTTTTTCCAAAAGCAGTCGCTGCCTCTATAGTACCAAAGAAACCTGCCTTAACCCACTCATTTGCAGCCTCTCTCTGAGCTTTATCTTTTTTCTGATTAGGCGTTTCCATAATCTAGATAATTTATAATGTTATATATCTCATATCATTTCTCTTTTGATTTTTATTCTTTGCTTGGTTAACACTCATAATTAATTTTCCGTCATTTTATTGCAATCATAACAAAACCACATATCCTCACTTGCGTATGTGGTATTTGTACTATAACAGTGCTCACAAGGTATTCCTAACGGCTCTCCATTTTCATTTGTTATCATAGTTTTCTATTTTAAGTTATAATCTTCTGGATTAAACTCTTTCCATTTTTTACTACCAAATTTTCTTGTATTCTTAGTAACAATAGATACTTTATACTTAGACCCTTTGATTATAAATTCAAAGAAATTAGATTTTTCCCAAAATTCAATATTGTTTCTTTTAAAGAGTTTTAAGAAAAATCTAGAATTGTTAATTCTTTTAAATCCGTTTCTACTCATAATTTTTATTATTCATCAATAAACATGTCTTGTTGCCTGGGATCTTGTATTTCTACTTGCGGTTCTTTTTTTGGCTCACTCTTGACAGCAACAGGAACTTCTAAAACTAGATCAGTTCCTTTCATTGCTACTGCAAATTTATCACTTATGTTAGCCTTACTCAAGAATTTACCTTGTTTGTTAACAATCCAAGCTTCTTTAATCAAAAATCCAGCACTAGAGATTTCACATCTAGCTATTTTTACTATTACTTTATTACTCATATTGTAAGTTTTAAGTTGTTACTATTTTTTAGACATAATTATGCTACTTAGCTTATTTTCATAAGCAAGCAGCTTGAATTTATAAAATTGTTTAGTTTACTTCCTATAAACCTTCTCTACTTTTCCGTCTTCATATAGTAAGAACACTATTCCTTTAGTTGATAATTTAACATCTTGACCTAGTATGTTGAACTCTCTTATTACTGGAGATTTATTAACGTTGCAATTACTGATAACGGTTTCTGAATACTCATAACTGCCATCAAAGTCAACTTGCTTTAATCTGTAATAATTAACTTCACTTACTGAACTAGTTGTAAATGAGTAAGTTGTAGGTTCTAACGTATTACCTGAACCTCCAACTAAACCAACTTCTTTCCAGTCAATACCATTAGATGATTGCTCTACTAAAAAATGATTATTATTTATTTCTGATCCAGTTGTCCATGATAAATAATCAATACAATCTTGACTCTTAACTTTAAATGAAATTAACTCAACTGGTAATGCAGCTTCACAACACATATTTCTCCATACCTGAACTCCCCATATTAGTTGAAAAAATCTACTTCTGCTTCTTGCACAGTCATCACAGAATATGCTAATTTCACATCTCCTATAGACTCCTCTGTAAGTACCGTTCACTTCTAACTTAGAGTCACAGTCTTCTATCATAATTTTACCTGTTCCAAACACGGCTAAACTACCATTTACTCTAAAGGTTGAGCCGTTGTACACTCTAATTACTCCTCCACTTTGAACTGATATAGATGTAAATGATGTTGAATAATCACCACTTACACATAAAGTTTGCCCTCTACCTACAACTATACTTGAAGGAAATGGATTTGAAGCAGTGTAAGTACACTGACTGTAACATACTGCTCCTATGAGCATAAATAAATAAAATAAATGTTTCATATTGTAAAAATGAGGGTTGATTTTTTCAGAATTTTTATTTACCGTCTATAAACTTCAGAAAAAACTTATGAGTTCCCACAACAAAAACGGAGAAAAAGAGACCTTGTTAAGTCTTGTTGAGGATACTGTTATAACAGTAACCGCTCCTTTGTTGTTACAGAAGTTAGGAACTTAAACTTCTTTAGAGTAAAAAGGGGATGCTTTAACACATCCCCTTTTAGTAATAAATAAACAATAATGTTTAGAATCTTTTAGACATGATTTCCTGAATGTCTTCAACATTCTTTACAGCAAGCAAAACCTCTCTGTTTGCTGCAATAATAATATTAGCTGTAGCAAATGGATCTGAAGCTAATACAATCACTTTCTTTTGAGCTGCTTTAACTGTTTTTTTAGCAGCGTGTAATTCATTGGCAAAAGCCATTTCATTATCTTCTACTGTTTCTTTTAATGTTTCTAAAGCTCTTTCGTCTTCAGTTTTCTTAAGGTTCTTCTTTGCTAAATCAATTAACTTTGCCATCTTCTTAAATTTTAAAAATAAATAAAAATAAATAAATCCTTTAACTCTCTGTCAAAGGTAAAAAAAACTCTACAATAATCCTAAAACAACTAACTTTTCATACTCTTTTTCAATACATGATTTTGCATTAGAAAGCTTATAACTTCCCATGTCAGTAGCACTGTAACTTTTGTCACCTTTTGTCAAGGGTTTATGTGCATATCCAGAAATAAACTTACACTGGCAGATTTCAAAATCTTCCTTAGATACAGTTAACACGTCACCAATGCATTCAAATGCATAATCATGAGACCATATTTCAATGTCCATAGTTTCATCATCATTTATTGACACAACTTCAGCTTTAGTCATAAACTCATTTGAATACATGTACACGTCATTACCTCTTTCTGTACCTTTTACATAGTCTCCTACTTTAAACATATGATTTTTTTTAAGGGTTAATAAATAAAATTATTCTTTGTATCTACTATACTCTTCTGAGTCTAGTAGTAGCCCTTCTTCAAGGGTTGCTTCAGACATCTCTTCAGATACCCCAGCTTTTTGCAGTAACGCACTATAATTAATGCATTCTGTACACTCTGATGCAAAAGTTAAAGCGTCAGACAAATATTTAAACTTCTTAATTTCAGTGTCAATTAGTTTCTGTGTAAAAGCTTTGTGATCACCTAAGATGTCACAGCTGTAATGTACTTCTATCATAATATACTGTTAAAATTAATTATTAGTTTGTAACTGCTTCTCTATGAATCACTTCCAACTTTGATACATAATCTTTATATATATCATTGTAGGAAATTAATGAGCCAAGATCTTTTAATTTTTGACAAAACCTTTCCCACAGTAATTCAATAGACTTTGTTTGACGGTAAAAGACCTCATGTCTTACCGTATCATCATTAATCATTTTCCATACACATTCTGTGCAGTTTTCTTTAAAAGCATTCTTGTACTCTTGCATAGTTAACTCTTTGTTTTTGATGGATCTGACAGGTTCATCCTTTTCTTAGGATCTAAACCAGCTTTAGCCATCTCTTTTTTGTGTTTCTGTTTGATAATTTTAAGGTCAAACTTTTCCTTTTCTGTTTTAAAGTGTACACTTCTTTCAATTTTCATAATTACATTTTATATACTTCTTCTATTGTTCTTGGTGTGTAGTTTATTTTCTCCATACATACAGATTTATACCTTTTATCTGGAGTTCCATCAGGTAATTTTACAATTAAATCATGTATATGACCGTGAATATTGTAATCTAACCTATAATCAAACTCCATTGGGTGTATTGGTATGTGTGAAAGCATAAACTCTTTATCTTTAATCTTCAGGTTAATGCAACCTGCAACATGATTAACATGATCTAACATACTCCTAGTATGGTTTTTCATATCATGATTACCTAAAACCACTATAATATTACCATTGAGCCTGTCTAAAATTTCATAATCAGTTCTTTTTTCCATTGTCACATCACCTAATACGTAAGTTGTGTCTTTTTTATTAACTGTATTATTCCAATTATCAACAATCTTTTCATCATGGTAAAATGAATCCTGAAATCCCCTATGCATTGCCATTTTATTATGACCAAAATGAGGATCAGAACAAAAACGTGTTACTCCCATAATTTAAAGTTTAAAATATATATCTAATTTTATTCCAAGGTATTATCTTTTCATGTAAATTCTTGAATTCATCTATATATCTAGACTTTAAATGATGTTTATATCTAACGTTCTTGCCTCCATACTGACTAGTTTTAGCTTCTTGGAAGTCAGGTTGCCATAATAACCTTTCTCCACCTCTATTAGCTTCTAAGTTATCAAGATGTTTCTTCTCATTGTGAGTCAAGAATATACATTCCGCAAACACTTTATCTTTGTTTGTAACGTTATCATCTAACATCTTAAACAACTCCTCATAGTAACTTTTCCAGTTTTCTGTTACTATGATGGGGCTAAAGTTAACATGAACGTCATATCCAGCATCAATAAACCTATCAATTGCATTAATTCTGTCTATTATCTTTGGAGTATTAGGTTCTAACTCACTGCTCATCCATTGAGGCATTAAACTAAATCTTATACGGACTTTACCTTCAGGATTGTACTCTAACATATTGTTAGGTATAATCTTAGTAGCAAAACTAGCTTTAGCTCTATCATGATTTTTAAAGAAGTCAAATATTTTCTTCCAGTCATAATATCTACTATGCAAAGCAAAGTCTTCATTGCATGCAATGTCGTAAGTATGATAAACTTCATCAGTCTGATTTGGAACCTTTTCTGGAAGCCAAGTTACATGATTGTTTACAGCAGTAAGTATATCATTAATGTTCTTAGCGTACTTTAAAACCTTGTCATTTGTATGACGTTTCATGTAGCAATAAGAACAGTCAAGTAAACAGCCAAATCCAAATGAAGGAGCAATATAATCAGTAGATCTACCTGAATCCCTTATTGTAAAAGTCTTTCTAGTTATCTCTTTTATCATTTCTCTTTACATGTTTTTCATTTATTGAATCTTTAGTAGCTAGTATCATGATTATCAATATAATAACTAGCGTGAATTGTGGTGTATATTCCATAATTTAATTTTAAAAAAACTCTCCAAGTCCTCCAAGTGGAATAACTTCACGGGCATTTACTCGTCTTAGGAGCTTATTCCTTTTTGTGTTGGTTATCTTCTGTCAAAGCTAACACTCTTGGAAGTGTTGTGAAGTCCAATCTTTCAGGCAGTCATCACTTGCTTATTCATTAGCTTGAAGAGTTTTATTTTATACTTTATTTACAATTACATCTACACCTAAGTC
>TARA_R110002012_G_scaffold77282_16_pt1 | contig 17375 bp, 13 predicted proteins | sample TARA_R110002012 | Tara Oceans TARA_R110002012 (sample SAMEA4396515) | marine metagenome | biome: Westerlies Biome; feature: [DCM] deep chlorophyll maximum layer (ENVO:01000326); material: water (ENVO:00002006), including particulate matter (ENVO:01000060) such as... | depth 40 m
CCACCGGCATGCAGGTGACTTCGGCCGTGCTGGCAGGCATGGTCTGGGCGCTGGAAAACCCGAAGGCCGGCATCGTCGAGGCCGACGAGGTCGATTACAAGCGCTGCCTCGAGGTGCAGTCGCCCTATCTCGGACCGGTGGAAGGTCACTACACCGACTGGACCCCGCTGACCGGACGTCCGGGCCTGTTTCCCGAGGATATCGACGACAGCGATCCCTGGCAGTTCCGCAACGTGCTTGTGCGTTAGGTTTACCACACTTGCCGCAAACCCGACCGGCCCCGGCGCCGGCCGGGTTGCAGTTGCCTTGCTTTCGCCGCGCTGGCACTGCATTCTTTCATCATCAGAATCGTATCGACGTCGGCTCAAGGGGACCACCGCGCCATGAACCTACACCGCATTATCGCCATTGGTGCACTCGCCGGCCTGCTGGCCGCCTGCCAGTCGGCATCCTATTCCCCGCGCCCGATGGCAGTGCCGCAGCCACAGGGCATTGAAGGCCAGTGGACTGATCCCAACGGCATCATCTCAAGCTTTTACAATGGTCGCTTCGAAACCCGCACGACTGACACCAACTCGTTGCTTGCCGAAGGCACCTATACCCAGGTCTCGCCTCAGGTCGTCGAAATCGAACTGACCTCGCTGCTGCGTCAAACCCAGTCGCGGGTCAATTGTGCGCTTGCCTCCCAGTCCCAGCTCAACTGCACCTCTTCGAGCGGGTCGCAGTTCACCCTGGTACGCCGCATCTAGTCAAGCACGGGCACGATCATGACCAGTCATTTCGATGAGCGCGAGACGCGGGATCCCGAGGCCCGCGAGAAGGAAACGTTCGACGCACTGCAGGCCTTGCTGAGCCGCAGCCTTGAACGACTTCCGGCACTTGCTTCCTGGCTTGGTCACCCCGATCCCGCCGCTCTGACGGACCGCACGGCCCTCGCTTCGTTGCCGGTCCTGCGAAAACCTGACCTGATGCAGATGCAGGAGGCCAACCCGCCGTTCGGTGGTCTTGCCGACCCGGATGCGCTTGCAGGCAACCGTGTCTTCATGTCCCCCGGCCCGGTCTGGGAACCGCAGGGTCTCGGCATCGATCCATGGGCGTCGGCGCGCCCGCTCTTCGCCGCCGGGTTCCGTTCCGGTGACGTGGTCCACAACAGCCTTGCCTATCACATGACCCCGGGCGGTTTCATTCTCGACGAAGGCGCCCGCGCCCTGGGATGCCTGGTGTTTCCGGCAGGCGTCGGCAACACCGAAGCGCAGGTTGATGCAGCCGTCAAACTCAAGCCGTCGGGCTTCACCGGAACACCGGATTATCTCAAGACCATTCTCGAAAAGGCTGATGAGCTGGGCCGGGATTTGTCTTCGATCAAGCGCGCCCTGGTATCGGGTGGCGCACTGTTTCCCTCCTTGCGTCAGTACTACACTGACCGCGGAGTTTCCGTGCTGCAGAGCTACGCCACAGCGGATCTTGGCGTGATTGCCTATGAAAGCGCGGATCCGCAGGGCGCCCCGCACCCGGGCATGATCGTCAACGAGGACATGATCGTCGAAATCGTCCGCCCCGGCACAAGCGACCCGGTGCCCGAAGGCGAAGTCGGCGAACTGGTGGTCACCACGCTCAACCCAGGCTACCCGCTGGTTCGCTTCGGCACCGGGGATCTCTCTGCGATCCTGCCCGGTCTCTCTCCCTGCGGTCGCACAGGCCTGCGCATCAAGGGCTGGATGGGCCGCGCCGACCAGCGCACCAAGATCAAGGGCATGTTCGTCGACCCCAAGCAGGTCGCCGAAATTCTGAAAGCCCACCCCGAAATCGCCAGGGCTCGGCTCGTTGTCAGCCGCACCTCTGATGCCGATGTGATGACGCTGAAGGTGGAGCCGGCTGCAGGAGCGGCTCTTGCGGTTGACGACGTCGAGGCAACGCTTGCGGCGATCGCGAAATTGCGCGGCACCGTGGAGCTCACGCCGCCGGGCAGCCTGCCCAATGATGGCAAGGTGATCGCCGACGAACGCGACTACACCGCGTGATTCCTGTCTATAATCAGTGCGACACAAAACGTACACTTGAAGTTCCCCGCCGTTAGTGAAACCATTCACGCAAGCCTGCCCGGACGCGCTCAAAATTCGTCACGCGGCACGCTGTGAGCAGCGAAACAGGGAGCTATTCCATGAACATATTCATCAAGCGCGCGTTGTTGTCGGTGTCGGTCCTCGGCCTGACTTCTGGGGCGGCTCTTGCCGACTACACACTCAACATCCTGCACATCAATGATCTGCATTCGCGTATTGAATCCATCAACAAATACGACTCCACCTGCTCGGCGGAGGATGAGGCCGAAGACAAGTGTTTCGGCGGCATTGCACGGGTCAAGACCAAGATCGACGAACGCCGCGACGCTCTGACCGGCGAGAACGCCAACGTACTGGTGCTCGACGCAGGTGACCAGTTTCAAGGCTCCCTGTTTTACTCGACCTACAAGGGCGAAGCTGCAGCCGAATTCATGAATGGTATCGGCTTCGACGCCATGGCCGTGGGCAATCACGAATTCGATGACGGCCCCGAAGGCCTCCGCGACTTTATCGACATGGTCGAGTTTCCGGTGATTTCCGGCAACACGATCGCCGGCGCCAATTCCGTACTCGGCGACCGGATCAAGCCCTATGTCATCAAGGAAGTCGGCGGTGAGAAAATCGCCTTGCTGTCCGTGCTCGCCGCTGACACGGTTGAAACCTCCTCGCCGGGACCTTCAGTCCTCATTCTTGACGAGATCGAGTACCTCAAGGGCGCGGTCAGCCAGATCGAGGAAAGCGAAGGCGTCAACAAGATCATTCTGGTCTCGCATGTCGGCCTGACGAAAGATGAAGCGATCGCAGCAGCAGTCGACGGCATCGACGTCATTGTCGGTGGCCACAGCCACACGCTTCTCTCCAACACCGACGACAAGGCAGCCAGCCCCTACCCGACCATGGTGGCAAATCCATCAGGCGTCGAAGTGCCGATCGTCCAGGCCTATGCCTATTCCAAATATGTCGGCGAAGTTCAGGTCACCTTTGACGATGACGGCAAGGTGATCAGCGCGGGAGGTGACCCGCACCTGCTCGACGCGTCGGTGACCCCGGATGAAGCCTTTGCTGCAAGGGTGAGCGAACTCGGCGCACCGATCGAGGAACTGAAGACAAAGATCGTATCAGCTTCGACCGATACGATCGACGGTTCGCGGGATGCGTGCCGCTTGGGCGAGTGTTCGATGGGCAATCTGGTAGCCGATGCCATGCTCGACCGGACAGCAAGCCAGGGCGTTTCCATCGTCATTCAGAACGGCGGCGGTCTGCGTTCCTCTATCGACGCCGGCGAAATCACCATGGGCGAAGTGCTGAGCGTCCTGCCCTTCCAGAACACGCTTGCCACCTTCGAGCTGAAAGGTTCGGACGTGATTGCAGCCCTTGAAAATGGGGCAAGCAAGATCGAGGAAACCGCCGGGCGCTTTGCACAGGTTGCGGGCATTCGCTACACATTCGACAAGAATGCCGAAGCCGGTTCACGCATTGTCTCGGTTGAAGTCAAGGACGGCGATGGCTTCGAGCCGATCGACCCGGAAGCCACTTACATGGTGGCAACCAACAATTACATGCGCGGCGGCGGTGATGGCTACTCCGTCTTCAATTCTGCCGGCATGAACGCCTATGACTACGGTCCCGGTCTTGAACAGGTTGTCGCCGACTACCTCGCCAAGAACAATCCCTACACGCCCTATACCGATGGTCGTGTGATGGCTGCGGCGGAAGAGCCGATGGCAGAAACTGCACCGGCCACTGAAGAAGCAGAACCGGTAGCCGAGGAAACCGCACCTGCTGCCGAAGCTGCGCCCGCAGCCGAAGCCGCAGTCGAGGTTCCCGAGCCGCTGCCCGGTTTCAAGGATCTGACCACGTCGGCGCCGATGATCTCTGAAGACGCCGCCGCAAGCGGGGAAGCGGAGATGAGCCAGGAAGCCCCGGCCGCTGAAACTGCAGGTATGGCTGGCAAGCAGCACGTCGTAACCTCCGGTGACACGCTGTGGGATCTGGCCAGAACCTATCTGGGCGATGCGACGATGTGGAACAAGATTGCTGAAGCCAATCCTTCGGCAGACCCGAAGGATCTGGTCGTCGGAGAAACACTGACCATCCCGGCCAAGTGATCTTGAAACCGTCTTGAACAGGGAAAGGGTCCGGGTCACCGGGCCCTTTTCTGTTTCCGCCGCAGGCAAAAGGCCGCATCCGGCGAAGATTGATTTGTCGATTGAGTTCTCTATGTTCCCGTTCAACGGCTGAGCAGCCGGCGGACAGGCAGCCTGCCTCCGCCAGACGAACCCGCCGACAGACTGAGCAGATGAACACCGGATTGGACCGCGCCCCGTGAACAGCCCCATGAACCTGACTGATGAAACCTGCCGCCCCGTGGGTGAACTGCCTGCCGAACATCCGCCGGTCAAGATCCAGAAAGTCGGCGTTCTGATCGTCAATCTTGGCACCCCCGACGGCACCGATTTCAGATCGATGCGGCGCTACCTGAAGGAATTCCTCACCGACAAACGGGTGATCGAGTGGTCGCGCGTCTTCTGGTATCCGATCCTGTACGGCATCGTTCTCAACACCCGTCCCGGCCGCGTCGGCAAGGCCTATGAGGAGATCTGGAACAAGGATCTCGATGAGAGCTATCTGAGAACCTACACGCGCAACCAGTCCGACAAGCTCGGCGCCATTCTCGCCGATCATCCTTCGGTCATGGTCGACTGGGCGATGCGCTACGGCCAGCCTTCCATTCCCGACAAGCTGCAGGCACTCAAAGACGCGGGCTGCGACCGCATCGTTCTGTTCCCGCTCTATCCGCAATATGCGGCCGCCACCACGGCGACAGTCAATGACAAGGCCTTCCAGGCGATGATGGACATGCGCTGGCAGCCCGCCTTGCGCACGGTGCCGCCCTATCACGACGATCCGGCCTATATCGAGGCCATCGCACAGTCGATAGAGACCCACCTCGCCAGCCTCGACTGGGAACCGGAAATCGTGCTGACCTCGTTCCACGGCATCCCGCAATCCTATTTCCTCAAGGGCGATCCCTATCATTGCCAGTGCATGAAGACCGCTCGGCTGGTGCGCGAGCGGCTGGGCTGGCCAAAGGAAAAGCTGATGCCGACCTTCCAGTCGCGCTTTGGTCCGGAGGAGTGGCTGCAGCCCTACACCGACAAGACAGTCGAAAAGCTCGCCAAGGAAGGCGTCAAGCGGATCGCCGTGATCAATCCCGGCTTTGTTTCCGACTGTCTCGAGACGCTTGAGGAAATCGCCGGGGAAGCGGGCGAGATCTTCCACGAACATGGCGGCGAGAAGTTTACCCACATTCCCTGCCTGAACGACAGCGACGGCGGCATGAAGGTGCTCGAGACCATCGTCCGCCGGGAACTGCAGGGCTGGGTCTGAGGCAAGTCCTTTCAAGGCAGCCATTCTCCAAGCCGGGGCGAAGATAATCCGCCCCGGCGATTGCATGCCCACGCCAGACCAACTACCTGTCTAAGACGGCGGTGAAACTCCGCATCTGGAAGTCGGTTTGAGGAGGCCACTGGCCATGTTGGGACTGGACGTAACGGTCATTGTCATTGTCGTCATTGCGATCTTGCTGCTGTTTTCCGGCATCAAGACCGTGCCGCAGGGCTTCGCCTTCACGGTCGAGCGCTTCGGCCGCTACACCAAGACTCTCACACCGGGACTGAACATCATTGTCCCCTTCATCGACCGTATCGGCCGCAAGATAAACATCATGGAGCAGGTGCTCGACATTCCCACGCAGGAAGTCATCACCCGCGACAACGCCTCGGTCGCAGCAGACGCCGTCTCCTTCTACCAGGTGCTCAACGCCGCAGAAGCCGCCTACCAGGTCTCCAATCTCGAGCAGGCTTTGCTCAACCTGACCATGACCAACATCCGCTCGGTGATGGGCTCGATGGATCTCGACGAGCTTTTGTCCAACCGTGACGCGATCAATGATCGCCTGCTCAAGGTTGTCGACCAGGCCGCAGCGCCCTGGGGCATCAAGATAACCCGTGTGGAAATCAAGGACATCGCACCTCCTGTCGACCTTGTCGAAGCGATGGGCCGGCAGATGAAGGCCGAACGTGAGAAACGCGCCGACATCCTGGAAGCCGAAGGCTCGCGGAATTCGCAGATCCTGCGCGCCGAGGGCGCCAAACAATCCGCGATTCTCGAAGCCGAAGGCCGCCGCGACGCCGCATTCCGTGACGCCGAGGCGCGCGAGCGTCTCGCCGAGGCCGAAGCCAAGGCCACCCAGATGATGTCGGTCGCGATTGCCGAAGGCGACACCTCGGCGATCAACTATTTCGTGGCCCAGAAATACACCGAAGCGCTCGGCCAGATCGCCTCGGCGCCGAACCAGAAGGTCATATTGATGCCGCTGGAAGCCTCCTCGCTCATCGGCTCGCTGGGTGGCATCGGCGCCATCGCACAGGAGGTCTTCGGCAAGGACGGCGGCAACGGTTCGGCAACGCAGAAGCGCGTTCCCGGCCAGCCGCCACGCACCAGCACGACACCGGGCTATTCCGCCACTCCCAAGGGAGATGAGGACACATGATCGCCGCGCTGATCACCGAACTAGGCCCCTGGAGCTGGTGGATCCTTGGGCTGGTGTTCCTGGGTCTGGAAATCGTGATCCCCGGCGTTTTCCTGCTTTGGATCGGGCTCGCCGCGATTGTCGTCGGCGCGGTCTCTATTCCGCTGTGGGGCACCGCGTTCTGGGGCTGGCAGGTGCAGTTTCTGGTCTTTGCCGTGCTGGCCGTTGCCATGGCGGTGCTCGGCCGCCGGCTGACCGCATCCAGTGCCGAAAGCGATCAGCCGATGCTCAACAGGCGCGTCGAAGGCTTGGTGGGCAGAACGGCAACCTTGGAAGAACCCATTGTTGATGGCAAGGGACGCATCAGGCTCGACGACACGACCTGGATCGTCCAGGGACCGGACCTGCCGGCAGGCGCAAAGGTTCGCATCACAACCGCCAAGGCCGGCGGCCTGACGGTCGAACGGGCCTGATTTCAGGCCACCCCGATCCTCAGCAGATCATGGAAGTGCACGATCCCGATCGGCGAGAGATTCTGATCGGTGACCATCAGCGCGCCGATGGAGTTCTTGTTCAGGATTGCCATCGCGGTACTTGCGAGAGCAGTCGGCGCAATCGTCTTGGGCTGGCTTGTCATGATCGCATCGATCGGCTGATCGACCAGGTTGCGCCCCAGATTGCGGGCCACGTCGCCATCCGTGACAATGCCGATCAGACGCCCGTCCGGCGAAGTCACACCGACACAGCCGAATTTGCGCAATGACAGCGTCATGATCGCTTCCGGCGCTGGCGTCCCTGATGGCACGAGCGGAACCGACTCGCCGGTGTGCATCACATCTGACACATGCGCCAGGGTGGCGCCGAGTTTGCCGCCGGGATGGAAGGTGTGGAAATCGCCTGCGGTAAACCCCTTGGCCTCGAGCAGCGCCACCGCAAGCGCATCGCCCAGCGCCAGCTGCATCAGGGTCGAGGTTGTTGGCGCCAGCCCGTGCGGGCAGGCCTCCTGCTCCCGCGGCAAAAGCAGGACGATGTCGGCCTCCCGTCCAAGCGCGGAATCCCCCCCTGCCGTGAAGGCAACAAGTGGAATGCCGAAGCGCCGGGAATAGGCGAGGATGCCCTTGAGTTCGGCGGTTTCACCCGACCAGGACAAAACGATGATCGCGTCATCCTTGGCAATCATGCCGAGGTCGCCGTGATTGGCTTCCGCCGGATGCACGAAATGGGCCGGCGTACCGGTGGAGGCCAGGGTCGCCGCGATCTTGGCGCCGATATGCCCGCTCTTGCCGACACCCGTGACGATGACCCGCCCGGATATTGCTCCGATGGCCTCCACCGCCCGCGTGAATGGGTCCGCCAGCCCGTTTTCCAGGGCCGCCGAGAGCGCGTCCAGCCCGGCCTTTTCGGTCTGGATCGTTCGCCCCGCCGAACTCAGCATCTCACTGCGTGGATAATCTGGCAAAATTTTCTTCATCAGGCGGCAATATCGCGTTGCTGCGCCCGTGTCCATCAACCACATCTCGGAAGTCCAAAGCGGCAGATCGAAACCTTGCGTTAACCACAAGTGTTTACGGTTTGACAAGATTTCGACGAGGCCGGAACCCAAGACGCATGCGCGATCCCTTTGAGACCATACAGACACGCATAGCCGTGCGTTGCGGCGGGCTTCGTCTCACCGTGTCGGCATTCTGCCTGCTCGCGCTGGTCCCAGCAGCGCAGGCACAATCGGCGTCTGATTCCAGCACCGCGGACGGGCTCTACCAGCTTCGCGGCACATCCGAGGCATCTCTCTCCGCCGACCAAGACGCTGCCTCGACGCTCTACGGCGCGCTTCCGAGCTCTTCTTCCGGCGGGGCAGCTTCGGCAAGCAGTGCCGGCAATTCCAGCACTTTTGAAGCTACCAGTGCGCCGGAGCTCCAGCCTGCAGAAGATGTCACCGGCACCATCGCTTCGCCGTCCGATCTCAGCCAGGCCGACCAGGACTACGCAGCAAGCCTTGCGCGTCAGAATGCCCGCGTTGGAACAATCGACGAACTGCCTCTCGACACCTCGACCGACGAGGCCGCTGTGCCAGGGTTTTCCTTTGGCACCCTGACGCTGCGTCCCACACTTGACCAGAGGGTGGTGCATGAATCGGTGCGCTACGGCAGCGACCGGACCCGGCGCACCTACAGCCAGACCACCTTGTCAGGATCCCTGGAGTCCAACTGGTCCCGGCACCAGTTTCGTGCCGATGGATCCGGCACCTGGCAGAAGAACATATCCGGCACCGGCACGGAAACCCCGAGCGCTGATTTCAATGCGCAACTGAACCTCGACCTCATCAACGATGTCACCGCCTCGTTGGGCACCGGCTACAGTTACTCCCAGGAAAGCCGCACCGATCCGAATGCCATTTCTGGCGCCACCACCCAGGCTGGCATCCATGAACTTCGCGCAAGTGCAGGACTGCAAAAGAGCCTGGGACTGTTGCGCGGCTCGACCACGCTCGACATCACCCGCACCATCTACGGCGACGCCACGCTCGCCGATGGAACCAGCGTGCTGCTCGACGATCGTGATACGGTGGGCGCGCAGCTCACCGCCCGGATCGGCTACGAAATCTCACCGGCCCTGGTTCCTTTCCTTGAAGCCTATGCCGGACGCGAGACATACGATCAGCGGGTGGATTCCACCGGAGCCGAACGGTCGTCGAAGACCTGGGGTGTGCGCGCCGGTGCCGAGGTCGATCTGGGGGAAAAACTCTCGGGCGAGTTTGCGGCTGGCTACGTTCTACGCGAACTTGATGATGCCAACCTGGCCGACATATCCGGCCTCACGGTCGACGGAGAGCTAAACTGGTCGCCAACGCGCGGGACCGATCTCAATCTCGGCCTTGCCACCACGCTCGAATCCGCGACCACGGCAGGCCAGTCGGGTGCGATTGTCTATGAACTCGATTCCAGCCTGTCGCAGCAGATCCGCAATGATCTGGTCGCCCGCCTCGGCGCGACGGCAAGCTACCGCGATTATGATGCAGGCAGCGGCCGCAACAATCAGCGCAGCTATGGCGCCTCGGCCGGCCTGACTTGGAGCGTCAACCGATATCTCGATCTGGAAGCAGACGCGAGCTACGAGCAAACCCGGGAAGATGGTGGGACCGACGAGGAAACCATGCGCGTCGGATTGGGGCTGAAACTACGCAGATGAGGGGACGGCACTAAGCCCGTCCCCTCTTATTGCTTAATTCTCTCGGTTGGCTTCAAGCTTGTGAAATCAGCTTTTTCAGCCCGTCAGCGACCAGCGGCTTGATGTCCGAGCGGTCAAGCGCAAAGGCGACATTGGCCAGAATGAACCCTTCCTTCGAACCGCAATCATAGGTCTGCCCGGCAAAGGCATAGGCCGAGAACGGCTGTTCATCCGCCAGTTTCAGCATTGCGTCGGTGACCTGGATTTCATTGCCGGCACCGCGCTCCTGCCGCGCCAGGATGTCAAAGATTTCCGGCTGCAGGATGTAGCGGCCATTGATGTAGTAGTTTGACGGCGCAGTCCCCTTTTCCGGCTTCTCCACCATCTGGGTGATGCGAAAGCCGCCGTCCAGTTCCTCGCCCTTGCCGACGATGCCGTATTTGTGCGCCAGCTCCGGATCGCATTCCGCGACCGCGACGATGTTGCCGCCGACTTTCTCGTATAGGTCGACCATGCCCGCAAGACAGCCGACCTTGTCATGCATCACCATATCGGGAAGCAGCAGGGCAAAGGGTTCGTCGCCGACGATATCGCGTGCGCACCATACTGCATGACCAAGGCCGAGCGGAGCCTGCTGGCGGGTGAAACTGGTGGCGCCGGCCTTGGGAAGCATGTCTTCCAGCGATTTCAGTTCGACCGTCTTGCCGCGTTCGCGCAGCGTCGCCTCGAGTTCAACCTGAATATCGAAATGATCTTCGATCACACCCTTGTTGCGGCCTGTGACGAACACAAAATGCTCGATGCCGGCTGCCATGGCTTCTTCGACGACATACTGAACCACCGGTTTGTCGACCACGGTCAGCATTTCCTTCGGAACAGCCTTGGTCGCGGGCAGAAACCGGGTTCCCAATCCTGCAACCGGCAGCACAGCTTTTCTGACTTTGCGTATCGTCGTCATGTATTTTCCTCATTTTTCATAAATGATCGTCCTGGTGCATCCCGGCGCTTCCGGATCAGTGGGCACCATTGGTTAGAAACAGACTAACGCAGTTGCCAGTGTATCGTTCAATCTATGGGATGCAATATTGCGGCAAAAACCCGCTGGTCCACAAGAACAGTCCTCTGGTGCAGGGCGCGCCTTGAGCCTCGTTAACCAGTGACCAGCTCTCGGACCGATCTTTCAGGGGATGTTATGGTAAACGATTTGTTGACGGCTCCGGGATATGATTGCCGATCAGTCACCCGAAACAGCCCTAATCAACAGGATGCTTGGAACATGATCCGATCACCCAGCAAATTTGTCCGCGCCGCCGGTCTCTGCCTCTTCGCAACCGTGTTGTCTCCGCTTCATGCCCAGGCCGATGCCGGCTTTCAAAAATGGGTCTCGGGTTTTTACAGCACTGCAGCGAAATCGGGAATTTCCCGCTCCACCTATGAAAAGGCGTTCAGCGGTGTCACTGCACCGGATCCCGTGGTGCTGGAAAAGGCGCGCTATCAGCCCGAATTCACCACCAAGGTCTGGGATTATCTCGACTCGCGCGTCAACCCCTTCACCATCGCCAAGGGACGCGAGATGCAGGCCCGGCACAAGAGGACCCTCGACGCGATCGAGCGTCACTTCGGCGTTGACGCCACGGTTCTCCTGGCGATCTGGTCGATGGAATCCAACTATGGTGAAATCCTCACCAAGACGGATCGGCTGCACTATGTTCCCCAGGCCCTCGCCACACTCGCCTACGCTGACCGGAAACGGGCAAAATTTGCCCGCCAGCAGCTCGTGGCGGCGCTGAAAATCCTTCAGTCGGGCGACATTTCCACGCGGGAGATGTCGGGATCATGGGCCGGCGCCATGGGACACACGCAGTTCATTCCCACGAGCTATCTCGCCTATGCGATCGATGCCGATGGCAACGGCCACCGTGACATCTGGAATTCGATTCCCGACGCGCTGGCAACCGCCGCAAATCTTTTGAAGAAAAATGGCTGGAGAACCGGCGAAACCTGGGGCTACGAATCCGTGGCACCCCGAGGTGGCGCCAAATACAACGGCCAGACCAAGACCCTGTCGGAATGGGCAGCTCTCGGCTTTACCCGCCCGGGCGGCAAGGGCTTCCCGGTCGGCAGCCGCCGGGCCGAGCTCAAGATGCCGGGTGGCGCCAACGGGCCCGCCTTCCTGATGACCAAGAACTTCTTCGTCATCAAGCGCTACAACAATTCCGACTCCTACGCCCTCGGAGTCGGTGTTCTTGCCGACGAGATCGCCGGCTATGGCGGCGTCGACCAGCGTTGGCCGCGCCCTGCCGGGACTCTCGATGTGAAAGAGAAGTTCGAGTTGCAGACCCGGCTCAAACAGCTCGGCTATTACGACGGTGACATCGATGGCAATTTCGGCTCAGGTTCGAAAGCCGCGATCGCAGCCTTTCAATCGCGTACCGGCTTGACCGGCGAGGCAGTTCCGTCGCAGAAGATACTGGATGCGATCCGCCGATATTGAGAACCAGACCCCCCGGCAACTCTCCCGGCCGAAAAGCCGGACGGGAGACCGCGCCGGTGCGTTCAAAAAGCACCACCTGCTGCGGCTCGTTGCACTTGCTGTTCTGCTGACGCTAACCGGCTTGACTGTCGTGCAGCAGGTCCAGCCCGCGGCAGCACAAGAACGCGTGGAACGGAAGTCGTTCCTGCAATTGTTGTTTGGCGGCGGACAAAGCAGCAAGAAGAGGGAAGAAGCCCCGGCGGCCGCGCGCACCAGCCGCGTAAACAAGGCCCCTTCGCGTAGAAGCATTGCCCCTCCACCAGAGCCGGTGGTCGAAAAGCTGGAGAACGCCCGGAAAATTCTGGTTGTGGGCGATTTCCTCGCAAACGGGACGGCGGATGGCCTTACGGAGGCTTTTGCTCAAGCCCCTGGCGTTGTTGTCGTCGAGCGAACGAACGGTTCATCCGGTCTGGTGCGCGATGATTACTACAACTGGCCGGAACAGGCGCGCAGCATCTTTGAAGAAGTCCAGCCGTCGATCGTGGTGGTGCAGCTCGGATCGAACGACCGCCAGCAGATGGTTGTTGCTGGCAGCCGCGAACCCGTCCGCTCGCCGAGCTGGATCGCTGAATATGAACGCCGCATACGGTTGCTGATCGATGCGCTCGGTGGAGCCAAGACCCCGTTGCTCTGGGTCGGCCTGCCTGCCTTCAAATCCCCCTCCATGACCACCGATATCGTCGCTTTGAACGGGGTGATCCGCAAACAGGTGGAAATGGCAGGCGGCGAGTTCATCGACATCTGGGACGGTTTTGTCGATGAGGACGGCAAGTTCATCTACACCGGATCCGACATCAACGGACAACAGGTCAGGCTGCGTGGTTCCGACGGCATCATCGTCACCAAGGCCGGTCGCCGCAAGATTGCGTTCTACGCCGAAAAGTCGATCCGGAGGTTGCTCGGAGATGCGGCCAATGAAGGTGTCTCGGTGCTTGATACGGCCAATTTCCCGGAGATCTTCATGCCGCCGGCGCCGGGCGAAAACCAGGCCGCAATCCAGCGGACATTGCCTGTTGCCATGACAGATCCCGCACTTGACGGTGGATCGGCACTGCTGGCGGAAATGCCGGCGACGGCAGGGCTGGTCCGTTCACCGCGTGACCAGCTTGTGCTGGATGGGGTGTTGCCGGCCCCGCCCGAAGGACGCGTCGACAACTTCGCCTGGCCCCCGGACAGCCCCTGAAATCTGCCCCTGACCTGCGGGGCCTAGTCGTGCTCAGATCCATTGACCTGAGCACGACCTTTTCAAGACCGGGTTTTACCTCGGCAGATCTGTGGCGCCCATCAGGCTCAGATCGATCTCGCGTGCGGCCTGACGGCCTTCCCGGATCGCCCAGACAACCAGACTTTGTCCCCGGCGCACATCGCCAGCTGCCCAGAGCTTGTCCACCGAGGTGCGGTAGTCCTTCTCGTTGGCAGCAACATTGGTCGAGCCGCGACGGTCGGTATCGATCTTCAGCTTGTCGCCAAGATCGCTCGCCACGCCGGTCTCAAGCACACCGGTGAAACCGATCGCGACAAACACCAGATCAGCCTTGATGACGAACTCAGTGCCAGCCAAGGGCTTCCGCTTCTCATCGACATGGCAGCACTTGACGCCGGCCAGAATGCCGTTTTCGCCGACCAGTTCCAGAGTGCCGACCTGGAACTCGCGGACAGCACCTTCCGCCTGCGAGGACGAGGTGCGCATTTTCGTCGCCCAGTAAGGCCACACGGCGAGCTTGTCTTCCTTCTCCGGCGGCTGTGGCCGGATGTCGAGCTGGGTGACCTTGACCGCGCCCTGGCGGAAAGCGGTGCCGACACAGTCGGATGCGGTATCGCCGCCGCCGATGACCACCACATGCTTGCCACCTGCAAGCACCGGATCCGAAGGCCAGCCGACATTGTCGATGCTTTCGCGGGCCACGCGCTTGTTCTGCTGAACCAGGTAGGGCATGGCGTCATGAACGCCGACCAGATCAGCGCCTGGAATGCCAACGTCACGCGGCTTCTCCGACCCGCCGGTGTAAAGCACCGCATCATAGGATTCGAGCAGCTCATCCATGCTCTTGTCGACGCCGACATTGACGTTGCAGAAGAAGGTGACACCTTCACCTTCCATCTGCTCGACACGACGGTCGATGAAGTGCTTCTCCATCTTGAAGTCCGGAATGCCGTAACGCAGCAATCCGCCCGGCCGGCTTTCCCGCTCGTAGACATGAACCTCGTGTCCGGCACGGCCAAGCTGCTGGGCTGCTGCCAGACCGGCAGGCCCCGAACCGATGATGGCGACCGTCTTGCCGGTCTTGCTGGTCACCGGCTGAGGCACGATAAAGCCCATCTCATAGGCCTTGTCGGCAATCGCCTGTTCCACCGTCTTGATGGTGACCGGCGCATCCTCGAGATTAAGCGTGCAGGCTTCCTCGCAGGGCGCCGGGCAGATCCGGCCGGTGAATTCGGGGAAGTTGTTGGTCGAATGCAGGTTGCGGATCGCCTCTTCCCAGTTGTTGTTGTAGACCAGATCGTTCCAGTCGGGGATCTGGTTGTGAACCGGACACCCGGTCGGACCATGGCAATAGGGAATGCCGCAATCCATGCAGCGCGCCGCCTGCTTCTGGACTTCCTGGTCGCTCATCCGGATGGTGAACTCGCGGAAATGGCGAATACGGTCAGACGCCGGCTGATACTTCGCCGTCTGCCGGTCGATTTCGAGAAAACCCGTTACCTTACCCATGCTCTATCCCTTCAACGGATCACAACCGCAGTGCCCGACGCCGATACCATCAGCATCGAACCACTGGATCCGGTTGAAATATTTTCATAATCAAGATCGACACCGATCACGGCATTCGCGCCCAATTTATGTGCCTCGTCCTGCATCTCGGTGAGCGCGATCTCACGCGCTTCACGCAAAGCTTTCTCGTAAGCACCCGAGCGTCCGCCGACAATGTCGCGAATACCGGCGAAGAGGTCGCGGAAGATATTGGTTCCGAGGATGGCTTCGCCGGTGACGATTCCACGGTACTCCAGTATTTCCCGGCCTTCGATGGTATGTGTGGTGGATGTGATCATCGATCTCACTCCGCCGCCACGCCCATGCGCATCCGCTCCATCTCCTCAAGCGCACGCCGGTATTCGACTGGCATGACCTTGCGGAATTTGGGACGGTAATCGGCCCAGTTGTCGAGGATCTCCTTGGCGCGGGTCGACCCGGTATAGTGCATGTGGTTGGAAATCAGCTGGAACAGCCGCTCCTCGTCATGCCGCGTCATGTCACCGGAAACGTCCACCCGGCCCTTGTGGGCCAGATCGCCACCATGGTGATGCAGCTTCTCGAGGATATCGTCTTCCTCCGGCACCGGCTCCAGCTCGACCATCGCCATGTTGCAACGGCTGGCGAAATCGCCGGCTTCGTCCAGCACATAGGCAACACCGCCCGACATGCCGGCTGCGAAGTTGCGGCCGGTTTCACCGATCACCACGACGAGACCACCGGTCATGTATTCGCAGCCGTGGTCGCCGACGCCCTCGACCACCGCGATGGCGCCCGAGTTGCGCACGGCAAAGCGTTCGCCGGCCACACCGCGGAAGTAGCATTCACCCTCGATCGCACCGTAGAGCACTGTGTTGCCGACGATGATCGAATTTTCCGCCGTGATTGGCGAGTTTTCCGGCGGACGCACGATGATGCAGCCACCCGAAAGCCCCTTGCCTACATAGTCGTTGGCGTCGCCGGCCAGGTCGAAGGTGACACCATGGGCGAGGAACGCGCCGAACGACTGTCCGGCGGTACCTGTCAGTTTCACCGTGATCGTGTCTTCCGGCAATCCCTTGTGACCGAACCGCTTGGCGACTTCACCCGACAGCATCGCACCGGCTGAGCGGTCGACATTCTTGATGTTGACGTCGAACTCGACCTTCTCCCGGTTTTCCAGTGCAGGCATCGCCTTCTCGATCAGCTGCCTGTCGAGAATATCGGCAATCGGATGGCTCTGGCGTTCGGTCCAGTAGATCTTTTCCTTCGGCGCATCGGGCTTGTAGAAGATGCGGCTGAAATCCAGCCCCTTGGCCTTCCAGTGCTCGATCATGCCATCCTTGGCCAGCAATTCCGACTGGCCGATGATCTCGTCGAGATTGCGGTAGCCCATGGCGGCAAGCCATTCGCGCACTTCCTCAGCAATGAAGAAGAAGTAGTTGACGACGTGTTCCGGGGTGCCCTTGAAGCGCTTGCGCAGAACCGGATCCTGCGTGGCGACGCCGACCGGGCAGGTGTTGAGATGGCACTTGCGCATCATGATGCAGCCTGCCGCAATCAATGGTGCAGTCGAGAAGCCGAACTCGTCGGCGCCCAGCAGCGCGCCCACGATCACGTCACGGCCGGTCTTCAGGCCACCATCGACCTGCAGTGCGATGCGCGAGCGCAGACCGTTGAGCACCAGCGTCTGGTGGGTTTCGGCAAGACCGATTTCCCATGGGCCGCCGGCATGCTTGAGCGATGTCAGCGGCGACGCGCCGGTTCCGCCATCATAGCCGGAAACGGTGATGTGATCGGCACGTGCCTTGGCGACGCCGGCAGCAACTGTGCCTACGCCCACTTCCGAGACCAGCTTGACCGAGATATCGGCCTCCGGGTTGACGTTCTTGAGGTCGAAGATCAGCTGCGCCAGATCCTCGATCGAGTAGATGTCATGGTGCGGCGGCGGCGAGATCAGGCCGACACCAGGCGTTGAATGCCTGGTCTTGGCAATCGTCGCGTCGACCTTGTGGCCCGGCAGCTGACCGCCCTCACCCGGCTTTGCGCCCTGCGCGACCTTGATCTGGATCATGTCCGCGTTGACGAGGTACTCGGTGGTCACGCCAAACCGGCCCGAGGCCACCTGCTTGATCGCCGAGCGCTCGGGATTGCGGCCGCCACCATAGAGCGGCAGGTAGCGATCCGGCTCCTCGCCGCCCTCGCCGGTGTTGGACTTGCCACCGATCTGGTTCATGGCAATCGCCAGCGTCGTGTGCGCCTCACGGCTGATCGAACCGAACGACATGGCGCCGGTGGAAAACCGCTTCACGATATCCGCTGCAGGCTCGACCTCGTCGAGCGGGACCG
>TARA_R110002012_G_scaffold114320_2_pt1 | contig 17369 bp, 25 predicted proteins | sample TARA_R110002012 | Tara Oceans TARA_R110002012 (sample SAMEA4396515) | marine metagenome | biome: Westerlies Biome; feature: [DCM] deep chlorophyll maximum layer (ENVO:01000326); material: water (ENVO:00002006), including particulate matter (ENVO:01000060) such as... | depth 40 m
TTTTACCTATTTGGGCAAAATTGCCAAGGAATTGGATTATGAATTGGCAATGATCACGAACCAAGATGGTTTGGGTACCGATATTTTCCCTGAGGACACCTTTTGGCCGGTTCACAATTTCATCATCAAAGCTTTTGAAAATGAAGGGGTAGTTTTTGATAAGGTTTTTATAGACAGAACATTTCCAAAGGACAATGCAGATACCCGCAAACCAGGTACAGGGATGTTGACCTCCTATTTTTCTGATGAATATGACTTGGAGAATTCCTTTGTGATCGGTGACCGATTGACGGACATGGAATTGGCCAAAAACCTCGGAGCCAAAGGAATCTTTATCAATGATGAAACTCATCTGGGCACTGGAGAAATCACGGTAAAACGCGAAGAGTTGGATGAAAATATTGCATTGGAAAGCAATGATTGGGAAAAGATTTACAAATTCTTGAAACTGGAAAACCGGGTAGCGGAAATATCCCGAAAAACCAATGAAACCGACATTAAAATCAAGATAAACCTTGATGGAACCGGAAAGAGTGACATCAACACAGGTTTGGCATTTTTTGACCATATGTTGGACCAATTGGCCCGACATGGACAAATGGATTTAAACATTAAGGTAGATGGGGATTTGGAAGTAGATGAGCACCATACCATTGAAGATACTGCTATTGCTCTGGGTGAATTGTTTTCTAAAGCTTTAGGTAACAAACTCGGTATAGAACGCTATGGTTTTGCTTTACCCATGGATGATTGCCTCGCACAAGTAGCTATTGACTTTGGAGGTAGAAACTGGTTGGTCTGGGATACCGAGTTCAAACGTGAAAAAGTGGGAGATATGCCTACCGAAATGTTTATGCACTTTTTTAAATCGTTCACCGATGGAGCCAAGGCGAATTTGAACATCAAAGCAGAAGGCACCAACGAACACCATAAAATCGAGGCTATTTTCAAAGCTTTTGCCAAGTCCATAAAAATGGCGGTGAAACGCGATGCGGAAAAAATGGTTTTACCATCAACTAAAGGAATGCTTTAAATGAAAATTGTAATAATTGATTATGGGGCTGGAAATATCCAAAGTATCATGTTTGCCATAAAGCGGCTAGGCTACGAAGCGGTTTTGAGTCACGAGGCCGATGAAATCCGAAATGCCGACAAAGTCATTTTTCCAGGAGTTGGTGAAGCTAGTTCTGCGATGACTAAATTAAAAGCTACCGGATTGGACAAGGTGATTCCAACATTAAAGCAACCTGTTTTGGGCATCTGTTTGGGTATGCAGTTGATGTGCCATTCTTCCAAAGAAGGAAATACCGAAGGTTTGGGCATCTTTGATTTGGATGTAGTGAAGTTTTCCAACAACGTAAAAGTGCCTCAAATTGGATGGAACCAGATTTCAGATTTGAAAAGCAAGCTTTTCACCAATATTCCCGAGAAATCCTATATCTATTTGGTGCATAGCTTTTACGCTCCAATTGGAAAAGAAACAATTGCCACATCGGAATATGATGTGGAATATAGTGCCGCTTTGCAGAAAGATAACTTTTATGGAGTGCAGTTTCACCCAGAAAAGAGCAGCGATGTCGGCAGTGAAATCATGAAGAACTTTTTAACCCTTAGCTGATATGGAGTTCTATATTTCAACGGATAAGGATAAATTAGATATTGAAAAGGTTCACACTGAAGTTTCATCCACGTATTGGGGAGAAGGAAGGACCAAGGAGGAAACACTTCTGACCATCGAAAAAAGCATCTGTTTTGGAATGTATGATGAAAATGACCAACAAATTGCTTACGCCAGAATAATGACGGACGCATTGGTTTTTGCCTATATCATGGATGTCGTTGTCTTTGACCCCTACAAAGGCAAAGGACTTGGAAGAAAACTACTGCAATATGTTTTGGATCGCCCGGATGTAAAAAGGGTAAATACGGTGGCACTTAAAACATTGGACGCCCATAGTTTTTATGAAAATTTAGGCTTTAAAAGAGTGGGAGATTCAGAGATGTGGATGTCCATAGACCGAATAAAATACGATTAGATAATGAGATTGATTCCAGCTATAGATATTATCGACGGAAAGTGTGTTCGTCTTTCCAAAGGGGATTATAATACCAAAAAAATCTATAATGAAAACCCCTTGGAAGTAGCCGAAGAGTTTGAGGCACATGGTATTCTGCACCTTCATTTAGTGGATTTGGATGGGGCAAAATCCAAACACATTGTTAACCATAAGGTATTGGAATCCATTGCATCAAAAACAAGCTTACAAATTGATTTTGGCGGTGGTTTAAAGTCTGATAAAGATTTATATATCGCTTTTGAAAGCGGTGCGCATCAGATTACTGGAGGCAGCATTGCTGTAAAGGACCGAGAAACATTTTTGGGCTGGTTGAAAACCTATGGTCCCGATAAAATTATTCTAGGGGCCGATGCCAACAACGAAAAAGTGGCTGTATCGGGCTGGCAAGAAGAATCGGATTTAGAGTTGATTCCTTTTGTACAACAATATCAATCAGAAGGAGTCCAATATGTTATCTGTACCGATATCAGCAAAGATGGAATGTTACAGGGACCTTCGTTCGACTTGTACCAAAAAATGCTGTCAGAAACCAAAAAAGGCTTAAATTTAATTGCCAGTGGAGGCATATCCTCCTTTGACGAACTCCCCAAACTTGCGGACATTGGTTGTGAGGGCACAATCATTGGCAAAGCCATTTATGAAGGCAAAATCAGTTTAAAGCAATTGGAACATTATATTCTTGAAAATGGATAAAGAAAAAGAACTCCAGGAAGAATTGGTTTGGAACGCAGGGTACCGTATGAACGAAAGCCTACGCATGATCAAAATTTGTCTGGAACAGTTGTCGGAGGAGCAGGTTTGGGAGCAACCCAATGAGTCGAGTAACAGCATCGCCAATCTCATCCTTCATCTATGTGGAAATATTACCCAATACGGGATTGCGTCCATTCAAAATTTGGAAGACACCCGCCAACGTAATGAAGAATTCACAACGAAATCAAGCCATAACAAAGCGGAACTCATCAAAATGTTGGAAGATACCATTGATGAAGCCAAACGAGCTATTTATGATGCCCCGCTCAAAGAACTTTTACGCAAAAGAAACGTTCAGGGCTTTAACTTTTCTGGAATCGGGAACATCATTCACGTAACAGAGCACCTGTCCTATCACACGGGACAGATTGCCCTATGGACCAAAATTTTGCAGAATAAAGATCTAGGTTTTTATGGCGATGTAAACCTGAATGTGAAAAATGAAACTAAAGATTAATAATGCTAGAACTACGTCATGCTGAACTTGTTTCAGCATCTCATCAAAATAGATAAATGAGACCCTGAAACACGTTCATGGTGACAACAACTCTTTACTTATGGTTTTATAACTAAAATTAAATGCTAACAAAAAGAATTATACCCTGTCTGGATATCAAAAACGGAAGAACCGTAAAAGGCATCAACTTTGTGGACCTACGTGATGCTGGCGACCCTGTGGAATTGGCAGAAATTTACGCTAAAGCAGGTGCCGATGAGTTGGTATTTCTAGATATTTCTGCGACCGAAGAAAAACGCAAAACCTTGGCCGAATTGGTGTATCACGTAGCGGAAACTATCAATATACCTTTTACCGTGGGAGGAGGAATTTCATCCGTAGAAGATGTTGATATTCTTCTTAAAAATGGTGCCGATAAGGTTTCCATCAATTCATCGGCGGTAAAAAGACCTGATTTGATTAATGAACTGGTCGCTAAATTCGGTTCGCAATGCATCGTGGTAGCTATTGATGCCAAACAAATTGATGGACAATGGAAAGTCCATTTGGTAGGAGGGAAGGTTCCCACGGAAATAGACCTTTTTGAATGGGCTAAAGAAGTGGAAGAACGTGGAGCTGGAGAAATTTTGTTTACGTCAATGGACCACGATGGCACCAAAAATGGCTTCGCCAATCAAGCTTTGGCTGAATTGTCAGCCTTGGTGAATATTCCAGTGATTGCATCGGGTGGTGCGGGAACCATAGCACATTTTACGGATACCTTTAAAGATGGAAAAGCAGATGCTGCTTTGGCTGCCAGTGTTTTTCACTTTAAGGAAATCGAAATCAACACACTTAAAAAAGAATTAAAGGAAGAAGGAATTCCTGTGAGAATATAAAATTCACATCTCGACGCTTCTTCGATTGCCCCTTCGACTGCGCTCAGGGTGACAGCTCAGGATGACATCTCGATGTGAAAGCTTAAGAAAAATTTACAATGCAAATAGATTTCAATAAAAATTCAGACGGGCTTGTGCCGGCAATCGTTCAAGATGCAACAACCAAAAACGTGTTGATGCTGGGTTATATGAACCAGGAGGCGTTCGAAAAAACCAAGGAGACACAAAAAGTCACATTTTTCAGCCGTTCCAAACAACGCTTATGGACCAAAGGCGAGGAAAGTGGCAACTTTTTAAACCTAGTGGATATGCAGGTAGATTGTGATAACGACACCCTTTTAGTGATGGTAAATCCAATAGGTCCTACCTGTCACAAAGGAACGGATACTTGCTGGGCCGAAGATAATGTTCAAGGTTATGGTTTCTTGTCAACCTTGGAAGGTGTCATCGAATCCAGAAAAAATGACCAAGAGAATCCGAATAGCTATGTAGCCTCGTTATTTCGCAAAGGCATCAACAAAATAGCACAGAAAGTAGGAGAGGAGGCCGTGGAAACGGTAATCGAGGCCAAAGACAACAACGAGGAACTTTTCCTGAACGAAAGTGCCGACCTTTTATTTCACTACCTCATTCTGTTACAGGCCAAGGGTTATTCTTTGAATGATATTGCCCAAGTTCTGGAAAAACGACATTAAACAAATCCGTTAAGTTTTTTGTAAACGTTTAGCCTTTACAACGAAATACCGTAAATTTATGTAATGGCTATGAACACAAGAAAAGGGTTTCGTTTTACCAATTATGAGGCACCGGACCAAACTCCGTTCGAAAAACTCTTCGAGATTTTTCAGGAACTAGTTACCCATACTTCAGGTGATGTGGAGGAGGCTTTGGACTGGCTTCGCGAACTCGACAAGGAATATGAACTTACCGACGACGATTACACCATTGACGATTTTATAGAAGACCTAAAAGCCAAGGGTTATATCCGTGAAGAATTCGATATGGATAATCCCCAAGGTGGAGAAGGCGAAGAAGGTGACGAAAATGGTGGGGGTGGAAATCTTTCCATTACCTCCAAACTGGAGCGAATGCTTCGCCAACGGGCTTTAGACCAAATATTTGGTAAAATAAAACGTAGTGGTTCGGGTAACCATAAAACGGGGAAATCAGGTAAAGGAGATGAGCATACGGGAGATTTCCGTGAATACCGTTTTGGAGATTCATTGGAGCATATCAGTATGACGGAAAGCCTCAAGAATGCCCAAGTGAATCACGGATTGGACAACTTTTCACTGAGTGAAGAGGATTTGGTGGTGGAAGACACCCAGTATAAGGCTCAGATGAGTACCGTGTTGATGATTGATATCAGCCACAGTATGATTCTATACGGTGAAGACCGAATCACACCCGCTAAAAAAGTAGCAATGGCCTTAGCAGAACTCATCACGACAAGATATCCTAAGGATACACTTGATATTTTGGTTTTCGGAAACGATGCTTGGCCTATTCCTATTAAAGATTTGCCCTATCTCCGAGTAGGACCCTATCACACCAATACGGTGGCAGGTCTTCAATTGGCTATGGATATGCTCCGTAGAAAACGGAATACCAACAAACAGATATTTATGATTACTGATGGAAAACCATCCTGTTTGCGACTTCCGAACGGTGATTATTACAAGAATAGCGTAGGATTGGATGAATACATCGTGGAAAAATGCTACGCAATGGCCCAACAGGCTAGAAAACTTCATATCCCCATCACCACTTTTATGATTGCAGAGGACCCTTACCTGATGCAATTTGTGCGTGAATTTACCAAAGCGAACAAAGGAAAAGCCTTTTACACAGGATTAAAAGGATTGGGCGAAATGATTTTTGAAGATTACGAACAAAATAGAAAAAGAAGAATTAAAGGATAGCACAACATATGAATTTGGACCATACCAACATTAAAACGCTAGGTGAACTGAAGTCAGCGGGATATACTAGCAGAAGCATTAAGGACGAACTTCGAGAGAATCTTTTGGAGAAAATATCCAACAAAGAACAGGTGTTCGAAGGGGTTTGGGGTTATGAAAATTCCGTGATTCCAGAATTGGAAAGAGCTATTCTTTCCCGTCACAATATTAACTTATTGGGATTACGCGGACAGGCAAAGACCCGTTTGGCCCGTTTGATGGTACAGTTGTTGGATGAATGGATGCCGATTGTAGAAGGTTCCGAAATTCACGACGATCCATTGGAACCCATTTCTCGATACGCCACCGAGCTGATCAAAGAAAAAGGCGATGACACACCTGTTAGCTGGATACACCGAAGTGAACGTTTTTACGAAAAATTGGCCACCCCAGATGTTACTGTAGCCGATTTGATAGGTGATGTTGACCCGATTAAAGCGGCCAATCTCAAATTATCCTACGCAGATGACCGTGTAATTCATTTTGGGATGATACCCAGGGCCAACCGCTGTATTTTCGTGATAAACGAGTTGCCCGACCTTCAAGCGAGAATTCAGGTAGCCTTGTTTAATATATTGCAAGAGGGAGACATACAAATTCGTGGATTCAAACTTCGTTTGCATTTGGACATTCAATTTGTGTTTACCGCTAACCCTGAAGATTATACAAACAGGGGAAGTATTGTAACTCCATTGAAGGATAGAATCGGTTCCCAGATTCTTACCCATTATCCAGAGAGTATCGAAATTGCAAAGAAAATTACGAAACAAGAAGCGCAACTGGACAAACGTCAATCTGATTTTGTACATGTCCCTGAAATAGCGATGGACTTGTTGGAACAAATCAGTTTTGAAGCTAGAAACAGTGAGTACGTAGATGCAAAAAGTGGGGTAAGTGCACGTATGAGCATTACCGCATTTGAAAATTTATTAAGTACCGCCGAGCGCAGAGCCATTGTTGCGGGAGACAGAAAAACATCAGTTCGTCTCAGTGATTTTATGGGCGTAGTGCCATCCATCACAGGAAAAATAGAATTGGTTTACGAAGGAGAACAGGAGGGGGCAGGTTCCGTAGCCAAGAATTTGATAGAAGATGCAGCAAAATCTTTATTTCCGAATTATTTCCCTAAAATTGATAAGCTTCAACGTAAAGAAGAAGAAAACGAATATGATGAACTGGTCAGTTGGTTCTTTGAAGGGGAAGGGTTTGACCTTTTGGATGATGAAAAAGAAGATGAGTATAAATCCAAATTGGATTCCATTGCTCCATTGAACGATCTTTTAAAGGAATATCAACCGGATACACCCAAGGAAGACTCCTATTTTTTGAAAGAATTATTGCTCTGGGGATTGGTGGCACATAAAAAACTTAGCAAACACCGCTTTCAGCAAGGGTACCAGTTCAAAGATCTCTACGGAAGCTATATTCGGGGACTCTAAACTATTGCCAAATATTTAGGTTGTCGTTATAGTTTTCAAAATTGTAGACACCTACATAGCGCTTTCTCAACCAAAAGGTGTAAAGCGTTAAAACAGGTAGAATACTGTGCAGTACCACTGAAAGTATAGCTATTGGTTCAAAGGTTGCAGGTATTATATGGGTACCGTAAAGCTCTAACGAATTCAACACGGTGATACTGTCATATATTTTGAAAACATACACGATCATTATGGCGTAAAGTACGTACTCAATGTTTCGCATTTTAGGGTCCGGTAACTCATCCTCGGTAATTTTGAACCAAACAACGTAGAGATACAGAAAATGTATCGATGTGAGTATGGGGAATATGTAGTTGTCTACCTTTAGAAAGTAGAATTGGTTGGTGTAAGCACCATAAAAGCTCAATATACTCAAGGTTAGCAATACAGCCACGCTGGCCAATATGTTCCTTTTCCAGGTGATGATTTTTGACAAGGTATTCATCTTAATCTTAGATTTGGGACTAATTTCAGTCTAAAGAACGATTTTTTATGGCAACTATTTTAAAGAAATCGATGACCCGCAAACAATGTTGGATAATCCTAAAAATCCTATGCAAAAGTCGATAAATTAAAGGTGTGCTAAAGGTTTTAATTTAGAAATATGCTGGCACTTGATTACAAAATGATATTTTTTAGTCGCTCTTACTTTTTCATAAAGACAAGTTCAGAAAAACTACTCAAATAAATCAGAGGACAGGTAACGATCGCCACGGTCACAAACAATAGAGACGATTGTACCACTTTCCAAGGTTGCTGCAAGACGTAATGCCACCGTAGCAGCTCCGCCACTGCTCATTCCAGAGAATATGCCCTCTTCTTTGGCCAATCGCTTTGCCATTTCCGTGGCATCCTTTTCGCTGACCTCCATAACAGTATCCACCTTGTCGGGATTAAAAATTTTGGGAAGATATTCTTTGGGCCATTTTCGTATTCCCGGAATTTTGGAATCGTCGGTAGGTTGCACACCTACAATCTGAACCATTGGGTTCTGTTCCTTCAAGTAAGTGGAAGTTCCCATTATGGTTCCCGTAGTGCCCATACTGGATACAAAATGTGTGATTTCTCCATCCGTATCTCGCCAAATTTCTGGGCCTGTGGTTTTGTAGTGTGCTTTCCAGTTGTCATCATTGGAAAACTGGTTCAACATTTTAAACCCTTCTTCGTTGACCTTGGCCTCGGCATAATCCCGAGCACCTTCAATACCTACATCGGCTGGTGTTAAGGTAACTTTTGCCCCGTAGGCGCGCATAGTCTGTACCCTTTCTTTGGTTGAATTTTCGGGCATGACCAACTCAATATTCAATCCAAAAACACCTGCAATCATGGCCAGACCAATTCCAGTATTTCCACTGGTGGCTTCAATAAGTTTGGTTTCTTTGGTAAAATCCCCACGTTCCAAGCCACTCTTAATCATGTTGTAGGCAGGTCGGTCTTTCACACTTCCTCCGGGATTGTGTCCTTCGAGCTTAAAAAGAAGTTTTACATTGGGGTTGGTGTTCAATACTCTGGACTCCACCAAAGGGGTATTTCCGATAAGGTCTAGTATACTGTTAGACATTTGGGGTTGTCTTTATTTTAATTTCAGGTTTGTGATAAACAGTTGAGTTCGCAGGAACGGACGAGGTAATCCAGGCATTACCACCAATAACGGAATTGGCGCCCACAACGGTGTCACCGCCTAAAATGGTAGCATTGGCATAGATTGTAACATTATTTTCTATGGTGGGGTGACGTTTTGTTTTCTCCAGATTCTTGGCCACATAAAGCGCTCCTAGCGTAACACCTTGATAAATTTTTACGTTATCATGAATCACCGCGGTCTCACCAATAACAACGCCTGTAGCATGGTCAATAAAAAAGGATTTTCCGATTGTTGCTCCCGGGTTAATATCCACACCAGTCTGTCTATGTGCATATTCGGTCATCATACGTGGAATCAAAGGAATTCCCTCCTCATACAGTTCGTGCGCCAATCTATAGATAGCAATGGCATAAAATCCGGGGTAGGCCATATAAATTTCCTGAATGGAAAGTGAGGCAGGATCGCAATTCAATATGGCCTCAGCATCCAAATTCAAATTTTCTAAAATTTGTGGTAAATGGGAAATATAATTGTTCCAAAGCTCTTCGCTTGGTTTCTCCAAATCCCAACAAGCCATATCCATTAGCTTGTTGAACTTTTTCTCTAACAATTCCAAGTTAACGGCTACTGGAGTGTTGGCATCAAATAAGGTATAGAAAAGTGTATCGGTAAAATCCTCGGTTTCCTGCTTTAATCTATAGTCCAAATATGGCAGTTTTTTATGCCTATTGAGTTCAGCTATGATTTTTTCCTTGTCCATACTGTGCTTTATTGTCTTAAAATTAGATAAATCCTTACCATACCCATGAGAAAAAGTTAACTTTAGTTTAAAAATAACATATTATCGGTATATGGCATCCAACGTTACGATATCCAAAGAAGTTTTTGATTTTTTGACCGAACTTAAAAAGAACAATAATAGAGATTGGTTCGAAGCACACAAACCTGCATTTAAGAAACATAAATCCGATATAAAATCATTTCTTGAGGCTGTCAAGGATAATTTGAACCATCACGATGAGATTGAAAAAATGAAGTTGTTTCGTATTTATCGTGATGTACGTTTTTCTAAGGACAAAACACCGTACAAAGCTCACTTTGCCGGTTCTTTTTCTCGTTTGGGCGCCCATTTACGGGGAGGCTATTATATGCACATAAAACCGGGCGAGTCTTTTTTGGCCACTGGATTCTGGGCTCCGAACAAGGAAGACCTTTACCGGATTAGAAAAGAACTGGAAATGGATGCTTCAGAATTTAGGGAGCTTATCAACCAAAAGGAATTCAAAACAATTTGGGGCGAACTCAGTGGAGATGAAGTAAAAACCGCACCAAAAAGTTTTGACAAAGAACATCCTGATATCGACTTGATCAGAAAGAAACAGTTTGTGTTTGTGCGGAACTTTACCGACAAAGAAGTGCTGTCCCCATCTTTTTTAGAAGAAGTGGACAGGTCTTTCAAGGCCATTCGTCCTTACTTTGATTTGATGAGCGATATCCTCACCACCAACTTAAATGGAGAATCAATTTTGGAATAAGGCTTCTTCCTCCTCCAAAAGTTGAATCTGATCCTTTAGCCGTTCCACCACCATATTCATCATCCGTTTGTTAAGGGCGGAGGAATTGGTAATGTAATCTTGGTACTCCTTTACCGTGAACTGCCCAATGATCATTCCCTTTAGGGAATTCCTAAATTTGATATCCTTTTGGATAGCGCGCTCAATGTAATGGAACTTTTTCTCCAAGGAAAGTTCGTAAAAAACACCCTTGTGCTTGTTCGCATAATTCTTGAATGCCTCTACCAGTAAATCGTTTTGGAGTTTAATTACAGGACGTAGGGTCTTGTTCTGAAAATGCTCGTTAAAACCCATTTGACTGTTAAAATGTGACTCTAGAATACTTGGACGAATGTCCAACCTACGGTCGGATTGTGAATCCATGGCTGTGATTTTTAATAAAATTACAGAATGATGAATCGCACACTTGTAAATATGGCAATAGTTGTCAACGATGTTATGAACAAAGACAACAAAGATGTTTCTGGGAAATTTAAAGTAATTTGGAAATCCAGTAAATGATCAGGCATAGTGCACAGATGGAAAATTCGAGCATAACCCAATACCTGAATATCTTGGAGACTTTAAAAAATGTGATAGAAAATGACATGCCTAAAGATAACAATTTATTATTCAAGTGGTTCTAAATCAAAAGTGTACTATAGAAAAGTAATATAAGTAATCTAAAAGATTCATTATCTTCGTTCTTAAAAATGTTGATTATGAATATTCAAACGGAAAAAATCGAATTGGTAAAAATGTTGTTGAACACCAACGACCCTAAGATTATTCAATCCATCAAACAAATTTTTAAAAATCAGGGGGCAGCAGATTTTTGGGATGAATTGACTACCGAGCAACAAGCAGAAATAAATCAAGGGATTTCTGAAATTGAAAATGGAGATGTTGTTGACTTTGATTCGTTTATGGTAAAGCATAGATAAGAATGAGCAGAAAGGTCAAGATTTCTAAAACTGCGGAAAAGAAAATCTCAGAACTCTTAGACTACTTACAGGAAAATTGGTCGTTGAAAGTTAAGTCGGATTTCGTTGAAAAACTGGATAAGTCCATTGATTTAATCAAGAGTAACCCTAAGATTTTTCCAAAATCTGACAAAAAATCAGGATTACATAAATGTGTGATTTCCAAACAAACCACCTTATACTACCAATTTAATTCCCAAACGATATATATAGTTACAATCTTTGATAACAGACAAAACCCCGCTAAACTTAAAAAAGAGGTGAAATAAATTCTTGGTTGATCAATGAAATTCGGAAAAGTAGATCATCCATTTATTTCTGCTCTAATTTATTCTCAACATCATTAATGGAACAAAAATATTATTCTGATAAAGTATTAGATGACAAATTCATAGAATTAGTCGATAAAAAAATCGAAGAAATCTGTGCATCATATGGAACCAAAACCCTAAGTAAAATAGGGATAAACGAGGTTTTATTAAGAAGTAGGGTTGTTTGTAAGCACAAACCTAAAAGCAAACATAGACACTTAAAAAGAGGGATTTTGGATTATTTGGATTATCATATCGAAGAGGATTCTAATGGACATTCGCTAAAATATTACTTAGGCCTAAAACAAGAGTTCTTAGTTCATTCCAATTACCTTATGGAGCAAGAAGGATTCAGACATCGAAGAGTTTGGATTTGGCATTTTTTAGTCGGTTTGACTCTAGATTCTGTGTTGATTTATAATGACATAGCAGAATCTTATTTCAATGTTCCTGTTTTTTTTATTTTGTCGTTTGTTATTGGACTTTTCAAAGAACATAGTGCAAAAAAGAAAGGTAAATTACTTTAATAAAATATCTCAAATGAATCTTCCATAATATGAAATTCGGAAAAGTTGACCACCCAGAACTTATAGATTTTACCATCCCACCGGACCATCAGGAAACTCCAGTAGTCCTGAAAAAGAACAAAACCGGTGCTGATACCAAGGTTTTTGTAGGCTGTGCCAAATGGAACAGGCAAGAACTCAAGAATTTCTATCCAAGAGGCACAAAAGATGAGTTAGCTTACTATTCTACACAGTTCAACAGTATTGAACTCAATGCTACTTTCTACCGCATCTTTCCTGTGGAACAGTATGAAAAATGGCGGGACAAAACACCGGAAGGCTTTAAATTCTTTCCAAAAATGACCAATGAGGTAAGCCACCTTCGCCGAATGAACGACAAAGCGCTGGAAGCCGCGGACCGCTACTTGGAAGTAACATCATTGCTTGGAGAAAAACTCGGGACCATCTTTTTACAGATGCACAATAACTTTGGCCCAAAAAACTGGGATAGGGTAGTGCGCTTTGTGGAATATTGGCCCAAGGAGTTTCCACTGGCCATGGAGTTTCGGCACACGGATTGGTTTACGGACGAAAAAGTCGCCCAAGAACTCTATCATTTATTGGAAGAAAACAACATTGCCAATATTTTGGTGGATACCGCAGGAAGGCGTGACCTTATGCATATGCGTTTGACCAAAAACGAGGCTTTTGTACGCTATGTGGGTGCCAATCACAAATCGGATTACACCCGTTTGGACGATTGGATAGCGCGTTTATCCACCTGGAAATCCATAGGGCTGGAGAACATCCATTTCTTTGTGCACCAGAACCTTGAATTGGAATCTCCCTTGCTGTCAGCCTACTTTATTGAACAACTGAATGCCAAAATGGGCTGTGACTTACACATTCCAAAGACGACCTTGCCCCCTGAAAAGGGACTATTCGATTAAAGAGACCAAAGTTAAATAATTCGGTGATCAGTAGTCGGAAGTCAGTAAACAGGAAGCAGAGGGTAGCTGTTCAGAGTTTAATATTAGGAATTGGAAAAAAACTCAGGACCAGAGATTCTTCGATTTGCTCAGAATGACAAAAAGAACCTTCGCGATAATTTGTGCCCATTAGTGTCGGGTTCAACGAACAATTATCAATTGTCAGTTCTAGAACGGTCAAAAAGCCATACCCTTTTACAATTCATCCAATAATCCAAAAACAGCTTCTCACCAAAACCCTCAAAAGGATTTGTCCAATTAAAAGGGCCTTAATTGATCAAGTTTAGAATCTTGGGCATTCAAAATTATTTACTCCATATTCGGCGACCAACAAATATTTCAATTTCGTAATTCGCATAAATTAAACAGGTTAACAAGAAAATCTTCAAAGGATTGGGCTAACTTTGTAAGAGAATTCTAAAAGTTTCAACTATGCGATTTCATACAAGAAAATGGGTAAAGCCAGAGGATTTGAACGCCAATGGAACGCTCTTTGGAGGTAAAGTACTTGCCTGGATAGACGAAGAGGCTGCTTTGTACAGTATTATTCAACTGGAGAACAAGAAAATTGTGACCAAATATATGTCCGAAATCAATTTTATGAGCACCGCCAAAGAGGGGGATATCATAGAAATTGGTATCGAGGTGATAAAATTCGGGGTCACCTCTATCTCGCTTAACTGTGAAGTAAGAAATAAGATGACCCACGAAAGTATTGTTACCGTAGACAATATTATTATGGTCAACCTAGATGAAAATGGCAATTCCAAGGCCCACGGTAAAACGAAAATAGAATATGTTAAAGACCGTTTGGCCAAAAAGGAAAAAGAAGAGGAAAAGTCCGCTTCTTAGTTTAAGGTTTTGGCCACGGCCTGAACCTCGTCCAACACTCTTAACAGGTTACCGCCCCATAATTTGGCTATTTCCTCTTCGGTATAGCCCCTTTTTACGAGCTCCAGGGTAACATTGAAGGTTTCAGAAGCATCTGACCAGCCTTCTATACCACCACCTCCATCAAAATCGGAGCTGATTCCTACGTGTTCAATTCCAATCAAATCGACCATATAGTCAATGTGGTCCACAAAATCGGATACGTTCACTGCAGGTGGTGCATTAGGGTCGGTTTCGGCCTTTTCTTCACCTATACTCATTACTTTTCGGTAGTTGGCAAAGAATTCCTCACGTTGCTCATCGGTCAACGAAGAGAACTGAGAACGCTCATACCAAGCAATGTCCAATGAATCGGCTACATTTTTATAGACTTCGCTCATATAAGCGGAACGGGCTTCGTGCTTTTCGGTGTTCAAATACGAACTGAAGGCAACGGTTTGTACCACACCGCCATTTTCTTTCATCAACATCAATTGCTCATCATCCAAATTACGGCTATGGTCGCAAAGAGTCCTTGCCGAAGAGTGCGAAGCAATAATGGGAGCTTTTGTCAACTCGACCATCTGTTTCATAGCTTCTTTGGATGGATGGGAAACATCGATCATCATTCCAACGCGGTTCATTTCCGCCACGGCTTCTTTGCCCAAATCACTCAGGCCGTTGTGCATCCAAACGCTGTCCTTTTCTCCTGTATTTGAATCGCTGAACTGACTATGCCCGTTATGGGACAACGACATATATCGCGCACCACGTTTGTGGTATTCTTCAATTTTGGATAGGTCTTCACCGATCGGGTAAGCATTTTCCACACCGATCATCGCAACTTTTTTCCCTGCCGCCACAATTCTTCTAACATCATCCGAAGTCAATGCTAATTCAATCTGGTCCGGGGCAATGTCCTCGCACAACTTGTGAATGGCTTCAAATTTGGAAATGGCATTCTCGGAGGCTTTGGCGTAGCCTTCGGCTGTCAAGGTGTCCTGACCCGTATAAACGATTAGCCATGCAACATCCAGTCCACCTTCTTCCATTTTCGGAATATTGATTTGAGTTTCCAGTCGTTGTGTGTAGTTGATACTGTCCGTAAAATTCTGAACGTTGATATCGTCGTGCGTATCAATCGTAATCACCGAATCGTGAATCCTTTGGGCTTTTTCCTCCAAGGTCTCGGTCTCTTCAGATTTCTTTTCTCCACAGGAGATCAATAATGTAATACTTAGGAATAAATAAAAATATTTCATGGTTGGTTTTTTACACATACAAATAACGCAATTTGACAACAAAATATAGGCACTACGAAACAATAAATTGTAAAACCTCGGTATTATCAACACTTTTAAAATGATTAATAACCTTATACCGCAAAAAATTGGGAACACGTGAATTGTTAACGTATTTGGAAAAGCTCGAGATAGGGTTAAGTTCATTTTCTTATGAGGAATTGGGAGTTGTTGAGGCAGGTGAGCTTAAAAAATCCTTTGAGATGTTCAAGTTTGGATTGGAGAGCAAAGTATTTGGAATATCAGAAATGAAACAACTCGAAAGTATCTACGAAAAAGTAGGGATCCAAAGCCTGGACAGTAAACGTTTCACAGAATCTGATGCCACAAAGTTTTTGTCGCTCATAAACAGCTTGGAAAAAACAACATTGTCCAACGGTCAAAAAGAAATTGTGGAAGCGCTTAAAAAAATGGTGCAAAACACAAAGGAAGAAAATCAAGATTCTGTTAAAAATACAGACTGTATGGCTACCGATTTTGAATTTATAGAAAAAAGCTTGCAAGCTGGGTTTGCTTCCCAAAAAGTTGATTTGAAACCTGTACTTGAAGATTGTATGGGGCAAATGGAACTGTTGGAGGAGCTCGTTCGCATGTTCAAGCAAAATATATTTGAATTTATTGGCAGTTCCAAAGTTAATCTTATGAACGAGAATTTTGACGAGCTGCAGCAGTCCTGTCAAAAAATGATGCCCTCCCTGCGTATGATGAACATTCACGGCCTATTGGAAGTGGTGCAACAAATTTCGAGACTTTGTAAAACAGATAAGGATGTAAAGCACCTTACTTTTTTATACGATCAGTTTCTTCAAGAATATCCGCGCATTCAGGAGCAGATAGATTTTGAGATGGAAATGTTCCGAACTATGTGAAAACACGTCAACCATGGCAAACAAAGAACTCCCCAAATACCTGCAAAGCATATTTTACCCTTTGTTCAAACACGCCAAGGACCTTGAATGTCAATTGATGTTGATGGACGAAATGTTGGAAGTAGGGGACAGAAAAGAAATTCCTTTTCTTGCCGAGTTGGAATCCCATGAAAACCCCATAATAAGTAATAAGGCTTTTGAAATTAAAAATGAGTTGCAATCCAAATTGGGGCTTATGTCCGAAATAGAACGAAGGCGATTACCGATGAACCTTTGCTTTATTTATGATGAATTCAACATAAGGCCAAGCAAGGTGGACAAAGATCTGGACTTTGAGATAGAACTGGACATTTTAAACATGAAACAGAAGTAGAGTTTCACCACCCAAAGTGGGATTTTCACCACATTTTACGATTTTAAAATAATCTTTAAAATGAATTAACGTTATACCTAAAACCCCGACAAATAAACCAAAGATTACCATGTTATACGATACCTACGGCGAAGAATACCTGGCATTTTTACAAGAACTGAACGAAATTTTGACAGTTAACGAACTTGCCGAACTTGATTATCTATAGTTGACCAACACCCCAAAATTTGTTACCATGAAAAACCATAACAAAGAAAACACCGCTTACTTGAACTTTATTCAAGATTTGAAAGACATGCTCACGGACTTTGATATTAGTCTTTTGAGCAAATCCTAAGTTTAAGTGAATATCATGGAAAAGGGGATGTTGCTCGCGCAACATCCCCTTTTTTATTATCTAGTTAAAGGTTAAAACCATGCCTTT
>TARA_R110002012_G_scaffold5133_9_pt1 | contig 17350 bp, 15 predicted proteins | sample TARA_R110002012 | Tara Oceans TARA_R110002012 (sample SAMEA4396515) | marine metagenome | biome: Westerlies Biome; feature: [DCM] deep chlorophyll maximum layer (ENVO:01000326); material: water (ENVO:00002006), including particulate matter (ENVO:01000060) such as... | depth 40 m
CATCTTGGGTCGCTTATTGTGCTGGCCGATGTTGCGGGTGACGCGGTAGCAAGCATCTTTTCTTCACGTTAGCCAAGCGCTTGCCAAATCAAGTTAAAGCCGACTAAAAACATCGCCAGAATCACCAAGCGGTAAAACAATAGTTCATTGACGCGGCTTTGTAGCCAGAGCCCATTGCGAACGCCGATCCAGGCGATGGGTACCAGCAACAGCGACGCCCAGGCGCTGGTCACATTTACTTCGCCCAGCCACATATACGGGCCTAGTTTGATGACATTGACCACTGCAAACGACACCGCGCAGGTGGCGATAAAGGCCTCTTTAGGCAGTTTGCGCGGCAACAGATACACATTCAGTGGTGGCGCGCCTGCATGGGCCATGAAACTGGTAAACCCGCAGACACTCGCTGCCGGCAGCGCCCAGCGGGTGGAAATGGGCTTCTTGGCGACGGGCTTGAGTAGCATATACGTGGCGAACAATAAGGTGATAATGCCGAGTACTATGCGTAATCCCTGCTCACTCAGGCTGTCAAACAGTAGCGTGCCGATGGCAACACCGATGAATAAGCCCGGTACAAAGCGCCATACTTCTGCCATATCGTGCTTACCCCACCATGCTTTGACTGCGAACACATCCATCACCAGCAGTAGCGGTAGCAGCAGGCCAGCCGCTTGGGCAGGGCTAATCACTAGCGCCATCAGCGGTACGGAAAGCGTACCGAAGCCACCGGCAAAGCCGCCTTTTGAAACCCCTGTCAGGTAAACGGAAAATACGATCAACAGCCAGGCGATGACGGAATAATCGGGTAGCATAGGGCCCCTCTGGATACGCAAAAAATGAACCACAAAAAAAGCCCCGCATCAGCGGGGCTTGTCAGCATAGCATTAGATAAACGTTAGCGGGCGAAGTGCTGATCTATCAAGCGTTCATTAACCACTCGTGGTCAGGATCGTTATGGAATTTCCATGCTCGTTTGGGACCCGCCATGACATTTAAGTAGTAGAGCGAATAGCCATGAGAGGCGCCCACCGGGTGGTAGCCCCTGGGAACCAACACGCAGCAGCCGTTTTCCACCGCCATGGTTTCATCAAGGCTGCGGTCGTCGGTATAAACACGCTGGAAGGCAAATCCTTGTTCAGGGTTAATGCGGTGATAGTAGGTCTCTTCCAGATAAGATTCGTGGGGTAAGTTATCCATATCGTGTTTGTGGGGTGGGTAGCTAGACCAGTTACCTGCGGGGGTAAATACTTCGACCACTAAAAGGCTATCGGCGGGCTCGGTTTCCGGCAGAATATCGTGAACATGGCGGGTGTTGGTGCCCTGGCCACGGGTGCTTTGCTTGATGTTGTCGGGGGCGATCAGCCTTGGGGTGTGATTGCCTTGCCCAGGGGCTGCGCACACCGCGAGCTCTAAGTCCGTCGTTGCTTCCACCGAGTAGCTAATCCCATTGGGAAGATAAACTGCGTATGGTGGGATCTGTTCAAAGATATCCATGCGCTGGCCGATGTTCTCAAAGCGGTGTTCGCCGCAGGTCACCGTAGCGCGACCGGTGAGCAGTACCAAGCAGACTTCCTGGTCATCGCTGTTGGTTTCCAGGCGCTGGCCCTTGGCGAGTTTATGCACCCGAAAGCCGACGTGTGTCCAGCCAGCCGTTTCAGGGGTAACGTCAATCACGGTGCCTTGGGCATCTGGGGCGGTGGGGCATACCAGTAGGGAGGCCATATGTCGCTCCTTCTAAGGGCTAACTGCCCTATTGGCAGCTAGTCGTTTACGATTGAAAGATTTAAAAAAACAGAAGCGCTTTTGCCTTGTTAGACCGAGGCATCCAGCATGATTTTGCGACCTTCACTTAATGAACGCTCCGCTGCCTCCGCTAAGCGCAACGCTTCCAGGCCATCTTGGGCTCCTGCGAGGGGGGCGCGTTTCTCTTTCCATGCGGCGACAAAGTCGCCAATTTCAAGTTGGTAAGCTTGAGCGTAGCGCTCCAGGAAAAACCACTTGGGCTTTTCTTCTACCTGCCCCGTTTCACCGGTGAAGCGTAGCCGAGTGTCACTCTCGTTCTGGGCTTGCAACATGCCTCGGCTGCCAAAGGCTTCGATACGCTGGTCGTAGCCGTAGCTGGCGCGCCGAGAATTACTGATTTGGCATAGCTTGCCACTCGCCGTGGTGAGGGTAACCATAGCGGTGTCCACGTCCCCTGCTTCGCCAATCGCAGGATCAATAATGCTACTGCCGACAGCAAAGACACTTTCGATCGGTTCATCTAGCAGCCAGCGTGCCATGTCGAAATCATGAATCATCATGTCGCGAAACAGACCGCCAGAGTCACCCACATACTCGGCTGGCGGGGGGGCGGGGTCGCGGCTGATGATAGTCAATGTTTCCAGCGCGCCAATACGTCCTTCGCTAATCGCTTTTTTAAGCGCTGCAAACTGGGGGTCATGGCGACGGTTAAAGCCCAGTGCGCAGGTAACTGGGTGTTCACTAAGTACCTGCAGAGCGTCTCGTGTTCGCGCCAAATCCAGGGCGATGGGTTTTTCGCACAGAATTGCCTTGCCCTGGCGTGCGGCACGCTCCAGGTACTCCGCGTGAGTGGGCGTGCTTGAGGCAATCAGTACTGCGTCAATGGCGTCATCCGCGAAGATTTCATCCACAGAAGACGCTTTGCTGCCGTAGTGCTCGGCCAGCGCTTCTGCGGCAGGCTGATGAAAATCTGCTACGGCGGCCAGCGTAACGTTTGGGTGTGAGTGAATGGCTTGGGCGTGCACCTTGCCGATGCGTCCAGCGCCAATAAGCGCGAGTTTCATAAGCTCTCCTGTTTTGTTGTTAGTGTTGGCGTGTTATGGCGTTTATGACTTACGTTTTCTGCTCAAAGCGGTTTCCTGAGCTTTTTCGCGGGATTTGTCCTGCCGCACACCCAGTGCAATCGCCAAGGCTTGAGTCAAGCAGAGTGACGCGGTCAAGCTGCGGAAACTTTTCACTTCAGCTTCGTTGACAACGAAGGCAACATCCGCGAAACGGGCGAGCGGGCTGAGGTTAGAATCGGTAATTACCACAATAGGCAGGCCACGCTGATGTGCGTCTTCGCAAGCTTTTTGGCTTTCTTCTGCATAGGGAGAGAAGCTGATGGTTAGCAGGGCGTCGTTTTGACCCATAGCGCGCAGTTGCTCGCCGTACATTCCTCCCAGACCATTGACCAGCAGTGCAGGTTTATCCACATGCGCCAATGCATAGGTCATGTAGCTGGCTACCATGAAGCTTCGCCGTGCGCCCATCACATGAATAGCATTAGCCTTTTCAAAGATATCTAGCGCTTTTTCCAGACTCTCTGGATCGATGCGGCTGGGGAGCTGCTCTAGCACGGCTCGGTTGGCGTCGGCAAATTCCCATAGCAGTTGAGTACTGTCTGGTGTTTCGCCGGTGGCGCTACGTACAGCACGAATACGCTCAGTGTAATTAGGCAGCTCGTCGACCAAACGGCTGCGAAACAACTGCTGCATTTCCGAAAATCCTTTAAAGCCCAGGCTATTAGCTAAGCGAATTAAGGTGGATGGAGTGACATCCGCCTGCTCGGCAATTTTGGCCACGGTCGCTAAAGCAACTTCCTGAGGGTGATCAAGCATAAAGCGTGCTGTTTGCTGTAGACGTTTGCTTAGCGTGGCGTACTCGGCAGTGATCAGCGTTTCCAGCTCACGGTAGCTTTGTGGCGGTTGAGGCATACAAATTCCTTCGCGTTGGCCCATCTAGCACCCATTGGCTTGTGCACTGCTTGTACTGCTGGGTATGCAGTACTGAGTAAATTGACTAGTTATGGTGCAGTCTAGTTTATTGGAATAAATATTCCATTTATACCAAAGTATAGAATAAATAATTTGCAACAATTGTTATTTGGAATCTATATTCCATAGCGCCAAGGCATTTAATGCCACTTCCCTATCAACAACGATAATGCTAAGAGGAATTAATTATGGCACGTCTAATTCAATGGCTTCTGGCCTCAGCAACTGCCACTGCCCTGGTGGCTGGTGCCTCTCAGGTGCAAGCAGAAGAACAGTCACAAGCAGAAGGCAGCCGCTTTGTCATGGTGACTCATGGCGTTCCCTCAGATCCGTTCTGGTCAGTGGTGAAGAACGGAGCCGAGGCAGCCGCTGAACTTGTAGGTGCAACACTTGAGTACCGCGCTCCCTCAACCTTTGATATGGCTAAAATGCAGCAACTCGTCCAGGCGGCGGTGGCCTCTAATCCTGATGGCTTGATCCTTTCGTTCACCGACGAAGATGCCTTGGGTGGTGTAGTCCAGAATGCGGTCGACAATGGTATTCCAGTAATCACTATCAATTCCGGTGGTGACGTAGCGAGGGACTATGGTGCCCGTCTACACGTTGGACAGAGTGAGTACGAAGCAGGTAAGCAGGCTGCTGAACGCATGCAAGAAATGGGCGTTGAGAAAGGCGTGTGCGTAAACCATGAGCAAGGTAACCAGGGGCTTGATCAGCGCTGTGATGGATTTGTAGACGGCTTTGACGGTAATGCTGATCAGTTGGCCACGACTTATGACCCTACCAACATCCGCAACGCCATCGTGGCTTATCTCAACCAGAATAACGATGTTCGTGGCGTGTTAACGCTGGGCGCGCTGGCAGCAGATCCAATGATTCGCGCCATGCGTGAGCAAGGTGCTATCGACTCTTTCACCCTAGGGACCTTTGATCTCTCGCCAGGCATTCTGGAAGCCCTTGATGCGGGTGAGCTGGACTTTGCAATCGATCAGCAGCAGTACATGCAGGGCTACTTGCCCGTCATGTTCCTGGATCAGTTCGTCAAGAACGGTCTGCTACCCGCCGGGGATGTTGCCACCGGACCTGGGTTTGTCACTCAAGAAAATGCCGCGCAGGTCATTGAGTTGAGTAGCCAGGGCATCCGTTGATAACTACCTAATCGGAAAAGGCTCGGCGGTGTCGAGCCTTGGGAGTCGATCACCATGAATTCCACTGAAACAAAACAGTCGGTTGCACCAGCAACAGCTCCTCAAGACGAGCGTATCCAGCGAGTCTCTTTCTGGAAGAAAGCACTTAATCGCCCAGAACTGGGGGCGCTGGCCGGGGCCGTGTTAGTGCTTGCCTTCTTTATAGCCGCGTCCAGTGGCACCGGGATGTTTACCCCAGCAGGTATTATTAATTTTCTTGAAGTCGCCGCTCAGCTCGGCATTATCGCCACAGCGGCTGCGCTTCTGATGATCGGTGGAGAGTTTGATCTTTCGATTGGTTCGATGATTGGATTGGCGGGCATTCTGATTGCCATCCCTGCGGTGGAGTATGGCTGGCCGCTATGGGCCGCTATTTTATTGGCGTTCGCCTGCGCGGGCCTTGTGGGTTGGATTAACGGGAATCTGGTCAATAAAACGGGGTTGCCGTCATTTATAGTTACTTTGGGCTTCCTGTTCATTTTGCGTGGTCTGGCTATCGGTACCAGTCGATTGTTAACGGGGCGTACTCAAGTCGGCGGAGTGCAAGATCATATCCCGGGTGATTGGTTCGCGGCGCTATTCTCGGGAGAGGTGGCTACTGGCCTATTCAGTTGGATGGCGGCAAATGGCTGGATGGCAACTAATTTTGCTGGCAATCCTGCCGTTTCGGGCATTCCGGTCTCTATCGTCTGGTGGCTGGGTTTAACCGCAGTGGCGACGTGGGTGCTGCTGTGCACTCCTTATGGTAACTGGATTTTCGCCAGCGGTGGCGATGCTAATGCTGCGCGTAATTCAGGGGTTCCCGTGCATAGGGTGAAGATTTCATTGTTCATGTTCACCGCTTTCTCCGCGACCATCTTTGCCTGCATTCAGGTAATGGATACCGGCTCGGCAGACACCATTCGTGGTCTGCTAAAAGAATTGGAAGCCATTATTGCAGTCGTTATTGGGGGCGCTTTGCTGACCGGTGGTTATGGATCCGCTATAGGTGCAGCGCTGGGTGCGCTGATCTTCGGTATGGTGCAAATGGGCATTTTTTACACCGGTGTTAACACTGATTGGTTTCAGGTTTTCCTGGGCGTGATGTTGCTGGTGGCCGTGCTATTCAACAATTACATGCGCAAAAAGGCGATGGAGGCCAAGTAATATGACAACTCAAACGCCCATGATTGAAATGCGCAGTGTCAGCAAACACTTCGGCAGTGTTATCGCCATCAGTGATATCTCGATGCAGGTCTATTCCGGTGAGGTCATGTGCCTGCTGGGTGATAACGGTGCTGGCAAGTCAACGTTGATTAAAACACTTTCTGGTGTTCACCAGCCCACCCATGGCGAGATGCTATTGGATGGCAAGCCTGCTCGTTTCAAGTCCCCTGCATATGCACTCGACGCCGGAATCGCCACCGTTTTTCAGGATCTGGCGATGGTGCCTTTGATGTCGATCACTCGTAACTTTTTTATGGGCCGCGAGCCGACAGTGGGCTGGGGGCCTTTAAAGCGGATTGATTGGAAGTATGCCGACCGGGTTGCTAAAGAGGAAATGGCCAAAATAGGCATTGATGTACGCGACCCAAGCCAGCCGGTGGGTACGCTTTCCGGTGGCGAACGCCAGTGTGTGGCCATTGCTCGAGCGGTGTACTTTGGCGCTAAGGTGCTGATTCTGGATGAGCCAACATCAGCACTCGGGGTCAAGCAAGCCTCCGTTGTTCTGCGCTACATTGCCAAAGCCCGAGCGGATGGTCTTGCAGTCATCTTTATTACCCACAACGTCCATCATGCGTACCCCGTGGCTGACGCTTTCACCCTATTGTCACGCGGCGGCAGTTTGGGCTCTTTCCGCAAAGAAGAAGTCAGTCGTGAAGAAGTGCTCAACATGATGGCGGGTGGCGCTGAACTTGAAAGCCTGGATGCGGAGCTTGCGGAATTTCAGCGGGACGATAAAGCCAAGAAGTCCAACTTGGCCGGTCAGGGCACTCATCCTGATAAGGACACAAGCACCGGGCAACCTTCACCGCGTATTGCTGGCGGCTATTAAGGAAGTGTGATGAATAAATCAACTTCATCGTCTCCGTTCACACTGGCCGTATGCGCTGAAATGGTCTTCCGTGATTTGCCCATGCTGGAGCGCATTCAACGTATTAACGAACATGGGTTTCAGGTCGAGATCTGGGATTGGACCAAGCACGACATTGACGCTCTGGCCAATAGTGGTGCCACCTTTTCATCCATGACCGGCTATATCACAGGCACCTTGGCGGATGCTGCCGGTGCTGATGAACTGCTGAGAACTGCCGCTGAATCGGTTGAGGTAGCAAAGCGTCTCGATATTCCGCGCCTCAACTTGCATGGCACCGGGCTAGATGGTGATGGGTTGCCCGTTCAGCCTTGCCATCAAATGACTGGCGCTATGTGGCTAAAAGCCCATGACACCCTCAATCGGTTGGCGGATCTCGGCGAGCAGCACGGCGTCAACTTTGTGCTTGAAAATCTCAATACCGCCGTTGATCACCCAGGTGTGCCGTTTGCGCGTTTGGAAGACGTTCTAGCGTTGGTGGAAAGTGTTGATCGGCCCAGCTTGCGCATTATGTTGGACGTTTATCACGCCCAGATTGGCGAAGGTAATCTGATCGAATGGATTCGCCGCTGTGGGTCATACATTGGTGAAGTGCAGGTAGCAGATGTGCCGGGGCGCTGCGAGCCAGGAACAGGCGAAATTAACTACCCAGCCATCGCCAACGCGCTTAACGACATAGGCTTCCGTGGCCCAGTGGGGCTAGAAGGCTGGGCCTCTAGTAATGATGATCTCGCTCTCGATCGTTTTCGCGCTGCCTTCTCATTTTAGATAGGCCGTCAACCAAGACGCTTTTACGCCCAGAGTCATCTTTTGTCCGATACCACGAATTCATGACGTGGGGAGACGTTTATGCTGAACAACAATATGCAACACCGACCACTTGATCTTATTTGCCTGGGCCGCGTGGCGGTTGACCTCTACGCCGAACAGATTGGCAGCCGATTAGAAGATGTGGCGAGCTTTGCCAAGTACCTAGGGGGAAGTTCTGGCAATGTGGCGTACGGCACCGCTCGACTCGGATTGAAGTCGGCCATGCTCTCGCGGGTCGGCGATGAGCAGATGGGCAACTTTGTACGCGAGGAACTGGAGCGGGTAGGCGTAGATACTTCCGCGCTACAAACTGACCCTGAGCGCCACACCGGCTTGGTGCTGCTGGCGTTAAAAGACCGCGAGAGCTTTCCGCTGCTGTTTTACCGCCGCGACTGTGCCGATATGGCTATCGATGCCGACGCTATTGACCCTGACTTTATTGCCCGGGCAAAGGCGCTGGCGATCACTGGTACCCATCTTTCTACCGATATTACCCGTCGAGCCTGCCGCAAAGCGCTGGACGCCGCCGCTCATCATGGCGTGAAGCGAGTGCTGGATATCGACTACCGGCCGGTGCTATGGGGGCTAACCAACCCTGGGGATGGTGAAACCCGCTTTATCGCCGATGAAAAAGTGACCACCGATTTGCAGCGCTGGCTGGCGGATTTTGACCTGATTGTAGGCACCGAAGAGGAATTCCATATTGCTGGCGGCAGCACGGATACCTTAGCGGCCCTGCGTGCGGTGCGTGAGATTAGCCAGGCCGCACTGGTATGCAAGCTTGGCCCTATGGGCTGCGTGGTGTTTGAAGGAGAAATTCCTTCACGCATTGACGACGGTATCTTAGTCAAAGGCGTTCAGGTCGAGGTGCTCAATGTGCTGGGTGCCGGTGATGCCTTCATGAGCGGGCTGCTACGTGGTTGGCTACGCAATGAGCCCTGGCAAACCAGTGCGGGTTTTGCCAATGCCTGTGGCGCGCTGGTGGTCTCCCGCCACGGCTGTGCCCCGGCTATGCCCTCCGAATACGAGTTATTTGATTACCTGAAACGCCGCGATGAGGTACCCCGTCCGGACATCGATCAACGCCTTAATCATCTGCACCGAGTCACTACCCGAGTGCTTGACCAGTGGCCTGAAGTTTTGGGCTTAGCATTTGATCACCGCCGTCAGCTCACCGATATGGCACGCGAGGAGTATGCCGGCAGCGAGAGGCTACCAGCACTCAAAAAACTCTTGGTTACCGCTGCTGAAGAGGGCGCAAAACTGGGTGGTATTTCCACTCCCGCGATTCTGGTCGACGACGTGCTGGGTCAGGACGCGCTCAATCAAGCCAGTGGCAAAGGCTGGTGGATTGGTAGACCGGTGGAACTCCCAGGCTCACGCCCGCTGCGCTTCCAACATGGCGATGATTTAGGCGCCTGCCTGCGCAACTGGCCTAGAGAGCAGATCATTAAATGCCTGGTGTTCTACCACCCTGACGACGAGATTTCACTGCGTCTGGAGCAGGAGGAGCGGGTGCGCCAGCTGTACCAGGCGGCCTGTGCTTATGGACTGGAACTGCTGATCGAAGTCATTCCCCCCGCAAACATGCCCAGTGACGACACCACTTTGCCGCGTAGCCTTCAGCGGCTCTATAACCTGGGTATTCGTCCTGATTGGTGGAAGCTGCCCGCAATGGCTGATGCTGCTTGGCAGGCGGTGGGCGAGACGATTGAGCGCGAAGACGCTTACTGCCGTGGGGTCGTACTGCTTGGGCTCGATGCCCCTATGGACGACATGAAACGCGGCTTTCAAGCAGCGGCCCAACATGCCTGCTGTAAAGGTTTTACCGTTGGTCGTACGCTATTTGCCAGTGCGAGTCGTGATTGGCTGGCGGGTCACATTGACGACGCTAGTTTGGTCGAGCGGGTTGCCCAGAACTATGCCGAACTAATCAAGGCATGGCGGCAATTCAGGCAGCCGCAAACGCTGGCTTACACGGAGGAGGCGTAAAATGAGTACCATTCGACTCACCATGGCTCAGGCGCTGGTTAAGTACCTCGCCGCACAACGTATCGAGGTGGACGGCCAGGAAGTAGCGCTGTTTGAAGGCGTGTTTGCGATTTTTGGCCATGGCAACGTGGCGGGGATAGGTGAAGCGCTTTATCACGTGCAAGATGAATTGCCGACCTTTCGTGCTCATAACGAACAATCCATGGCCCACGCCGCGATTGCCTTTGCCAAGGCCAATGGTCGTAAGCGGCTAATGGCTGCGACCAGCTCCATCGGCCCAGGGGCAACCAATATGGTTACCGCTGCGGCACTCGCTCACGCCAACCGCTTGCCGATCCTGCTGTTGCCAGGAGACACCTTCGCCACCCGCGATCCCGACCCAGTACTTCAACAGGTGGAGCATTTCGGCGACCCTACGATTAGCGTCAACGACTGTTTTCGTCCCGTGTCACGCTACTTTGACCGTATCAACCGCCCAGAGCAGCTACTCACCAGCTTGCCCCAGGCGATGGCTACTCTGCTAGACCCTGAGCAATGCGGCCCGGCGACCCTGGCGCTGCCCCAGGATGTTCAGACGTTTGCCTACGATTACCCCGAAGCCTTTTTTGAACCCAAGGTGCATCGTATTCGCCGCCCGCCGCCGGAGGCTTATGAGCTTAGTCAAGCCATCGCCGCGCTACAACAGGCCAAACGCCCGCTAATAATCGCCGGAGGTGGCGTGCATTACGCTGCTGCATGCGACGCCTTGGCAGAGTTTGCCAAAACGCGCGGTATTCCAGTGGCAGAAACCCAAGCGGGCAAAGGCACGCTTGCCGATCACCACCCCTGTGCGGTGGGTGCCATTGGCGTCACCGGCAGCGCAGCCGCGAATCAGTTGGCGGAGCAGGCGGATGTCATCCTCGCCATAGGCACGCGGCTGCAGGACTTTACCACCGGCTCCCGAGCACTGTTTGAAGGTCAAGATAAAACGCTCATCGCCCTTAACGTAGGACGTTTCGATAGCGTTAAGCATCTGGCACTGCCGTTGACCTGCGATGCGTTGACAGGGCTTGAGCAGCTTGATGACGCATTAGGCGATTGGTGCGGCAGCAATGAATGGCGTGAGCAGACCGATACTCTCAAGCGTGAATGGGCGAAGACAGTACACCAAGTAACGGCTGACCAAGGGAACGCGTTGCCCTCCGACGCCCAGGTGATCGGCGCGGTCAACCGCCAGGCCGGTAACGACACCACTGTGGTCTGCGCGGCGGGTGGGTTGCCCGGCGAGCTGCATAAGCTCTGGCAGTGCTCGGGCCCTGGCAGCTACCACGTGGAGTACGGTTTCTCCTGCATGGGCTATGAAATTGCCGGCGGGATGGGCGTCAAGATGGCCAAGCCCGAGCGAGAAGTGGTGGTGATGGTGGGCGATGGTAGCTACCTGATGCACAACTCGGAGCTGGCGACCTCGGTGATGCTGGGCCACAAGCTGATCGTCGTGGTGTTGGATAACCGCGGCTATGGGTGTATCAACCGCCTGCAGCATGCCACCGGCGGCGCCGGATTCAACAACCTGCTGCAGGATTGCCGCACAGTGGAGGCTGGCGCCCCCAAAACCGACTTTGCCGCCCACGCCAAAGCCCTGGGCTGTGAGTCTGAATCAGTGAGTGGCATTGCCGAACTGGAACAAGCGCTGGTGCGCGCTCGCGCAGCCCAATCAACCTACGTGATTGCCCTGGATACCGACCCGTTACCCAGCACCCAAGAAGGTGGTGCCTGGTGGGAAGTGGCTGTGCCTGAGATCTCCGAGCGTGAAGCGGTCAATAAAGCCTACCAGGGCTATCGCGAAGCCAAACAGCGCCAAACCCGCTAGTCGAATGTAATACATCAGAGAGCCGGCGGTAGGTTAAAGCGCCTTAACGCCAAAAATACTCAAACAAATGACAAGGAATACGCTATGCCAACGGTTACTTTAGGCATCAACCCGCTCACCTGGACGAACGATGACTTGCCTAGCCTGGGCAGCGCAACACCACTGGAAACTTGTTTGAAAGAGGGACGCGAAGCGGGATTTAGCGGTTTTGAACTGGGTAACAAATTCCCCCGCACACCCGACGCTTTGAGTCAGGTGCTGAGTGCCCATGATCTGCGGCTTGTTTCGGGCTGGTACTCCGCACAACTGCTGGATCGAACTCCTGAAGAGGAAATTGAGGCCATCCAGGATCACATGCACTTGCTCAAGGAGTGCGGCGCTAAGGTAATGGTGCTATGCGAAGTTACCTACTGTGTACATGGCGATCAGCAGCGCCCGCTCTCTCAGCGCCCACATCTTTCAGAGCAAGAGTGGCAGCGATTGCTGAGTGGCCTGGATGTGGTCGGCGACTATCTGAAATCCCAGGGCATTCAACTGGTATATCACCATCACTTGGGCACAGTAATAGAGAGCCAGGCTGACGTTGAGCGCTTGATGGAAAACACCGGCGAAGGCGTAGGTCTGCTGCTTGATTTTGGTCATTTGCGCGGTGCTGGAGGTGATCCGCTCGCTATTGCCAAACGCTACAGCCAGCGTATCCACCATGTGCACTGCAAAGACCTTCGCTTTCCGGTGCTGGATGCGGTTCGCAATCGCGACAAAAGCTTTTTAAACGGCGTGTTAGATGGCCTGTTTACGGTGCCTGGAGATGGCGATGTGGACTTTCTGCCCGCCTTAACCCACTTGTGCGAACAGGGCTACCAGGGCTGGTTGGTGGTTGAAGCCGAACAAGACCCGGAAGTCGCCCACCCGCTGACTTACGCCCGTCTGGGCTACCGCAACTTACGCCAACTTGCTGAACAGGCAGGTTTCGACGTGACTAACTAAACCGTGCCATTACCGTCCTTTAATCAGGAGCTTGTATGAAGACGTTATCTAATTACGTTAATGGTGAGTTTTCCGCCGGCCAGAGCCAGCGCACTTCGCCGGTTTATAATCCGGCTACCGGTGAGCAGAGCGCCCAGGTAGCGCTTGCCACCGCCAATGAAACCCGTGAAGCAGTTCGCATCGCAGATGAAGCCTTTGCCGCTTGGTCTAAAACCTCGCCGCTGAAGCGCGCGCGTATTCTGTTTAAGTTCAAAGCGCTGGTTGAGGAGAATATCGATGAACTGGCACGTCTGATTTCCAGCGAGCACGGCAAGGTGTTTTCAGACGCCAAAGGCGAAGTGACTCGTGGCCTGGAAGTGGTCGAATTTGCCTGCGGCATTCCCCACTTGCAGAAGGGCGAGCACTCCATGAACGTAGGCACCGGCGTGGATAGCTACTCTATGATGCAGCCGCTGGGCGTGTGTGCAGGTATCTCGCCGTTCAACTTCCCCGCCATGGTGCCCATGTGGATGTTCCCCATTGCTCTGGCCTGCGGCAACACCTTCGTTATGAAGCCTTCGGAAAAAGATCCCTCTACGCCGCTGCGTTTAGCCGAGCTGCTTAAAGAAGCGGGCCTGCCGGATGGCGTCTTTAATGTCGTCAATGGCGATAAAGAAGCCGTAGATGTATTGCTCACCGATGAGCGTGTTCAAGCCGTCAGCTTTGTCGGCTCCACGCCCATCGCCGAGTACATCTACGCTACCGCCTCCAAGCATGGCAAGCGCGTGCAGGCACTGGGCGGTGCTAAAAACCATATGGTGATCATGCCTGATGCGGATCTTGATCAAGCTGTGAGTGCCCTGATGGGGGCAGCCTACGGTTCGGCTGGCGAACGCTGCATGGCGATTTCGGTAGCGGTGCCCGTGGGCGAAGACACCGCCCAACGCCTGCGCGAGAAACTGGTGACCGAACTGGATAATCTGACGGTTGGGCCTGGTTTGGTCGATGGCCCTGATAACGACATGGGGCCGCTGATCACCCGCGAGCACCGTGACAAGGTAGCAGGTTATATCCAGATCGGCGTGGATGAAGGTGCAGAACTTGTGGTCGACGGTCGCCGGACAGAGGTTGGCGCTACAGGGGATGGCTATTTTATCGGCGGTAGTTTGTTTGATCATGTGACACCCAGCATGCGTATTCACTCTGAAGAGATCTTTGGGCCGGTGCTAGCGATTGCTCGCGTGGCGAGCTTCGATGAAGCGGTTAGCATGATCAACGCCCACGAATACGGCAATGGCACGGCGATCTTTACTCGCGATGGTGATGCCGCGCGTCAGTACTGCGAGCAGATCCAGGTCGGCATGGTCGGTGTTAACGTGCCGATCCCGGTGCCCATGGCGTTCCACAGCTTCGGCGGCTGGAAGCGTTCGCTGTTTGGCCCGCTACATATGCACGGTCCCGACGGTGTGCGTTTTTACACTCGCATGAAAACCATCACCCAGCGTTGGCCCAGCGGCATCCGTGATGAGACCAATCACTTCACCATGCCGACGATGTAAGCAGCTTTAGCGCCGCTCACTGACTAACGCCGGGTTCAGCCCGGCGTTAGTGTGTTATGAACCTCGCGTTAAAAGAGATAATTATAATGAAAGCCCTCAAAATCGGTTTAATTGGCACTGGCTTTATGGGCAAAGCCCACGCTATTGCATTTAATGCAGCTCCTAGTGTGTTTGAGCTGCCCGCCAAGCCCGTGTGCGAACTGGTGGCGGATGCTGATCTCGCCACTGCAGAAAGCCGGGCGCGTGCCTGGGGATTTACCCGCGCCACCGATGATTGGCGCCTCTTGGTGGCGGACAGTGAAGTGGACGTTGTAGATATCTGTGCGCCCAATTTCCTGCATAAAGAGATGGCGCTGGCCGCCATTGCTGCTGGAAAGCATGTTTACGCCGAAAAACCGCTGGCGCTTAGCACGGCAGACGCCGACGAGATGGTCGCTGCGGCTGAAAAGGCGGGAGTCAAAACCCTTGTAGGCTTTAACTATATTCGCAATTCCGCCACCCAGTTAGCTCGTCAAATTGTCGCCAGCGGTGAAATTGGTGAGTTGATACATTTCCGTGGACGACACAATGAAGATTACCTGCTGGATCCGCAGAAGCCGATCGACTGGCATACGCAGCGTGCGACGGCAGGAGCAGGTGCGCTAGGTGATGTGGGGTCACACATTCTCAATATGGCCGAGTTTTTAACGGGGCAGCGCATTCTAGAAGTATGTGGGCAACTGCAGACCATTATAACCTCGCGGCCAAACGCCAATGGAAATGGTATGGCTACTGTGGAAAACGATGATCAAGCCCAGGCGATGCTGCGCTTTGATCAAGGCTTGATCGGCAATATCGAAACCTCTCGGGTAGCGGCTGGCCGCAAAATGGGCTTGGCCTACACGCTAACGGGGACCAAAGGCGCCATTGTGTTTGACCAAGAGCGCTTGAGCGAGCTGCAGCTATATCGTCACGGCGATCCCCACGGCAGGCGTGGGTTCACCACCCTGTTAGCTGGCCCCGAGCACCCCGACTATGCGGCCTTCAGCCCCGCGCCGGGGCATGGCTTGGGCTATAACGATCAGAAAATTATTGAAGTTAGAGATCTGGTCGAAGGCATTATCAATGATCGTCCGCTTTATCCTGACTTTCGCGAAGCTGCGCGGGTGAACCGGCTTATTGAGGCCATCGAAACATCAGACAAAACCAAGCAGTGGGTGACAGTAACGTAGTTGCTTCTGCCTTGAGCGCCTGGGCCTTTCTAGAAATGCCCAGGCGCCTGAGGGGAGGGAAAAGTTACAGAATAATCAGCGTGGCGAGACCCAGGAACGATAGAAAGCCGACCACGTCAGTGACGGTGGTGAGGATCACCGCTCCCGACAGGGCAGGGTCGATCTGAAGCCGTTTCAGTACCAAGGGAATCAGTACGCCTGAAAGATTAGCGAGACTCATGTTGATAAAGATGGCGAGTGTTATCACTAGCGTAATCAGCGGATCGTTAAACCACAGATAGGAGATGCCACCGACCACCAGTGACCACACCAGGCCGTTACTCATGCCCACCCACATCTCTTTATTATACAGCCAGCGTTTATTGTTACCGGCGAGTTGCCCCAGCGCTAAACCACGTATGACCACGGTGAGGGTTTGGCTTCCCGCAATCCCGCCCATACTTGCCACTACCGGCATCAAGATGGCCAATGCCACAATCTGGTCTAGTACCACTTCAAATTGCCCAATGACGAAAGCGGCAAGAAATGCAGTTAATAAGTTGATTCCCAGCCAAATGCCGCGGCTTTTAGCACTGCGCGCAATAGGGGTGAATACTTCTTCTTCGTCGCTAACGCCCGACATGTGTTTCAGGGTCATGTCGGCATCGTCCTGGGTGATTTCCAGGACATCCGCGGCGTTTAGTTGCCCAACCAGTAAGCCGTCGCTGTCACATACTGGCACAAAGTGAAGTTCCTTCGAGCGCAGCAGGGCGGCGGCATCACTGACTTTCATCTGATCATTGATTGTAAAAAAATCATCCATGTAATTATCAACCACGGCATCCTGTGGCTGCTTGATTAAATCAATAAGTGTCAATGTACCGAGTAACCGTTTGTCCTTATCGGTAATCATGATTTGCTGCGACTCATCGTCGAGCAGGTGATGGATGCGGATATAGCGCTGTACCGCTTCTAAAGAAACGCCTTGTTTAACATTAACCGTCTCGGGGTCCATGTAACGACCCACCACATCCTCTTCATAGGCGTGAAGATTTTCAACCTGGGCGCGAATTTCTTGATCCAGACTGGCATAGACGCTGGTTTTGATGGCCTCGTCAGCAACATCTAATACTTCAGCGACTTCCTGCGCATCCAGGCCCTTTACGATCTGTTCTACATCGCTTGCGGACAGATCTTCGATATAGTCTGCGCGAATCTCTTCATCGACTTCAGCGAGTACTTCACCGATGGCATCGTCGGGAATGTAGGTCCACAGCAGGTCGCGTGTTTTAGCAGGAAAAGACTCAAGCGTGCGAGCAATGGCCAAGATATCGAGTTCACTGAAGAGCTCTTTTAACGCGTCGGTATCTTCGTCATCCAGCAGCTTTTGAAGATACAGCAGCTGCTCCTCGGTGTTGGTATATTTTTCGTCATCGCGCATAGAGTCCATCCTTTGAGACATTAATGTTTGACACAACTACTTGAAAGCGCTTGATGGCTCACGATGAATCTTATCGACACGCTGGCTGGAAAGCCATGCAGGTGTGGTTGGTAAGCAAGATGATCGCTGTTGGCGTGGCCCGTTTAGGGTTGGGTAACAAACGCAACGCGAACACCGTGCTTCATTCGTTGCTGATTGGAAACAGGTGGTGTGTCGTTACCGATCATCTCATCAGTGACCTCGCCCCATGTCACAGTACCATGAGTAAACCCCAGTGGTGCCAGGGTACGACTGACCCATTGCGTACCGCTGAAACGCTTGGCTTCACCTTGCTCATCTACCCATAAACGCGTTGAATCGCTGCAGTGCAGCCGCACGATATACCATCCCATATCGAGGCCGTGAAGCTCTATCTCAGGCAAGGGAACTGACAGTTGCTTAATCTCGTTAAGCGTAATATGGGCGGGAAGCGATGAAGACATGGCGTATCCTCATAAGTGAGA
>TARA_R110002012_G_scaffold162898_2_pt1 | contig 17334 bp, 5 predicted proteins | sample TARA_R110002012 | Tara Oceans TARA_R110002012 (sample SAMEA4396515) | marine metagenome | biome: Westerlies Biome; feature: [DCM] deep chlorophyll maximum layer (ENVO:01000326); material: water (ENVO:00002006), including particulate matter (ENVO:01000060) such as... | depth 40 m
CAACTCTATCTGTTCCAGCATTAGTGAATAATAAATTAGAATCGGTATCTCCACATACTCTAAAATCTATATCTTCAGAATTATAATTCATGGTAATCATACCACCACCACTAGGGTCGCCTTGAGCAAATATCATAGTTCTAAGACTTCCTTGATGTTCAGCCTGTAAACCAATTGTTCCCGCTTCTGTTCCTTGAACTGTAGAAGCCGCAGTAGCATCTATACCTGCATATATTCTTGCATACATGGTTGTTCCACCATCATCTGCGCCATCAGAGGTTTCATTCTTACCCCAAAATTCAAACGCACCCATATTATTTCCCGCTTCGGGAGTTCCAGTTTTTACAATCTCTATATCGGGAGCCTGTGTTGTTACGTCAGTAATCGATTCTATCTTTAATGCGGTAGCATCATCAGCCCTTGTAATGTGTAATGGTGCATCGGGAGAAGCATCCCCAATACCAACATAACCATTAGTATGAATTCTCATTCTTTCTGCAACCGCATCATCAGAAGTAGCAGTAGAAGTATGAAATGCAATAAAAGATGAACCAGTTCCATCAGCCAATCCTGATTTAAGAATTAAATCTCCACCGTCAGTATTACCAGAAGCGGCAGTTGTTGAACCAGCAGTGATAGTTAAATCTCTACCAACTGTTCCAGACCCCGAAGCAACCACACTTAATTCTGCATTTCCGCCATTAGCGTAAACAATTTTATCTAAACTAGTTATAGTTAAATCCCCACTCGAATATGAAACGTCTGATAAATCATTTAATGCGGCTACACTACTTGTTCCCGCACCTATATCACTTCTTACTTCTGCACCAGTTCTAAATTTAATAACTCCACTATCACTAACTAAGAATTTATCTGTATCACTACCACAAGCCGCAATTGCCGCTAAAGTCACTGCACCATCTTCATCAATAGTCATCTTAGTAGTAGCGGTTTCACTCTTACCTGTTTGGAATACTAATGCAGTTGAGTTAACTGTATCTGAGAATGTATCTTGTGCTACTGCCGCTATAGATGCCCCAACTAAATCTGAATCTGCTCCAGTATCTAATGGGGCTTGGAAGTTTATTCTACCTAATACATCATTATTAACAACAGAAGGTTCATTTGTTGCCATAGTAAGAGTTGCCCCAACGGTGGTTAAACCACTTGAATAAAGTAATCCATTAGCAGAACCAGTTATACTACCTGCTTCCGTATATTCTCCACTGTTATCATAACCGATAGAAACCGAATTAGATTGCTTAGTTGTTGTAAAGAATTGTGTCGCTAAATCCCCACTAGTATCTGTTGACTGAACTTTAATTAAAGATATAGGTGTTGCTTGTGCTGGTATGTCGGGAACAACACTATCGGCGGTCCCTGTAACTCTACTAAGAACCGATGCTCCATTCTCTACAACAATCCAATGATATAAAGTTCCAGAACCTAATTGATTTAAAGTTAGACTAGAACTATCAGCAATAGTTACTAGTTTTCCTTCATTTAAAATAACTCCACCTTGAACTACAACACTCCATCCGCTTCCTCCAGTTGGAGCAGTATAAGTATGGCTAAATCCAAAATTACCTGCGGAATCAGTTCCACCAAAATCTAATGCTAAATTACCTTGAGACATAGCATGTAACGCTTTAAACAAACCCGAATGTGGTGAATCAACTTTATCTGTTAATTGAGTTGTACCTGTTGTTCCCATAGAACTTAAAACACCTGAACCAACCACTACCATATCATTCGACCTCCATCGTGTATATCACTTCGATAGTATCACTAGTTGAAAAGTTTCCTATTGCCCCAAAGTTAATCCTAGAATACATCATGTTCTCATTATTAGCATTTGTAGCATCTGCCGCATCAGCATTAAAACTACCATCACTTTCTATATCTCCCATTTCAGTATCAGTAGCCATGTTACCAAAAAATCCTACTTCTCTAATTGTATATCCCTGTAAATTACTTCCAGTAAAACTAGATTTAATTTCTATTACTCTATCATCAGAAGATGTTGCTGTGTTACTTGCTGTTGTGCTTAATGGGACATCTAAATCTGTAGCAGTAGGATTTGTTCCTCCGCCACCTGTCCCTAATTTTGTAGTTCCTACTCCTAAAAATTCTTTTAAAAATAAGGCCACTTTTCTTTTCGTTTTGTCTGTTATCATATTAAATCCTCATCTGTTATTATTGTTGTTACAGTATCTAATGGAGCCATTGTTGTTCCGAAATCTAATTTTCTTTCTGTTAATGTTTGGAATCCTAATGTGAATGCACTAGGGTCCGCTAAACTAATCTTCTTAATTACTAGCCTTAATTCTTTCAGTTTGATAGTGTCGAAAAAGTCCAAAGGAGCAGTAGTTGATTTGAATTGGGAACCTCTAATTGAAGCGGCATTTGACTTATTCAACATAGACAATTCTGCAAATCTATTTGCTAAATCCTTACGATATGTTCCTACTTCTAATTCAACTAATCCCATCAGTTCTCGCCTAATTTCATATATTTTATATTGTCCACTTTCTATTCCTTCTGCTGGAAAATCCAAAGTAATAATATCTCCAGCCCTAATTAATTCAATACCATTCTTAGACATCTTAACTGTAAACCTATCATCGCCTTCTGAATGGGCCTTTAGTAAAATTTTGGCTCTTGAATCGACATCATCCTGTGAAATAAGTTCCATATTTATATCTTCAAGAGTTTTCTTACCAAACTTCTCTATACTCTTACGGTTTCGCTTAATTGTTTTTACTCCGTTTCCATAGACAATAATTTCATTATAAAGGTCAAAGGTTGATTTATTTCTTGTTACACTTATAATGTTTAAGTTAGTATTATCATAAGATAAAACTATTGGTCTGTAATCTCTAACATTAGTTTGTTTAATTAAAGATATACCTATTTCATCTAATCTTATTTCTTTTTCTTTATATTTAGCCGCAAAGTTAGCCGCATTAAATATATCAACTCCCTGATAGTTAGGTGTAATATAATATGGGTATTCTCTATTATCTTGTATATCGTATTGTATATCTTCTGAACTTAATAAATTATTAATAACGTCCTCAACCTCTTGACCTATTAATACGGTTGAGCCTATTTTAGCGGAAGTATAAATTTCTGAGTTAGTTGGTTTATTAGATTTAAGTGTAAATGTTTCACCAAAAGAAACTATACCAAGCATATCGTTTTCCATTTTACCAATGGACAATCTACATATAGCACTTTTATCATAATAATCCGCATCTACTCCCATAGATATTTTTTGTTTTGAAAGCCCATCAGTTAATAACATATTATAAGAAGAACCAGATTTAAACGTATTCCTATTTCCTGTTGGGTTAAATAAATAAATATAATCTCTTAAAACCGTATAAGTATTATTAAATAATTTAGCCGCCACTGATGCTGTAGAGCCTATATATCTATCTGTTATATACAAAACGCTTGTATTTTTAACGTCTTCAACATAACACATTTGATTACCTATCTTCATCGTGTCTCCAGCCTTTACCACCCCTAAAGTAAAACTAGCAGTTATTTCATTTGAACCATTAACTGCACTTACATTACCTAAACTTTTAAATTGTGATTTTCTAGCATCCATATCTATAGCAACATACATTGACATTACTGCTTCATTCTCACCTAAATCGCCCTGAGTAAATCTATTATCAGCCGCAATATCAGGTCCAGCAAAACTGTTATCTTTATGGGTTCTATATAATGAAGGAACGAAATCATACATTTTATCTTCTTGTGGCATCTTTGTAGTTTGCGCCGATAATTTATACATATCTATTTCTTCAGGAGAGCGCCTCCATATACAAGTTTCAGCAGGTCGCATAACTCTATAGGTATCAAAGAATTGAATATTTCCAGACATATTATGCGGAACATTATCTATGTATATTTCATGGGCTACTGTTTTACCAGTTATGTTTCTCCTATGTTCTTTAACGTAAATAATGTGATTAGGGTCAACCATAGTATCAGCCATAGAAGTAAACCCACCTTGGCCTGTACTATTAGTAGTAGGTGAACTTCTTCTTACTCCTATTTCTATAGTTCCACTGGCACTAGCAGTTCCACTCATAGTGAAGTTCTTTTGATTAGAAGAAGTATCAACAGAAGAAATAGTTCTTAAATTAGTTCCATTACCTCCATAAATAGTTAAAACATCTCCAGCCTCTAGTTTAGGATTAGCGAAACTACCTGAAGCACTTGGACCATAATTAACAACAGCACTCCCACTAGTAGTTGTAACCGTCATAAAAAATAAATCTGGGTTAACCACCATTCTAGCACTAGACCTTGTTTCCCCATCCCATGTAGGTAAATCATAATAATCAGCATTGAGTGGGGCATAGTTTAACCTTGTAGTTTTTTCTCCCACTTTAGTTCCAATATTACCTACTAAATACATACCAGTTAAATCTACAAAATTTAACCAAGAATTAGTGTCTTCTAAATCTGTTGGTCCAGAAGTTAATCTTAAAACCCCCTCTTTAGTATTACCATTAACGGAATCAAACGCAAATGTCCCCTGCCTTGACTCATCTACACCTGTTAAAGTTAATTTCCTATTAGTTCCCATATGTAATATTGGATGGAATACACCAAATACACCATCAGCGACATATCCACTTCCATCTCCAATGTAACCTGTTGAAGTAGAGTCGGCATCTGCGTAAATACCAGCAAATCCACTATATGCATAGCCCTTAACTCCTAAAAATGTATATTCAGAACTATCAGCATTTCCATAAGAACTTGTAAATTTACCAAAACCATCTCCATAAGGAATTAAAGATTCGGCCTCACTATCTCCTGAAGGCGCAGAAGTTCTAGCAGGTTTAGAGTGAGGGAAATTTTTCATCATCTCTCTAGTCCAAGAAGGGAAAACTCTAGTTCTTCCTCCTACTGGTGCTTGGACACCAACAGAATTTTCTATATTGTATCTTCCCAAAGAAATAACATTACAACCAACATAAGGATTACCCCCTAGTTGATTCCATTCTAAAATATTAGAAGGGTGAGTGTATTCTGTTTGTATTTCATTGCCCGATACAAGATGTAAATTCTCTCCATCCCCTAAAGCAGTTACATTATTTTCATATAAATCTATTCTAGTAGCACTAACAACTTCATATATTAATCCCACAACTGCACCAGCATCATCATACAATACATCTCCCTTTGAAAACTTGGTAGTAGCATCTACCGTTTTAACTGTAATTTGTGTTGTATCATCTGCACTTATAGCACCATCTACTAATACACCACTAGCAATAGGGGTTTGTGTTTTAGAGAGTAAAAATTTCTTTTCTTGCATAGCATTTATTGTTTTACCAGTTGATTGTGGCGACACTGATGTAGAATAAAAAGACTTAAACGAAGGGGGTAAAGTAATTAATGGGTTTGTAACATTAAACCCGCCTAATCTACTATATGCCTCAAATACATTATTTAATCCGAATTCTAAAAAGTTTTTATTAAAATGTCTTAAAAATAAAGAACTGGTTATACCCACATCTGAATCTGCGTTTACTGCAAATTTATTGTTAGCAATAAAATCTGTATCTGCTATTCCCCATCCATTTGCGCCCATACTATTAGAGAGGGTATTAGTAGTATCATCTATAACCCCATAAGGTATTTGATAAAATTCAAAAAGTGTAGTTGTTGTAATAATCTCTTTATCTATAGCCGATGCTGTTTGGAGATACTCACTATAATTACCGTTCCACATTTGTTGTAACATGTTAAGTGGTTTGGAAAAACTAACCTCTGTAAAACTATCTTGTCCACCCCTACCTTTAACTTGGAATCTATAAAAGGAATCTGAAAAATCTTGTGTTGATATTGTTGTAACTCCATCCCCACAAACATAAACATAACCATGATATTCTCCAGCAGTTCCACTTGATTGTAGTATGGGTTTTCTAGCGGCCTGTTGTAATTCAATAGCATGAGTACCACCAGTTATTCTTGTTTTAACTTTACCTAAATAAAATCCTTTATCTGTAAATACTTGGTCGCCCGAAGCAACAAGACTTGATGGATTTGCACTTACAGTTAATCTTGTATCACTATTAGTATAATCAGAAATTAATAAGTTAAGTCTTTTTAATGGTTGATACCTAGTGTATTCAAAGTTAGGAGTATTAAGTTTAGACATATCACTTGGTAATCTCTCAGGGTCTATTAGGTTAAAATGCCAATCATAAGTGCAATCCACTAAACGCATTAATCCAAATCGTTTCATTTGTGATGGAATGATAGATGCTTCACTAATTGGTAAAGATTCGTATTGGTCATCTATTTCCTGTTCTTCTTCTAAAGAACCTTCGTAATGTTCATGAGAAACATTAGAAGATGAAAAGGAACTTTCCCCTTTTAATAATAAACTGTAATCAGTAAAACTTCTAGTTACATTATGATAATCAATAGTTTGGTCTTCTAAATCTCCAGAATATCCTATGTGATGTTTTCTTGACATAGAATCAGGGTACATATCTGATGGTGAAAAGATAAACCATCTAAGGGTTTTAGGGTCAGGTAATTCCCAATGGTCTTTTGCTCTAGTAATACCATCAAACTTAGGTCCAATCCACGGAGGATAAAGAACACTGATTTCTTCATGTCCAGTAGAGTCATCTTGTGAACCCCCAACAGCAACCGAATCACTAACACTTCCTTGAGTTCCTATTTGAGAAAATGGTGGTTTACTAATATCTAAAGTAAATTTATTATGTCCACCTATATCACTTAAAGCCCCTAATTTAAAAGTTCTATTGTTATTCCTATCAGGCCAGCCACTTAATTTGACCCATTGATTTACTAAACTTTGAGTGAATATAGTAGAATCTGCACCCGCAGGGTCAATATAAGCGGCGTTATCTCCCCCTGCATAATCTATATCATAATCAGCGGCATTAGTAGAATCGGTTTTCCATCTTCTATATTGTAATAAAGTTGATGGCAAATCACTATTAAGAAGACTTTCTGTATCTTCTTGCCAGTCTCCTCCTCTAAAGTTATCATGTAATCTAGGCATAAATCTAGGATATTGTAAAAGCCTATAATCGGAATGTTCAGGAGAAGTAACTGTAGTCCCATGTTTACTAAAGTCAGCAAAGTTACTTCCCATTACTGGTCTAAAGTCTCTTGATTCTGGAGAAAGATATTCTAAGAAATAAGGGTGACTTTTAATTTTATTTTCTGATTCAAATAACTCCACATATGCGTTTCCATTATCATCATACATTCTAACAGACCATGCAAAATCATTATTATGATAACCATATGGATATTTCATTACTTTATTAGAGCCAAATTTAGCATCACTTATTCTATATGCAGTTGCATAACCACTAACTTTTCCTTTTTCTGTAGTATAAGAATCTTTAACTTTACCATCTTTTCTTCTTCTACTAATATATGATAAATATTTACCTTTTTGTAACCCAAAGTATCTCCATTTAGTATTACCGTATCTATCAATCATATCAGAAAATATAGTATGAGCAGAAGCATTTGGGTTATAAGCCGCACCCGATGAAGCATCTGTTGTTTTACCAGAAGCAACACTTAAATCAGTTATATAATGATATAAACCTCCACACCATTTAATAGGCTTACACATCTTATCCGCTGAACTAGGACTAGAAAGAGAATTATTAACTAAAGTTACAACTCCCCCTTGTCCCAATCCTTGTGTATTTAAGAAATATAATCCTTGTGTAAAGTAATCAGTTAAGACAGTTATTCTAACATTATCTCCTTCACCATCATCATTAAAAGCATCAAACCCATCTGCATTTCTATGTCCAGACATTTGTTTTCTTGAATAAAAAATCACATGTTTAGCGGTAGCGTCATGAAGAACTTGAGAAATAGTAAATACCCCGTTATTATCTTTATCAGCATGTCCTTCTATTTTTATTCTCATTCCTTCTTCTAATTTGTCTAAAAATAATCTAGCGGTTGCATCAGAAGAATGTATATATGATACTCTATAATCTCTATCAGTTCCAGCACCACCTAAGTAATCTGCACTATTATTAGAATCAAATTCAATATCATTAGTTGCAATATATTGTGGTGGACTTGCGGCAGAATAATATTTATAAAGAGCATCCGAAGTTGTTACTCTTTTAAATAAAGGTCTATCTAAAGTAAATGCGACTCTATCATTTGCTAATCCATCACTAGAGCCTATACTAATATCTATAATCCTACCAAATAAGTTACCGTCAGAATCGAAAATATAATCTCCTTCATTTAATTCTTCTATCCAAGTACTAAATTCAAAGATACCACTATACCCCTGTAACTCATTCGCTGGAAAATTACCCATACTCACTAAAGTTTTATCTCTATTATCCAATGGGTTATTATCTACCCTTGCTAAAACTGCTGGACAAATCGGGGCAACTTCTATTATAGTTTCATTATCTTTAGAATTTATGTTGATAATATCATAATCAGTTAAGGAATTAACAGTATGTAAATTAACATAATCAACTGTATATTTATCTGTTATCTCATCTGCTAAATGACAATAGAATGGGAAATCATAATCTATACCATCTATAGCGTGAATACTATATCCTTTAGCCAAAGGATGAGAACTACTAGAAGTTCCCACTAAAGTAGGACCATTACTAAATGGAGCATTATCGCTACTTAAACCTAAAGATTTACCACCATTAAAAATAATTCCCTTATCACTAGCACCCAATAAAGAATTAACTCTAGTAGTGGAAAAAGGGTTAGAACTTAATGCTTTAGCAAAACTAACAGTATTACCTCTAATATATTGTAATACACCTGATTCGTGAACATTATCATCTGGAATATTATCTGGAACAATATCAGTTAAAGATAACTGGCTAGAAATATAAATTGGTTCTCTATCTTTTATTCTAGTAGGAATCCCTTCTTCTAGGGTAATAGTGTAGGGGTCAGAACCAGTTATGTTATATATTCTACCTATGAAAATCCCTTGCGCTGTAAATAATAAATCTCCCTTTACTCCATTAGAAAGCCTAGCCGTCCATGCATTGACTATTATTTCAGTTGCTCCCACTTCATAAATTCCTCTAATAGTACTATTTTCAATTATCCCATAAGCGGCCATTCTTTCAATTGGCCCAATTGTAGAATAAACAATGTCCTCTGTAAATTTAAAATCTTTATTTACTATTGGTCCTAGTAATTTACCAACATCGTTTCTTCCTCTAATTTTTAATTTGAACATTCCATCTTCGACAACTTGCTCAACACTTTCAACAACACCAGAGAATACTTTTTTCTCTATATCATAAACACCTTTAAAATAATCTAAATAAGATAAAGTACCTCTTACATGGTTATTGGTAGTTAAACCATTTTGACTTAAATCATATCTTTTTTGACTACCACTAACAGGAACACTTTCTGTATTAATAGGATAACCATATAAAGATACATTAGACATACCATAAGAATAAGGGAGAAAATCAGTCTTATTATAAGACTCTAAAAATCTTTCATCTTTTAGGTGAGTTTTAAGTTTAATAAATTTATTTATTTTATCTCCATACTCAACATGTAGTCTATGTCCAGTAGCAGAACCCCCTCTTAATATTAAATTAATATTATTGATTCTACTATGTTCTTGTTTTTCTATAACGTTAGAACCTACATTTATAGTAGTGCCGTCAGTTTCTACTAAAGTTTCAAATGTAGTTAAATTTCTTTTAGTTGGTGCGGCAGAACTACCATCATAATCTAAACTATAACCGCCTATTTCCGAATCTATTGGAATATTTGTCATAATATTGTCAGAGTTAAAAGAGTACTTTCTTCTATACCCTTTAGTGTTAAAACTAGGAACTGAACCTGCGGCCAATGTACTCGTATTATATTCTGTATCAGTAGCCTTTCTCCATAATCTAGGGGTAATAGTTTGAGAACCACTTGAAGGATTAGAAATGCTATCAGGAATTATATGATATAAAATTCCAGAAACACTTACGGTAAACCCATCATATAGAGGGTCATCTCTTGAACCTGTATCTGTTTTACTATCGGGAATAGGACTCATTAATAAAAATCTTATATCTTGCCCTTCGGTCAAATTATCAACCGTTAAAGTTGTATCTCCAAGAAAATAATTAAAAGTTCCAATTTCAGAATTTCTATTTAACCCCTGTTCTTCACTAAATATTATTTCATGAATAAAAAGTGGGTCGCCTTCTTTTATTTTTTTAGCAAGAATCTTTTGAGTATCAGCAAATACAATATCTACATATCCACCACTAGTAGTAACGGATTCGTAATCAATCATCTCCATAGCGTTTGGTGCTATATTATTAGTTAAAGGGGAATCAGTATAATGCATATATCTTGTTTGCCCAATGTTCCAACCATAATAATGAGTGGCTTCATTATTAGGTCTATTAGCCATCCTAAATGCATCCTTTAAATGGTTAGTAGAATCAAATGCACAGTACATCTTATTGTGGTCTAAATCTACTGAGTGGGCTAAGAATCTTAACCTTAAAGCCGAAGTTGTACCCACATCGTCATCCGCAGTTAAATCTCCAATATCTAAAGTTAGAGTTGTAGAAGTAGAATCCGTTGCGCTATCTACACAATAAACATCATTATTACCCGATGTTCCACTACTAACGATACTAAATCTTGAATCTCTTAATATTCCTTGTAAGCCCCAATTAGTTCCTTCTGTTCCATCTAAGTCTGTATGGAGATTATCAAAACTAGTATCAGATGCTACCGTAATGGTATCTGCACTTCCCCCATTTTCTTCTAAATTTAAACTATTATCACTATATTCTAAGAAATTCATAGCGGCTGGATTATCTGCTTTATACATCATATCTACTAAGGTTGCTTCCATAGTATAAGGACCATAATCAATAATATCTGTTCCGTATTCTTGGTCAGTTACAAATGTTGAGTAAGTATAAGTGTGAGATGAGCCATCCCAAGAAGCACTTCTTAAAACATATCTTGTAGCGGGTTCTAATTTATCTTCACCATTTAAGAAATAAAAGAAAGGACGAGAAACATGAGTGTTTAGATAATGTCTATTATTAGAACCATCAGATTGTAACCCATAACCACAAGCAACCAAAGTTTGGTTATCTGCATCTATTTCTGAGAAGGATTGGTTAGAATCAAAAATTGCAAACTTAGTATCTTTAGGAATATCAATACCTAAAGACGGACTAAATTCTATAGCATCTCCCCATATATCATGTTCTAATATCTCTGTAACTTTAGCAAAATGATGAGTATTAGGGTCATCCGAATAAACTAAAACCCATAAATTACTAATATTATCTTTTAATAAAACTTTATCTCCACTAGCGTGACTAGTGGCAGTAGTATTATTATGTCCTCTAATTACAGTTAAATCGTTACTAGATACATTAGTTACCAGCATTTCTTCATTATTAACAACTATAATATCTCCACTAATTATTCCAGTAGCACTAGCAACCGCAATAGTGGTATCAACAGCAGTTTCAACACCACTTAATGTAGTTTTATCTGTAACTAATCTTTGACCAATATTAGCATCATAATTATAAGTTTTTAACACATTACCTCTAGTTGTTTCTAAATTAGATAAGTGGTCACTAACAGTGGTCGAGTTTGGATATTTTCTATTTACAGAAGAATAAGTTTGAGTACCGCTATTAGATTTATTTATACCTGTCACTGAAACGTTTAATGTAGCGTTATCTGCTTTATGTATTTCATAACTATTTATAGCAGTAGCATTAGCAAGTGCCGCTAAAGCGGTTATAGGTTGTGGTGCTGTATCATCCGCTTGAGTAACATTAAAATCTGCAAAATCCTCACTAAGATTTCCTCTACACAATAATGGATTTAAAGGAGTTCTATACATTGCTTTTTCTAAAAAGTTACCAGTATAATTACCAGCAGTATCAGGAGTAGTAGAAACAGTTGTGCCTTCTGTATTACCCTTACCCATAGCAAAGACATTTGTAATATTGCCCATACCTTTCGTCATGAGTTTTCCCCCTCAAATCTAAAGTAAAGTAAAGTATTTCTAAAGTTAGGAATTAATGTATCTAAACTATTGAAGTTTTCTTTTACATCTTTAGTAATTGCAAATTCATGTATTTCTCCCATAAACTGAGAAGCCCTTCTAGTTTCTAAAGCAGTATTACCATTAGAACCTAAATAACAATCAGTAGAATCAAATTCAAAATCATTAATTGTATTAGTAGTTCTAATAGTTACATCTTTCATTGTCCCAGTTGCATTATCAAGTGTTTTAGAAGATGCGGTTTGTATTATAAAACTATTAGCGGATTCAGAATCAGTTACTTTGTATATTCCATCCCAAGTAGCACCAGTTCCATCTCCCTCACCAGAACCTTCAATGCTAACCCAATTAGGATTATCTTCATCTGTTAAATCAAATCCATGAGGGTCTATTGTTGTAACAGTTACATTTGCACTACTACTTGCCACCATATTAGATATTCTTATATTGCCTTCATTAAAAATTTGAGTTGGAACTGGAACTCCATCAATCATTAAGTTTATTCTTTTAGCGTTAGCATCATAACTCATAGACAAATGAAACGGCCTTAAAAGATAAGATGCCTCCTTCCAAGTTTCTCCAAATAAATGTAAACCAAATTCATCAGAATTCGCACCTGATTCACTTCCCATTTTAAATCCATTTAGCATCCCATATGGAATAACTTTGTATAAGGTTCTTGAAAAATTATATTCTTCTTCAACTGATGCGGTAGTATTAGAATTATATGAATCACCAGAATATTGATTATCAGTTGAAGCATTAAAAGAATCAACAAAAGTACTTACTGCTGTTGTACTTAAAGCCCCTCTAGTAACTGAAATTGTGTTACCAATAACAGATAAAACTGTCATTAATTCAGTTCCTAATCTTAATTTATCATTTACAGATATACCCTTAGCATCATCAACATAAAGAGTAGTTTCTGTTTTTGTTCTTACGGGTTTAATTAATTTACATGCGGCCATAAAAACATAATCCAAAGTGTTTGATGCGTAATGTATATCCTCAACATACCCTAGATAAGTTGGTTCTTTTTGTTCAACAGAAGCAGAATAAGTTCCAGAAGAATGTTGTTGACCATATAATTTTCTTCCTCTCCATAACTTTTCTGACATATCTATTGCTGATGTACCATCAAATAAATAACTAGTATAACTTGCTCTCATAAAACTTAAAGAACTAAAACTATCACTAATGGCTTTAGTATGATAATAAAACTTTACAGTTGTAGCATCTGCTACAGTTTCACTTGTGAATCCAGTAAAACCATGAGTATTATCAACTGTAAGAACAGTGGAACTAGAAGCCCTTACAGTATAATATCCATCATTATTAGCACTTCCTATAATTTTCATTAATCCCCTTCCAGCCGCTAAATTAAGATAATCAGTCCAAGTAGGACTACCAGAACCACCTAAAGTTATAGTAAGAGCACTAAAAGTTAAAGTAGTTACAGTTCCATTAGTGGTAATATTTTGATTAGAAGGTAGTATAGGTTCACAATCTAATACAAAATCGTCTGTTAATCTATGATATTTTACCCTATCTTCGCTATTCAAATAAACTGGTTTACCGAATGTTCTCGTTGTTTGAGTGGTTTGTTCTATTGCCGCACCATAATATTCTTTATCAGCAGTTATAACTGGATTAATACTTTCAGTAGTTACAGTTCTAACATTTCCATTTCTATCTTTACCTTTTATTACACAGCCAATTTTATACTCAGCAGGTTGATTCATATTTGTTCTAGTCATATTCTTTAAATAAAACTCACAATTATTATTATAGAACAATGTCATCTTTTTGTTTAATCTATTATCAGTATAAACTCTATCTTTAGCACTATGAACAGTAGCAGTAGTTCCATCATATCCTCTTGCGACTTTAACTTTTGTATATTTACCAAATGTTTTTTCAATAGATACTATTTCCATCTTTTCATTATTTATTCTAATATAGTTATTTCCTCTTAAGTCTTCTACATTAGATAATACAATATCGACAACTGAATTATTAATGGCTACTCCTAAATAAGCAACATGATTATGAGAAAAATAAGCAGATGAACGAGAACTAGCGACCCCTATATTACCTACTGCTGAAAAGGCTTTATTGTCAAAAGGTAATTCTAAATTAGTTGCATCTACATTTGTGCTAATAGAAGGAGTTGAAGCCGCAGAGCCAGCACTATTCTTAGTCATAAAGTCAGCACCTAAAGTCCAGCCAAATCCATTTATATCATAAGGAGTTATAATGCCCTCAATCGTAAAAGAACTTTTATGCGCCCACAATCCATAAGGGTCATCTGAACCAGTTGGTATATGTTTACTATAATCTAAATGAACATAACCGTCACCCATAATAGGAAACACTAATGACTTTTTATCCCCACTATAAATCCTATAACTCATAATATCACATACTTGCAAAGGCTATCTCAAATGATAAACTAAATTCAATAAAAGGAGAGCCCCCGACAAATGTAGTATCGAATGAACGAACAAATCCATTTAACCCTTGTATAGTATTAGTATCTGTAACTATAGGTTTAGGGAATTTACTTTTAGGAACACTCATAGTGGCATCTAAATCACTACCACCTTTATCCCTTACAGCATAAGTAAAAGGAATTAAGGGACAGTTCTCTGACGTTAAACCAGTACCTACATTAGTTATTGAGTTTTGTCCAGCATCTTCATCGTGATATAAAAATTTAGGACCGACTCTTGAAGGAATTAAAATAATTAAACGGTTTAAGTTTTGTTGTGCTTGCATAAAAGATGAATCTACATAAGAATGCATTAGTTGAGCGACTTCTTGAGCCGTCATTTTTACACTAACATGGGCTCCGTCTGCATCAGTATATGTGTTTGTAGAATCCGTTGGGTCTACCTCACTTTCAGGTAAATCACCAGCGTTAAATTGTTTATGGATTGTTTGTTCAGTTATAATACCACTAAGAGAAACTGACTTTGTAGACATACCTAAATCTAAACCAAGAGAAACTGATTCACCAGTAGCAATACCTATTGCTGGAGTAGGAAAAGCAAATATATTTTTAGATGTAGAAATAGAAATATTATCGCATTTAAGTGCTATTCTATTTGTTTGAAACTTTTTCATAGAATCACCTGCACTATCAGCAATAGGACTTCTTGAACTTAAGTCAAGATAAACATAATGAGAATCTAAATCAGTAGAAGAAAATGTTGTCATCTTAATACCTCACATTAGTAGACGAAGAAGTAGTTCTATTTATTTCCGTATTCACCATTCGTCCTATTTTCTTTGCTATATCTCTTAACTCTGAATCTGATGCTCCCATTCTTCCATTAACTGAAACGTTAATAGTCGTACTACCCCTAGAACCATTAGGATTTACTTTTGCCCCTGTAGGTAAATTAACTAATTCTGGTCCTCTTTCTCCAACTATTGCTAAACCTCCTTTATCTATTAAACCACCAGTAGCCAGTTGAGGAATATCAGCAAATGGAGATACGGCATTTATTCCTTTGATTATAGTATTAACTATTCGTTTAAAGAATCCCATTACATTTCTTGTAAAGAATGTTTTTATCTTTTCTACGATACCTTCTCCTAATGATAAAAATTTCGCTTTTAGTTTTTCAAATACATTAGCCCAAAATGCACCACTAGTTAAAACAAGTATAGCCTTTACGTAAATGGATAAAAGACCAACTAGCAAACCAAACGCTAATTTAACAATTCCTTTCATTACAGTAAATATAATAGCACCTAAACCTCCAAAGATTTTGGCTATACCTGTAATTAATGTCACAAACCTTTCATCAATACTACCGCTCCCAAAGAACGCATTAAATATATCAAATACTCCACTGGCTATAACAGCAAGCCCCTCAAAAATTTCTTTTGCTCCATCTACTAATGTTTTTATAACTTCAGCATCTTTAACTAAAGTTCTGAATAAAGAGAATATTACAAAGGCTTGTATTAAAAACATAACTCCTAATAAAGCATATTTAGATGCCATCTTCATAACTTTCCCAAATGGTATTTTTCTAAATGCTTTAACACCTGACACAACAACTCTAATCATCTTAAAAATGGGCTGTTGTCCTCTTGGGCTAAATAAACCCAGTGTTAAAAATTTAAATAAAGGACTATTCTTAATACCTGCTCCTATTGACTTAGCGGCATCTATTCTTCTTTCTTTCGCTAAATCTCTTATCTGATTCAGCATTCTTCTTCCTTCTTTAGTTTGCCGAAATCCTCCCCCCGCTTGTCGACCAAATCCAGTTCTACCTGCGGCCTGTCTAGCCTCCAATTGTTTTGCACTAAAGGATTCCCTTAACAGTTCTTCTTGCTTCAATAGTTTAGTTGCTGTCTCTCTTTCCGCCGCTAGTTGCGTTTGTTTTTCTTCTTCTTTTAATAAAAGTTTAACTTCGCTACCATATCGTTTTTTAGTTTCTAATAAAACATCATGCATATCGCTATATTGTTTTATAGTTCTATTTAGCGCAAATTCTTGTGCTTTTTGTTGTTCCATTCCAGCCGCATCTGCCATCGCATATGCATCGGCAACTTCTTCTATTGAATCACTTAAATCTTTAAAGGATAAAGAAGCATCGTTTAAATCCTTTTGAACGTCCGCTACCTTTTGTAATTCTTGTTGTACTTTACCCACACTTCTAATACTTTTTTGAGTTTCCTCAAATGCTCTATCTTGTTTTTTATAATAAAAATCTAATACTTGACCAAGAGAACGCATATAATTTTGTAATTTCCATAACCCACTTCCAGATAATACCCTACTAAATGCTGTCCATTTTTTACTTGCCTCTCCAGTTCCATTCGCTAATTCTCCGAAACTCCTAAGAAGACCATCTGACGCTTCTTTTTGTGTCTCAAGAGCAGAGGTTAAAGACCTAACAGAATCAGTAGCATTATTTAAACTCATATTTATCTTCTCTTTTTCATCTCTTTCTCTATTTCTTCCGCTTTATACCGTTCCACTTCACCATGAACCATTAACATATCTCTTACTAGACGTGCTGGCATTTGATAAACGTCTAACGGACTAATCGCTAAAGCCTTCGATAGACTATAAACTGTAATCAGAGATACAATCTCTGGGTCGGGTTTACCCCTTCCTTTTATTGTGGCTCTGATTCTTCGTTTTTTGTATCATCCCCCGCTAAGTCTTGAAGGGGATTTGGAAGTATATCTTTTAATTGACTTCCTAAATA
>TARA_R110002012_G_scaffold122078_1_pt1 | contig 17310 bp, 24 predicted proteins | sample TARA_R110002012 | Tara Oceans TARA_R110002012 (sample SAMEA4396515) | marine metagenome | biome: Westerlies Biome; feature: [DCM] deep chlorophyll maximum layer (ENVO:01000326); material: water (ENVO:00002006), including particulate matter (ENVO:01000060) such as... | depth 40 m
AATATAAAAGAGGGGCAAGGCGTTCTTTATAAGCAACTTAATGCTCACCTTACATTACATGTGTGATAGGAAATGGGTCCCAAGTATCATTACACCTAGTAATCTCTTACTAACTTATCCTATTTTATCAGTGAATCCATTCCTATTTATACCACACAACCTCTTTTTAACTATACAATTAGGGGACGCAGTCCCCTTGCTCTATGCAGAGTGAGCTCTAATATCTTCTATATGTAGCTGCATGCTAGGCTTGGTCTTCTGCCCAAAGTATACATCACACCATCCATCACCAACTTCCTCGTATCTAATTGAACAAAATACTCTCTTGCCATATGTAAAATTCTCATCTTCTATTGTCATTTTGATTATAGCTGTTTTCATGATAAATCTCCTTATATATTATTCCGCCTAATTAGGGGTAGGGGATTCCCCGTAGAATTGAAAGGGTGAGTATATATACCACATATCATTTTGCTACTATTTTTAAACTCCCCATGTTATTTTTGTTGCAACTAATAGGAAAATATGTTTAGGTTATCTTGGCTACTTTGACTTAAGATATATATATAAGATATATATAGTATATATATACTTACATACAAGTAGATAAAGAGGAATTAGTGTAGATATGAGATATGATAATGATGAAGTAATGGAGGGATTATTAGGACTTTCTATTGAGGAAATGATAGAAGTCTTGGAGACTATGTCTGAAAGTTTTTCAGTAGAAATAGGTGGTAATGTATATATAGTTCCTGAATCATTTGGATTATTTCTTGAAAAATATATAAGATATAAATTAGGTATAGATGGAATATCGGCAGATAAAAAAAACTAAACATTATGTTTACGACAATATTGAAGAGTATAAGACTCACAGAGAGGGAGCTGGAGACCCTTGTACTAACTGGAGGACAGCAAAAGAAGGAGATTGGGTATTTGCTGATGATGGAAGAATATTACAGCTATTAAAAGTAAAAAACAATCTACCTCATCCTAATGATTCTAGAAATTATAAATTATCTAACGGATATGTAAGAACAGTAGTAGGTACTTTTATAATATCAGATAGAACTGAAATGGACACAAGTTTTGACTCTCACCCTAATAGATATACATTTTCTCAAAAAATTAAAAATACAAATAGTAGAGTTAAAGAAAGAAAGAAAGTAACGACTAAAGAAAAGATGTTTGCTACTATGGTAGCTGCAGGAAATGCTATAGAAAAAGCTTATACTGACTCTTATGGGACTAAACATAATGTCAGAAAAAAAGCAGTAATGTTAATTAAACAGGATAGAGTTATGAAAGAAATAGAAAAGTCAGTTTTAGATGTTGCTAAATCTCAAGGAATAGACCATGAATGGATATTAAGAAGGCTAAAATTATTAGCAGAACATTCTGAAGATGAAAACATACAATTAAGAGCAGTTGTAGAACTTGGTAAAACAACAGGTACTTTAGGAACTACTGTTAAAAAAACAGATGTTGGTATACTTGGTATGTTTCAAGGGTTTAAAGAAACAGATATGATACAGGCTGAAAGACCAAAGGAAATAATTGAAGATAAAAATTCCAAATAATTATTGGACTTGTAGCCATAACATAATTTATAAGGAGAATAATGAAAAAGAAAATAGTAAATCGTGCAATTGTAACACCAGACAAGCATTTTCCATTACACGACCAAAAGGCTATTAATGTTGTATGTAAAGCTATAGAAATAGTTAAGCCTGATATTTATATTGATTTAGGAGATACAGGAGAATGGGAGCATTTTAGTACTCATTATTGGAAAGGTAGGAGTGCAAAACCTATGGAAGACTTAATTCCTTTGTTAGATAAAGATATAAAAGATGTTAATAAAGGTATGGACCAAATAGATAAGTCTTTAGATAAAGCAGGATGCACTACTAGGCATTTTGTTCAAGGCAATCACGAAGTATGGCTAGATAAATTTGTTGTTCGCTATCCTTATTTAAGTCAATACCTTACAGAAAACGCACTTAAATTAGAGAAGAGAGGTTATGAATTCCATCCCTATAATAGAAAAAAATTATTAAAGATTGGGAAATTAAACTTTACTCATGGTAAATTTGTATCTAAATATCATTCATTTAAACACTTGGATGTATATGGTGAAAGTATTATGTATGGACATACTCATGACTTACAAAGGCATACAAAAACAAATGCTGGTGGGACTATAAGTGCATGGAGTTTAGGATGTTTAAAAGATATAGAAGCAGATGAAGATTGGTTAAGTGGAAGACTTACTAATTGGAATCATTCTTTTGCTATAATAGATTTTTTTAACAATGGTAACTACAAAGTGGAAGTAGTTGAAATAATAGATGGAACTACTACTTTATGGGGACAACTAATAAACGGATAGGAGATAGAAATGGCGAAGCCTAAAAAGCTAACAAATAAAGATGCTATTGAAATGGTAGAACATCATTTTGGTAATCTTTACCAACGAGTAAGAGTATTAGAAGAAATAGTATCTGACTTCATAGAACATATGGACCAAGTAGATTCTTTTACTGAGTTTAGAAAAAAGAAACTAGAGGAACAAAGGAAAGAAGCAGAGAAAGAAAAAGCTGAACAAGATAAAAAAGAAACCTTAAATGTCGCTGAATCTAAATAATAAGGTAACACTTTTAATTGCCTTATGGATTTTAGATAAAATCATTATGGCACTTATGTTTTTATTTTATTCATGAGTTGTTATGAATGTATCTTTCATAAAGAAGGTATATGCAATTGGTTTACAAAACCTAAAAAAATACCTAATAAAGTTTTTAATAAAGGATGCAATCAGCACAGAAGTGAATTTGTTCAAAAAATTATAGATATGTTTGATGGTGTAATAATAAAATAAGGAGGGCTAATAATGCCTTATGGAAAAGGAACCTATGGTTCAAAAAAAGGAAGACCTAGCAAGAAAGCTAAAATGGCAGGTAAAAAACCTATGATGAAAATGAAAAAAAAGGTAATTAAAAAGAAAAAATAATGTCTAATGTTAACCTGCATAATGTGTCAAAGGAGGAAGAAGCTTTAAAACTTGCATCTACAGATATGATTGCATTTGGTAAGCTTTTTCTTCCTGATGATTTTATGAGAAGTGATACTCCTTTTTTTCATTATGAAATAGCAGACTTTATAGATGATAAAGAATGCAAACAACTTGCAGTTATAGTTCCTCGTGGTCATGGTAAAACTGTGCTTACTAAATGTAGTATATTAAAAGATTTTTTATTTTGCCCTAAAGATGATATTCATTTTTATGCTTGGGTATCTGCTACACAAAAACTTGCCACTGGTAATATGGATTATATTAAATACCATATAGAATATAATGAAAAAATAAAATATTATTTTGGCAATCAAAAAGGAAAGAAGTGGACTGAAGATGATGTTGAACTTGCTAATGGATGTAAACTTATTAGTAAATCTAATGTTGCTGGTATTAGGGGTGGAGCAAAACTACATAAAAGATATGACTTAATTGTATTAGATGATTTTGAACATGAAGCAAATACTATTACAAAAGAATCAAGAGAAAAAAATGCAAACCTTGTTACAGCGGTGGTATACCCTGCACTTGAGCCTCATACAGGTAGGCTTCGTGTTAATGGAACACCAGTTCACTACGATTCGTTTATCAACAATCTTCTTGATAATCATAGAGCAGCTATGAATAAAGGAAAAGATTTTGCTTGGAAAGTAATTACTTATAAAGCAATTCTAGATAGCGGTGAATCATTATGGACAGATTGGTTTCCTAAATCTAAATTAGAAGAAAAGAAAAAATTCTACGCTGATTCTGGTCAATCTCAAAAGTTTTGGCAAGAATATATGATGCAAGTTCAATCAGAAGAAGATTCAATATTTAACAAGTCACATGTAAAGTATCATGATTATTCATTTACTACTGAAGATGATATAAATTATTTACGGATTAAAGGAGATTTAGTCCCAGTAAATACTTTTATAGGATGCGACCCTGCTACAGATATAGATAATAAATATTCTGATTATACTGTTATAATGATTATAGCTATAGATGAGTTAAACAACTTATATGTTTTAGATTATGTTAGAGAAAGAGGTGCTCCTACAGTAGGCAGTAAAGATAGTGAAGGAAATATTATTGGAAAGATTGGTGTAGTTGATTATATTATAGAGAAATATAAACAGTTTAACTGCATGTCTGCTACAGTTGAAGATGTAGCTATGAACAGAAGTGTTTTTCAAGCACTTAATGATGAGAGGCGAAGATTGAATCAGTTTGATATAAGTGTAATTCCACAAAAACCTGGAGGTACACAAAAAAGAAATAGGATTTATTCTGGACTTAGTAGTAGATTTAGTATGGGTTTAGTGCATGTTAAAAGAAGTCAGGATGCATTAATTAATGAAATATTAACATTTGGAAGCAAAATGTCTCATGATGATACAATAGAAAGTTTATATTATGCTAATCTTCACGCCTTTCCTCCTTCAGCGTTAGGACAGAAAAAAGGTGAGAAGTTTTATCATAAAGTAAAAAGAAAAGCAAAGTCATGGATAGTAGCATAGGAGTAATATGATACAAGCATTATTATTAAAAACATTTATTAGCGGAGTAATGAAAGCAATTGAAAAAGCTCCTGATAAAAAAATTGCAAAGAATCATGAAAAAAGAATTAAGCAATTAGAAAAGAATTCACATCCTAAAAAAGATTTAGTTTGTAAATGTTCTAAAAAAAAGGGAGATAAATAATGTCTGATGCTGCTACGATGACATTAAGTGCAGTTATATTGCCTGATGAAATAAGTAAAACTTTAACAAGTTTGACTTGTGTACATACTCCAAGTTCTGCTGAAGGATGGTACTATAAACTAACCGATGTAACTACTACTAGTGCAGACCTTATAGATACAGCAGTAAATTATATTCAACTTGGAGGAACATCACAAGGAGAAGATACAGGTTCACTTATGCATACTACAGGTGCTACAGATAAAGTAAAATTTTTATTTATTAAAAATACTGGATTTAGAGATGACGGAACATCTGCACAAACAGCTGATAGTGTCTATATCTGTTTTGATGCAGGGACTGCATCACATACTTTAGTAGATGCTATTGAAGTAGGACCAGGAGAATCTTGGTACGGAAAATTAAATTGTACTATAGCTGATATTCATGTTATATCAGGACAAAAAGCTAACGCAGGTACAGGTGGTGGTAAATGCCAATGTATAGTTGCTGCAATAATTAACAATGTTTAGGAGTAGTTATGAATTATCAAAAAAAGTTAAAAAGAGCTGGAATTAAAAGTGCTAAACTTAGAAGAAGTATGGATAGGTTAAGAAAAGTAAATAACAAGTATGGCAATTCTATATTATAAAATAAAATGGAATTTGATTTGAATGAATTTATAGGGGCAAATACTATATGGCTAATTATTCTTTATTTTTCTGTTTTACTTAAAGAAGTTTTGCAAAGTGCAATAGTTGGAATTATATGGAGATGGTTTACACAACTAGAGGAAGATGATGTTGTTTATATTTGTTCAGGTAAAAGAAAATGTCGTATACAAAAATTTGGATTAGTTAATATAACTATGTTTACATATGACACAAAAGCTAAAATGATTATTACATATAAAGCCCTTTCAGATTTAGGGATAGAAAAAAAGTTACCTAATGGTAATGGGTATAAAAAGAAGGATGAAAAATAATGTCAAAACCTAATAAGTATGCTGAAGAAAACAGAAGGTTATGGGTAAATGCTGATACTGGAGATAGGCAGAAGTGGGAAAAAGAAGCACAACAGTCTACAGATTTTTATTTAAATGACCAATTAACTGATGCTGAAGCTGACCAATTAAGAGAATCAGGAATGCCTGATTTTATTATAAATAGAATAACTCCTATAGTTGAAATGATGTTATTCTTTTGTACTAATAACAATCCTAAATGGCAGGCAGTTGGATTTGAAGGTTCTGATACTGATATAGCTACTATACATTCAAAGATAGCAGAATATTGCTGGGAGAATTCTAAAGGACAATCTTTATATGCTCAAGTTGTAAGGGATGCTTTAGTAAAAGGTATTGGATATTTCCAAATAGACGTAGACCCTAATCAAGATAAAGGTAAAGGTGAAGTTGTATTTAGGAGAATAAATCCTTTTGATGTATGGGTAGACCCAAAGTCTACAGACTTTTTATTTAGAGATGCATCTTGGATAATAATTAAAAAACATTTATCTAAAACACAATTATGTAATTCATTTCCTCAATGGAAAAGAAAAATAAAAAGTGCAAATGCTTATGATACAACTTCTAATTCTTTATCTGCTAGAGATTTAGATGATTCTAATTCTATACAATCTGAAGATATAACTAGAACTTTTAAAATAGATGGGGAAGAAGATGATATAATAGATTTTTACGAAAGGTATCAAAAAGTAAATATTAAATATGCAAATGTAATTATGAAAGTTGTGCCTGACCCTAAAGAGTTAGAAGAAATGGCTGAAGATGTTGCAGAAGATATGGAGCTTCTCATGGAAGAATTAAAAGTTCAGCTAAAAGAACAATTTGCTGTTATTGATTCTCAAGTTTCAGCAGGAGAAATTATGCCTGAAAGAGCAGAACTTGAAAAGAAAAAAGCAGAAAAACAGATGGAAGAAGAAATGGCTAGAATGAATGAAAAGCTTTTAGCAGAACAACAAGCTATTAGGTCGGAGACTACTAATAAAATTTTGCTAGCAGATACTTTTGATAAACTTTTTAAAGAACAATCATTTGCTAAACATGTTATTAATTTTAGTTATTTTTACGAGCCAAGAGTTGAATTAGTTTGTAGTGTAGGGGATAAACATTTATATACAAGAATGATAGAAACTACCGAAATCCCCATAGTGCCTTTCTGCTACCTACATACAGGGACACCATACCCTATGAGTTGCGTTACTCCCCTTATTGGAAAACAACGAGAAATAAATAAAGCACATCAATTAATGTTACATAATGCAAATCTTGCTAGTAACTTAAGATGGCTATATGAAGAAGGTTCTATACCTGAAGATGAATGGGAAAATTATTCAGCATCTCCAGGAGCATTATTAAAGGTAAGACAGGGATTTAATATGCCTACTCCTGTACAACCTGCAGGAATAAATGCTGCATTTTATGATATTACACAATCAGGAAAATCTGATATGGAATATTTAAGTGGTATTTATTCAGCTATGCAAGGAGATACTTCTTCACAACCTGAAACTTATAGAGGTTTATTAGCAACAGATGAGCATGGAACAAGAAGAATAAAAGCTTTTATACATAATCAAGTAGAACCTGCTTTAGAACATATAGGTGTAATTTTTAGAGACATTGCACAAAATGCATATCAAGCAAATAAAGTATTTAGAATTGTTCAACCTAATGCTTCAGGAGGTTTAGAAGAAGATGAAGCAGAAATTAATGTTCCTCTTTATAATGATTTTGGTAAAGTGATTGGAAAGTTTAATGATTATCAATCATCTAAATTTGATATAAAAATTATTGCTGGGTCTACTATGCCTGTTAATAGATGGGCATTAGTTGAAGAATATTTTAGATGGTATCAAGCTGGATTAATAGATGATGTAGCTATGTTGGCTGAAACTGATATAAGAAACAAAGATAAAATAGTAGAAAGAAAAAGTGTAATGTCTCAACAAGGACAGCAAATTGAACAACAGCTTGAGCAAATAAAAGATTTAAATGATACAGTAGAGTCATTGCAAAATCAATTAGTAACTTTAGGAATTAAAGATAAAGTGAGAGAATCTACAAAAGACCAAGAGGCTGAAGCTGAAAAAAGTAAAGCAAATCAAGACTTTTATAGAAAGATAGTTGCATACGAAGGAAATCAGGCTGCTAAAGAATTAGGCAAAATGGCTAAACAAACAGTACAAGAAAAAGAACAGAAATAATTTGTGTACTTAATATATTTTAATGTAAATTAATAATAATGGAGAAAAGAAGATGACAGAAGAAACTAAAAATGACAACCTCTCGCAAGAGAGCCCTGATTTAGATAATGAATCTGTAGTGAATCAAACTATGGAAGCTGGTGATAATGGTGGGCTTGATTTTTTTGCAGAGCTCGATAATCAGGTAAATGGAGCGATTCTCACACAAAACGAGAATACAGATATTGTTAACAGTGAGGTAACCTCCCAGAGCCCTCAAATAACTGGAAATCAAATATCTGAAAAACAAGAGCATAATTGGGAGAAGAGATATTCAGACAGTTCAAAGGAAGCTAAACGACTTAACAATCGTGTAAATGAATTAGAACCGTATGCCCCTATCTTGGAAGCTCTTAAAAATGACCCAAATTTAATAGCCCACGTGAAGGGTTATTATAATCGCAATAACAATAAGACTCCTGCTTCAATTACAAAAGAGTTAAATCTTGGTGAAGATTTTGTTTTTGACCCAGAGGAAGCTATTAAAGAACCTACTTCAGATTCTGCTAAAGTTTTCGGAGCATCTGTTGATAAAATAGTTCAAGCAAGAATTGCTCAAACTATGCAACAACAAAGTGCTAAACAAACTAAAGCAACTAGGGAAACTCAATTTAAAAAAGATAATAATATATCTGATGAAGAGTTTTCTGACATGATGAGTTGGGCTCAAAAAAATAAACTTTCTCTTGAAGATATTCACTATTTAAAAAATAGAAGAAATAAAGAACAAAATATTCGCAAAGAAACTCAAGAAGATATTGTAAATCAGCAAAAAAGAATGAGTAACACTCCTACTAGTCTAGCAAATGTTGGTTCTGAAAAAGTAGAACGAACAGAAGATGACAAAGTATTCAGTGCTATAAAAAATATTGATTCTGATTTTGATAATATTTTTGGAGGATAGAAGATAGGAGTCCTAAATTAAAGGAGGATAAGCAATGGCTTATACTGGAAATACTTTAAATTTAGGTCTAGGATTAAACAGCGGAGCATTACCTGCTGGCGAATTGAGAAGATTGTATGCTTTTGGAAACACTGTTTCTGAACTTGCAATATCTCAAACTCCGTTTTTCAGATTACTTTCTGCTTACGCAAAACAACCTGTTAATGACCCTGAATTTAAAGGTTTAGAACAAAGACATCAATGGCAAAGAAGGTATTTATTCCTAGCTGATATGGGAGCAGATACTTCTGAAACTGTTGATGGTACAGCTTATACAACTGTAGCTGGAACTGCTGCTGCTGGTAGTGTTCCTGCATTTTTTACAGGTGCTCAATACAAAGCATTAGCTGCTGGTCAGAACTTGGATATATCTTGGACAACAGATTATAAAGATACAGGTGAATGGAAAAAAGATGGTAGTTACTATGGTGTAACTGCTTCAAAACCTGACTTTATAGTTGTTGGACAAGTAATACATATTCCTGTTTTTAACTCAGATGCTGGTGCAACTAATGATGATATTACAGATTATGGCTCACTTGTAGTTAGGGTTGTAGCAAAAGAAGATGGTGCTTCTAATAGTGTTCAAACTATTTGTGAAGTAGTATCAAATGACACATTGGTTGAAATAGATGGTTCTACTGCAATTGATAATGCTGACTTTGTATATGTTGGCTCACCTGGAGTTAAGAATCAAACTGGTACTACTGCTGCAGGGTTTGACCCAGCTGGTGGTGCAAAAATGCCTGTGTCTTCATTAACTCAAGCAGTTGTTAATTTTGAATTAGTGCCTGCTGCTGGAAGAGTTGATAGAGAACGTAGATGTTATATCTCTGGTTCAGCACATGCTGAGGGAAGTACATATCCTAACAGTTGGAAAGATAAAGCTATAGTTGATACTTATGGCTATACTCAAATCTTCAAAACAACTGCTATGATGAATAATACTGCAAGAGCTACAGTTCTTCGTGGTATTCCTGATGAATGGGCAAGAATGTGGAAAGAAAGACTGATTGAGCATAAAAGAGATATTGAGTTAGCTGCTTTATTTGGTGAGAAATATAAATCAACAAATGCTGGCGGTGACCCAATAAGATATATGCAAGGTGCTGTTCCTTATATTAGGGACAATGGCTATGTCTTTGACTTTGATATACAAGCTAAAACATTGGATAACTTTATAGATGACTTAGGTGAATTCATGCATCCTGAAAAAGGTGATGTTTCATCTACAATCTATATGTGTCCAACTAATGTATTTAGTTACTTATCAAAAGTTGGCTCAACTGGATTTGGTAGCTTATCGCTAGCAAGTTCAAATATGGCTACATTCCAAAACATGCAAGTTAAAACAATTGCTGGTTTAGATTTTACTCAAATCTCAACTCCGCATGGAACAATGAATCTTGTTAAAAATGTTCAGCTTGATGGTTCTAATGTTAAAATATTAGGTATTAATATGAAACATGTTAAATATAGACCTCTTGCTGGTAACGGAATGAACAGAGATACTTCTATCTATGTTGGTATTCAATCTTTAGAGAATACTGGTACAGATAAAAGGGTAGACTTAATTCAAACTGAAGCTGGTTTGGATTGGGGTATGCCTGAAGCTCACGCTGTTTGGCTGTAATACGTTAAGATAAAAATAAGTTGGCTGCTCCTAGAAACTCTCGTGGTGTCTCCTAGGAGTAGTCAGCTTTTAAATAAGGGATATAATGGCTCAAAATATACAAACAAGATTACAATATAGAACTGGACTTACAGCAGATGCAACTGAATGGACTCAGATGTTTCAAGATGCTTGTAGAAAAGTATGTATGGATTTATTAAAAACTAGACCTACTGCTTTAAGGAGAATGAGTAAGTGGTCAACTGGAGGAAATACTTTAAACATACAAGATAATAGTGCTATAATAATGTCTGTTCTTTGCGATAACTATCCTGCTAAAGAAGTGGATATTAAAGATAAACAATTTATATGGGATGGAACTAGTACAAATACTCTTGATACTATATTTAGAGTGTCTGCTATTTCTCCTGCATATTACATAGATACATTTACTGGAGCAAATACTACTATTGTAGCAATGCCAACTACTGTATCTGTTACAAAAGCAGAGTTTATTGATTATGATACAATGGATGCTTTAGCATTAACTGGAACTGATAGCAATAGAATACCTGCAGAAATTTTAGATATAATAATTGTGTATACATCTATATTAATTTTAGAAAATCAAATAACAGATTTAATAAATAGTGATGAAGATGTTGAACTTGCTAGTGCAGTGCAAGGTACAATTAATATTTTAACAAGTGAATATTATGGAATGTTAAGTTCTGGAGCACCACCTGCACCTCCTCAACCTGAAAAAAAAGAAAATGAATAATGAGTTGGTCTGAACAAAATAGTACATCTTCTACTTATGGGGAACTTTCTTCAGGACCTGATTTAAAATGGCCTAAAGAAGATGTTTGGAATCCTCCTAGATTTTATTCATTTATAGATAGAACTTGGAGTTCTACTGTTGATGAATTAGTTGACTTATGGAAAAATTATAAAGATGAATCACCTACAGGATACTTATTTAAAAGTTTATTTTCAGAGCAAAATACTGTAACTGGAACATATTCTGAAACACAAACAGAAAATATTACATGGAGTGAATTATGAAGTTATTAAAGATAATGCAATTATCAGGGCAAATGGATTTGGGTGTAGCTATAGCTGACATTGAAAGAGCTTTTATAGAGTTAGAATCTGAATTTCCAGAAAAAATTGCACAAGCAAATACAAGTACTGTAGCGAACCAAAGGTATTATTCAATACCACCAAATTCATTACAAATTAAAGAAATTAGATTAAAATACGAATTAAATGGAGAAACTAAATATAGAGCTATTCCAAGAATAAGAAATGTATCGGAGGTAGAAGAAGATGGCGTATAATCCAACACACAAATATGCTTGGTATATAAGAGGAAGAGATGTAGCTTTAGTTCAATTTGATTCTGGTAGTGGTACAGATACTGACTTTAAATGGAGGACAGTTACTTCAGCTATAACTAATGGGCTTCAAATTGAATATACAAAAAGCCCTACTCTACCTTCAGATGAAACTACAACTTTAGATGTAAATAATACTTTATGCCATGCTCTTATATCTTATTTAAAAGCGAAGCAATTTGAAAGAGAAGGTCAAATACAAATGCATGATTACTTTATAAAAGATTTTTGGAGACTTGTAGCTATTAATGAAAATAATAAAATTGTAGGTCCAAGAAAAATTATACCAACAGGAACTGAAGTTATAAAATAATGTCTAGTACTAGCTTACAAAATAAAGAGGTTAGGAATACCTACGGAGACCTTCTGCTCTTAAAAGGAACAGACAATGAAGGTTTAACTGGTGGATTAAAAAATGTTGTAGATGGATTATATAATGATATTCCTTTTCAACTTTCTAATAGTGCAGTAAAATTTACAGTTAATCCTATATTTACAGGAATATTAGCAGATAGTACTTCTGTATTTTCATTAAAGAATGGAGGTGGTTCTACTAAATGGTCTTTTGGTATTGACTCAAGTGCAGGAGTTTTAAGGTCTGAATCTGAATTTTCATTAAATGTAGCAGGTACAAATATATTTACAACCTCAAGTGGAGCAACTGTATTTGTAGGTTTAGTAAATGCATCTTTAGGAGGTTTTGTTGGACCCTTAACAGGTAATGTTACAGGTAATACCGCAGGTGTTCATACAGGAAATGTTATAGGAGATGTTACAGGTAATGTCGCAGGTAATTTAACTGGTGCAGTTAGCACTGCAGCACAAGGAAATATTACATCATTAGGGACTTTAACTGGGTTACAAGTTGACAGTGTATCTTTAGATGGTACTACAATTCAAACAACTAGTGGACAATTAAATATAAATTCAGCTACTGGTTTAATAAGTCTTGGAGATGAAAATTTAACTACTAGTGGAATTATAACTGGAGATACTTTAGTAGGAACTCTTACAACTGCATTACAAACAAATATTACAAGAGTTGGAACATTAAGTGCTTTAACTTCTACTGGAAATATAGAAGGAGATGGATTTACTGAAGGTGGTAGTAATACTTTAAGTAATGATATAAGTGGATTAGCAGCAACAGCAACTGTAGCATCTCAAGCTGTGACAACTTTAAATTCTGATTTTTTATTATCAGATGAAAATAAAAATTTTCCAATAGCATTTGTTAATCATGATATAGATGCAACTGTTAATTCTGCATATACAAAAAGATTTAGTGTTGATGATGGTGACTATCTTAAATATAATCCATCAGCAGGTAGATTAACTTTATCAAAAAGTAGTACTATAAGTATATCAGCTCTTGGAGAAATACATGCTGATAAAATTAAATTAACTGGGAACATTATAGAAGATGAAGATGGTGTTGATATGATTACATTTGATTCTTCTGGTAATTCTACATTAGCAGGAACAACTACTGGAACATTTAGTGGTAATGGTTCTGCACTAACTAACTTATCAATTCCTGCTACTTTTGCATTAACTGAAGCTACAGGTACTAATCTTACTTTAGATTATAGTGGTAATGTAGAAATTGAACATGGAACAGATAATAAATTTACAATTACAGAAGGAGCAGATTCTAATTTAGAATACCTGCTTACTAATTACGATGGAGGTTATACTAACTTTATTTTATACGAAAATGGTGGAGCTACCCATGATGATTATTTTAAAATAGCAACAACTGCAGCAGGTGCTACAATTATATCAACTGTAGATGATAATGCAGCTCTTGGACATTTAGATTTTAATATAGATGGAGATATAGAATTTAAATCAGCAGGGAATGTAGAAGTAAAAACAGATGGATTATTTAGATATAAAAGTTATGATGGTAGTTCTACTTATATGACATTTGGAATAACAAGTGGAATTGGAACAGCAAATGGTATAGGATTAAGCGGTTCAGCAAGTAATATGACTTTAAGCAATAATGAGATAGATATAGCAAGTGGTAATTTTACATTAGATGTTGATACTAATATTAGTCTTGATACTGGAAATGAAAATACTTTATACTTTAAACATGCTGGAGTTATATATGCAGAACTTATTCCTGCAACAGTATCTACATTTAAAATTTATGGAGATGGTGCAAGTACATCAAGTGATTATTTATCAATTGCAACAACAACAACAGGTAGAACATCAATTACTACAGTAGATGCAGCAGGAGCAGATGCTCATATAAGTTTTAAACCTGATGGAGATTTAACATTTTCTACAGATGTTGGTGATGTTAAAATGACAAACGAAGATTTTATTTTTGAAAATACTTTAACAGATGCAACTGCTGAAGGTTTGATATTTAAAAAAATACCTGCAGGAGAAAATTGTTCTTCTAGTGACAAAATAGGACAATTACAATTTAAAGGTAAAAATACAAACGGAGATATTCATGATTTTTCATATATCTATGGAATGGTAGGAAGCTCTACAGATGGTAATGAGTGGGGAAAAATTATATTCCAAACTGCTCAACAAAGTGATGGAGCTTTATATTCATCTTTAATGGTAGGCACAGACCAAGGAAGAGGAATACAAGTAGGAACTAATGTAGATGCAGGTGGAAATATAATATGTGGAGCAGGCAATGTAACTATTAGTAATACTGCATTAACTGTAGATTCAGGCGATTTTACATTTAATGTAGATGGTAATATTGAACTTAATGCTGATGATGGTGAAATAGTATTTAAAGATGATACTGAAACATATGCTTCAATTTACAATAGAGGTTTTAGGATTCATCAAGGCGGTCTTTATATAGATGAAGGAACAGGTAGTCCTACTATAGATGCAGTTGGTCATTTATGGGTTAAAAATGATGCTCCTAATAATTTATATTTTACAGACGACACAGGTCAGAATACACAAATAACTAGTAATGGAGTAATAGCTAATCAAAAATGGGCTAATACTTGTGGTGGATATAAAACTAATAACAATAGTGCAACTAATTATATTTTTCAATATTATCCAAATTATTATTTCTGGGGCAATTCTGATTCATCTCCTACAACTATAACTTATGGTGATGCATATGCTTATCAGTTTTGTGCACCAGCTAACGGTATTTTAACTAACATAAGAGTAACATTAAGAGGATATGATACAGGAACAACTGACCCTGTTAAATTTTATGTTTATAAAGGAGTTCCAGGAAATGATGTTACATCTACATCTTTAACTTTATTAGCAACAACTGGAACTATTACCCCTGTTGCATTTAGACAAATGTATTTAAGTACAGATATATCATCTAGTAATACTTTTAGTGCTGGAGATAAATTATATGTAATGTATAAAAAAGATTCAACAAGTGGTAATCAAGATTTGTATTTTTCAGTATCAATGAGCGGAGTGTACACATAATGGAAAAATTAGAATTTGAAGATTTATTTGGAGAGCATGAAAATACTAGGCCAAAAGACCCTATAGAAGAGTTATTAAAAAAAATTAACGAAATTATAGATTGGATAAATAAACAAGAATAGGAGAATAAAATGACATTAATGGAGAGAAGAGAAACACTTACTAAACAATTAGAACAACTAAAAGCACAGATGTATGCTACATCAGGTGCTATCGAATTAGTTAATAATTTAATAAAAGAAGAAAACGAGGATAATAAAAATGGACTTAAAAAAAGTAATAGTTAATTGGTTATTTACAGAAGAAAGAAAAGTAAAACTTATTAAGGCTTTGAATGATAACGTAGATATTCCTATATTATCAGAGAAGACAGAAGAAAAAATCTTTAATGCTATTTGGGAGAGTATAGAAGATGTACTTAAAAAAGCAATACTCAAGAGTGACGACTAATGCCTAGATTTGGAAAAAAATCTAAAGAACGATTATCTACATGCGATGATAGATTGCAAAAAGTATTTAATGAGGTTATTAAATATGTAGACTGCAGTATACTAGAAGGACACAGAAGTGAAAAAAGACAAAACAAATTATACAAAGAGGGAAAGACTAAAGTTATGTACCCAAAAGGTAGGCATAATGCTAGCCCTTCTCTCGCTGTTGATGTTGCTCCTTACCCAATTGATTGGGATGACAGAGAGCGTTTCACACTTTTTGCTGGGTTCGTCATTGGGGTGGCTAGTGGGATGGATATTACTCTTCGCTGGGGAGGAGACTGGAATATGAACTTTGAAGTTAATGATAATAAATTTGACGACTTTCCACATTTCGAGGTAAGAGATGCCTAAACAAACTTTATCAATAAAATCATTGCATGAAGGTCAAAACGATTCTTTGTCTGCTAAAGATTTAGGAGAATTTCAAGCTGTAGAAATAAGAGCTGCAGATATATCTCAATATGGACTTATAAAAAAATTAGCTGATGAGGCTACTTCAAGTTTAATAACTGGAGTACCTGCTACTAGAAAAATTAATTTAATTCCTGGAGATGGATTGCACAGTATGCATTCTGATTTTAGTTGGAATAAAATTAAAAATGGTTCTTTTGCAGACACAACATCAGGAATTCTTACCACTCCAGGCAATGCAACAAATCTTTATTTAGCAGGAACAGATGGTAATATTACTAATTTTAATAATTGGACTATAAAGAAAAATGGAGCTTATATTTTTAAAAGCTCTGATAAGTATGCTGTTGAATCAGAGCAACCAGATATAGATTATAATGCTATTAAAGGAGCTGTAGGAGAAGTTTTAATTCCTCAAGATATAGAAGACCCTTATTCAGGAATAGATTATGGTATAACTGAAACTGTATTTACAGCTTTGTTTGATGGCAAAATATTAAAATTAGTAGATTATGAAGGAAGCATATTTACAATAACACTTAATGTTCATACTTCAAATTCATTATCTTCTCATACTGCAAATTCAATTACTGTAAATGTAATTTCATATAAAGATATACTTAGATATATAAGCTTTGCTATAATGAAACATAAAAATACATATTTCTTTAAAATGGAATCTACAATGGATACTTCTAGTGAAAGAGTTACTGGCATGTCTCCAATATTACCTTTTTATAAATTAACAATAACTCATGATAATGAAGGTGGACAATATAGTAATACAGCAATAAGTGAAAGTACTTCAACTATATTCACTACTAAATATAGTACATTTTTTCCACTTGTATTTTTTGGCTACAATGAAAATAATGATTGGATATATACTAGCAGTCCTTCTGTATTTACTGGAGGATTAGGAGGAAATTCTGGACATTCTTTAAAAATTGATATGAGAAATTCAGTTTTTGCTGCAGGTCTTGGAACAG
>TARA_R110002012_G_scaffold72117_2_pt1 | contig 17296 bp, 9 predicted proteins | sample TARA_R110002012 | Tara Oceans TARA_R110002012 (sample SAMEA4396515) | marine metagenome | biome: Westerlies Biome; feature: [DCM] deep chlorophyll maximum layer (ENVO:01000326); material: water (ENVO:00002006), including particulate matter (ENVO:01000060) such as... | depth 40 m
ACAAGGAGTAACTTCTGTTGCTACATCAGGATCAGTAAACGGTTTAACACTAACAGGTGGGACTATTACATCTACTGGTACAATAACTTTAGGCGGTACACTTTCTATTAATAACTCAGATTGGTCAGGTACTGATCTTTCTGTAGCAAATGGAGGTACTGGTTCAAGCTCAGCTTCTGGTGCAAGAACTAATTTAGGTGTTGTAAATGACACTGGTACTCCAGCAATACTAAGTAATGGTTCTTCACCAACTTTAAATAGTGGTATTACAGCTACAGAAGTAAGAAATCTTATAGGTGCAGGAACAGGTAGTGGTACAATGAGTAATTGGAATCTGACTGCAGATAGCGGTGGTTCTCAATCAATCACTCAAGGTACAACTGTAGATATAGCAGGTGGTACTAATATAACAACAACTAAAACTGGTGCTACTGTTTCAATTAATAATGGTATTACAAATAATAACCAACTTACAAATGGTGCGGGTTATACAACTAACACTGGTACAGTAAAAGTTTCAGGAACTCCAGGTAGTAAGGAAATTCCTATGTGGATAAGTGCAGATACTATTCAGGGTAATGCTGATTTAACTTATAATAATGGTGAACTTGTACAAAATGGAGGCATTGCAGTAAAAGATTATTTATATAGTGTTGGTGATCTTAAATTAGGTGCTAGTTCTGGAAGTATATTTTTAAGACCTAAAGGACCCAGTAGTACTACATCACAAGCTAAATATGATCTTAATGGGCAATGGAATTGGTCTCAATATACTTCTAGTTCAGTTGTTACAACTGGTAGTATAAATGCTAATCAAAACTTTCAAGCACCAACTCAAGATACATTAGCAAATGTATGTGTTGATCCAAGTGGTAATGTTGTTAGAGGATCACAAGAAGCAACTTGGACATTTTCAAAAGCATTCCTTAATGGTACTTTAGGAAATACTTTAATATCAGCACCGGGAGCAGGAAAATATATTTTAGTTGAAGAATCAATCTGGAAAGTAACACATTCAGGAGGTGGGGCTACAATAACTAGTCCTGAACTTATAGTTAGACAAACTTTTAGTTCTAATTTTGATGTAATTACAAAAATTCCAGGTGCAAATATTAAATCTATTCAAAATTTAAGTTCTGCTGCTGGATCAGGATTGTATGGTAGAGATGTACCTGCAGGTGGTGGTGTAAATGCAAGAATGTACAAACCTAATACAGCTACAACATTGCATAAAAATAGTGCAGGTGCTGGTGTGCAAATGGATAATAACATAGTATCTGTTTCATTAAAGATGAAGTATAGAATTTTAGATGACTCTACCTTTTAGTAAATAAAATAATTATGGCAAAGAAAAAAAAAGCAATAGTCAAAAAAACAAGGAAAACTAAAAGAAAACCTATTGTAAAAAAAGTTATTAAAAAACCTTTTGCAAAAAAAGTACAAAAACCTTTTATAAGATATTCTTTTGAGATTGATAGATTTGTAGTATCAAAAACTAATATACTCTTAGAGATATATTTTGATTATAAAGGAACATTAGTTATACCCAAAGCACTAAAGGAAACAGTAAAGCCTGGGAATCATACATTATCTGGTTCATTTATAATACCCAAAAAAATAGAAGATCCTGTGCTTTTAACAGATTGTAATCTTTTAACTAAAACACAAGTAATTACATTTTTGAAAACTTATTTGAGAGATGAATATATTAAAGGTTTAGAACAATTAATTGAAGATGAATTATTTCCTGATGTAAAAATAATAGATAAACTTCCTTGGAAATAACAAAAAATTAATTATCTTTGAATTATATTAATATATTTAAAACCAAAGTCAAATGGCAAAATCAAAAGTTAAAAAGCTCACTAAAAAAGAGCTTGAAGAAGTAAAAGATCTTCAGCAAAAAATCAATACATTATTGATGAATATTGGTAATGCTGAACTAGTTAAAAACACATTGTGTGCCAGACATACAGAACTTCAGGCTGAGTGGAAAGATACTACTACAGCATTAGAAGATAAGTATGGATCTGTAAATATTAGTTTAGAAGACGGTACAATATCACCTGTAGAAGAAAAAGAAGAAGTAGCAGCTTAATACTTCAATACATATTTACTTATTTAAAAATTTTAAAACTGAGCATTGCTTGTTTGGTTTTAAAATTTTTTGTATATTATTAATGTATAGTTTATAACCAAACATTGCATTATAGTAAAAAATAAGTATCTATGATTCCAACAAATTCAAGTGCCTCAACAAATGGATGTGATAACATATCATCTAACTGCGTCATATGGCAAGGACCAGATATTGCCTGCATAGATTTATGTAACGGTGATACAATAAGTGACGTTACAGCAAAGTTAGCAACAAAGGTATGTGATATTATTACCAATGGAGTTACAGCTAATCCTAGTTTAGCTGGATTAGATATAGATTGTTTGAATGTGCCTGGTGTAACACCAACCACTTTAGTTCCTGTATTAAATGCTATGGTAGTACAGATATGTGCTAATACTGGTACAGGACAAGTTCCAAATAGAAAAAGTGCTTTATCACCACAAAGCCAAGTTCAAGATGATTTACCTATAATGACATTACCATCATGCCTACAGTATGATGATAAGAATGGGAACCTAGTTACAGAATTACGTTTAGATTTATTTGCTACTTTAATGTCTCAGCAAATATGTACTAACCTACAGAGTATTCAACTTATAAATACAACTCTTACTAGTTATGATACTAGAATAGCTACATTAGAAGCATGTGTATTACCATGTTCAGGTGTAGTAGCAGAGAAACAAGTTATACCAACTTGTATTATTAATGTAGGTAATTTAACAGATGTATCAGTTTTACTTCTTGCTCTTGAAGCAAGATTTTGTGCTTTAGAGACTGCAGTAGGACTTCCTTCTGTAATTAACTCTGCTGTATCACAGACGGTATTGCAAGGATCATCTACATCATTAACAACACCAACTACTTCATATGGAAGTATTACTGGTTGGAATAATGCACCATCTTCATTAGCACAAAGCGTTCAAAATGCTTGGGTGGTAATAGATGATATGTATACTGCTATAACTGCAATACAAACAAATTGCTGTCCTACAGGATGTGATTCAGTTACTTTTGCATATACAGCAACTAGTGCACTTAATGCAGCAGGCATTATATCTTCAATTAATTTTGACTTTTTAGCATCTAGTATTCCTTCAACTTTTTATAGTTCTACAGGAAAAAGTGTAATTACTGTTACAGATGCAGATGGTTCATCAGTAACAGCAACAGTAGATGTACCTGCATTACAAAACAATTCAGCAGGATTTAATTTTGCTATACCAACATTAAACACATTTGGAGCATTATCAATTTTAGTTGATTTTGGAGTAACAGATGGTGTGAGTTCATGTGAAGATAGAATTGGATCTAATATAACAGGCATTATACCATGCCCAGCATCAGTAACAGTAACAGGCGTGACACAAACAGGAGGAACAATAAACTTTAGTAATGTGCTAGGAACTACAGCTACATATACTATAAAAGTAATTAATATAGCAACAGGAGTTACTGTACAAACTTATACAGTTAATAATCCAGCTGGAACAGTTCAACAAGTAGTAACAGGACTAGATGCAAGTACAAATTATAATATAGATATAGATATAGCTATTAGTGGTCAAACTAATACTACGTGTCCAGTCACATTATTTACAACAGCTTCTGCTTCTGCACCTTGTACTGATGGTATGGACGTAGCATTTATTCTTGACTATACTTCTAGTATGTCAGGAGTTATCAATGCTGTTAAGGCAGGCGTTGCAAGTTTAGTAAATACAATAGATACTTCTTCAGGTGCAAATGATTATAGATTAGGTTTAGTTACTGCAGACGAAAGCAATACTGCTACACCTACATATTCAGCTTGTGTAGATTATACAAATTTACCTGCAGGACAAAAAGTTACAAACTTAGGACCAACTGGTAAATATCAAATAATTTCTTCTTGGGAACAATTTGCAACAAATAACGGAGCAACATTTACTACACAGTTAAATAAACTTAATGGTGGTGTAGATGGAACATGTGTTAATTTAGGATCTGGAGCAGGAACAGCTGAACCTACTGATTATGCATCTCAGTTAATAACTGGAGCTTCAGCATTATGTGGAACATTAAGAGCCAACGTTGCTAAATATATAATAATTTTAACAGACACATTACCAGGTGGTCAATATGATCAATTTAATTCAACAGTATGGGCAGGCATTCAGCAAATGATAGCTGATGGAAACTCTCAAGGAATTAAATACTTTGTATGTGGATCTGGAGCTGGTCAAGGTGGTAATGTAAACGGAACATTTGTTGAACCATGGAAAGAGCTAGCAACACAAACAGGAGGAAACTGGAACACAAGTGCTGATCCATCTGTGATATCTGCAGAAATAGTAGCGGGTTGTTCATAAATAAAAAATAAAAAGAAATGGCATGTAATTGTACAAAATGTAGTAGTAAGTGTAGCTGTGCTGATACAGCGTTAACTAATCCATGTTCTTATACTGATTGTAGTGTAGGAAGTGAAAGATGTGATGATATTCAGTGTGCAGCATGCGTAAGTTATTGTGGTACTTCTTTTCAGATAGGTGATGCAAATGCTCAGATAATGATTAAATCAGGTGATAGACTTGATGCAATAATTCAAAAGTTTGCAATGATATTTGCAAATGATTTGGGATCATGTACGTCAGAAGATACACAACATGATCCATATAATGTATTTGCAGGAGTAATTACTAGCTCTACAGCTAATATATTATGGAATGGTATTTATAGTAATAGCACCGGTATTAATATTTATTTTGATACTCAAGTTGCACCATCAGGTTGGACACTAGCAAATGCTACACCTATTGTAACTACAGTTACAAACTACACCATTACAAATTTAGTAGCTAGTACTGCCTATAAAGTTAAGGTAGTAGATAATGGAATAAGTGCAGGATGTAAACCAATAGAAATTTTATTTTCTACGCTAGCAACATAAAAAACAACAGTAGTGGTGGTTTGTTGGTTTTCTACTACAAACGTTGGGAGAGGCTGGGTATAACCCCAGTCTCTTTTTTTTTACTATCTTTGATACAAAAATAAATTCACATATGGATCCTTTAAAACAAAAAGTAATCAACTCTTTGAAATGGAAAAAGAACACAGCTATCTCAGCAGAGCGGTGTGATATGAATGAAGATGATTATATAAAAATTAAAAATGAAGTATTACAAGAAAGAAAAAAGCAAAGAAAGAAAAGTAGGTTCTTTCATAAAGCTGAAGAAAATGCACAGTTAGTTGAATCAATTGATTTAGAAAAAGGTGAGGGTAAAATCTCAGGTACATTTAATCATGAACCTAAAAGTGCAGAAGAAATAATTACTCTACTAAAAATTGATACAGATAAATGGAAGCTGTCTCAATATTGGAATAAACAGATGGGTGATCACTGGAGAGTTTCTGCATTAGTTAGTCAGATAAAAAACTCAGATAAAAAATTGTTTGAAGATCTTTTAGAAAACTGGAAGCCTAAAAAATATAAGCTACCAAAGGTTAATATAGATAAGATTAGAACAGATGATCCAGTATGTGGAGTTATATCATTACAAGACATTCATTTTGGTAAAGAAGGTAATGATACTATAGATAAAGATTTTGAGGATACTATTACATATCTTATAAACAAAGCAGCTCCTGTTAATTATATAGAAAGAATGTATTTTGTTGTAGGAGGTGATCTAATCAACATGGACACGTTCAGTGGTACAACTACATCAGGAACACCATTGGATAACTGTATGAGTGCTACAGAGGCTTATGTACAGGCCTTTGATGCAATGCATTGGGCTATCAATTATATAAAAACATTTTGTAAAGAATTAGTTATTGTTTACGTACCTGGTAATCATGATAGATTATCTTCATATCATTTAGTTCATGCTTTATCAAAATCTATTGAGAGTGATCAAGTAACTTGGGATATAAAATATGAGGAACGTAAAGTGCATGTTTGGCATAACAATTTTAATGCATTTGAACATGGTGATAAAAGAAGTAAAAATAATCCTTTAATTTATGCTAGTGAATATCCTAGAGAGTGGGGTGCTACAACTAATAGAACGTTATTTAAAGGGCATATACATACTGATAGGAAAGTAGAATATATGACATCAAATGAAACTGCAGGTTTTATAGAAAAGACATTACCTAGCCTAGGTAAAGCAGATTATTACCATTATAGTAATAAATATGTAGGTAATAGAAGATCAGGAAAATTAGAGATACAGCATCCTACAATGGGTAATATATGTGAATTAACTTACCAAGCTTTGTAAAGACTCCACTTTTAATTTCATTAAGTGGGGTTTTTTTTGTAAATTATAAATGTAACCATATGATAAATAATTTTAAAAAACCTGATTTAAATGCCCCAAGATACAGGCAGAAAAGATTAGGAATATTAAATGAAGAAACATATAGAGAATTCAAAGATAAAAAACCTTTGTATTCTGAGATAGATAATAAGAAATTAAAACTAATAATTAAAACATATAATGAAAATTTATGGAAGGCTACAATTTCTAACAGAGATGGGGTAGAGTTACCAGATTCATTAGGGTATTTATTTATAGGTACTTGTCCTAATTCACAATCTGTAAACACGGATTACGCTCTTTCTAATAAGTATGGAAAAGTCTTACAAAATAAAAATTGGGAAACAGATGGAAATATAGGTAAAATATTTTACACAAATTGGTCAGCAAAGTATAGATTTAAAAATAGAGAACTTTGGAGATTTAAAGCATGTAGAAATTTTAAAAGATCAGTATCCAAACATTACCCTTTAAATTGGACTAAGTATGTAGTAATGAAAAATAAATATAGAGTGGCACATCTTTATGATGGGCAGTCAGATCAAACCAAACAAGCTCTAAAAAATTATAATGAATTTGAAATATAAATAACATGTCAACAATAGCAGAAGTAGTATCAAGAATAAGAGGCCAAGTTAAAGCTGAGGTACAAGACGCATTTATTACAGATAGATATATTTATAGTTTGGTTGAAAAATTTGCTCAAGTATTAATGAGAAGGCAAGATTATGCAAACAAACTTATGAAATTTAATTCTGTTTGGAAAACCTTACCTTATGTAGAACTAATTGATGTAGATAAAATAGAAGCTGGATGCAGTGGTATCCAAAGTGGATGTAATATAAAACGTACAAAAGTAAGATTACCAGAAATGATAGAGGGATATTGGGGTCCACTAATCCGTACAATTAGTTCTATTGATGGATCTCAAGAATTACAAGCCACACAACCGGGTACATATACATCAATGACTAAAACAACTACTTTTAAATATAATAAAACATTATACTTTTGGTGGCTTGATGGATATATATACTCTCCAAATATTGCATGGGATGCTTTAAAAGTTGAAGGTGTTTTTAATTCTGATATTACTAGATGGAATTGTGATACGGAAGATGATTGCACTCCAAGATATGAGCAACCTATTTATATTCCAGAAGCTTTATTTGCTGAAATAGAGTTACAAGTAGTTCAATCAATGATGGGCACAATGCAAATCCCTTCTGAGGATTCAGATAATAAACGTAATCTAAATAGACAATAATGGGTGTATCAAATAAATATAGAACATTTAATCAATTAATGGAGGATGTATCCATTGACTTTTCTAATTATGCATTAGAAGGAATGATTGAACCACAACAATTAATAAAAGTTGCAACTAGAGTAAATTATGATTTAGGTTTAAAAATACATAGAACTAAACAAACGGTAATAGATATAGAGCACGGCAAAGCTCAACTACCCATGGATTTTGCATATTTGAATTATGCATTTAGATGTGGTTCATATACAATAAATAACTCTATGCCTTCTGGAACACACGTAGAGACTTTTAATGATGTACCTTATGTACCTGCACCTTCAGAAAAGGATCCGTGTACTAAAGATGATACATGTAAAGATGTTTGTGTTATTAAAACTTGTAATGATACAAATACGCATCAATTAGTACAGCGTATAGGTCCTAGTCAATATAGACAGTTTAGTAGTTGGACACAACTAAGAATTAGTAATGTAAATGATCCTGTGTGTTTTTGTCCAAGTCTTGGTGCACAAGCATTAGATGTTGCAGAAATAAAAGATGGGTTTTTAATTACTACATTTAAAACTGGTAAAGTATATATAAGTTATCAAGGATCTATGGAAAATGCTGATGGTGATTTATTAGTATTAGATCAACCATATTGTAATGAATATTACGAGTATGCTATAAAACAAAGAATATTAGAAAATATGGTTTGGCAAGGGGAAAATGTTTCTCAACAACTTGGGTTGGTAGAAAACAGATTAAGAGCTTCTAGAAATAATGCTTTAAGTTTTGTAAATACACCAGACTTTAGAGAGATGAGAAAAATGTGGGAAGTAAATAGAAGGGCTCAATATCATAACTATTATAATATGTTTTTAAGTTATGCTCCTGTACAGCCTAGAATAGCTGGACCTGCTGTTATTAGTAGTGATGGTACCTCATCTGTTACATCTACAACAACTGGTTATTAATTAACAACATTTATTTGTAATGGCAAAAAAGAAGTCACCATCTAACTCAAGGAGTTCACAAAGTAGGCAAGTACCTAAGAAGAAATCTTCTTCTAGTACAACTACAAATACATTCTCAAAAGGAATGAATAAGGATGTTACACCTTCATTTGAACCTAACAATTCTTGGTATCATGCAATAAATGCAGCAAATAATAGTTCTGATGGAGATGTAGGTGTTATTGGAAATGAGCCTGCAAATTTACAATGTGGTGTAATACCATATACTATTATAGGTGCAATACATAGATATGGTGATGAGTGGATAGTATACTCAACAGATAATATAAGTTCTGAAATAGGTAGGTTTGATGATAGTGAATGTAAATACACTGTTATTGTAAATGACCCTTGTCTAAATTTTAAAAAGAAGTTTTTAATTACAGGTGCAGCAAAAGAAAATTTTGATTGTACTTGGCAAGTATACTGGGATGATGGTAATAACCCATCACGCTCAATGAATATAGATGATGTTCCATACCTACAAGATATTGTTTCTGCTCCAGGAGATTCATGTATTGTATATGAAGACACTACATTTTTGGATTGTGAAAAAATTAGATTACATCCTTTAGTAGATACACCCTGTTTAAGTCTTACAAAAGCAACAGACGGTGGTACAATTTTAAATGGGGCATATCAAGCTTTTATTGCATATACTGAAAATGACCAGGTTGTATCAGACTACATAGGGATATCAAACATACAAACACTATGGAGTCACAGAGGAAGTAATAGCTCTTTAGATTTAGAAATATCTAGATTAGATAAAGATTATTATTATTTTGATTTAGTAATATTAATAAGACAACAAGGTCAGATATACACTAAACTAATAGGTAACTATAGCACGGAGACCAAACATATTAATATAGATTATATTGATCAAGCACTGGTATCTATATCTTTTGAAGAATTATTTAGACAATCACCATTGTATGAAAAATCAGAAGCTATGTATGTAGTTAATGATTACTTAATAAGACAAGGTCCTACAGAACAATTTGATTTTAATTATCAGCCGCTAGCTAATAATATCAAAACTAACTGGGTAATAAATGAGGTATCTCAAGATTATTATATTAACTCTGGAAATAAATTAGGTCTAATGCGTGATGAGCAATATGCTTTTTTTATTAGATGGATATATAATACTGGAGAAAGATCATCATCATACCACATTCCTGGTAGAGCTTCAAGAGATTATACTTTACCCAATGGTAGTATTGAAAATGAACGCACAATTATTTATGGAACCAATGTATTAGATAATGCTGGAGGAGAACCACTTTTTAAAGTATATAACACAGCAACAGGTGGACCAATTCCAATAGTACCTCAGCCTGATGGTAGTAATATTATTGCTAGAGGAGAGATGGGTTACTGGGAGTCAACTGAAAAGTACCCAGACAAAACACCTGAAATATGGAATTCAAGTTCACATACTTGGTCAAATGAATTTGATCCAGGTGCAGATTTATGTGGTGAATTTATTAGACATCACAAGATGCCTAGTGAAATGATTGACCCAATATTAAGTATATCAGATAATAATGATAGTGGGTTACATATCTTAGGGGTAGAGTTTTCTAATATTAAAAGACCTATGTTTAATGATGGTACACCAATATTAAACATTCAAGGATATGAAATATTAAGAGGATCAAGATTAGGTAATAAAACTATACTTGCTAAAGGTATGTTTAAAAACATGCGTAAGTATGATGTACCAGCAGAAGAAAATTTAATAAGCAATGCACAGGGTTTATATCCAAACTACCCTTATAATGATTTAAGGTGTGATGTATATCATACTACACATAGAAGAACAGAAGGTTGTTCAGATGGTATACAAGAATCAGTTGATGATTATAATGCAGTATGTGGATTTACAGAAGATGTATTTACATTTCATTCACCAGACCTAATGTTTACTAAACCATATTTAAATGCATATGAAACAGTATTTTATGGTCAGATAAATGGAAAAGCAGCAGGAGGTTTTATACCTTCTGAAAAGCATCCACAACAAAAATTACTTAGAAATATTACAGCATATTTATCTGCTATTATAGGTATTGGTTATGCACTTAAAAATATTAATGGTACACCAGATACCAAAGCTTTACCTGTACAGGCTATAAATAATGCATTTCCTGAATGGCTAATTAAAATTAAAGATACTAATATTAGTGAATTTTTAACTGCAACAGTAGTTACACCAACTGGTGGTGGTACTTCAACAGATAGTTTTAATTCTTCAGGAGGTGGTACAGATAATACTGGGGATAATAATACAAATAACCAAAAAGGGGATGATGCTGAAACTGGTGCAAATGAAGCAATAGATAATTATGTAGCTAATCAAGGAGGTGGTCCGTTTGGTGGTTTATTTGGATTTCTTGAACAATTATTCTTAGGTGGTGCAAGTGATATTCTTGGTGCATTTGGTGTTGATGATACATTACAAAAAAGATTACAAGATCAAGCAATAGAAAATATAAGTGCTACAACAGATGGGCCGCAGAATGGTATGGGTCTTATGGGTGGTGGTGCTCAAGAAGGTGTTACATTAGATTCTTCTGAGTCAAATCTATCACAAGTATTTAGAATAGCAATGTCTACAACTTTGTTACAGAAAAACATAGCAGTAGGTGGTCAAGAAATTATTGATTTAATATATAACTTAAGTGATTTTCAAGAACATACTCTTAAATATAACTCACACGGTTTTTATAGTAATTTTAGTGCAGGTTCAATAAATAGTACATACAGAACTTTAAACAAAGCTGCTAATTATGTTGGTTCATCATTTCAAACATTTGACCAAAATCAATATAAAATAAATAATTTATTTAGACCTAGTACTGTTGCTGTATCAACCACTGATCCAATTGATTCTAATTTATATGCAGTTCAAGATGACTCAAGATTTACATTAGGTGGTTATTGTCCTTCAACTAGCAATGCAAATTCTGGTGTAAACTGGGGGAATACAGAAAGTAGATTGTTAAATCCTGAAGGACCCTTTGGATCAAATATATCAGCACTGTATGGTGCTCTTAAATTTAATATGGATAATCAATATGGACAGCTTGATGGTATTAAGCAAATTCAGATGAGAGGGTGTGTTGAATTTATAGACCAAACAAACCCTCCAAATTTTAAATATACAAGTGAAGCAATATTTAGTGGAGATGTATTTATAGGAAGGTATACAGAAAAATGTATTATGCCTTTGTTTACTGATTTTTTAATTGGTCAGTATGATGGTTATCCTTATGATTATTTTTTAAGATATAATATACCCTATCCTAGATTTTGGGTAGATAGTAGAAAGTTTGACTTAGGTGGATTAGCTGAATTAGTTTCTTCTTTTGGTTTAAGCGGTGTATTTAATCCTGACGCACAAGATTTACCAAATGAATATTATTATTTAGATAGGGGTGATACTTGTGGTTGGAGTTTTTTACCTGGACTATTTAATAAAGATGCGTTAAACTCTACGTTTGCAATGAATCATGCATACATGTATACTCATATAAATGGTATAAATGATTTTTATGTAGAGACTGAAGTTAATATAGCATATAGAGATTGGGAAGAACCTAAAGAAAGAAGGTTCTATGATACGTATGAGTATAATAATTTACAAGATTTATTCCATGCAGAAATACAACAGTATGATAATTTCTATAAGTATGATGAATCACTTAGTCCTTCAAAGTTTATTACTCAAAATACTAACTTTGCTGAAATACAACAAAGAGACTATAACCCTCTTGTTGCAGAAACATGTTATACAGCATACCCAAAAAGACTTATTTATTCTTTACAAGCTAATGAAGAAGATAGAAAAGATTATTGGAGGCAATATTTATTTGCTAACTACAAAGATTTTAAAAACAGAGTTTCTGTAATAAAACCATACAGTAAATCTGGTGCAATTATATTTTTCCCATATCAATCACCACAAGTTTTTGAAGGGTATGATACATTAAAGACTGATGCAAATACTAAAATTACAATAGGTGATGGTGGTCTCTTTACTCAGAAACTACAGAATATTGTTAACTCTGACTTAAGTAATGAGTATGGGTCATTAGAGAATCAGAGAGGTATTATAAACACACCAGCTGGATTATTTTATATTTCACAAGCACAAGGTAAGATATTTCAGTTTACTCCTGGTAGGGGTTTAAATGCTATATCTAATGCAGGAATGAAATGGTGGTTTAATAAATATTTACCATCTAGATTTGTAAAACAATTTCCTACAGCAGAAAATACTGAATGGGCAGATAACCCAGTAGTAGGTGTTGGTTGTCAAGTTATGTATGATCCAAATGATGATATAGTTTACTTTATGAAAAAAGATTATTCTATAAAACCAGAATGGGTTGACAAGGCTGTATTTACGGATACAATAGTAAAACCTATATCTATATATGGAACAAATATAAATCCTAAAGTACCTGTACCTATAGACATAGGAGATCCTATTTATTTTAATGATTGTTCATGGACTATAAGTTATGATGTAAAAGCAAAAGCTTGGATTTCATTCCATGATTGGCATCCTGAATTTGCATTACCAAGTATAAATCATTTTTTTACTACAAAAACAATTTTAACAGATGAACCACAATGTCCTCCAGGATATACTTTTAATCCTACAACAGGATTATGTGAAGATATTATAAATATAACTGAGCCACGTGCAGTAGTTAAAACTGACATACCAGCTGATATATCAGGTGGACCAGAGGATTGTCTTATAGATCTTGTAGTAACAATGGATGCTTCTGGTAGTACACTATGGCCAGGGGGTAACCAACTTAATGGAAACGTATTTCCATCATTTCCTTCTGCAGGAGCTAACACAAGAGGTCAAGCTTTAATTGATTGGTTAGTTGTATTTATAGATGATCCTGCAATTCAAAACCTTTTAACCAATGGTACTTTACAAGTTGGTTTTAGAGTATGGGCTACAGGTAGTTTTCAAGGTAATCCAACAGGAACAGGTGAATCAATGTTAGGTGCAGTTACAGGAGCTCAAGCAGCAACATGGTTTGTAAATAATTGGACAAACCAAAACGGCATAGCTGGTGCTACTAATGCACAAGTTGCTAGAGATAGTGGCATAACCCAATTAAATGATAAAGCAAATTCAAATTTATCTGCTAATTATCCAGCAAGATCTACAGATCCTAATTTTAGACAAATATTAATAATTGCAACAGATGCTGATGGAATTACTAATGGTACTGACCCTATTAATCCAAGTACATTTGCATGTTGTCAAAGCTCAAATCTTATAGCTGGTGCAGGTGGACCTATTAACCAAGAAATTTATTCAGTATATGTAGGTAATACAAGTAATGTACCAACTAATTCAGGGGTATTAAATCAATTTACTGTTGCTGCAACAGGTAGTGGAATAGGTCCTGCAAATGCTTATTATAATAATACAACGAATACACCTGGTCTAGGACAATTTACTATGGCTGCAAATAACCCTGCAGAATTACAATCTACAGCAGCAGCTGTTGCAGCAGATATTTGTTCAACACCATATAGCTGTAGTTGTCCTTCTGGTTATACATTAGTATATCCTAACCCAACAACAGGGTTTTGGACTGAACCAACTGGAACATGTACTGACGTACCTCCTGCACCAATATGTAGAGAAGTGGTATGTCCTGACTGTCCACCAGGTCCAACAAATACAACAACAACTACATTGGGAAGTTGTCCTGATACATTTCCAGAATTAGGATATATAGGAGATCCTAACTGGGTAGATCCAACACCACCATTGTGTAATTATTATTATGCAGACTTTGTACAAGCTAATTATTTAGTTGGTTCATTCTGGAGACATAATGTTAGGTGTGATTTATTTGCAAATTATTATGGTGAAAGTTTCCCATGGGAAGTTGAGTTAATTAGTAATACTGGGCAAACAGTAAATACTATTAGAAGTATTGAATACCAATTAGAAACATATGTTTATAAAGGTGAACCAGAATACAATATGTGTGGGGGTGACAAGTGGGAAGATTTACTATTTAATTTTGATAAATCTATTATTTACAATAATGATCAGGTTTCCGGATTACTAAATATTACGTCTCAACCATTTAATGATCCTTGGAATGAACTCACGTATCCTATAATTACAGCTAATGATATGACAGTACTTGCTTCTAAAGTAGAGCATAAGTTTAGAATTAATCAATTCTGGGATATAACAAATGACAGAGGAGAGTTTACAAATGCAGAGCAAGCTGTATTTGATACACAATGCAATGGTTACATTAGACCTTTGAATCAAACAAATCTCAATTACTTTAAACCAGAAACACAAAGAAAAAAGTTTAGACATTATTCCAACCATGTTTTATTAAGAAGACAGGAGTCAGGAAATAGAAAAATGTTATTGAGATTAGAGAATACTAAATTATTACTATCAATGAGATAATGGAGAAAAAATTTAATAACATAGAAAGAAAAGGTTTACCTGGTGGACCTAATGAACAGTTTACTTATATAACAGGTGTGTTTTCAACAGAAGGTTATAAATCAGATAGCCCTGATGTAAATAATCCATTTAATATAATTGACTCAGGTAATATAACTATGAAGGGTGTTGACTTTCCAGTTATGGGTACAGACAATTTAGGTAATAGTCAAATGATGATGCCTGGTGGAGAATATCAATTTCCAGGAGATCAGGTATTTGAAGTAAGGATGGCTCAAGATGGTATAGAAATACCAGAGTATCAAGATGCTGGAGAAATAGGTAATGCTGTAATATTTGCAGAATCACCTATGAAAGAAAAATTTAAATATAACATTTTTGATAAGGTTAAAAATATACCGTCTGAGTTAATAGAATTACAAAGCAAGTTTAAAGATTATGAAGAACAGTTAGAGATTCTTTATAACTCAGAGCAGTATGAGACAGGAGCTAATAAATATGTAAAATTTTTAAAAAAAAGAAATGATGATCTTTATAATCAATACAATAATGCAATTGCAGAATATGAAGGCTTTGCCGGAAATAAGAGCAGAGAGGAGTTAGCAAAATTAGAAGGGAAAATACTTGATTTAAGTTCTAAATTGGATGAAAATAGAAAGGTATTATTTTCTGAAAAAGACAAAATTTCTCTTGATTATGATAAGGAAATAGAAAGGGTTAGAAAGTTATCAAGACAAGCAAATAGAGATTTTCATTCTAGTGACTTTAATCCAAAGTCTACAGTAATGGATTCTACGTTTTATAAAGAAGCAGAGAATCTAAAAAAGGTTTATGCAAAACTAAATCCAAATTCTAAGGTTGATATAATTAATATAGATGGGAATGCTGATTTGATTAGAGATGGGGTTGCTAATTTAGATCCAAATGATTCAATGTATTTTTTTGGTCATAGTGGTGATAGGTTAGGTGGTGTTCCAAATGAAGAGATAGCAGAAATTTTTGCTGAGTCTAATGCAGATAATTGTTATCTAGGTTCCTGTAATTTTGAAGATGAAGCAGCTCCATATAGATATGCTCTCCCTGGAAAAAATTTACAGTACAGAGGAAAAGGTGCTTGGTGGGGTGTGAATCCAAATGCAAACTCAATAGAAGATGCCATGTGGTCTAGAGTTACTTCTGATAGTGAAGATAATTCTGCTGAGGCAGATTTGGGGGACGGGGATGCAATGATAATTAAACCTGAAGCAGGAAAAGATTATAAGAAACAAAATAAGAAACAAAAAAAAGGTGGCTCAGTAAGTTGGGATTGGAAAGGTAAATCATACTCAGGTACACTTATTCCTAGCATGGAAACAGAATCAAATAGATATGCTAGAACTAAGAACGGTAAGATTAAAACATTACCTAAAGCTCAAAAAGGAGCTACCATATCTCAATATGAAGAGCCAGCTTGGTATGAGAAAGCGGTAGACTATTTAGCAAGCCCCATGACTGCTTTTGGTTACTCAGCCAGGAATCAAGACCTGCCAGATAGTATACCAATTTATGCAGAAAACAGAAATGCTTATGATATGGCAATTGATATGATTAATCCATTTGCTTGGGCTAAATACGCTGCATCTGCAGACCGTAATTTAGATGAAGGAGAATATCTTAATGCTGGTTTTGATGCATTAGGTGCAATACCAATTGTACCTGCATGGTTAGCAAGAGGAAAAAATGTAGTTAAAAATGCACCAGTAGATAAATTTAGAACTTTACCAGGTATTGAATCTAAACAATTAATAAAAGTTGTAGATGGTCAATTTAGTAAAATTGATTATCAACATCTTATTCCAACAGCAGATGAAATTTCAGATATAGCTAAAAGAACTAGAGAAAGATTATTAACTGATAAGTTTATAAAAAATAATATGAAGGCTACTGGAAACAGTAGGGATGAGATTATAGGTTTTGTTGATGATTATGTAAAAGAGTTTGAAACTTCTGTTCTTGAATTTAATAGGTTACCTGCAGATACTGGTGGTTTATATACCAGAGGTAAAATTACTATAGATCCAACTAGTCCGCATATTAATAAAAACAAAATACTAGGAACTCTTGAGCATGAAATAGAACACA
>TARA_R110002012_G_scaffold106871_9_pt1 | contig 17286 bp, 15 predicted proteins | sample TARA_R110002012 | Tara Oceans TARA_R110002012 (sample SAMEA4396515) | marine metagenome | biome: Westerlies Biome; feature: [DCM] deep chlorophyll maximum layer (ENVO:01000326); material: water (ENVO:00002006), including particulate matter (ENVO:01000060) such as... | depth 40 m
CGGCACCGCGACCAGTTCGTGCTAGCATTGTCTCTGACGTGGCGGCGATCGGCATCGCTTCGGCACCGACCACACCGTTGTAGTAGATTGCGTCGGCTGGCCCGCTCGACAGCGTTGCTGTGGCAGGGTCAATATCTAATTCTTCGGCGATTAGATGTGCCTGCATTGACCAAGCACCTTGACCCACATCGGCGCGCGGCGTGATCAGCGTAATACCTTGGACGTCGATCTTGACATAGGGGGTAATCGCCGTTTCGCCTGGTTTTAGATCGGTCAGCAACGGATTCTCGCCTTCACGCTTATACTGGTAAGTGCCAAAAATCACACCCCCGGCAATCGCGGTAGAACCGATCAGAAAACTGCGGCGGCCGATGGTTTTCACGCGTCCCATATCATGTTGCCTTCAATTTGAGAGCCGCAGATTTAACGGCCTCGCGTATACGCGGATAGGTTCCGCAGCGGCATAGGTTCCCGCTCATCGCCGCGTCGATTTCGGTATCTGTGGGAGATGAATTCACATCAAGAAAGGCAGCGGCCTGCATGATCTGCCCCGACTGGCAATACCCACATTGTGCCACCTGCAATTCGATCCATGCTTCCTGCACGGCATGGCGCGCGGCCGGGATACCCAACCCGTTGATCGTGGTAACCGCGCCATCCACGTCACTGGCAGCCAACTGACACGACCGCACAGCAACGCCGTCGACATGCACGGTACAGGCCCCGCATTGCGCAATTCCGCAGCCGTATTTTGGTCCGGTGATCCCCAGTTCATCCCGCAGGACCCACAACAGCGGCATGTCTTCTTCGACATCAACCTCGTGCGTCGTGCCATCTACCGTCAGTTTCATGTGCTGCGTCCCCGTTTCTAGCCCTCAGCAAAGTACCACTCATGCGTGCGGAGTAAACCTCGCCTTTGGCAATAGCATATATACCCTTGGTTCACGCTATTGAGATATTCGCCCGCCAATCAAGAAAAAACGCCGCCCTTCAGGACGGCGTTATATCATATCGGTTTAAGTGCGACCCTGACTTAGTATTCGACAACTGCTCGGATCGATTTGCCTTGGTGCATCAGTTCAAAACCTTCGTTGATCTGGTCAAGGGTCAGCTTATGGGTGATCATCGGATCGATCTCGATTTTGCCATCCATGTACCAGTCGACGATCTTTGGCACGTCCGTTCGCCCCTTGGCCCCCCCAAATGCAGTGCCTTTCCAGACACGGCCAGTAACCAATTGGAACGGACGGGTCGAAATCTCTGCTCCAGCGGGGGCTACGCCGATGATGATGCTTTCGCCCCACCCTTTATGCGCAGCCTCCAGAGCGGTACGCATGACCTTGGTATTGCCCGTCGCATCGAAGGTATAGTCGGCACCGCCCTTGGTAAGTTCTACCAGATGAGCAACCATGTCACCCTCGACCTTGGTGGGATTGACGAAATCTGTCATGCCAAAGTAACGGCCGGTCTCTTCCTTGTCGTCATTCAGATCGACACCGATAATCTGGTCTGCCCCGGCAAGACGCAACCCTTGGATAACATTCAAGCCGATGCCGCCGAGGCCGAAGACCACGCAACGTGCGCCGATCTCGACTTTGGCGGTGTTAATCACCGCGCCAATGCCCGTTGTGACACCGCATCCAATGTAGCATATCTTGTCAAAGGGTGCATCCTTGCGCACCTTGGCCAGCGCGATTTCCGGGATCACTGTGTGGTTGGCAAAGGTCGAGCACCCCATATAGTGATGGATCGGCGTCCCATCGAGCATCGAAAAACGCGTGGTTCCGTCTGGCAGCAGACCCTGACCCTGAGTAACACGGATCGCTTGGCACAGGTTCGTCTTGCCCGAGAGGCAGTATTCGCACTCGCGGCATTCAGGTGTATACAGTGGAATAACGTGATCGCCGACTTCCAGCGTTGTGACACCTTCGCCTATCTCAAGCACGATGCCTGCGCCTTCATGCCCCAGAATGGCGGGAAAGATGCCTTCGGGATCGTCACCAGAACGGGTGAATTCGTCGGTGTGGCAAAGGCCCGTGGCCTTGATCTCGACAAGAACTTCACCTTTGCGTGGGCCTTCAAGATTGACCTCCATGATTTCTAACGGTTTGCCTGCGGCAACGGCGACGGCAGCACGGGTTTTCATCATTGGACGCATCCTTTTGCTATTTTAGGGCAAAAGGCCGAAATTGGGGCGCATTGTCAAGCTTACGATACGCCAGAGTGTGGCCGGTCATGGGCGACGGCATCGTTAGAGGGGGCTCTGCCCCCGGTGCCGCCTTGCGGCCCCTCCCCCGGGATTTTTCACCATCTGGAATTTGGACTCAGCGTGGTCCTTAGAGAGACATGGGGCGTATGCGCCAATATACCGACCCTGAGCCTGACGGGGACCAGCGCGGGAATGGGCGACTACAGACAAGCATCCTTCGATGCGGCCTGTTGCAACGCGGTTACCATGGCGGTGAGTTCGGAATGTCTGTGTGTGGTTTCGCGCAGGCTGATCCCTACCGGGCCTGCCATCATCGGCGCGTTCAGCGATAAGGCCTTGAGGCTCCCTTCTGAAAGTTCTTTGGCTATGACACCGCGGGAGATGAACCAGATGGCATCGGTATCCAATAGAATGCGTCTGCCAAAGGCCAAGGACACAGTTTCATAGGCGGGGGTGACGTGATCCATCGCGATGCTACGCAGGTAGGACCGAACCAGCGTGCCGATCACAGCACCGGGAGGCGGGAGCATCAGCGGAAACTGCCCCGCATCCTGAGCGTTGAAGCGATCCGTCAATGGGTGGTCCGCACGCACCACCGCCACGACATCTTCGGTGTATAGCTGAGTAAAGTTCAACCCCTCCATAGTATCGGCATCGGCCATGCGTCCGACGACCATGTCCAAGCGGCCTTCACGTAGCTGCGATAGCAACAACCAGTTCGGTCCTGTGGAAACACAGACCAGACAGTGAGGGTTGGCTTGACGAAACCGGATCGCCGCGCGTGGCATTAGGCGCGTTGCAGCCGTAGGCAATGCACCGATTGTTAATCGCGTATCAACCTGCCCTGTCCCTTGTATGCTCGCTTGTGCCTGCGCCAGGGTGGCCACCGCCGACCCGGCCGATTTCTGGAAATTCCGCCCGACAGAGTTCAGGCGCAGCTGACGACCCGTGCGGTCAAACAAGCGCGTGCCTAATATATCCTCGAGTTCGCGCAGGGTTTTGGAGACTGCGGGCTGGGTCACGCCCAGGTGGTCCGCCGCCGAGACGATCGACCCCGCCTGCGCGATTTCCAGAAACGTCATAATATGCCGCAGACGCAGTCGAGGATCAATAAACATAACCCTTAAGTTATATGATTTGCGCTATCTCTCAATATACTTGAGGTATTAGTTATGTAAATATTGGCCTGAAACAGTAGGAACATACAAATGCCTGATAAATACACCAAGGGGATGGCGACCCGTCGCGCTGTTTTGGGTGATACACATGTCGCGAAGGCCGAGGCATCGAAAACGCATTTAGACGAACCCTTTCAGGCACTTATTACAGAAGCTGCCTGGGGTACAGTGTGGTCCAGTGACAAGATCAGCAAACGTGAACGGTCGATGTTAACTTTGGCACTGCTAGCTGCGACAGGGAATTTCGAAGAAATCCCCATGCATATCCGAGCAACCGCCAACACAGGTGCCAGCCAAACCGACGTGATCGAGGCGTTCCAACACGTGGCAATTTATGCAGGCGTACCGAAGGCGAACCATGCACTTAAATTGGCCAAGCAGACCTATAAGGAAATGGGAGTGGACCTATGACCGACCGCAATGGCGCATTTTTTCAGCGTGACCATAGCTGGCACCCGCCCGGGCTGACCCCCGGCTATAAAACCTCAGTTGTGCGATCACCGCAAAAGGCGTTGATTTCAATGAATACCACGCTTAGCGAACAGACCGGCCCGGTATTTGGGCACAGTATGCTGGGAGATTTGGATAACGACCTAATCCTCAACTATGCTGCTGACGGGGAAATGGCGATTGGCCAGCGGATCATCGTACACGGGCGTGTGCTGGACCAAAACGGCAGGGGCGTGCCAGGGGTGTTACTGGAATTTTGGCAGGCCAATGCAGGCGGGCGCTATCGTCATAAGAAAGAGGGGTATCTTGCGCCGTTGGACCCAAACTTTGGCGGTTGCGGTCGTACGGTGACGGATGAAAACGGCGGCTATAGCCTGCGCACGATCAAGCCCGGGGCCTATCCGTGGCCAAACCGCACAAATGACTGGCGCCCCGCCCACATCCACTTTTCATTATTCGGTAGCGGCTTTGCGCAACGTCTGATCACGCAGATGTATTTCGAAGGCGACCCGATGATATGGAAATGCCCTATCGTTGAAACCATTCCGTCGCGCGAAGCGATCGAGCAGTTAATCGCACAGATAGACATGGATAATGCCGTGCCTATGGATGCGCGGGCCTATAAGTTCGATATGGTATTACGCGGGCAGCGGTCGACGCTGTTTGAAAACCGCAAGGAGGGTAATTGATGCAAAAGCTGGACCTTCTTAAAGAAAGCCCATCGCAGACTGCCGGACCTTATGTACATATCGGCTGCGTCCCGAATTTTTGCGGCATTACAGGCGTCTACCCGCATGACTTGGGCGATAGGATGATCAATGCAGACACCTTGGGCACTCGCATCACAGTCAAGGGAACGGTATATGACGGAACCGGAACCCCACTTAAGGACGTGATGATCGAGATTTGGCAAGCCGATGCGAATGGCATCTACCCAAACAACGATCCACGCGGTCCGGCGGACCCGAACTTTACCGGATGGGGCCGGAAAGCAGGCGATTATGACACTGGGGAATGGATATTTGAGACGATCCGCCCCGGTTCGGTCCCTTTTCCTGACGGACGGATGATGGCACCGCATATCAGCTTGTGGATTGTGGCGCGGGGCATCAATATCGGGCTCAACACCCGTATGTATTTTCCTGATACTGACAATAGCACGGACCCGCTGCTGACACGTATCGAACATCAAAACCGCGTACCGACCCTGATCGCGGAAAAAGAAGCCGATGGGATGTATCGCTTCGACATATATCTTCAGGGCGAGAAAGAAACGGTATTCCTAGATGTCTGACCCTTGTATCTTATGCGTTGCCATCACCGGCAGCGTTCCTACCAAATCCGCGAACCCAAATGTTCCGATCTCGATCTCGGAGCAGATTGAGAGCACCCAAGCGGCATTCGAAGCAGGGGCCAGTATCTGCCATGCACACGTACGCAACGACGATGAAACGCCATCATCCGACCCAGACAAATTTGCGGCTCTTAAGGAAGGATTGGAAAAACATTGCCCCGGTATGATCATCCAGTTTTCAACCGGGGGCCGGTCAGGGGCAGGAAAGGCCCGAGGCGGGATGTTGTCGCTTCGGCCCGATATGGCTTCGTTATCAGTTGGGTCGAATAATTTTCCGACCCGCGTTTACGAGAACCCACCGGATCTGGTGGAATGGTTGGCGTCGGAAATGCGTCAATACGAAGTTGTCCCCGAAATTGAAGCTTTCGACCTTAGCCATATCCTGCAAGCGATAAAGCATCACCAAGACGGGAAGCTATACGGCAGATTGTATGTGCAATTCGTGATGGGTGTGAAAAATGCGATGCCTGCGGATAAGACGGTGTTCGACTTTTACGTCGAACAGGTCAAGGCACGCGCCCCCGACGCGGCGTGGTGCGCCGCCGGTATCGGCCCCAATCAGATCGTCGTGAATGAATGGGCCATCGCAGCGGGCGGGCACACCCGCGCGGGGCTTGAAGATAATGTACGGCTGGACCGTGACACACTGGCCCCGTCAAACGCAGCACTGATCGCGCGGGCGGCGGAGCTGTGTGAGAAATATGAACGCCCGGTTGCGACATGGCAGCAAGCACGCGAAATTCTTGGTCTGCGCAGCGGCACGTTATAGGTACCCCTCCGCCCTGTCCGGCTGGCTATTCTGTCATTTGGGCGGGGCGAGATCGCGGCTGCGGCCTCTACCGAAGCCGGCGAGGGTCGCACAAGCCCAACCGTGCTATAAAAAGATCTCGTCGAAACGTGTCTCGGTATCCGCTTCAAGCTTTTCAATGGCGCGGTCGACGTCAACTATAGACGGGTTAACCCAATTCGCATTTTCTATGATCCCCGCCGCCTTTAGGGCCTGCGCGGTTTTTTCAAAGTCGATCAAGGCGTAAACCTCGTTATATTGCACCTTCTCGTCTGCCCGAAACCAAAAGCGGGTGCAGGCATCTATGACATCAGGCTGGACCCCTGCGAACCACTTTAGCTGCATCTCAAAGTCAGCAAAGATGGCACCGGGACGGCGCAACAAGATACCTATCTTGCAGTGAGGGTTAATAACGAAAGCCGCCAAGTGTAGCGCTGAATTATCAGTTGAAACAATTGCGGACGCGCCTTTATACCATGATAGCTGGGTTTCAAGGTCGTGGTCCTGAGGGTGAAAAACAGTATAGCCCTCTGCCTCCATCTTGGCCTCTATATAGTCTTCCATCAAGAACCGCCCGCGTTTGCGAAACAGACCGCTGCGCGAAATATATATCTTTTCCGGCCCTGCGGGTTCGACCCGCTGACGCAAGCGGCGGTCGGTAAAACTACGCATCTCAGGACACCCCACCATCAGCTTGCTAGTGCCGAATCCTTGCGGTGCCACGACCAGACGTTCCACCCGGGTCGGCTTGTTGAACGCGGTAAGACGGGGTATTTCTCCTAGACTGGCAGTGATGTTTCGCACCATGCTCAGGCTGCGCTCTGGCCAGGTTAGCTTTTGTTTGGGAATATAAGCAACGGCGTCGATTGTTTCATCGAAATCATCCAGCGCCCAAAGACGCGATAAGCTTTCGCATAAGGCGTGACCAAAGTGACCATACGCCATGCCACCATAAAGCATCGTGCCTTTTACGGTGCGAGCGATTTCGGCTGGCGCTGGTGGCTGAGGTTCTACTGTGGTGGGCTTACCACCTGACCGAAAGGTCTGTGCATCATGGCAGTATTCCCCGTCTGCTGTGAACACCCCCGCCGGGCGTGCCATACCTTTCCAGTCGCCGTGCCCCCACGGGACAAGAATGGCGTTTTCAATGACACGTATCTGCGGTGCCAGGGGCCGTTCAGGGTCAAGGGTCAGCGCCATGTGGTTTTCTTTCTCGGAATTTGCGTGTGTCAGCTTTTCACCTGACTGATCTGCGCACGCAATTGCGTGTCAGACACGGGGCCGTCAATACGGATGAATGAGACGCCAAGCCGGATATCGGCACGATTTTTCTTCGTAACCCTGATTTCCGGCATCAACGGCCATGCGGATAAATCAAGCTGGTAATCATCATGCCAGCCGCTGATATGCGTGACGCCGCCGTAGGCGACGTGAAACACCACGCGCCCCTCGCCTGGTTCAATCAGGTTCTGACCGCTTCCCACATAAATATGATCATCCCCCCCGGCTGAGCGCACGACATTGCGCCCCGGCCCGGTATGAATTTCCGATCCTCCGATCCCGTCGGTGATGTCGTCGTTGCCCGGCCCGCCGTAAATTTTACTGCGTCCCTCGCCACCGCGGATCACATCATCACCTGCGCCGCCATCCAAAACGTCGCGCCCGTTACCGCCGATCAGCGTGTCGTTTCCTGCGCCTCCGTAAAACAGATGCACGTCCTTACCGCGCCCGGATTTGGCGATCAGCATATCATTTCCCGCGCCGCCATAGAACGTCGCCCCTGCGTATTTAGCGCCTATCATCACATCCTCGCCTCGGCTGCCATGTACATTGACGGCTACGCGCTCCGAGGTCTCGAAGTTCATCGGGGTATCGGGATGCGCGACCACGGCGATTTCCTTGCCTTGGGACGCGTCCTGTTCCTTGCGCGAAACCACCGTGGCGATGCGGATATTTTCAATATAGGCAGGCATGTGCAGCACATAATCATCCGGCCCAGCCATGTACCACAAGGTGTCCTTCCCGCCATCGGCCTCTTCGGTGATCTTTTCAGCGTTGGCCCCGTAGGCCCAATAATCATTGTCGGCATTACCCCCGGCCAGAACCACAGACCCGTCAAGCGCCATCATAGCATTCACGCCGCGTTCAGGGTTTTCAAAGCCGCGCAGATCAAGGCCGAGTTCCAGTGCATTATCCACCATCGTGGCCCGCAAAGCATCCAGCGGGGCTTGGGCTACGATATTTTTTGTTTCGCCGGGGTCCGCGACCAGATCATAAATATGCTCTTCGCCATTGGGATAGCGGAAATAGCGATAGCGGCTCAGGTCAGGCTCGGACGATCGGACCGACAAGGTGCCAAACACGCTGGTGACCGGAGATTTGGTGACGTCGTACCGGCCAAAGCTATCATCAACCAACGGCATCAGACTTTGCCCCGACGTCCAATCAGGGCGATAGGGCAGCCCGGCGAGATCCATGATCGTCTTGGGTATGTTGTGCAGCGACACAGGCATTTCGACGACACGACCCGTTTCCATCCCCGCGTTCCAGATGCCCAGCGGAACGTGTGCCGCGCTGTCCCACTGGCTCATCTTATGGAAACTGTCGTGGGTGCCAAGGTTAAAGCCGTTGTCAGACAACAGAACCACCGTGGTATTCTGGCCCAGATGGGACCCGCGCAATGCCTCCATGAACCGACCGATTTCTGAATCCACATGGCTGATGGCAGCAAAGTAGGCGCGTACGACCTGCCGCCATGCCTGATCGCCGGCCTTTTCCGGCGTCCATGGGCCGTTGGTGATGTAAGCTGCCTCGTACACCGCCATACCCTCTTGTGGGCCAAAGTAATCTTCGGGTGCCGCAGATTGCGGCCACGTTATCTGGTCAACGTCGTATTGTTGATAAAACCGATCCGGACATTGCAGGTTATAATGCGGATGCTTGAAACCAAGTTGGATCAGATGACGGCGATCGGGGTCGGCACGGCCCAGATAATCGATGGCATTCTGCGCGACCTTGTTGTCATAGAATTTAGCATCCTGACTGCCGTCGTCATCAGGATGGTTGACGCCTGCAATCCCCGGCCCTTTGTCCAGGTATTTCTTTACGTTAGAGCGCTTACCCGCGTCCTTTGCCTCGGGCTGCTCATGAAACAGAATGCGGGCGTATTCATCTGGCATGGGCTTGTAATTGCTATCCACCTTGCCAGTGGTAAAGGTGCGAAAACCGGCGCGACGCAGATCGAATTGCCAACCAGTGGTAGGTGGCAGAATATCACGCCAGAACCGGTTGAGATCGACCAACCCGGTACGAAATGGTGACAGCCCCGTTGCCAGTTCAGCACGGCACGGTGCGCATAATGGCACCGTGGCGTATGCGTTGGCAAACCGAACCCCCTCGCTCATGAAACGGTCGATATTTGGGGTGCTTATCGTCAATCCAAAGGCGTTGCGCCATGTGAAGACGTCGATCATGTCATCAACCCAGATGACGCATACGTTGCCCTGGTCGTTCGCTGATTTCGTGAAGCTCACGCGCCGTTCCCCCCGCTTTCGGCAAACCTGCACGCTTGGGTGATCTTGCTTTGGTCAACCGCGGTACCCCCATCATGGTCTAACCAGATCAATACATCGAAAATCGTTGATGCGCCCAACGTCTTGAGGATACCCTTGCGATGAGACCGGCAGCCGATGAACAGGTCATTCGCCTCAGCGAGTGCCACGGCCAGCTCGGTCGCGTTTTCTGCGCTGGTTTGACTGGTCGGGAAAACATCACCTACCTTGGCGGCGCTCATCCGCAATTTACCACTGTCATAGCCGAGCAATACCCAAAACTCCCCCCCCGGCGATGGCATCGAAACACTGGCGGTTCCGCCATCATCCCGCCATTCAAGCATGCCGTCTTTTTCGCTGGCGAATAGGTAATTATCGTGCTGAGTTGGGTTTACAGTAAGCAATGTGCGGGCCTGCCCTTGTTCAGATTTCACCCGTAGAGCACAACAAAACTTTTCAGCGTCGACGATCGCGGCATCGACAACGAAGCCTCCGTTGATCTCGCGGTGATAAATCACTCCGCCGTTTTCGCCCAAGCGTGCCTGCCCAGTATTTGGTTCTGCCTGGCGGGCGGGACCGCCAAGATTATTTTCCGGTTGCCAGATCAAGATTGCCCCGTCGCTGTTAAGCGTCATGGCAGGCGCATGGCCGCAGTACCAAATCGCATCTGTATCGTTCGGATGGGAAGCCGGCGTGCAGGGCTTTGGCGGGGGCGGCGTCAACGGGTCTTTACGCAAAAGCACTTGGTCCGGGACAGTGATGTCAATGAAAACGGGTTCGAATATCTCCATCAATGCACCGGCAATGCCGCTGGAAGCGCCCATCGGTGCAACATGCGCCCGGTGGCGCTGACATAGCCAAAGCTGTCACGTAACGCCCCGCGATTTGCTGGCATCCCGTCGTTCGAGGCTGGGTGCCCGACGGCGTAGCACAGGGTCAGGTCTTTGCCCTTGGGTGGCTTGTCGCAGGTTATCAGCAGATCGTTTCGGTCTTTGGTGTCCACTCGCACATCCAATATACGAGCCGCCTGGGTATCGCCTTCGAACCGGAAACCGTAGCTTTCCCCGGCATTCAAAGGGTCATCCGTATCGATTATAAAAGCGCCCATGGCTTGACCACGACACCGTATTACCCTGCCATCCGCTTCGCGTTCGGCCAGTAACAATACAGGGCAAGACCAAGGTGCGTCGCTGTTATATGCCTCGATAGCGCAAGCGTCCATTTCAGCCATCTCGATACGAGCCTCGGGTGTCGGGCGACCAAACTCGTCTTGTGAAAACATATAACCCGGCGCGGTATAGACATGATCATGCCCGCCTTTGTTCCAGGCCAATTCCCACTGTGCCCGCATCACCGCAGAGTCAGAGATATCACAGCTACCTGCGTCAAAAACTGCGGTGAATAGCGGTTTTCTAATACCGTGGTCAGCAAACAGTTCAGTTATACGCGTCATCAAAATGTACGTTCCCAGCCTCCATTTTGGCCCGGTGCTGATGACGTCTTCCAAGGTGAAATCCAAGCTTACTGCAAGCACCTTGACAGATTTGCCCAAGGACCGCCCCGCAGCGCAAAGGTTGGCGACTGTTTGTCCGAAGTTGTTAAATGCCATCCCATCTGACAGCGCAGCAACACTGGCAGTGCTGTCGGTTTCGGACCGCGTATAGATAAGCGGCAGTGCCCGATGCTGAGCCTGTCTGCGGCGCAATATCTCATCTGCGATCAAGCTGTCGCGGGTTTGTTCGGTCACTTGCTGCATCAAGCCGCTTGCAGCGTTGCGTTCGGTCCCCGACGCCCCAGCTGGCCCCAAATCGTCTCCGGTCGTCACAACATGATAAGGAAACGACAACCTCTCACTGGCCGTTACTGCCCGGCGTGGCCCTCCTAGTGCAAGCAGGGCATAGACCGCACCTGGCGTGTCGGCGATGATATCTGGCGCACTCGCCTCGGCATCCGCCTGCACCCGACGCCGAAACTGGCGGGGTCCCTGTGCGCCTGGCAGATTGGCACTAAAGATGTACCAATCGCCGCGCTGGCGCAAATTCCACGCATCAACGTCCCCCAACACGGCGGGGTCAAGCGTGACTTCCCCCCCTTCAGGCAGGCGGCGATGAATATCAGCAATAACGCTATCGGACAGATTCATCCGAAGCCCGGTTTCGTCAAAGCCGATCACATCGCCATTCTTTGCTCTTAAAAGAACACCGTGTGTCTGGGCTTCTTTGTCTTGCATAGGGTCAGTCCTCAGTAGGTCCGGGTTTCTAATAGGCCAAGATATGGCATGAACCGCTGTCGTGCTAAAGGTGATCGTTATCAACCTGAATTATTTGTAGTAAGGCGTCCATTTCTTGATCAAGCGATGAAAACCATTGTGATGTGCCATGTCAAAAAACATGCGTGCTGCCGGTTTGCGCCGGTCATGCAGAATTGTGCCTAACTTGCGCTGATAGCGAAAAGCCCCACCGCGTTTTTTCCTGTAGGCTTGGCGCAATTGGGCGGGCGTACTGTCGCCGCGCAATAGGGCAAATAATGCCTCGGCCTGTCCCATTTCGACAAGTGATTGAATGCCGGCATGCCCTGCCCCGTGCAGCAGAACCCGTCGATACCCGGCGGGCTTGGGCAAACGTATCTCGTGCTGGCTGTCTTGCTTATGTAATGGGTCGTAAAGCACAACGTATTCCCTAAGGTCGTCCACGTGGATGTCCAGGTCATGCACCCACCCATTCATCGCGGCCCATTGCGCATGGTATCTACGCTCAAATCTTACAGCCGCCGGGTCGATCGAGCTTTGCGGCGATATTGCAACCGCACGGGCCGCATTTAGGCCCTGTGCGCCTAATATTGCCCCGTAGCCCCCCATGCTGAACCCGTACGAGGTCAGTCGCGGTAAAGGGCCGAAAAATTTTCGACAGCTTTGCATGGCTGCAAAAAACTCATCATGCTGGTGCCAGTCTTGGTCGCGGTGGAAAACGCAGACATGGGGCATAAGACGCTTGGAAAACGACGCCGTGCCCCACCCGCCTTGGTTCGAATGAAATGGAAAGTCCACCGGGGCAAAAGCCACGATAGCATATGGTGTGGCCCCAAGGACCGGCCCGGTATATTCCAGCCGCAACCGTGTGCTCTCGTGGATCACCTGACGCGCGATCCAACCACGGGGGATTTCAATCGCAGCCGTGGCTTTTTCAGTCATCGGCCAGCAATTTGGCGGGGTCGATCCGGTCGAACCGCCGTTCTCCGACGTGCTGTTCCAACATGCCTTTGGCTTTGCGCAACATATCCACTTCCTTCAGGACTTTCATGTTGCGATAGTGGATCGCCTTGATTTTCATATCAGCCGGGAGCGGTTCACCGCGCATCTGACCGCCCAGAATATAATGCTGCTCTTCCGGCAGGATGTTCCAGTCCAACCCTGCGGCACGGATCGCCAGCGGCAAGCTCATCTGGTCAAGATAGGGGCGTTTCTTGATGATATCCACCTGCTCAATCATATGCGCCAGCCGCATCCAAACGTCGACAAAGCTTTCTTCCTCATCGTTTACCGGGCCTTCGGGAAACACAAAGAAACCGGCACTGAAATAAGGCATTAGCTTGCGACGGCGTTGCCGGGCAAGCCAAATCCGGTCAGCGGGCATCGGCATTTCACAGGCCGCGTAAATATCTTTCCATATATTTTGCCCCGACCAGTACATGGAGGCCGCTGGTGTCAGCGAAACGTGACCTGGCTTGATAAGATCGGCTACCTTGGTCGCCCCAATGAAAAGAATGTCGCTGTCCAAGAAGGCTGAATACGGTGTCCTTCGCGGCTGCCTTGCGGCGATCATCTTGTTCCCGTGGGGGTAAGGAGGCTCGAACGTGCCGTGAGTGTCCATAGGGCGGATATCAACGTTCAACTTTTTGAATATCGCCAAGGCATAAGGGGCCATGTCCTTGATGGTGTGTGACGGGCAATAGCCGATCAAATCGACATCTTCGTCGAGATGAGTCCGGATCGAGGCAGCCAGATAGCATCCCATGTCTTGATACCGTGGTGGGTCTACGACGAAAAACATCGATAGATTAGGGGTGCTCATGGGGTAGGCCTTTCGAGGGTAAGCACGGGCGTGACGAAGATATCAACCATTGGATGTTTCACGCGCGTTGGTGACCATGGCAACGGAAACGGTCGGCGTTCTTTTCGTGGTATCGCTATTTGACTCGCCTGCCGACGCGGGTGCCTTGACCGCCGTTGCGGGTTTCACGACGGTCCGATCAAGCCGCCGGCGAAGCCCATCAACCACCCCCACGAGGATAGTGTGCCGCAGGTCCGGATCGGCAAGAAATTTGCAGGTTTCGGCGGCGCGGACGGTCATAGCTTGACATTCATCTTGGTGATCGTCGCACCATTTTAACTGCTTTTTGACATCGCCATGGCCTTTGCGAATTGGTACGAAATGTTCCCATGGTTTAAAATGATGCGTCGCAAAGGTTTCAAAATTACAATCAACGACCAAAGCGACGCTGCCCGAATTCAACGACCAGAACAGGCTGGATCCAACGTCATTCCCCGGAAGGACGACGATATATTTATAGGTCTGAAAATCCTCGCGCTCTATGCGCGGGCGCTCATACTCGGCCAGAAATGGTTCATTTTCAAGGATGAACCCGTCAGAATTAGTGTATCCCAGATCAAACCGAGGGTCATTGATATAACGGTGCAAAAAGCCAAAGCGCTGCATTGTTTTAAGGACGGTCAGCGTTTGGTCACGGTCGAATTCACCGTTCTTGTACTTGCGTAACAGCGCATGCATACGCACCATGTTGCCGCGCCCGTTCTTGCCCTTGCGGCCCCGATTTCCCGCACCGCCGCGCCATACAACGCGGTCTGATTTATTGACCCAAGCGATGCGAGCAGGATCAAGATCGCCCAAAAAATCAGGGCTGTCGATATCGTGATAGCCCGGCAATGGCCACAAGATGCGGCCATGTCCCCGCCCGATCAGCCTGTTGAAACAGAACATCGGCATCATCTGCCCGTTTTCGGTGACGATGTTGCGCACCCGGTGATCCTGCATGTCGATCATGAAATCATAATCTGCACCAGCTTCCAGAATATCACGCAGTGCGTGGGTCGATTTTAGAGCATTGGTGTGCTTGGGGTGTACGATCCGCCAAGGATATGTCGGATCGGACGATGCTGCCCACCGATTATAGCGCTTTGGTGCCTGCGCCGCATGGTCCCATGACACTGCCATGCCACTTGATACCTGTTCAGCAAGCTGCATGGCGGTACTGTCACAGGAGAAAACCCCGTCACTTTGGACACCCAGTTGATGTGCAATGGATTTTTCGACAAATTCCTGCGATACAGCCATGAAACACTCAATGCTCGGGAAGACAGGCTTCTGGTGGGGAATGTGGCTTGTCTATTATCGCTCAGACTATAAGCTGGGCGCGCGTGGTGAGGCAACCTTCTTAATCCCTCAGGCAGCCTTGCCTTATGATGCGGTCCCTTCTCCAGCAAGCTTTCGGCCAAGCTAAGGCTTGACGTCAATAACGGCCCTGCGCATTGGGCCACGCAAGAGATTGGGACGAATTAATATGTCGATCGGTGGTGAAAAAGCGTTACTTCTTGCGGTGATGCGTAACGAAGGCCCGTACATCATCGAATGGATCGCCCATCATTTTGCGTTGGGTATCGACGATCTGTTGGTCTTTTCCAACTTTTGTACCGATAACACCGACAAAATTCTGGACCGGATCGAGGAAATCTGGCCCCACCGGGTAAAGCACCAACCCAATCCCAAGGTAATGTTCCCCAGACAGGGAAAATGGCTAATCATGGCGCTGCGCTTTGCCGGCCATTTTGGCCGCTATCAATCAGCGCCGTGGGTTTACACGACCGACCCAGACGAATTTCTGAATTTCACAGGTGACATTGAAACTTTCGACGATTTTTTTGCCCAAACTGGGAATGCCGATGTGGTGTCTTTTACGTCGATCGCTTTCAACAGCGGAGGCCACAAGCATGCGAAAGACGAGCTTGTCAGCAAGATGTATACCCAGACAGCTGCAGATCTTGAGACAGCCGCAGCGGAAAACCGCGAAGTTTTGACTGCCGTCAAAACGCTCTATCGTAACAAGGTCCAAGGCGCTCGCCGCCCGCATCGTCCGGTTACCCATGATTTTTCAGACCAAGGTTTCAAGTGGATCAACGGTTCAGGCCAGACAATGCCACCAGAATTTACCGATAGCGCCTACAAGGCCATTGCTTCAAATGGCACGCGCGACTATGCGCAAATCAACCACTATTCCATTAAAAGTGCCGAAGAATTCATTCTTAAGGTCGACCGTGGGGATGGCGGCCAAAATGATCGTGTCGGAGAATCCGCCCGCTATTGGAACACGGCCAACCGTCAGGGTAACATAGATACACGCGGCGTCGGGCTATCAGCCGCAGCGCATGAAATATATGACTTCCTGATGACCGATGCCAAGTTGAAGGCGCTATATGAAGAATGCCTTGAACTAAGGCACAACCGTTTTACCGAGATCATGGCCACTGAAAGCGGCCAAGAACTGGGGCGCATCACCGGGTATTACGACTAAGTTTCTGTTTTCGGCTCAATGATCACGAACTCGGGCACGCTGAGATCTTCTGAGGGCGTTAACGAAGGGTCGCCGCTGTTTCGGGCGTCTTGGTGAAAAGAGGTAACCGCTGGTCCAAACAGCACGATGCGACGCACAGAACCAAGGTTGATCTGCCCAAGCAGCTTGGCCCCTAACTCTGCATAGCTGATGCGCAATACATCGGGCTTTTCATCGGCGATCAGCTGATTGATCCGCGCTACTGTTTCAGCCGGGTCTTCGAAAATCACCTGGGCGCTGGTCATGCATAGTTTGTCACCAAGATTGATCCCGTTGTGATCCAGCACCTTGCGCATGATGGCCAGCCGCGAAGCATTATCATCCTGAGCAACGACAGTGACCCGCGGCACCAATTTCGCGGTGTGGATCGAAAGAAAGCCAACCCCTGCCCCGAGGTCGAGAACCTTTTGACCGTCCTCGACCATTCGACCTGTCATCCGGGCCAACTTGCGCTGGTATTTTCCGCGCATCACGAATTCTAGCGTATTCTGCGCAAAGATGCGCACATCCGCAGGCAATGCGATGTCGTGGTTAAGCACCCATTCAACTGCTGTTTGGGCAGAAATGTCGATGTTACCGGGCACAAAACCATCGCCGCCCTCAGACACATCGGCAAACTCGGCCTCGGGCTCTTTGCGGCGCTCTTCGATGGGGCGGTCAGCGCTGTTCTTTTCAACCTGCGACATCAGCTTGGCGATTTCGGCAGGGTCGCGAGCCTTGGGCGGTTTGGCGACGATCTGGGTGATCGGCACGTCAGAGGCTGCCAGCAAGGACTGCTTAAGCTCCTCATAGGCGTCGGTCTTGCGATAGTCCGCCAGCCGCGCTTCGACCTTTTCGATGGCGGCAAAATGCAATCGCGACAACACGGGATCGGTCAGCAGCTCGTCCATGATCTGCTTGCGCCGCTCGGTATAGCGCAGGATTTTATCATCATAGACCTCGTTGCGGTCCTGCAATGACCAATAATCGGCGTTATACTTGTCTTTCTTATTGTTCACATTGCCGCGGAACTTGCGGATCGCGTAGCTGTCGATGGACTTCACCGCATAGTGGTTCATCTGCGCCCACTGATAGCCCACAGTGCGACGGATCGACCGCCAGCCGCGAAACTTGAAGTAATCCTCCATCGGCAG
>TARA_R110002012_G_scaffold37023_4_pt1 | contig 17285 bp, 9 predicted proteins | sample TARA_R110002012 | Tara Oceans TARA_R110002012 (sample SAMEA4396515) | marine metagenome | biome: Westerlies Biome; feature: [DCM] deep chlorophyll maximum layer (ENVO:01000326); material: water (ENVO:00002006), including particulate matter (ENVO:01000060) such as... | depth 40 m
AGTACGCCTGTTACAGGATTAGTTATTGCAGTCTGACATGCAGCTAAATTTGGATAATTTCCTGTACCAGTACCATTCGGAATACAATTACAATTTTGATCACAATCATAAGTATCAAGAGGACAACAATCTAATCCTGTTATAGGATTTAAATTAGCTAAACATTGAATCTCTGTTGGCCATCCTGCCCCCGCTGATGGATCACAATCACAAGGTCCTACACATTCCCACATAAAACTACCCATACAAGCCTGACAAGAAGGAAAAGTATTTGTTATTGTAACTGATACACATGGTAGACTACAATTTACATCTGCATGTATTTCCCAACACTGTGCTATATTTCCATTTATTTGTACAATATCTCCAGCTAAGAATGCTGCATCCATTGAAGGGTCTGCACATACATTGTTTATAATAGTAGTTGGATCTGCACAATCTATTAATTTATAACAGTCTAATGGATTACCACTATCACAATCAGGACAAGTTGCATAAACCTGATCTATTACTACAGCTCCTGCAGGTGTACAAGCAGCGCCAATGGTACTACATGGTCCGCATAATTGTGGATAATAACATGTTGTATCATCTAAACCTGGAACTGTTACTGGACCTTGTAAGTCTACAACTGATCCTATAAGTCCTGATAAATCATTTGTTACTGTAATACATGTACTTGTAGTTATACAAACACAAGGACCAATATTCATATTGAAGTAAATAGGATCTCTTTGCAAACTAGCAAAATATACATTGATAGCAGTTTCAAGAGCTGCGTTTATAATAGTTGTTCCTACAACTGCGCCAGGCATACCATCAGCTACTAAATCTGTAATAAAATCATCTGCTTTATTATATGGATTATTATATCCTACTGGGGTAATTGATCCCATATGAAACATTTGGAAAACCTCTAATTGTCTATAATGACATCCTGCATTAGCTCCAGTTCCCATACATGGATCTGGCTGGACTGGTGTGAAACTATTTAAATATTTATAACCCATTCCTCCTACTGCTACATTATTCAAACCGTTAAGTGGATCAGATGCAAATTCCCAAGGCTCATAGTGACTAGTAGTGAAACAGTTACCTGCATTCATAATAGTGTGACCAGAACATGTGTCTGATGCAACAACTGGATTACACGGACATAGCTCATAACATAGTTCATTCTCATCACAACAAACTTGACAATCTATATAACTGTTTGTTATTGTAATAGGAGCTGCCAGTGCAGTACATGGTAAAGGAGTACAGTTAATTTCATAACATGATCCTGGCCAAGCTGCAATCTCAATTACTTGTCCATTACCAATAGTACCAGTACAATATCCGGATAAATCGGTAGTTGTTATTATTGTTGCTGGAGCTCCCATGGAAGAATCACATGGACATAAATTTATTTCATAACATTGATTTGGCTGAGTGCCACAATCAACACAATCCATTCCTTGTTGTGGATTAATTGGTACAAGAGGATTTATATAAGGCGGTGGAGGTAATGGGTTCATATATTCTACTTCAAAACATCTTAGGCCAGCTGCTGTACCATCATCCCATTCCATTATACCTGGAGCCACTGCAGTTAAATTAGCAAAGTCATCAGAATAATATGTTAAATAAGTACATCCTAAACATATACCATCCATACATGCATAGTTAGGATCTGGATTTCCATATATACCACATATAGCTCTCTGTTCATATATCCCTTCTGGGCCAGTAAGATCATTTGGGAACATAGTACTCCACGCACCAGTATTAGCCCAAGGTCCCATTAATGCATTTGGATTAGCAGTTCCACATGGAAGATTCATACATGCTGGATAATTTTGCATTTGATAACAAGGGCATCCACAGTTTCCATCACCGGCACAACAATCATCACTATCATTACATGGGAAAGGAGCCCAATCTATATCATGGCCAAGTCCCATCGCATGTAATAATTCATGCGCTCCAACTAATTGTACACTAAATGAATTTCCAGTTACTGGGTCTATAGGATTTGGTGCCATTTCTTTTCTCCAATCTTCATTACAATCCATCCAAAATAAAGAATTCCATAAGGTAGTCTTAACTCCTGCGCCCCCATTGCCTGGGACAGCGCTAGAAGAAGGATTATACGCTTGAGCAAGTACCGAACTCCGTTCACCTTGACCAGCGCAATTTATATCAAGAGGACCATAACATAATCTAAAGTCTCCTATATTTGAATTACCAGAGATAGAGGTATAAGTACCATTAACCTGTGCCGACGCGATAGCGCCTCCAGCAAATAAAGGTGTTGTTTCTATTGCTGATTCATAGCCCATATCTACAAAATTAACTGTTAGATCAGCATTATATCCACAAGTAGTATTAAATCTTCCTTCAAGTAATGCTTTTACTTTTGCAAAAATTCCTGCGAATTCAATTTGAAATTGAGGAAAATCAATAGAATATGTTTTAGTATATACCGTACAACCCGGATTATTTCCTGTTGGATTAACTGTTCCAGGCCCTGATTCGAAAGCTTTCATAGTATAACCATTCTGAACAGTTCCCGCTTTTATAAAACTATATGTAAATGTTAAAGTTTGATTTATTCCACCGCTTAAATTTGCAACAGCAGTTGCTAGTGGTTCCCATCTTTCAGGATTTGGTTGACAAGTAGGAGACCATGTTTTTCCTGCTACTTGCATATAAGGAGGTTGATTAGCAGGATCTGCTATATCACATGGATTCGTAGTACTTGACCCTCCTGTACATACACATTCTGTTATTTTAAATCCGTCTTGCCCTCCAGGATTTGATGTACAATATGGATCTAAACAATTAGGAAAAGTTTGATCAATTACAATATTTTGTATATTTACAGGATCACATGGACATGTTGTAAATAAATATGTTGGGAATTTGGTTCCCATCACTCTTCCCATAGTATCATAAACATCAACCATTCCTATAGTCATACCTCCATTACCGTCTATTTGTTGTGCGATACTATTTACAGAACCTTCTGGATTAGTTATTACTGCAAAACTACTTGTTAGATTTCCTGCAGGTCCTGGGGCATTACCAATTTTACCATGATATAGAAGAGGTTCATTTTGATTTACCATACCTATAGCTAGATTACCATTTGGCATTAATGCTATATCTCCATAACTAGGACCAGGATCGCCCAGCCATTGATTCCATCCAGTAGGTTGACTAGCATCTGGCTGCCCTCGTGTTACCCAAGTCGCATGAACTGGCATACCAGCTCCAGTTAATGGAGGTATTATATGCATTCGTTCTACCCTACCTGCGGATTGTAAAGAAGCCGTTCCCATATCATTAGTACAATATAAATATTCTGAATTTGCCGTAAAGGCTATAGAACCTGCATGCTCAGACCATCCTCCTGTTGATCCCGAACCTCCCATCTGTGCCCAGCCCCAACAACCTAAACTACTATATGTACCATTATTAGCTCCTCCATTATAACCATCAGTATAATTTAATGCTCCAAATGTTGGCCCATTAGCTGTACCATCACTCATCCTCATAGAGAATGAACACGCCCCTGAAAATTCATCATTATCTACAGGATTAAGCCAAATATGACTAATACCTAAAGCTGTGTTATTTGGACTCATAAGCATTTCACCACTACACATTGCTTTATCACTAGTACCATTTGGTAAAAATGAATTTACTGGTAAATCTACAGCTACAAATTCCGGCCCCCATACTCCATTTGTAATTTTCTTTCCAAATATTGCTAGCTTACCAAAATCCGTTGGATTTAGCATTTTCTTTCTATAATAGAAATAGTAATCTGGAGAAGTAGTCATAGTATTAGTTACACACATTTGCTCACAAGCACTTGCATTTAGTAATGTGTTTACACTTGCTGATAGTATTCTTCCTTTTCCACCGTTTAAAGTCATATCAATAATAGACCAATACATAGGACCATCTTTAACAGTATTTGATACTACGTACCATTGATGATATAATCCATTTGTAGCTCCTCCATCTGTTTTAGGGAAATATAATGCTCCTTGTTGTGGCCATACTCTACCTTCATAACCGCCTGTAGCTAATGGATCTCCACCTAATAATACTACTGGATTTCCTAAATCATCTAACATTATAGTATGAGTAGAATCATAAACGATACGACCATCTGTATAGAACATAAGATTTCCTGGATTATATGCAGTACCTCCAAGAGTTGCTGCTTTATCTGCAGAACAACATGCTCCTCCCATTGTTGTATAATCAGTTGATCCGGGAGTATTATAATCATTCATTAATGATCCCCCAGAAAGATTTGGAAATGGAACTCCTCCTGTAAAATCAATACCTAAGCGATCTCCATAAAACCAATTATTTCCATGAACAGTATTTCCAGGAGGACATATGTGACGACAGTTTGGATCACCTAGTAATGTAACTGTATCGGTTCCAATTATATTCCCATCTGCTGGAGATATAGTTATATCTGGACCTGCTCCTGGAATACAAGTTACAAGTACTTCACATGGATCAGGACATACTGGAGGCATTGTTGGACAATATGCACATACCGTCCCTATAGGAGTTCCAATGGTACTAGTATTTAATAATGTTATATCTATATCTGGCAATACTCCTGTACAGCCTACAAGTGCAGGTCCTACAGTCCAACATCCATTATATACAATTCCCAATACTGTTATTTCTGCTTCTATAACTTGTCCAAGATCTCCTGGATCTACTAGACCAGATGTTGCACTAAGAATCTGATTAGCCACAAAGGTAGGCCCACAACAATGCGCAACTTCAAAACAAGTATTACCATAACTAGCACAAGTAGGACAATCCGTATGTGTAACAACTATTGCTCCAGTTGGATATACAACATTTGTTGGTCCTAATATTGCGATTACTTGATAACAACCTGGCTCTGGAGTACCCCCCACAGTAATATCATGAGCATCTGCTGTTCCTACAAAAGGAAGAAATGCAAGGCTTGTTGCATAATCAAGATATACATTATTTGTAGGATTACCACACTCTTGCAAATGGAAATAAAAATTACAATCTGCACAAGATGGTTCTGAATTAACAACTGTTACTACTACCTGTGGTAAAGTACATGACGGATCTACAATAACCTCTCTACAGAAATTTTCTCCTGAGAGTTGTACTACTTGGCCTAAAAATCCTGGTATGAGCGGACTTAATATATCTGTTGTATATATTATATCAGTAGGATCTATACAATTAGGTAATTTATAACAGGTAACTGCAGGAGTTGTACAAGCAGCACAATCAACATGAGGATTAGATACCACAACAGAGACAGGTGTAGGACATATCATAGATCTTTCTACTGTCCAACAACTCCCATCAGCTAATTCAACTACCCCTCCAACATATATATCTAAATTTGTATTACTATATTGTATAGCTCCTGAAACACAATTTTCAAGTCTATAACAACATTCTGCTGTACCTTGTTGTGCTAAACAAGTAGCACAATCTGGTTGGCCTACTAAAGCCGGATCTACATTACCAGGCCATTTATCACATAAATCATTTAAAGCTAATCCATTCGGACTTATTGCCCAATGAAGTGTATTAGTATCAGGATTTAATAATGATGTTACGCTAGTTTGGGCTGTTCCTATTGCATTTAATCTTCTTAATCTTAATTGAAAAGTTGGCACAGGACCAACAGCCTCAATAGCTGATAATACATATATTGCTGTAGTAGTTCCGCTATCTCGTATAGTTTCAATTCCATAAGTATGCTCATTTGCTGCATAAGAACAAATTACTGCTAAATCAGATATATAAGTCATATTACCCGTAGCATCGTCTATACTCATTAAATGGTCTAGACCTCCTGCCCCAGTCTGATCTCCAATTAACCAATAGTCTCCTGAATTATAATCAACTGCTATATCATGTCCTACAGATAGTGTACCATTAGTAACAGTACTAACAAGTGTTAATCCTGCTGATAATGAATTTGTATATTTTCTAAAGGTAGCTACTCCCCCTACCATATCTCCAGTTATTATATGATTATCGGCAGTATAATCAGTATCTAAACATAAAGGAGTATCAAAAGAATTAGAAATTTGTTCTATTTGGCTTTCATAGCCTGGCCAAGCAGATGACCAAGAAAGTTCTCCTGGTACACCTTGAGTTGAAGTTATAAGAAGATTTCCATGTTTATCAAATGCAATATCTTCTACAGTATTTATAGCCCCTAAACCTATAGTAGTAAACCAAAGAGGATAGTTTGTTACCTGTGATAAAATATCCCAAGGAGCGTTAATTTCAACAATTTTATCAGGGAAAGAAATCCATAATACTTCTTCTGGCTCTAGTGCAATAGCACAACTAGTTGGACCTCCTGGAGGTGTAACTTCATAAACCCCTGTAGGAAATACTACACTATTAAATGATACAGCTGGTAATTCTACAGGACCTATAGCATTATTTGCGCCTGCTCCTCCTGATACGCCACAGCATGGAAAAAATGCCATACAATTATTTTGAAGCTGGTTTTCACAATCTCTACAATCAGTAAATTGAGGGCCTATTCCTTGATAGGACTCACATGAAGTAGCATCAGTATGATAACCATCAGGACATGATTTACATTCAAAACATCCTGCGATTTCATAATTATAAGGACTACCTGGAGCCCATCTCCATGTTCTATTATTATCACATTGATCTTCAATAGTATGATATTGAGGATCTGTATCTACTAGTTTTAAAGGAGATTCTAACCATAATCTATGAGCAGAATCATAAACTGTACCTTGAGAAATTAATGGCCATGCAAATCCTCCAGGAGCTGTTTGATACGGGCCATGAAGAGTAAATACTCCTGTAACCTGATCAATAACATACGCATTTTGAGAACTCGCAGGTCCACAACTACCTATTAGACTGTAACCATTTGTTCCGGTTCCATCATATCTTAAGTAAATATCATTAATAACTGCTGGAGCTACACCTCCTAAAATTGTCCATGTTGTAGTAGCTAGATTAAATTTACATATCTTGGTACCTACAGCCATGTAGAAATAGGTATTTGTACCTGCAACTGGATTATCTGAAGGACCCGCACCTGCAATACTTGCTGGTATTAATCCTGTTAAAGATCCACCATCAAATGAAGCCAAATCAATTTGATTTGCAGCTGGATAATTTTCTGCTGTATTAGCAGTTGTATCTATTTTTGCAAGAGAATATTCTTGTCCGGCTCCTGTTTTATGTCCAAGGAACCAATGTCTTTTACATTTATCTTGAGTACTAGGTGATATTGGCTGTCCCCCATTAGCTGGAAGATTAACTGCATTAGTAAATGCTACATATTTATCCCAGGTAGCATTTGCTGCTATAGCTGTAGCAACTCCAAGAGTATTATTATCTTCATCAAATGTTTGATATGTTAATGTGCTTACTGTAGGTGAATCCCATACATATAATATAGCTGTATATGTATTAAAAGAAACACCTCTAATATCAGTTATTGATAGAGTATGTATTAAATCCATATCAAGTTGTCCTACTCGATAATCATTTTTCCATAATTGTCCATTTGGATCTACTGTATAAGTTCCTACACTACCACATCGCATAACACATAAAGGGTCATTAACAATAGCAGCCATTGAACAATAATGAAATGCAGGTGCACCATATCTCATTTGTGTATCTATAACAGGAGTTCCTTCCCAACTATGTGTAGCAGTTGCTGGAGTATTTGCGCCATTTACAGCTAATAAATTTATTATGCCAGGATTTGTAAAATCTCCATATATCTCAGGATAATTTGTAGACCAGCAATTATATTGAGCTCCTACTGCAAGAGTAAATCTATCTACCTGGTTTGGTGTTGCAACAAGTATACGCCCAGATAATTGTGGATCTCTCCAAATCCCTGCAATTATTCTTGATGCACCATTCTGACCTATCCATATATTTTGTCCATTCCCATCTACTACATGACCATAATTAACAGGTGACTGAACTGTCATAGTATTAACTGCATCAAATGTTCTATATGCAATTTTCATTTCTCCTGCAGGAGCAGATGAGCTATCAAACCAACCATAATAAACAGTCCCGGCATCCATATTACTAGTATGACTCCAACAACTATGCATAGAAAAATATCTATTTGCATCTGATGGTTGTTGTGGCCATGAAATAGGTCCCCTATCTAGTTGTTCAATTTGAGAAGGAACAGCACTAGTAGAAGCATTAGATATTATACCTGTTGTAGCATCAAGATTATATACTTGTAATCTAGCATAATCTTGTGGTGCTCCTGGAGTTCCAACAGCTTCTTGATAAATAGTAGCTATTTTGAATTCATTAAAACCTGGTTCTGTAGAAACTTGAGTATGGTTTTCTGTAATACTAATTGTCCCCATCTGACCAGCATCATTAGTCGCTGTAGGAATACCAATAGTAGTTACTACTGGATCACCAGTTATTGTAGTACCTCCATACATTTCAGGCGCTCCTGTTGTTGTTTCTATTTCCGTAAGCCTATGAACATTAAATTGATCATTATCTGTTAAACCAGACCAAGGTTTAGTTATGATCATTACACCTTCATCTGTTTTACCATGTTCACCATAACATTGAGTAACCATTCTACCACAAACTCCTCCATCTGTATTTTTTAGTACACCTGTTAAACCTCCTCCTGATTGGCCTATATTAAGATAATTAGTAAATGTACCTCTTCCACTATTACCGTTCATATTGATTACTCCAACACGTATACCACTTACCATACTATTAAAGAAACACCAATATATTGCATCAGCATTAGCCCATCCACCAGTTGTTACAGTAGCACTCATAGCATTACTAACTTTAACAAAGCTAACAGCTTGAGGGGCAGATCTTACTCCTCCTGTTCTTCCGTTAACAGTATTAGTTTGTCCATCCATCTGATTACCTGCAGAATCCCAAATAGTAAATCCATCACTATAAAATAAAACATCACCAGCTAAATAAGCTTGACCATTAAATGTAACATTTACAGGAGCCGTTATTGTAGAACTACTATATGGTGCGTCTAATTGCGCTCCCGGCATTCCTTCAAACATCGAAATAGGAGTTAATCCTGCTGTAGTATCAGCTCCGATGGCAGTACCTGTAATAAATTTTCTATGTATATCGCTATTCGCCATTTTTTTTCTTTTTATGCTGGTTCATTATAACAGGTTAATTCGACCCAATATCCATCTTCATGGAATCCTGCTACTGGTAGATTTGGATCTACAATACTAATATAATATCTACCTCTTCCGGTTTGAGTTCCTCCTGGACCTCCGCCCATAAATTTAACTATATCTCCTATTTCATATGGAATAATAGGATCCCATTCTATACTTCCACGTGCCTGCCATGCAATTTTCACATGTCCACAAATACTCCAAGCTCCTGGTGCATTTCCTTCTAATCCACCCCAACAAGGATTCCAATGTCCGTATGAATCTAAACAATTCATACCAGGTGAAGATGGAGCTGCTCCTTGCCATCTTATATATAAATATTCTCCTGCATTTGCAGTACCTCTTGGAAATACTTTAACTACTTGGCCTGTTGTATAAGACGTAGTGTTATCCCAATATAATTCTCCATCCAATACCCATTCATCATAACAATCACAAGGAAGAGGAGCATAACATTCAATCATCTCAATATAAGCTCCTAATAGTTTAAGATTACATAATTCATCTTTACACTCTTTTCCGAAACGCTGTTTATCAACAAGTTCTGCGGCCCTAGTCGCAAAACAACATTTTAATTTATTTAATCTATAAATTAGGTCTTCGTGTGTAATAGGAGTAAATGCCATTATTGTTTCTGTATATATGCTAAAGTTACAAAAGGAGGTAAAATACTAAAAGGTAATCCTTGAGGAGCAGTCAGACTATCTGCTGTTCCATCTCCTGAATTACCTGTCATAAATACACTATGTGAATGAGCTCCACAATTAGTATCTGTATCTCCTGTACAATCACCTGTTCCGTCATTAGGTCTAGCTGTAACCCAATCTAATGGATCACCTCCAATTCTAAATCTTGATTTTGGATCATCTATAGGTGAACCTGTTCCATCAACATTCCAAAAACCTCTCCATCTATGAGCATGAGCCCCTGATGTGGATATTGTTGATGCATATGTTCCTAAATTATGAACATGAGCTGGTATATTTCCTTTACTTAATGATGTTGTTATTGCTCCACCAGGAGCTAGAACTGCACCAAAGTTTGGATCTCCAGCTCCATAAGACGCTATAAATTTTCCACTTAAATTAGGAGTTCCTGAAAGACCATCACATAAAAGCCATCCAGTAGGTATAGAACCTAAAGCGCCAGCCCACATTACAATTATTCCTGGTGGAATAACAGCACCATTATTAATAATAGATTGTATTACATTTCCGGCATTAATAACTTGATTACAAGGTGTAGGGGTAGGACCAGTAGTAACAATTACGTCACCCTGGGTATTACCATCAGTACCATCTGATATATAAACGTCTAGCATGGTACAACCATCTGCACCATCATTTCCGTTAATACCATCTGTACCATTTACTCCGGGAGGGCCTTGAGGACCTTGGGGTCCCTGGGGGCCTGTATCTCCTACAGGAATGTCACACCCATTTGCTTCTGCACAAGTTGTACAGTCACACGCGCAATTTTGTGGATTTACGCATCCATTCATACAATTATCACATGCCATTATTTACTCTTTTTTTTAAGTACATGATGCACATGTACCTTTATAATTACATAACTTTTCTACTTGGGTAGCCATCTTTCCGGCTTTTACCGTACTACCACATGTATAAGCATATAACATAGCTTTATAAAGAGTGTAAGCTTCTAATGCATTCGATTTATCTTCTCCACAAGGACAATCATCACACATATCTAAATTTGCTAACATTTTATGGACACAACATTTAATTACACTAGCAGCTAGTGTATATTTTCTTTTAGAGACCAGTTGTCCAGTAGATGTTCCATCATTGTAAATTACACGATATTCTATATTATAAACACCTTGTTGAATTGTGGTTCCTGCTGCTCCTCCTAAATATCCCATATGAATATGGAATATACCATTTGAATCAGAGGGCAAATCTCCTGCAATATCAGCCATAGAAATAACATATGTGTTCCCGTCTGGAGCAAGAACAATTATCTCTACATCAATTACTGTAGATATTAGTGGATTTGGAGCTCCCCATCCTGTTAAATTAGCAGAAGAATAAGCACCTGTTATGTCTGTGAATATTATACTTTTATTATCGCATGCTTCAGCAATTTTAAAGTTTACCTTTATAGCCATTCATATACTTTTTTAAATACATAGATACAGAAGGGATTTCTCCCTCCTGTATTATGTAAAATTATTAAACTGTTTACGCGTTACCTCTAACGTAAGCTACTGAGATGTAGTGTACACCATTAACTGCTGTTACTGTACCTCCCATTGTTACATGAATTGCTCCAGTAAAACTACCAGTTAAAGGAACTGGGAAACCTGCTTTTGCATTACCTGCAGTTGTTGCTGCCATAACCCATTGTGCTGCTCCACCTACTGCTACTCTTATAGTACCAGTACCTGCTAAAACTGCTCCGTTTGCTGTACTAGTATTTAAATAAACACCTACTACTGAAGCATCAGCTGGAATCATTGCAGTGGATACCATTGCTCCACCAGCAGCTACACCATCGTAAATCACTGCTATAGAAGCAATCTCTACGTTTGCATTTACTGCTCTATTTTCAATTACATTTGCCATTATTTTATATTTTTAAAGTTATACATTTATTTTATTACAGTGCTACGTTAGCAAAGTTACCAGGTAAAGAAGCCATCCAAGGATTGATTTCTCCCTCAAAAGCTGCTTGTTGTCCCGCTGCTACTGGCATTGCTACCAATGTCATTTCTGGACTTAAGCCATCTTTATTCAAGTTTGCTGTAGCGTGTCTGTCTGAATGCATAACTGAATATACATCATAAGTAGTCGTAGAAACAGAGTATACTGGATAAGAAGGTACTGGGAATCTCATTAAATTCGTTATACCATCATATCCTAATGCAGCTCTTTCTAAATCAGATACATGCGCAAATGTACCAGAACCATAATTAGGTTTGGTAGCAGGAGCAACTGTTTCATTTAGTGTTGTTGTACCACCATCAGAGAAACCTCCATCCATTATAGTTTTAAATGTTACTTGCTCATAGCCATCTATAATTTTGTAAGTTTGAGCTACAGCTGAAATAGTTATACCCCAATTAACTCCTACTCCTACTGCTGCTGCTGCAGTTACTAATGTACCCGCTACATCATCAGCATTAATTGCAGTTGCTAAAGCTTGTGCAATTTCTTGCTGTGTAGCTGTTGCATCTGAAGTATAGTTGAAACGTCTTACTAATTGTCTTTCAGAACCTATAACTTTATCATATGTAAATACTAATGATATTCTATAATCTACTGAATTTACTAAATTGATAGAACCAGCTCCACCAGGTGTTGCACCAACTTCTGTTACTTGTTGTACTGCTGCTGCATATGAAGTTCCATCCCATTTTGTTACTTGAAGTCCTTGGATTTTAGCTGAGAAACGTGGGGCTACTCGAACTCCACCCTCAAAACATCCTTGAACTACGTAACAGTAATCACTATTAGCGATAGTATCTCCCGCATTCATGATTGTCATGTCGTCTTTCACGACTGCTAATTCTCCATCTGCTAGTGTAGCTACAGTTAAAGCTGCTGTTCTAGCTACATCTTTTCCGATAAGAATCTTATAATTTTCTTGTCTTGCCATTATTTTTTATTTTAAATTAATTACTTATTTTACTATTCTTGCGTCATTTCTGAAACAATATGAGTCTGGAACCTTGGGCTAGCTATATTCTCTAATGCCATTGTTACAGCGCCTGCTACAATCTCAGCATGCGTGTGTTCGGCTAATTCACAGGTAACTCCTGGAAAGTTTATTATATCTAATCTAATTGGTTGTCTCACATATCTCAAAAAATACTTATTTATTGTAAAAGTTCCGTCGGTAAGTAATTCAGCAAATCTATCATGCATTAATCTTAAAACCACATCCTTTACAGGCTGGTTAAAAGGATCGTCTACAAGTTTATTGTAGTCATCATGCTGGATAGCATAGACACCATTTCTTTCATCTATCCAACTGCCGTTGCAGTCTTCATAACGAATTTCGCATTCTTCGTTAATGGCGAACCAGTATATGTCCGTTCCCAGTGTTCCATCAGGTAATTCAAAAAGAATACCATTAGGTTTAATTGGAGTTTGCGTTATAGATGGAATTATTGTGACTTCTGTTATTACTTTTCTCAAATCATCCGTACGCTTCTGAGTTAACTCAAAAGTTTCATTTTTAGGATCATGTGAGTAACGTTGTTTTACAAAACGATCTTGTGACCTATTAAGCCATAAGTCGATTTCTTCAGGTTCAAAATTGGGGTAGTTAAGACTATCAGTCTTATCTAACCCCACTTTGAATTCTATATGCATTTGTGTTAATGTCATTATTTTTTACTCGCTTTGAGTTTTGATTTTAACGATAATACAATATCCTGATTTTTTGGATCTTTTAAATACAAACACGTAGCCTCTAAATCGTGGCCAATAGCACTATCACCGAACATGTAATGCCCGCCTCTAATACGTAATGCGTTTATAGATACTAGATCTTCAATTAATACTCTGATTTTAAAGTCTGGCATATTCATAGTTTCATTAAATATTGTTGGGTCCTTATCTAAAATCTCTGCAAGTGTATTTTCAATTAATGTATCTGAAGCATTAGCTGCTTTTTTACCCATTAATTTTAATACATTACGCATTTCAGAGGAGGTCATACTATTAAATTTCTTATATGCTTTACGCTTTTCTTTAATTTTTAAATTATCTTTTTTAGCGTCTTCTTCAGCATCATATATTACATATTCTGCTTTAGGCCAAGAAGATAATTCATTCACTGAATTGGCTACACGATTACTTGCCATCAAAATTTTATAATCTATAAAATCTCTAGCGCGTTCTAATTGTAAAGGTTTATCTTTATCATTTAGAATAACTGTATAGTCTCTCCAATACTCAGAATACTTTCCAAGTTCTCCGGGCTTCATCTGTAATTCTTTTTCAAGTCTCTTTTCATCCTCTTTGGAAAGACCGGTTTCATAGCCTCCTCTTCCGAGAGAAGCTATGACCGTGTCTTTACATTTAGGGAATCTACTGAAGCCTGACCAAGATTGTCTTTCTAAAGCCTTTAAAATTACTTTTCCTTTCATGTTTAATTTTTAAAATTATTACTCTTAGTTTGGTGCTACTTTAGTACAAATTAATTCACCACATGCCATAGGATTTTTAATCATAACACCACACTCAGTTAACATATGTACTGAATAACCATCAAGATTATCAGATCTCATTGTATTAACTGACTTAGCTGTATTTCCAAATGGATCTACAGAACCAGCAGTATGCCACATCATATCCTTAGAATCTTTCTTATGAACTGATTGGATGTTTGATTCTCCACCAGCCATACCAAAGTCAAGGAATGTAAATCTGTAAGACTCAATAGGTCTTCCAGAATCAGCATGTAATTGTCTGTTGATTACAGTGTTATCATATAAAGGTAAATGCTTAAGAGTAATCTTTGTACCATTTAGTCCCATGTATGTTTTAAATTGTCCGCCTAAAGCTAGATTTTGCCCGCTACCAGTAATGAATGTTGAATCTACAAGAACCCAATTTGAAGCTGCTGTTTTCATAGCTTTATCAAATTCTGCGAATCCGTACTCACCTGTGAAGGCAACGAATTCTCTTGAAGACTCAGGCATTACATTATAAGAAAGATCAATTAAGAAATCTCTAATAATACCTTCTGATAAATCAGAATAGTAACGTCTGTTAGCTGGAGCAATCTGCTCTCTAATTCCAGCTCCTTCATAAACTGGAAGACCATTGTTACCTAACATATCTGTAATACCATTAGCATTAGCAGAGAATGTAGAGTACCAATAAGATCTTTCAATCTCTCTGTACCACTGAGCCATTGCTTCCCATTCAGCATATCTTGTCCATACTGTAGTTTTTTTACCTGGGCTAGCTGGGTCAGCTAATTGAATAACAAGAGCATCAGTTGCTGCTGATCTTGTTACTGTATACGACTTTCTTAAAGTCGATAAATGATTTCTCATTTTAAATGGAGCACTAAATGTAGTGTTACCACCAGTTGAGAATTCAGGCACTGTAGTATACTCTTTCGAGAACTCAGAACCAGCATCGATCAATAATGGGTCCATAAATTTAGTTGGATCTGGACTTGTTAATTTTAACGTGTAAATCCAATCCGATCCATCAAAATATGGATCTTCCATAACTCGTACTCTATAAGTACGATCATCCGCAACCAATACTTCTTGGTTAGCGAACCATTTTTCTCCGAACTTAACTCGGAAAGTTGTTCTATTTAGACCTGGTGTTATTCCACCATCGCCTAAATTTCCAGTCACTGGTACTGCCTTCTCATCATCTCCTTGTAAATGCCAATCATATTCTCTGTTACCGATTTCATTAGATCTGCCCATTCCACTAGTTAAATATTGGATAGGGTTAGAGCCTTGCATCCCGAAGATACGAGTTACTAAAGTACTCATAACTTCTGGTTCAGTTAAATATGCTGACGAAAGGTGATTTTGTTGGGTCAATCCCGAATGCCATTTTGTTTTGTAAAGTTGCAATCCGTTTATAGCCATTCACTTTCTTTTTTTTAGTTAATATAAATTGTTTACTTATTAAGCGCGTTTGCAAACAAACTGAAATCAACATCAGTATTAGTAGCTTTAGTACGTGTTTTACTTTTCAACTTTCTAGTTGATACTCCGTTAGCACGTTCTAAGTTAGCTCTTAATGAAGAAGTTGCTTTTGTTCTAGCCTTTTTTTCAACTTGTTTAAAATCGAACTTATTATAATATAACCAAGCCATCTTCAGTTGAGAATCTTGATCAGCTTCAGAATCTTCGACTAATCTAGTTTTTCCCGTTTTTCGGTCTACTTTAGTTATATAATTATAGAAATCCTTTTTTGATTTTTTATTAATAGTAAATCCAGCGATTTCATCTCTAGATTCAATATCGTCTTTTAAACTAGACAGAAAAGTATTATACTCTTCTTTCTTTGTTTCTTGTTCTTTTTCTTGATTAGCTAATAATGAAGCACGGTCTTTTACTTGTAAATCTTTTAATTTATTTAGAGCTCGTTTAGCTCTTTTTTCAATTAAACCTCCATCTACAAAATCTTGTACATCTGCCATTATCTCATCATTATTATACCCTTCTTTACGCATCAATTCAGCTACTAGTTGTTTTTGAAGATTTTCTTTACCATCAATCATTTTAACATCTATCTTACTGAAATCTACATCGCTTGTAGCTTTTACAAACTTAGAAGGATCTCCACCTTTTTCTATATAAGTTAAAAACTCTTTAGCTAAAGGTTCTAAATCTTCTTTATATTTTTCTACTCCTTTGGTAATTTCATTCTGGATAACTTTTGCGAACCCTTCTTCAGTGTCCTCAAATTCCTCAGAATCAAAATCAACAATTCCTTCTTCTTTTAGGAAATTAGCAACTACTCCAATTTGAGAAACTTCATCAGTCTCAGAGTCTTCAGCTAATTCTTCTTCTGTTACTTCTCCTTCAGGTATTTCTTTTTTATATTGAATCTCTAAATTATCCGCAGATAATTCTTCTTTAGGAGCTTTTTCTTCTTTTTCATCTGTTTCATCTGTTTCGTCCATATTTTCTGGAGCGTCGGATGATTTCTCTAACTCATTTCCTGGAGTTAAATCTACAATACCTGTATCTGATCCTAATGTTTCAAGATCATCAGCAGGAACGTCTTTTACTTCTTTTACTTCTAGATTTTCAGCCGGCATTATATCTGCAGCTATATTTTTAAATCCTTCTAGTGGATTTGTAGTCTCGTTGTTTTCGTCTGACATAGTTTATTTTTTTAAGAATTTACAAAAATATATTTAATTTATTATATAAAAAACCTTTTAAAAGGAAAAAAATAAATTTTTTATTGTTTATTATAGCGTTTTATCAATATCTATATTTTACCTTTTTGTTTTTATAGGTATTAAAACCATAGTTTACATCATTCCATTTAGAAGTCATATAACCTCGCTTATGTTTATACGGAGTTG
>TARA_R110002012_G_scaffold270024_3_pt1 | contig 17281 bp, 15 predicted proteins | sample TARA_R110002012 | Tara Oceans TARA_R110002012 (sample SAMEA4396515) | marine metagenome | biome: Westerlies Biome; feature: [DCM] deep chlorophyll maximum layer (ENVO:01000326); material: water (ENVO:00002006), including particulate matter (ENVO:01000060) such as... | depth 40 m
TTTCAGTAAAACTTCCCGCTGGCAGGAAGCCTTCCATCAATTGAGGAGGATTATTCTCGACACTGCGCTGGAGGAGGAGTTGAAATGGGGAAAGCCTTGCTACACGCTGCAGGGAACCAATGTGGTATTGATCCATGGATTCAAGGAATACTGTGCTGTGCTTTTTCATAAGGGGGTGCTGCTGGAGGACAAGCATGGCTTGCTGATACAGCAAACTGAGAATGTGCAGGTGGCACGCCAACTCCGGTTTACCAGTGCTGAGCAGGTAGCAGAGATGGAGCCGATCATCAAAGATTATGTTCTCGAAGCCATTCGGGTAGAAAAATCTGGCACTCAGGTAGCGCTCAAAAAAACATCGGAGTTCAATATGCCGGATGAGTTTCGCCAGACGCTGGATGAAAACCCAGCATTGAAAGCTGCTTTCGAGGCGTTGACACCTGGGAGGCAAAGAGGATACCTGCTGCATTTTTCTCAACCCAAGCAATCTAAAACCCGGGAAGCAAGGATCGAAAAGTATATGCAGCATATTTTGGATGGAAAAGGACTAAATGATTAGCCAGATGTCAAAAAAAGAACTATTACCAGCACAAAGCGAAGAGTTGCTCAATACCCTGAAGGCCCGCTTTGAGAAGCACATGAATCGCCATAAAGGGCTGGAATGGGCCAAAGTAAAAGCAAGGTTGGAAGCCAACCCGGGCAAGTTATGGGTGCTCGACGACATGGAAACAACAGGCGGTGAGCCCGATGTTGTTGGCTTTGATGACAACACAAAAGAGTACATTTTTTATGACTGCTCTGCTGAAAGCCCTAAAGGCCGGAGAAGCCTTTGTTTCGACCATGAGGCACTGGAGTCAAGGAAAGAACATAAACCAGCCGACAGCGCCACCAACATGGCCGCCAACATGGGGATAGAATTACTGACGGAGGAAAACTATCGGATGCTGCAAACCCTTGGAGAGTTCGACTTGAAAACCTCAAGCTGGGTGCAAACGCCTCCCGAGATCAGAAAGCTTGGCGGTGCCCTTTTTTGCGATCGTCGTTTCAATCATGTGTTTCTGTACCACAACGGTGCAGAGTCTTACTACGGCGCCAGGGGCTTTCGTGGTTCGCTGAGGGTGTGAATTAGTAGAGCCTATCCATTAGCGGCCGTGTGAGGTACGAGGCATTGAAATCGTCTGATGGAGGCATCTGCCTTATAAGTTGGGCCTCAAATCGTCAACTTCGCTTTTTTGTCTGATCGAATAGTGCATTCATCTACTTATTCTTGCGACCCCAAAGAAAAGCTGACTTTGAGATTCTTTTTTTAGTAATTTCGCAAAAAAAACAATCGTAGCTAGACGTCAGTGTTATGGGAAAGATCATCAGGCCAACCTATCCGGTTGAATTCAGTGTAGGGCTTCTTTTGCTTATTTTCGCTTTGTCTTCTTTTTTGGGCTCCCAGCTTTTTGAGGCTCCCTTCGGCGAACTTAAGGAAGACACCAGCGGGTATATAGGCATGGCTCTGGTGGGCCTTGCGGTCGTTATAATGGTATTGATCCTTTGGGAAGAATTCTTGTTCCCCATTACGGTAGTGCCCACCGAAGGGCAGGTGGTCTTCAGAAACCACCGAAACAAGCTGCTGACACAATTATTCATCTATTTCAGCATACCTGCAATTTTCGTTTTCATTTATGCCAACTACGAAGTAAATCAAGTTCGCTTCTTCATTTGGGCGGCCATTTGTGTCATTGCACCCGTTGCGGGGAAGCTAATTTCAGGGATCAATAACTACAATGATTTTTTGAAGCTGACCAATGAGGAGATCGCCTATAAAAACAATAGAAAAGAAGGCGTTTTTAAGGTAGCCGAGGTTCAGCACATTACACCTGTGAAAGACGAGAGGAATGTTCTTCACAAGATTCAGGTGCAGCTGACCAACAACAATCAGGTGATAATTGATCTGGATGAAATGGAGCTGGCCGACTTTTACAACTCGATTGATGAGGCGCTTAAAGCTCACTACGAAACTATTCTAAAGGAAGCCAAAATTTCTGCTTAAGCAGCGTATCAGAGGAAGACGTAATTCGTCGGCAGTGTTAGGCTACTGCCTTGTCAGCACCATATCGGTGGGTTACTTCTCCGCCACCAACCCCAGGTGATGAAACCTGGGTTCGCTCTCGCAGAGAGGGTAGAGGGTGTCCACAAATTGCTTGATATAGGGAGAGTCTTTATGCTTTTCGTCAGCATCCTCGCCTGTAAAGCACATGAGGTGCACAAACTCCTGGATATCATGATTGAACTGAAAGGACTGATAGGCCAGCGTGCCAGGCTCGTTATTTCTGATGTTATCTATAAAGCCACGTATCAGCTTTTCGGCTTCCTGCACGTGGCCTTTTTTTACACGAAATTGAACCATTACATAGAGCATCGTTGGCGGGTGTGTTAAGTTGAACTTCTATTCTAAAGATACAATTTTTTCTGCTGTCTTGTTACAACTCAAACTCCAGATAGGGTAGCAAGTTCAACATATCCAGTGTCAGGAAAGTCAAATGTGTCATAATGATGGTGCAGAGCTGGGCATAGGCTGTGGCCATGATCGACAACGTAACACCCATCCAGTTTTTCATCCGGAAAAAAGTGGTGTAAACCCAAATATTATAGAGAATTACGATCACGGTGTAGATAGTAATAATAGCCGCCTTGGCATCCGGGAATAGCTGAAGAAATGGGAACATGATGACAATGAGTGCCAGCTGCTGGGCGGTTACATAAATATTCATCACCAGGTGCTCCGAAAAATTATCGCCAATGGGTTTGAAAAAAAGCCAGGTAGAAAAGGTATAAATAGGGATGGCGATGATGTTGATGAGGGTAGAATACTCGTTGGCAAAGTCCCAGAAGCCGACGAAATGCATTTTGTACCAATGCCAGTCTTCAAAAAAGTTGTTTTCCTGAGCCACTTTGAAGATGCCGTAGCGGATGGAAAGAATGGTGGTGACAGCTCCAACCAACAACAAGAACTTGGCTGGCACATAAAGACTGAGCCGCTTGCCGTCGATATACCCCCTGATCGCTTGCCCGGGACGGATCGCCAGTTCTCTGAGGGTGCCAAACAGGCCGGTCTCGATATCGAGCGACGATTCGAATGACTCCGCCAGCAATGTTTTCATATCAAAGCGATCCACGCTAGCACTTTGTGCGCAGTTGGGGCAAAAATTACCCTGAAACACCGTTCCGCAGTTTTTGCATACCATCAGGAGCGAAAATAGCAAAACGGCCGCTTAACTATCACAGCGACGATATATTATGTGAGGCAAATATCGGCGGCATGACTTTTCGCCGGAAGGGCTCTATTTCATAAATAGACTAATAATTCCGACATTTTATCAACATAGCCACCTGTATAAATCCAGCCGCTATTTGATCCTCATCCTTGTATCTTCGCTCTCTTAGAAAACCAAAAAACATTGAGGACATGAAGAGATTAATACTCCTGTTTATGGGCGTAAGTATGGTCTTGTCTCCGGCACTGGCTCAGGAAAACTTTCCTGTGAATGGTGCCCAGGATAAACGGCTGAATATTTATGCTTTTACGAACGCCACCGTGGTGGTGGATTATCAAACAACATTAGCGAATGCAACATTACTTGTGAAAGACGGCTTCGTGGAAGCAGTCGGAGCGAGTGTTGCTATCCCCAAAGGCGCCATCGTCACTGACCTTGGCGGAAAATTTATTTATCCTTCTATCGTAGATCCCTACACCAGCTATGGCATGCCGGATGTGAAGCGGGGAAGGAGAAGCTTTATGGATCCTCCACAGCTTGATTCTGACCGCAAAGAAGCTTATGGCTGGAACGACGCCATCAAAGCTGACTTCGACGGAGCCAGCGAGTTTACCATCGATGCCAAAACAGCCGAGAAGTGGAGAAAGCAAGGCTTTGGCAGTGTGCTGGCTTTCAGGCCCGACGGCATTGTAAGAGGAAGCGCTACCCTGGTGACGCTCAGCGATGGCCCGGTGAACGAAGTGATTGTGAAAGAAAGAGCAGCTGCCAACTATGCATTCGACAAAGGTAGCTCCACTCAAAACTACCCTAACTCGATCATGGGCTATGTGGCGTTGCTTCGCCAAACCTATTACGATGCCCAGTGGTACACATCACCCCTCAACAAGGTGCAAACCAATGTGAGCCTTGAGGCATTCAATGCCTTGCAGGGCTTGCCACAAATTTTCGAAACTGATAACAAGCTGAGACTTCTCCTGGCTGACAAAGTTGGCGATGAATTCGGCGTTCAGTACATCATCAAAGGCTCGGGCGATGAGTACCAGCGCATCAACGAAGTGAAGGCCACGAAGGCTTCTCTGATCATTCCGGTGAACTACCCGGCTGCCTACGATGTGGACGACCCCTACGATGCATTGAATGTGTCGCTTTCTCAGCTGAAACACTGGGAGCTTGCTCCTGCCAACGCCGCAACGGTAGCCAAAAACGGCATCACCTTTGCCTTTACTGCCAGCGACCTGAAAGACCCGGCTGACTTTTTGCCAAACGTGAGAAAAGCCATTAAGTATGGCTTGAGCGAGCAGGAAGCGCTGAAAGCGATTACATACACTCCTGCATCACTTTTGAAGGCAGCCGACAAAGTAGGCAGTTTGAAAAAAGGCATGCTGGCCAACTTCCTGATTACTTCGGGCAACCTGTTTGACGAGAAAACAGCTATCTACGAAAACTGGGTGCAGGGCAATAAGTATGAGGTTACAGATATGAACGCCCCCGATTATGCCGGCAACTATGAGTTGAGCTACTCAGGCAGCAGCTATACATTGGAGATTTCAGGCAAAGCAGGTTCGCAGAAGGCTAAAGTGAAAGTGAACGACTCCACTTCTGTAGATGCAAAAACAACCATTGACGGACAGAACATCAGCCTCAGCTTCCAGCCTGAAAAAAAGAAAGAGGGCAATATCAGGTTAAGTGGCTGGTTGAACGGTAAAAACTTCAAAGGCGATGGTCAGCTGGAAAACGGTGACTGGATCAAGTGGACAGCTACTTACCAGAGTGCCATTGAAGAGAAGGAGAAGAAAGAGGACGGAAACAGCGACAAAGCTCCCGACCTTGGTAAGATCATGTATCCTTTTGTTGCTTTCGGTAACGAAGAGCTTCCAACAGCCAAAACATACCTGATCAAAGGCGCTACTGTTTGGACCAGCGAAGATGCCGGCAAGCTGGAAAGCACTGATGTGTTGGTACAAAACGGCAAGATTGCGCAGGTAGGCAAGGGGCTATCCGCTCCGGCTGGCGCAGTAACTATCGATGGTGCAGGCAAGCACCTGACACCAGGCATTATCGACGAACACACACACATTGCCCTTAGCGGCGTGAATGAGGGCTCTGAGGCTGTTACTTCTGAGGTTCGTCAGGAAGATGCGATTGACTCTGAAGACTCCGATATCTACCGTCAGCTGGCTGGTGGTGTGGTGGCTGCTCAGCTATTGCATGGCTCGGCCAACCCTATCGGCGGCCAGTCGGCCTTGATCAAATTCCGCTGGGGCGCTGCTCCTCAGGATCTTCTGATCAAAGGAGCCGACAAGTACATCAAGTTTGCTTTGGGTGAAAACGTGAAGCAGTCGAACAGACCGCCTACCAGCAATATTCGTTTCCCTCAAACCCGTATGGGCGTGGAGCAGGTAATGGCTGACGCTTTTACCAGGGCACAGGAATACGATAAAGAATGGAAAGCATACAATGCACTGCCAGCTAAAAGCAAGGCCGGAGCTAAAAAGCCACGCAAAGACCTTGAGCTGGACGCACTGGCTGAAATTTTGAACAAGCAGCGTTTTGTGACCTGCCACTCTTACGTGCAGCCTGAAATCAACATGATGATGAAAGTGGCGGAGCGATTCAACTTCCGTGTGAATACGTTTACGCACATTCTGGAAGGCTATAAAGTGGCAGATAAAATGGCCGAGCACGGTGTGGGTGGCGGTACTTTCGCCGACTGGTGGCAGTACAAATATGAGGTGCGTGAAGCCATTCCTTACAATGCGGCACTGATGACCATGGCCGGCGTAACCGTGGCCATCAACTCCGACGACGCTGAAATGGCCCGCCGCCTGAACCAGGAAGCTGCCAAATCGATCAAGTATGCCGACATGGGCGAGTTAGAAGCCATAAAAATGGTGACCATCAATCCAGCGAAACTGCTTCACCTCGACAGCAGAATGGGCAGCATTAAAGTAGGCAAAGACGCCGACCTTGTGTTATGGAACGAGCATCCGCTTTCAATTTATGCGAAGCCAGAGAAAACCATGGTAGATGGCATTGTGTACTTCGATATTGAGAAAGATGCACAAATGAGAGATGCCATTCAGGATGAAAGAGCCAGGATTATTGCCAAAATGAAGTCGGCGAAGGCTTCTGGTGCTCCAACGCAAAGACCAAGCCGTCAGTACAAGCACAGATGGGATTGCGAAGACGAATACCTTGGCGACATGATCAAAGCTTCGCAGGAAGACTAATCGTCCACTTTAAAAGCTAAACGAGATGAAAAAATTAAAATATATAATTGCTGCCTGTTTGCTGATAACAGCGCAGGCCAAAGCTCAGGTGCCTGAGCCTGTAGGGCCACAGGAAAAACCTATCCTGCTAATGAATGGCACGGCGCATATTGGCAATGGCCAGGTGATCGAAAACTCATTTGTGACTTTTGAGAACGGTAAAATCACCAACGTGGGCGATGCCACCGTTGTGCGGTTAGACATGACCAAGTTTGAAGTGATCAATATTGCAGGCAAGCATGTATATCCGGGCTTGATTCTGCCTAATACAGTGCTCGGTTTGGAGGATATTTCTTCGGTGCGAGCGTCTATTGACAGCGAGGAAGTTGGCGACTTGAATCCACATGTAAGGAGTCTGGTTGCTTACAATACAGATTCTGAAGTGATTGCTACGTTGCGCTACAACGGCATTTTGCTTGCGCAGAGCACCCCTCAGGGCGATCTGGTTACGGGCACTTCTTCCATTATGATGCTGGAAGGCTGGAACTGGGAGGATGCTCAGTACAAAGCCGACGATGCCATTCACCTGAACTGGCCTACCAAGACTTTTGCACCACGCTGGTGGATGGGCGAGACGGAGCCAAGAAAGAACCCTAATTACCAGTCGTCGATTGACAAGCTGGAAAAGTTTTTTGCTGACGCAAAAGCCTACAGCGAAGGACAGCCCGCCGTGACCAACCTAAGACTGGAAGCGATGAAAGGCTTGTTTACCGGAGCGCAGAAGCTGTTTGTTCATGCCGATAGGAGGGTGGAGATCATGGAGGGTATTCAGTTTGCCAAGGCAAGTGGTGCCACCAGCATCGTTCTTGTGGGCGGAACCGACGCAGGCAACTGCATCGATTTTCTGAAAGACAACAACATTCCGGTGTTGCTGACAGATGTGCACAGAATCCCAGGCAGAGAGGATGAGGACTATGACCTGGCCTACAAGCTGCCGGCCATTCTTTCAAATGCAGGCATCAAAGTAGGTTTGACGTATGAAACGCTTCATGGCTCAAGGAACCTGCCTTTCACAGCAGGAACAGTAGCAGCCTATGGCGGTATCAGCAAAGAGGAGGCATTGAAGATGATTACTTCTAACACTGCGCAGATACTGGGCATCGATGGCACGACGGGTACCTTGGAGAATGGCAAGGATGCCAATATCGTGGTGTCAGAAGGAGATATTCTCGACATGCGCACCAGCAAGGTGACCAGTGCCTTTATTATGGGCAAAGGCATCATATTGGATGGCAAGCAGCAAATGCTGTACGACCGCTTCAAGCGGAAGTATGAGTCGCAGAAATAGATCACATCTGTGATGTGAGTGAAGAGGCTGTCTCAAAAGCCCGACAATCGGAGAGGAATGTCACATTGAGCCTGTCGAAATGCTTAGGAGCGTTTAACGCCAAGGTTTCGACACCGACGTGGAACGAGCTCAACCTGACAGTCGATTTGGGCTTTTGAGGCAGCCTCTTTTTATACTTGATTGTAAGAAATAAATTTTTTATTCACGAACAGCAACTATTTTTGCGCCCGTTCGTCATTGTGATATTATTATCATTTTGTTAAAATGTTGAAGTTCGTTTCCGCTGCTATCCTTTTTGCATCGTCCTGGTCTGTTGCCCCGGACAAAACTGATGTTGCCAAAGAAGCCGGCTTTAAGCAGGTGTATGCCAGGGAAAACATCACCCTTCACGAGCGGCCTATAGTTAACAGATATGGTGTTGATGTTCGGGAGGTGAAAGCGGTCTTTACTGCCAAAAGTAGTTCTGCGGTGGTGGTAGAGATGCTGAGAAATGCGGATAAGGGAATACAGTGGAATATTGGTGCCGGTGCCTACGACGTGCTCAACAACGAAAAACTGACCTGGGTCACTTATATAGAGTACGACCTGCCCTGGCCACTGAACGACCACGATGCAGTGCTACGCCACTCCCTTATTGAAAAGGGTAATATTATTGAGGTGGCTATTGAAAGTGTGGACGACGTCCTTCCTTTGAAGAAAGGCGCCGAAAGGATGGAACAAGTACAGGGAAAATGGACGATCCGATCTTTGGGGTTTGACGTAGTCGAAATCAGCTATCAGGTCAGCACCAAGCCAAGCGCCGTACCACGGCTTATCACAGATCCCATCGTTCACTATCAAATGACCAAGTCGATGAGTGCGCTTAGAGAGCTCCTTGAGCAGGCGTCCATCTAATTGGTCTATCCAATATATTTTACAGCCCGTCATTGTAAATATACAGTTCAGCATTTCTTTGTGGTATAGCTATTTTCTGTTGAGTTTCTATGATGAAAAGGAAATACAATGGAAAAATTCATGCTCATTTCTCACGCCTCTGCTGGCGCAATGGTTTTACTCACGGGCCTGCTCAATTTCATCAATAAAAAGGGCGGGAAGCTCCATAAAAAGCTTGGAATCACCTACGTCCTTGGCATGGCGTGGATATTTGTCTCGGCTATTCTGATAATCACGTTCTACCGTTTCAGCGCCTTTTTGATGGTAGTGGGGGTGGTAAGCTTCTACGCCACTTTCACAGGCTATAGAGTAACCAAACGAAAGAAGCTGGGCGAGCACACCTGGGTTGATCTGGGTGCTTCGGGACTTACTATGGCTTTTGGTATGGGATTGGTGGGCTACGGATTCTATGTGGGAAGCGTGGCTGGATTTGGAGTTCCTTTGGCCATCCTTAGTTACATTTTCGGTTTTTTTACCGCTTTCGCCGCCTACAGAGATTTGGCTTTCTTACTAAAACCGAGGGAAGAGACCTACAAACTGTGGTGGTTGCGCCAGCACATAAGCGCCATTGGTGGGAGCTATATTGCAGCCATTACAGCTTTTGCAGTGCAAAACGGTGACCGTATCATGGGTGGCTCGCAGTATCAATGGCTGCTTTGGCTTATCCCGACCGTGATTTTTACGCCAGCGATCGTTTTCTTTCAACGAAAGCTTAAAACAAAGAAGGAACACATTACCGTATCTGCTGGGGCATAAATTGGAGGCTGCCTCAAGGCATTGACTATAAGCCAGTGGTAGAGACAGCCTCGCATTGTTTAAATCACGTTTGGCAGGTCAGCTACCAACTTCCACTTGCCTTCCCTGGTAAAAACCAGGAGCAGGGTAGAAACAAATGTCATCTTACTGCCCTTAAAGCTCACCAGAGCGCTGGCAGTATTTCCGTTGATGGTCACATTGGAAATAGTTACCTCTCTTTTGTCTCCACCAAATTCTTTGTTTTTGATTTTGGCCAGGTAAACCTCTCGAGGCATAATTGCAACTCCTTCTGCTCCAAAGAGCCTGTTCATAACTACCCTGAAGTGGGTGTCCAGTACTTCTTCAAGGATAATCGGATCTTGATAGTCGGCCGCCGTTGCGAATTGCATGATCGTCTTTTTCACCTCTTCCACGTCAGTTTCCTGCGCCTGAGCAATACTAAATACCATAGTACCAAATACGGTCATCATAATGTTTGAAATGTTAGTGTTCATGATTAGAAATTGTTTGAGTTTTATAATTGAATTGTTGTTTGTGTTCGCATGACCGAATGATGCTGGAAGTCATCTTCCAGGCTAAAGGCCATTAATAGTGTGTAGTGTGTGCCAGGCTCTAAATTCTTGCAGTAGGCGTCAATTGCCTCTACGGGCAAAGAGAACCTGATGACTGTCCCCTCTTCATTTTCCATGCCTTCAATAGCGTCGACCAATACGGGAGCTCCGAAAGTTTCAATGGGCCGATAGTCTCCCGGCTCGACAACAAAGTGTTCTTTCACTGTCGCCAAGTTGTTGGCCACCCTACCCATGATGAGGTAGGTGTTCTTTAGCTGATCCCCCTCATTGAAGCCGATGGCTACCCACCCGATTGTTGGAGCTTTCATTTCGAAATGCACCCGGTTGTTCCTATGGGTCCAGCTAACTTCCATTCCCTTTCTGCGAACAGTGTTGGGGGCGTTTGAAAGTCCGGAATCAAACAGCACGACAGCAATACCGCAAAGAATGCCAATCACTGTAACAATTATTTTCATGAATATCAATTATTGATATATCAATTGTTTAGTCAAATTTTTTATACCATATTCCCCTGGATTCTTAAAAGCATGTCCTTCAATTTACCGACCTCCTTTTTTGAGAACCCTTCCAGGCTTTTGGCCCGGTGACTTTGTACCATGTCCATATGCTTATTGATGAATTTTTGTCCTTCTTTGGAAACAGTAATCATGTATTGCCTTCTGTTACCTTCTATAGCTTCCCTTTGAATAAGGCCTTTCTTTTCCAGTAAATCCAGCATTCTGGTAATGGAAGCCGGATCTTTGATTGATTTCTCGGCCAAGTCACGCTGCGAAAGACCTGGATCTGCTTCGATCACTTTTAGCAATACCCATTGGTCGACAGTGATGCCCGCACCTCTCTTGTCCAACTCCTTTTGCGAGTATTGCTTGGCCAGCTTGTTAGTTTGGTCGAGCATAAAAAGCACAACTTGCGACAGATCATCTTTCATTATTGATGTATCAATTATTGATATTCAAATTTATAGATGATATGCTTAACGAGAAAGTTTTGAAAAGGTTATTTTATTGGCTCCCGTAAAATCGTCTTTAGCTTTTGGGCAGCTGTTTTCCTGAAGTCCGACAAATAGATCTCATGGTGCAGGCCGTTTCGTTTCAAGCCATTGGCTTCAATAAAACCCTGTAGTTTACCCAGGCTTTCGGGCTCTTTGTCAAACGGCCCAACGTGAAGGATTTGCACAACATTACCTTCGTTCATTTCGAAATACTTAACCTGTCTTGCCAGTTCCATTCCCTTTTTGCTAACAACATTGGATGCCGCAGTCGTAATATTCTCTTTTTCCACAAACTCTGGCAGCCTTATGAGCAGACGAAACATCCACTCTGACCTTGGGATTTTGGTAGGAGCGTCTGTCATGGATACCCCGCCATACTTATCCTCATCAAACCACCATTGCCCTTCCAGCTTTGGCACGACGAAGTCCTTTTCCGCAGCTTTCCAATCAAATTTAATGATGTAGGCGACCGAGTAGAGAGCCTCTATGCACTCAGCAAAACCTTTTGATGACGGATCGCCCTGGCCAGCAATGGAAAGATATTGCACTGGCGCTAGCGTGACTAGCTCAGGCTTTTGTTTGGCTGTATAATATGTTTTGTCGATTTTAGAAAGGTCAATCTTCGTCATTGCTGCGCTTCGTTGTTACAGGAAGCAAAAAGGCGCTGGTCGCTGACAACCTTATGTCAGTGTGAGTCAGTTTTTTTGACACATTTGTTAGCCAGCGACTGAAGAACTTTGGTAAGGAGAGTAGAAAGGGTGGGATCCGTAATTTTTCCTTCAAGTGAAAATCGTTGCCTGATGGCCGAAATCGTTGAGGTGGTACTTTCGTCAAAATCAGCGTTTTGGGCTTTCATTGTGAGGAGGAGCGTGGAGAGCGCATTTTCGCCGCCCATCATGGAAGGAGAGTAGCTAAATGCCGCCAATGGCTTGTGGTAAACCTCTCCGCTGCCCACGAGCCAGTCCAATGCATCTTTTAGCACACCAGGCATTCCAAAAGCATACTCTGGTGTGCAGATAATGACGGCGTCGGCTTGTTTCCAGAGATTTCTCCAGGCCAGCACTTGTTCGTTTGTCGTACTGTCCGATAGTTGTGGGTTGAAGTGGGGGATGTCGCCCAGCCCTTCAAAAACGGTGAATTGAAATCGAGAACCAGCCAGCTGCTCAATAGCTTGGAGGAGCCTCCCTGCGGTTGCGCCAGGGTTGATGCTACCTGAAATCGCCAATACTTTCACGGTCTTACTTTTCATAAACGCAAAAATGAATGTAGCCGACAAGTTGATTTGTCGGCTAAATGTCATGTCAACGAAAACTGTTCCGGATAGTTTGACTATTCGTATCGCAAGGCGTGACTTGGATTCACCGTTACCGTTTTTAGTACGGCGAGCGTCACGCTCAAGCTGGCGATAGCGAGGATAATAGTGATAGTAATGGCGTAGGGAAGCAGGCCGATGGGCACTCTATAGGCAAAGCCAGTCAGCCATTCGTTCATAGTGAAATAAGCAACTGGCAAACCGAGTACGAAGGCTATGGCAATCAGCTTCAGAAAACTGAAATTTTCCTGCCAAAGCAGATTGCCAACAGAAGCTCCGAGGATCTTTCTTACGCCCATCTCTTTGGTGCGCTGCACCATCATCAAATAAGCCAGGCCAACAAGTCCCATGGCGGCAAGCAATAGTGCGATGGCAGCGAACAGGTTGAAAACTTTTAAAGCCTGCTTTTCAGCTTCGTAAAGCTGCTGGTTCTTTTCATCGAGGAAATAGGCCTCGTAACCAAATTTATCGTCGAAGGTATCGTAGATATTACCGATATGAGAGACAGCCTGCTGAACATTTGCGCCCTCCAGTTTCACGAGCAGATAGTTGAGCTGGTTGTAGTTAATGGTAATTAAAAGTGGTCTGATGGGAACATGCATCGACTGGAAATGAAAGTCTTTTACAATGCCGACGACCATTCCATCTACGGTTGCGTTTTCGTCATCCCACATAAGGCGGGTGCCAATCGGATCCTCAAGCCCAAGATTTTTAGCTGCTGTTTCATTAATAATATAGCTTCTGCCCAGAGAATCGAGCCCATTCGACTTATCGAACCACCTGCCGGCCACCAGATCCAGCTCCAACGGCTTGTTGCCATCGAAGTCAGTGAAAATTTCAGACACATCCACATTCACATCCGGATGGCCGACTTGATACAATCCGTTTTGATTGAATTGAGTACCCGGAATATTTGAAACCGTACCCAAGTCCTGCACACCAGGTACTTTCCTTATTTCATTTTTAAGGGCTTCCACGCTTTCCTTTACTTCGTCAGACTTCAAGTCTACCACAAGGACCTGCTCGTCGCTATACCCAAGGGGGAGCCCTTCCATAAAGCGCACTTGCGAAATAAGAATGATACTTCCAAAAACAAGAATCGCCGAAACAGAGAACTGCACGACTATAAGCCCTTTCCTCAGCCCGGTACTTTTGGTACCGGTTACAAACTTTCCTTTCAAAATTTCTCCGGCCTTAATGCGTGACACCGTGATTGCCGGAAACACGCCTGACAAGGTGCCAATCAGCAAAGCCATGATCAGTCCCAAAAGCAGGTTGGCAGGTGATAAAAGATCTGAGTAGGTAAACGCCTTTCCTGTAAGCTGCTTAAAACTATCGAAGGTGATCAAACTGAGCCCCGTCGCCAACAAAAGTGCTGCCAGGCTCGTGGTGATATTTTCCAGAAGAAACAGGGCGGTAACTTGAGCCTTATCAGCTCCTAGTGTGCGTCTTACGCCGACTTCTTTGGCACGCTCAAAAGCCCGGGCTGTCGACAGGTTGATGAAGTTGATAGCAGCAATGGCTGTGATGAACGCAATGGCTGCAAAAAGAATATAGACATAGGTAATGTTGCCGTTGGCTTCAAGCTCCCACCTTATATGGGATTTCAGATGAATATCAGTGATCGGTTGAAGAGCGAACCGAAGCTCACCACTCTTGAACCCAGCATACCAGTTGTCCGAAATTTGGCCCTGTGCGTGCAGCCACAAGGGTATTTTGTTTTCGAGGGCAATGGCATCAGTGCCAGGCGTAAGCCGTACATAATTGAAATGCCCATAATCGCCCCAGCCGAACCATTGATCCCCCGGGTCGAGGTACTTAAGGGTAACGTATGAAACAATAAACTGAGGATGGAAGTGCGAATTGGCAGGTGCATCTTTCATGACACCCGTGATGATGAGAGGATGCCCCTCAGTGTCAACCTGAAGCATCTTTCCCAGTGGGTTCTCGTCTCCAAAGTATTTAGCTGCCAGCGACTGCGTAATGATCAGACCACCTACTTCTTTGAGGGCGACGTCTTCGTTGCCTACGACCAGTTCGAAATCAAATACCTGAAAGAAGGTTGAGTCAGCAGCATATCCGTCCGGCTCCCGAAACATCACATCCTTTTCAGGATTGCGGATGTACATGGATTGCTTGGTGAGGCCCGGCCCATAGAGGGGGGTAAGTGTAACCGCCGCTTCCACTTCGGGGAACTCCGCCACCATAGCCTGAGCCAATGGGTGCGGCGTCCTTGTTTGTGGATTGCCCGACATGAAGGCTATTCTGTAGATGTCGTCGGCATGCTCGTGAAACTTGTCGTACGACAGCTCATACCTGAGGTAGGTGGCGATCATCAGCGCACTAGCCAGGCCAAGCACCAGCCCGGCAACGTTTATAAATGTAAAAGCTCTGTTTCGAGCAAGGCTTCTGAGGTAGACTTTAAAGAAATTAGTAACCATGATGCTTGAGTTTTGTATTTGATCAAAAGTACCATGAGTTACGTGTGAAGTGCGTATGAGAGTATGATTCCGACGTTCGAGATCATCATGTCGAACGTCACGATCCCTGTATTGCGACGGCGTGAGGCTGGTGAATTTTTTGAAAACAGTGTTAAAAGAAGACTTTGACATGTAGCCTACCATTTCGCCAATCTCCTCAATTCTCAGTGCCTTGTTCTCTTCCTTGCGGAGCAACTTTTTAGCTTCCAGCACTCTGTGGTAGGCCATCAGGTCAAAGAAACTCATGCCCTTGGTTTCGTTGATCACCTGAGAAAGCTGATGTGGCGATGCGAACACTTTTTTGGCCAGTCCGGCCAGGGAGGCGTCGGGCTCCAGTGCATATTTCTTTTCTGTCAGCTGGTGATCGAGCGCATTCATGATCCTGTATTTCTCAGGCTGATCAAGAGTTGAGCTGCCGTACTTCTGCTCGCTTTTCAATGGCTCATGTGCGCCCGGCCCCGAAAAGTACCAGGCCGATTGCGTGGAGAGCGCAAAGGCGCAGATGATGAACAAAATCTGTGGCGATGCTAAGGGCCAGATTTCCCGCAGAACTATTGTTATAATCATGCCGGCCATCATCAGGAAGAAGAACTTCAGCCAGATGACCTTTTTGCTGCCGGAGCCAGGGGTATCGATGCCTTTGAGTCTGGAATAAAATAGATAAGTTTTGACAAGAGCGAAAGCTTCCCACATCAAATAGATGGCTGTCACAGGCCCGGCGACTGAAGGAATGATATAACCGACAATACCTATAAAAAGAGGAGGGAGCAGTTGGAGAGTGTATAATCTGGGAATTGGTTTGTCAAAGAAGGTCAGCAGCAAGCCACTGAAGAGAAATGGAGCTGGCAAAACCAGGTACATATTAAACTCTGGGTGGTAATAGAAGATTAAACTTAGGGCTGTTACCCAAACCCATGTGTAGGTGAGCCACTGTGCATAGGGGATGGCTCTTTTTCTCAGAGCGCCAAAAGCAAGCATCGTCATTTGCCCAATGGCGATCAGTAGAATAATTTCGGAGTATCCTAAATTTGACATTTTCTGGTAATGAATGGCATTCTTTTGTGAAGACAAGCAAAACTAGCCTCCATCTGCCATATTATCTATTCCTTACTTTTATTAAGGAACTCATCAAAGGGCTGTAATACTTTAAAGACTTTCGCAGCATGATCCAAAAAATCGCCAGCAACAACCTGGCTGTCGCTCGGCTTATGGGTAGCCAGAAAGCTCTTTTGCTTCAGAAGCGCTATTTCCGGGTGATCCGCTTCGTACCCTTTGGGAGTTGTTTTCAGGGCTTCTCCCTCAATCTGACCAAAAGTGGCTTTAAACTCTTTGCTATCGAGTATTTTATGAAGCTCTGCACCATTGTAGTCTATTTCCTGTCTGATGCTTTTTAGCCAGTCTTTCTCTGGCAGATAGGCACCGCCCGCCAGCATGGAGCCGCCTGGTTCCAGATGGATGTAGTACCCGGCCCTTGTATGGATTTCAGACCGTTTTGCCGCAGCTGTCACGTGTGCGCCAAAGTGAGTTTTGTAAGGAGACTTGTCTTTGGAAAAGCGCACATCTCTATAGATGCGGAAAACACAATCTTTGGCTTTGTGATGGCCTATTGTGGGATCAAACTCAACGATTTTTGCAATAAGGGCATCGATGAAAACTTCGAATTCAGCTTTTGCGGCTTCATACCTCTTCTTGTTTTCTGTGAACCACTCCCGGTTATTGTTGTCTTTGAGTTCTTTTAGGAATTGAAAAGTGGATTTGGATATCCCTGGCATAGCGATCAGCTTGGTTAGACGAATGGTTCTGATACATAAATCTAATCAAAGCTTTCAAAAGACAGAACTCACTTAAGCGTTATTCTAGTTAGTGTTCTTGACCTTTAGTGCCCGGTAGTAGTCTCTTATATTGAACGAGACAGGTAGCACCATTCTCACAAACACTGGTTGTCCGCTTTGCTTGCCGGGAGTCCATTTAGGCCCCTCTTTTATGAGCCTGATTGCCTCTTCGTTGCAGGTCTTGCACAGCCCACGCTGCACCTTGATGGCATCAATGCTGCCGTCTTTGTTAACTACAAACTGCAGGAATACCTTTCCTTCTTTCTTCTGCTGAAGTGCGTCGGGCGGGTAGTTCATGTTTTGCTCCAGGTAGGTAGTGTAATTTTTCATGCCACCTACAGGCTCCGGGTTTTTGTCAACTATAGAATACACTTTCAGATCCACACCACCTTCCATTACCTGTTCGCCCCATTCGCCCAAACTCGCCTCGTACACCTTTTTTGAGGCTTGCATCAGCGAATCCTTTTTTGCGGGTTCGGGCGTTTCTCTGGAAAGGCTTTCCAGACTTTTGCTTACTGCATAGTAGAGCTGGTTGTTGGTAAAGTAGTTGTTGGAGACAATGGAATCGAACATGGCGACTACCTG
>TARA_R110002012_G_scaffold68658_1_pt1 | contig 17281 bp, 15 predicted proteins | sample TARA_R110002012 | Tara Oceans TARA_R110002012 (sample SAMEA4396515) | marine metagenome | biome: Westerlies Biome; feature: [DCM] deep chlorophyll maximum layer (ENVO:01000326); material: water (ENVO:00002006), including particulate matter (ENVO:01000060) such as... | depth 40 m
CGTCAAGCGGGATACGGGCAGGCTTCACAACAAGCACAACAAGCGTTTGAGCAGGCCAAGCAAAGAGAACAGCAGTTAGCTCAAGCGTATGGCAGTTTAGGACAGTCCGGCGCTCAATTAGGTCTTGCTGGCGCTCAAGCCGGTTTTGGCATGGGTTCACAGACCGCTGGTTTGCAACAGAACATAGGTGCTCAACTCGCCTCAAATGCGATGGCGGGCGGGCAACTAGGAATGTCCGGGGCACAACTGGGCGGCCAGCTTGGAATGCAAGCTGCGGGCATTGAGCAAGGCGTAGGCCAACAAATGGGTCAACTTGGGTTGGGCTATGGTGGTCTGGAGCAACAAAACGTCAATCAAATGATGGGTATGGCGGGCGCTTCCGGCCAGTTTGGTCAAAACCTTGGCACCTTGGCCGGTATGGGCGGACAATTAGGTCAAAACCTCAATCAAATGGGGCTTCAACAAGCGGGTCTTGGCCAGCTTGTTCAAGACATGTATGGTCGCGATCTCAAGCAACTGGAAGCGTTTGGCGGAAGAGATCAAGCTTACGACCAAGCCATATTGGATGCGTACCGCATGAACCAACAGCAAATGTATCAAATGCCGTATCAGCAAATGGGCTTCTTGAGCGACATTTACAAGGGTGTACCGGGATCGCAGCAATCAATTACGGTACAGGGCCAAGCATCACCTTCTCCGTTCCAGCAAGTAGCGGGCCTTGGTATAGCAGGACTTAGCGCACTGGGTGGCGCGAAGACAGCGGGATTATTTTAATGAGCGTACTTAGTAGACCATTGTTCCGACAAGCGGGCGGGCCTGCACAGCCCATGCCTCAAGACATGGCACCTCCGCCCATGCCGCCGCCCATGCCGTCACCGATGGCCGCCGAGCAGATGATGGCCAACGCACCTCCGCCCGAGATGGCAATGCTGGAGCAGGCCGAAGCAGGGGCCACGGCCCAAGGGCAAGAGTTGGGCGCGGCCTACGCCGAGCAGATGATGGCGGGAATAGATGGCGCACAGTCCACTGAAGACCTGATTAATGCGTTGCGCGGCAACGACAAACCTTTAGATGCTCGCCGCGACGAACTTGCGGGTCTTGTGGGTAAGGCAGACGCCAACCAAACTCCAGAGTCCGTTCTCGCTATGGTACAGCCCGTCATTATGATGACTGAAGAAGGCATGATGGATAGCGGAATCGGCGCTCTGGTTCAACAAATCACGGGCGACGTGGAAATGACCACGGCTGACGGCGCTCCTACCGAGATGGGAATGGGCGTAGGTAGTTTGATGGCCGCAGGAGCGCAGGAGGCTCCCGCCCCACAAAATTTTAGACAAGGCGGGGAGGTGGCCCACATGAACAGGGGCGGCGACCCCGTCTTAAATTTTCGTGCGGCCGATGTAAAAACACGGTACGAAGAATTAATGCCGTTGTTTCAAGAAATAAACTCTCAAACGGAACGTGATTTAGAAGCGGCACAACGTGCTCAAACGGACAAATCTCAAATGCTTTTTTCTTTAGCACGGGGTGGTTTACGGCTGGCGGCAGGTGATCCCAAAACTGGAAGTTCTTTAGCGTCTCAGGTGGGGTCGGCGTTTGAACCCACTGCCGCAGAAATCGCGGCCCTCGGGGCACAGGCGCAAGATCGCCGTTCGGCGCTCCGTTCGGAAGATCGTGCCACACGAAGTGCCGCTCTTCAAGGAGCTTTGACTATTGAACAACAGGCTCTTGCAGACCGTAATGCGCTTAATTTAGCTGTAAATAAAGCTTTAGCCACCAAAAAAGCGTTTTCCCCAGAATATCTTGAAAACGCGGCAGGAGATGTAGTGGTGGTGGACAAAAACACTGCGGATCAAGAAATTTTTGACAAATACATAGCTCTTGGTTACCAAAGACAATCCACAGAAGGTAGCAAGAATTTTGCTCCCGAGTATTTTGAAAATGCGAGAGGTGAACTAAAAATATTAAATAAAGCTACGGCCAAACAAACCGATTTTGAAAATTTAATAGCTAACGGCTTTAGAAAAGTGTCTTCGGACAGCAGTCAAAGTTTCTTGCCGGAGTATTTTTACAACCAAGACACCGGCGCAGTAAAAATATTAAACAGGGCTACGGCTACTGGGCAAATGTTCCAAGACGTGCTTACATCAGGCTTTATTCCGGGCAAACCCTCTGCCACAGAGGGCGGCACCGAAGCAGAGCGCGGTAGGACTCTTTTTAGTAAAAATTATGACGCTTATTCCGATGCAACGCTCGATGCAGAAACAACGCGCTTGATCGAGATGTTCTTGACTGACCAATACGGCCTTAAAACAGAGTTTAGAACAGAGTATGACCAAGAGTTAGGACAACGTGTTAAGAAACCGGTTGAGGTGCAAATGCCCATTCCTCCGGCGGTGGTTAATGCTGTAGATAGCAGAAGAAGATTAGGGGCATCTTTGCCGGGAATTAAACCGTCTGACGATACGCAACCACCCCCTGCCGGTACAGTTGTTGTTGACCAAGCAGGGACCACGGCCCCCGCGCCAGTAGTGCCCGAAAAGACGGTTGCAACAAGCGTTAGCGCACCGGTAACAACGCCTACCTCAGAGGCCACGAAGGAACTTCAGTCGCTTGTTGAAGCTACAGATATGTCTGCGGCTTTTGGTACTCAAGGTGCCGTAGCTAAATTTTTCAACAAATTGTTACCCGCCGTCAGTTTGGGTGGCGTCCCACCCCTTGCACCCGACCTTGAGGGACTGCAATCTTTGTACAGTTCTGAGGCAAATGCTGCGGTGACGGCGGCCATCGTGGGTCTAGATGAAAAGTCTGCAAGAGATACTCGCGACATGTTCCGAACCAATGTACCAAACGCAGGACAAATTTCGGTTAGCCCATATGAAGCTTTGCAAAAACACGAAGCGTTTTTAGCACAACTAAAAGATTCGATAGCGGTGGCAGAGGCTTCTGTGGCAGATCCCACGGTTCGCGCTTCTCAAACATCTCTAGTTAAAGCCAAGCAAAAAGTAGCCACGCTACGAAAATCTCTTGGTTTTTGGGTAACAGCCACCCGCGAGCTTAAAAAATCTTTGTATGGCGGAGGCAAAACAGTAGAAGACCGCCTCAATGAAATGGGTATGGAACCTACCGGAACAAACGTCATCAGACAGATGGATGCTGATGTAGAGTCCGTCATGGGCGGGATTTAATAATGGTTCAACGTATAGCTGAAATGCGTGAATCCGGATTATTGCCTCCGGAAGCGCCCTTTGTGCCTACGGCCACGGAAGAAGAAGTTGTTGCTGAAATACCGCAGGAACTTCCCGAAAAGTTTTCGGTAGAGGGCGTTTACAATCGCTTAGTAAATGACGTTGGTTACGAATCTAACGAAGCCATGACAGCCATTGCGGCTAACCTACTGAAAAAACAACGTGAGCTAACTCCAGAACAAATAGACCTTTTTTTTCAAGACCCGGATGTAAGCCCTAAAAGCGTCATTCTTGATTTGACTCAAGCCCGTGACAGAAGTGCCGTGGGATCTTTTTTTGAAGGTTTGGCTAGAGAAGGTTTAGCGACTGCGGTGGGCATAGAGGCGGCTGTTCCCGCCGCATCTTTTGCATACAAAGCTTCCCAGCCTCTTCGTGCAGTGCCCTATGCGGGAGTCGTTTTGCCAGAAGCTGTCGGTTTGAGCGCAGGTATTACGGCATATTTAGCCGGGAGTGGAATAACTCAAGAAGGGCTGGAACAAGTAATTCAAGAAGACCCCTATCTTCCAGAAGATGTTCCTGCAAGAGAGGCTGGAGAAACAGTTGGTGCAGTAGTGGGGTCACTTCGTCAAACGCCAAAAATGTTAGCAAAGATACCCGAAAACGTTTCTTTGGCCAGCGGAAGAATATTAGATAATCTATCCAAAAATAAATACGTTGCTTCATTTCAGCGTGGTGTCGGCAACACCTTACAGTTTATAGAACAAGCCTTACCCGCTGTACGTCGGGAAGCTATAGACTCACCAAAAACAGTCATGGCCGCCGAAGGCGTTGTTGCGCCGATGGCAGGCTTAGGTGCCGCCGTTTCGGAATCACAAGCCCCCGGAGAGATAGGGCCTCGTATAGCATATGAGGTGGGCCTTGGAATTATTGACCCAAGAAGATTGCTGTCTCCTGTACTTTCAGCACCGCAAGCAATAGCGGGCACTTTAAAAAGAGCGTTTAGCGAACAGGCTAAAGAAGATTATGCCTCATTATGGCTCGTGGATTTTCTTGATGAAATGGGCGCAGCTAGTGAGGGAATACAAACCGATCTTTTAATTGATTACACCAACAAAAATCCGTTGTTTTCACCCGAAGGTCAGCCGATAAATGTACAAGAAGTAATAGAAAAGTTTACCGACGTAGACGGAAACTTTCAGCCTAACTTGTTTTCTGACTTTATAAAGAAGTCCGAAGTTGTTGATTCTTCTGGAGAAAAAGTTTCTGTAGACGATTTATTGATCAACGCCAACGCCATTGGCGGGTTTAACGCACAGTCAATTTTTGACTACATACAGCAAAACCCTTTAATAAATCCTGCCACGGGAAAACCAATATCCGGGCTAGATTTAACACCTGCGGAATTAGCGCGTGGAAACCCTGCGTTAGCTTTGTTACAGCAATCTTTTGTGGCGGAAAGTGGTCGTTTAGGGGCGGATGTGGCAGAAGCCAACAGAAGAAATCTTTCCGTTTTGACAACTGTAATACGGTCCTTAGAAGAAACTAAAGATCCATTAGCTCTGAAAACGGCAGCGCAACTACGCGTCAACGCTGTTCGTGCCATGTTACAAGGCCGTCTTGAAAACAGAATAAATAAAGCGATAGAGGTCGAAAAGAAAACGATAGGCCGACCGGGCGTAGAAGAACGGATGTCTTTCCAAGAAAAAATAGATGGGGATATAACGGCGGCTTTAAAAGATTGGAGAGAACTAGAGCGGTCTTTGTATCAAAAAATTGATTTTTCTCAACCCGCCACAGCCGAAAATTTCCTAGAAACTTGGACAAGGATTAGTAGCCAAGACTTGTTGAACAATGAAGCCAAATTTGAACTAGATGGCGTCATAAAGGCAGAAATTAAAGATTTGATGGGGGAAGAAGAATTTGAGGCGGCAATAGAAGAAACACGCGCCCTTTTAGAGGGGTACAACAAGCAAATAGTCGCGGCTGAAAAAGCCGTGCAAAAAACAGATTTAAAGATAACAAAGCTTCAAAACAAAAATATGGAAGCTGTTGAAAGTATAGAGGCTCTCCGTAACAGAAATTCTTCCGGTTATGTGGGTGAAGCCGGAGAAATGGTTCTTGACTTTGACGAGTTGCCTGAATTAGTTCAGCTTCAAGAAATGCTACGTCAAGCGCGGTCTGCTAAAGAAAAGCCGATGGTAGCGTTGTTAGAGGCCGAGATTGATCGAATAACCGACTTGGGCAAGGTAGATCGGTTGAAGCAACAAAGAGACAGCGTTCCGACACCGGAGCTTCCGGTTATGGATACCGCAGCAGATACTGATTTAGGGTTTTTGCAAAAGTTGCGCTCGCGATTACTGGACTTGTCTAGGTCCGAGGACCTCGGAACCCGGTGGCGAAATTTTTACGGTCAAATGGCGGAAGCCACCTTAAACGACATAAAGGTCGTTGTAGATCAAGTAGAGGCCCGTCAATTGGCCGGTGCAGAGCTATCTGACGCTGACCGAAGTTTATTGGACGCGCACACAGTTTCTCGGGAAGGCAATGACATTTTCCGGCGCACTTTAGCGGGAGATTTTGTAGATGAAACCTCAAAAGGACGGCCAAAAGTCCCGCCCGAAAACTATAGGCAACGATTGTTTGGGGGCAGTGCTGATAGGGTTATTGCGACCTATAACGCCCTAAGAAGAGCCGCTCAGTTCCCCGGCCAACAAGGGGCCGAAGGAGCCGAGCAACGCGTCCTTTCTTTAGAGGAAAACTACAATAACTTTTTGCGGAATATCTTAAACGATGTCGTAGAGGATCAAACTTTCTACGACGTTAATGGAATGCCGTCTGTTCGTAGAGTTATAAACAACAATGCGTTACGAGCAAAAATGGACCCTGACAATCCAACAGGCGCACTGTTGTCTCGCCCCGAGTTTGCGGGATTGCGTAACGACCTGTTAAATGCTGAAACGCAAACGGCCTTAATTCAAAGTTACAAAAAAGATCGGTCTGGGCGCATAAACAGAATACAAAACAACTCTATTCTTGGACAGATTTTAAACAGTGATAGTCCGTCCGTAGTAGTGGCCTCTGCACTGAGTGACGCAAACGCCCCTGTGACTGAATACAAACGGTTACTTCGCCAAATAAACCGGTTTGGGGGCGATGATGAACAAAAAACTTTGGCAAAAGATGCCTTGTCCACCAACACGCTCAACTGGGCGTTTGACAATGCTATGAATAACAACGGGTTTTTAAGCCCAACCAAAGCATATGAAGCCTTGTTTAAGCCTCTTTTAAAAGACAACCCGTCTGTGGCTCAGATGATGTCGGACGCCGGGATAATTGACTTAGATGTTCAACAACGACTACGGACATTGTTAAAGCAGATGTCTGAAATCGAAACTCAATATAGGTCTGGAGCAAATTTAGACGAATTGTTGGATTCCGACTCACCCTTATCTCAATTTACCTTGCGAGTCATAGGTGCCCGTGCCGCGAGTGCCGTCGTTCCGGGGCAAGGCGGGCAAATTCAAATACCTGCCGCCGGTGCATCTTTGATGCAAAGCTTGTTCGGCAAAATGCCCATGGTTCACACCAAACGCTTCATAGAAGAAGCCGTGCGGCCCGGAAATACAGAAGTATTTCTAGAGTTAGTGGAGAGGGGCGTGGATCTTCGTCGCAAAAAAGGCCCCAAAACACGTAAAACCCGCGACGTTTTCGACAGTTTTATATTAAGAACCCTTGGATTTAGTCCTGTCTTACTGGGTTCAATCCCTGCCTCAGATATCCGACAAGAATATTTACCTCGCGCCGGAGAAAAGCCACAAGAGCTTCCTCCAAAAGTACCGTTTAGACGGGGTGAACCGTCTGTGCAAGAAGCTACACCACCTCCGCAACCGGCTCCTACGCCACAGCCCCCCGTGGCGCAAGCAATGCCTCCCGCACCACCGTCCCCGGCCCCCCTTACCCCGCAGTCTTTAGCGAGAGCGGCACAGGTACTGGGCCCGCAGGATGATATTGGCGCGTTGGCCGCTGAAATGTTGATGAGGCAAAGGCCGTCTTAAATCAGCCAATCCTTGGTGGATTCGCCTAAAACATTACCTGCGATATTTATTTTATCTCGCAAAGCGGTTAGAATGCGCTCATCAATTGTTCCCGGACTGACCAGATCAACGTAAGTTACGTTGGCCTTCTGGCCGATCCTGTGTGCGCGGTCCTCTGATTGCAGACGTATTTCTAAGTCGTAGCTATTGCTGAAGTAAATTACTGTGTTTGCTTCAGTTAATGTAATTCCGTAGCCACCCGTCCGGGGTTGTCCAACAAAAAAACGTAACTCGGAGTTAGGGTCTTGAAAACGGTCGATAATGTCTTGTCTGTCATCTTGGTGTGTATCACCGTAGTAGGTTGCTACCACGCCACTGCCCCACTTTTTCTTTAACGCCTTTTCGATACGGTGAATGTCGTAGGTATATGTGGCCCAGATAATGGCTTTGCCTTGGACTTCTTCAACTACGTCCATTAACTCATCTAATCGGTTGTTCTTGATCTCTTGTATCGGCCCTTCGTCCGGTTGAAGGTGGCCGCAACAAATTTGCTGTAGTCGCATAATTTGCGTCAGAACCGACGCCGTCGTGGCCAACTTGCCCTGTTCCAATTGAGCCAACGCCAAATCCTTCATTTGCTTATATAAAACCATTTGCTCACGGGTAAGGCTGACCTCACGGCGCTGATAGACTTTGTCGGGTAAGTCAAGGCAATCTTCTTTCAACACGCGAGTGCTAAACGTGTCCAGCTTTTCGCCAAGTTCATCTAAACGCCGATAGCCCGTTACCTCGTTGAAACTGTGCGGTCCCATGCTTCTGCGCTGTACGACGGCATAACGGCCTTGAAACGAGTAAAAACTAGCGAACCCTAACGCCCCTTGATCTAGGAACAGGCACTGGCTAAACAGATCCATAGGGCTCTTAGTGATAGGGGACCCGGTCAAGATGCGTCGGAATTTTGACACTTGCCCAACCTTGATCAAGTTCTTGGTCCGTTGTGCGCTTTTATTTTTAATGCTGGTGCTTTCGTCAAGGATGGTCAAGCAGTCCGGGTTGAGCTTGACAAACTTCTGAGCGGCGGACGCGCCCTTTTGCGTCGAAAACGCTTCTGTGTTCATGACCAATATGTGCAGGAACCCCGGCTCACGCTTCTGCGGATCAGCTATTTCCTGTATTTGATCCCGAAACTTCTGAGTAAAGTTGGGCTGCCATTTGACCAGCTTGGTCTGTATTCGGTCGGGTAAGTGTATTGGTATTTCTTTTTTTACCCAGTTATCAAAGACGCCCTTGGGGGCAATGATCAAGGCGGTGTTGATATCACCTTGCTCGTACAACGCGCCCATGGTGTCAATGGCCACTTTTGACTTACCCGTGCCCATCTCCATAAACAAACCAAAATACGGTCTTTCCCACGAAAAATTAAAGGCAATGCGCTGATGATCGTAGGGCGTCGTTTTGAATTCGTACATCTTTTCCCCCATTGCTTGACATAGGAGGATATAGGATGAGAGACTTCCCGTCCAGCCCCGACAAAGGGCTTAACCACGAAAGGAGAAATAGATGAGCGAGTTGCTCTTTGATATGGAGGCTGATCAAGCCAATGCCTCCGCCATTGAAACAATGGAAAACACCGGCTTAAAAAGCATCGCAGAAATTGCTCGCGCTGTTCGTAACCAAGAGGATATGGTCAACAAACTTGAAGATCACCTGAAGGATGCGAAGCGAGAACTGCTACGACTTACCGACGAAGACCTACCCGCCATGTTACTTGAGCTTGGCCTCAGTTCGTTTGAACTTGAGGACGGGTCGAAAGTGACCGTGCGTCCTACCTACGGGGCACATATAAAGGCGGAAAACCGCGAAACCGCATTCGATTGGCTCCGGCAAAACGGCTTTGATGACATCATCAAAAACACCGTTAGCTGTGGTTTCGGGCGCGGCGAAGACCGAGAAGCTGCCGAGTTTATTGATTACGCGCAGGGTCTTGGTTATGCGGCGGAGCAAAAAACCGAGGTGCATTCCAGCACCTTAAAAGCTTGGGTAAAAGAGCGGGTACAAAACGGGGAAACTTTTCCCATGGAACTTTTCGGGGCCTACGTCGGCCAACGTGCTAACATCGTGAGGAAAAAGTGATGAGCAAAGCAGTAGCAAAAAAAGGTGAAACTAATGAAATTGTTGCATTCGATCCAAGTCTTTTTGAACAAGACGCCGGGTTGGGGATGGGTGACCTCAGTCAAGACGACATGGCAATCCCTTTCCTCAAGGTTCTTAGCCGTCAGGACCCAACTTTGGACGACCTTGATGATGCAAAAGCGGGCGATATTCTCAATACCGTATCGAATCAAGTGTACGCTGGAAAAGGAGGTATTCGTGTCATACCTTGCGCTTATCAGCGTAGGTATATTGAGTGGGCTCCTCGGGGCTCTGGTAACGGCGCTCCTCTAAATATTTACACGCCAGAGGACCAGCGGCCGCGTACAGAGCGCGCGGACGACAATAAAGATTATGTCGTCACGGGGAACGGTAGCTACATCGAAGAGACGCACCAGCACTACGTGTTGATTCTGAACGAGGACGGCACCACTACGACCGCCGTTATTGCAATGAAGTCAACCCAGATGAAGAAAAGCCGTAAGTGGAACTCCACAATCGCCCAACGCACCTTGATGGGTAAAAACGGCCCCTTCACTCCGCCACGTTTTAGTCATGTCTACTTGTTACGCACGGTGAGCGAGGAAAATTCTAAAGGCTCATGGCACGGGTGGGATATTACGCTAGAGGGCGTTGTAGAGGACCCCAGCCAGTACACACAGGCCAAAGCTTTCTCGGAGTCGATTCAGAAGGGCGACGTGGAGGCGAAGCACACCTCAGAGGGCGACGACACGTCTAACGACGCGCCGTTTTAAGTGTCACGGGGGCCATGCGCCCCCTTTTTTGGTCTATAAAAAATGTCAGATGCAAAAAGATTTGCGGCCATTTTTGATGGTCTAAAGCAAGCCTACGGTACGTTTGAGATTGACAGCACCAAATCAAACGGCAAGAACACCGGCAAGGCTCGCGTCGTCCGCGAACCACGGACCACGGAACACTTTGAGCAACACCTAGCCGGGGACGGGGCAGGCATAGGGATTATTCCAATTAATGAAGATGACTCCTGTAAGTGGGGGTGTATTGACATTGATGAATATCCGTTGGATCACGGTAAATTGGTCGAAAAAATACGCCGGGGAAAGATCCCTCTGGTAATATGTCGATCCAAATCGGGGGGCGCTCATTGCTTTTTATTCAGCAAAGAGTGGGTTACTGCAAAGAAAATGCAGTCCACGCTACAACATTTGTCCAGTGGCTTAGGCTACGGCGGTAGTGAAATTTTCCCCAAGCAGATAAAGCTGTTTTTAGATCGGGGGGATATCGGAAACTTCTTGAACATGCCGTACTTCGACGCAGAAGACGGTTTGCGGTACGCGTTCAATGATGACGGCACGGCCGCAACGCTTGAGGAATTTTTCGGGCTGTATGAGGCGCACGTCCAAACGCCAGAGCAACTGGAAGCACTTACGCAAGCCCAAGTTGAAAGCACAGCCATTGTGGACGGTCCGCCCTGTCTCCAAACCTTATGTGCTCAAAAAATCAGCGAGGGAGGGCGAAACAACGGACTCTTCTCAATAGGTGTGTACTTACGCAAGGCATACCCCGACACGTGGCAAGACGAAGTTTTGCACCACAACATGTCTTACATTGATCCGCCGTTACCCTTGAGTGAGGTCAACCTCGTAGTCAAACAACTTGAAAAAAAGGACTACGCGTACCGGTGCAGTGATGCGCCTATTCAACCCTATTGCAACCGCGAGCTATGCCAGACGCGCAAGTTTGGAATAGGCGCGGCAGTGAGCGACATGGCCGTGGCTAACTTACGCAAATACAACTCACTTCCTCCCGTTTGGTTTCTTGACGTGAACGGTATCCCTTTGGAGCTAGATACTGAAGCTCTTCAAAATCAGACGGTGTTTCAAAAATCTTGCATAGAGCAGCTTAACTTTATGCCGCAGACAATGCCTCGGCGGGGTTGGGAAGCACGAATTAACCAACTAATGAAAGAGATGTCGGAAACAGACGGATCCATAATGGAGGTGTCAGAAGATGCCAGCATTAACGGCCAGTTCTACGAATATCTGGATGAGTTCTGCACGTCCACTCAAAAGGCGGAAGACCGGGAAGAGATATTGTTACGTCGTCCGTGGACAGATGAGGAAACTAACGCCGTGCATTTTCGATTAAAAGACTTTGAAGGGTTTCTACGGAAAAACCGCTTCAGTGAGTTTAAAACACACAAAGTGGCTCAACGTCTCCGAGACATCAATGGCGAGTCCGTTTTATTAAAAGTCAAAGGTAAGCCCATCCGAGTTTGGCGGGTTCCTGTTAATGACATCCCGCACGACCAGCTAGAGTCCAAGTCGTTTGAAACACGGGCCACGGACCCCTTCTAATGTTTCGTATCTTTGGGCCACCCGGCACGGGGAAGACTACCACGTTGCTAAACATGGTGGAGAAGTCTTTAGACAGCGGAATAACCCCATCACAAGTAGGGTTTTTTGCCTTTACTAAAAAAGCGGCCAATGAGGCGCGAGAACGCGCAGCAAAACGTTTTGATTTAGAATCGGAAGAAGACCTTCCGTATTTTCGTACAATTCACTCTTTGGCTTATCGTTTAATGAGCATTAGAGAAAGCCAGATGATGGGGGCACAAAATTACAAAGAGTTGTCTCAAAAAATAGGTTTTAACCTACGCAGTTCTTCAAGCGACGAAGAAGATGTGTCGTTTAAAGCGACAGATCATCCAATCCTTCAGTTAATAAATCTTGCAAAAACAAAAAAGACGAACCTTCGTAGCGAGTATAACCACAGCGACATTAATTTTACGTGGATAGAAGTAAAGTATGTTGCTGATTCTTATGAGAACTATAAAAAAGCGTTTGGTTTAATTGACTTTACAGACTTATTGACTAGGTTTGTAGAACAAGCCGACACGATCATGCCTTCCCTAAAAGTGTGTTTTTTGGATGAGGCTCAAGACCTGTCTCCGCTTCAATGGGACATTGCTCATAATCTAGATTTGAAGTCTGAAAGAATGTTTGTGGCGGGAGATGATGATCAGGCGATTTATCGTTGGGCGGGTGCAGACGTTGATCACTTTATCAACCTCCCCGGCGGTGCCGAAGTGTTGGAACAGAGTTATCGTGTCCCCGCTGCAATCCATTCTTTGGCGGAAAAAATTGCATCCCGCATTCAAAATCGTTTTCCAAAGGTGTACCGCCCCCGAACAGAACAGGGCCAAATATTCCGGGTCCCTGATATTCGTTCAATTAATATGTCGGAGGGGAACTGGCTAATTATGGCGCAAGCTCGGTACATGCTTTATTCGATAGAGCAAGAGTTAAAAAATGGCGGCTATTTGTTTGAACGTCAAAACGGGGGTCGCTCTATACCTCAAAAAATGTCACTAGCTATTAACGGCTGGGAAAGCTTACGCAAGGGGCGGGCAGTTACAACGGGCACCGCACAGGCGATTTATTCCTATATGTCTGGGAACGGCGTTCGCATAAAACGCGGTCACAAAACCATTAACGCCGATGATAACGAAATGTTTGAACTAAACGATTTACAAGAACGTTTTGGTCTATTGGCCACAGATGAGATGATCTGGAATGAGGCTATGGATAAAATACCCGATGGGGATCGGGCATACATAACAGCCCTCCTCCGACGTGGTGAGAAATTTAATGCCAAACCCCGCATCCGGCTGTCCACGATCCACGGCACCAAAGGTGGCGAAGCCGAAAACGTTGTAATTCTTACCGACCTTACTGCGGCAGCAATGGCGTCGGAGGGGGACGATCTTCACCGCGTGTTTTACGTGGGGGTGACACGGTCATCTCAAAACCTATACATTCTAGAACCAGAAGATTATTTGAGGGCTTACGCTTTATGAAAGAAAAAACTGAAATGAGTCGGATACAATGTCCTAAATGCGAGAATCACGCAGAAGAAATTATCCACGCGCAGGAAAAAAAGCGTGTGGGGTGGTGGTGCCGGGCTTGCGACCATTTTGAGAAAGCTATTCTACGTGAGCGTAAGGTAGCCTAATGACTACCGGCAAACTGCAAATGGCAATGTTCCCACCAAAGAGTGATTGGGTTCCTCCAATGGAACTTCCCGACATCTTTGACGCGGAAGAAATCGCCATCGATGTGGAAACACGGGACCCGAACCTCAAGCAGAAAGGACCCGGCTGGCCCACAAAAGACGGCGAAGTGGTGGGATATGCCATAGCAGTGCCGGGTTGGAAGTGTTACATCCCCGTTGGCCATGCGGGCGGGGGCAATCTTGATAAACGTATCGTTAGTAAGTGGCTCAAAAAAGTATTTGAATGCCCCGCCGACAAGATCATGCACAACGCTCAGTATGATCTGGGCTGGATACGCGCAGAGGGCTTTGAGATTAAAGGCCGCGTGATTGACACCATGATTACGGCCAGCTTGATCGATGAAAATCGGTTTAGCTATAGCCTCAACGCGCTTTGCTACGACCATTTAGGAAAGACCAAATCTGAAAAGACTTTAGTACAGGCCGCAAAAGAATTTGGCGTAGATCCCAAAGGCGAGATGTGGAAACTACCCGCCATGTATGTCGGACCTTATGCCGAGACAGACGCCGAGATTACACTGGAGCTTTGGGGACACTTTAAGACGTTACTGAACCGTGAAGAGCTTTGGGATGTTTGGCGACTAGAGATTGCGCTTTTACCGCACCTTGTGGACATGACCATGCGCGGCATACGGGTAGATATCGACCGCGCTGAACGGACCAAGCAGACTCTGATTAAACAAGAAAAGGATGCGCTCAAACAAATTAAGGCGATAACAGGTATGAATGTCGAGATATGGGCCGCTCAGTCCATCGCCAAAGCGTTCGACAAACTAAACATCCCTTACACCAAAACGGAAAAAGGAGCACCCAGCTTCACCAAGTCTTTTCTTTCCGAACACCCGCATGATCTGGCTAAATGGATCGTCAAAGCCCGTAACCTCAACAAAACCAGCGGCTCTTTCATCGACGGTATCCTCAAGTACGTCCATAACGGACGCATTCACAGCCACATCAATCAGCTACGCTCCGATGACGGCGGTACTGTGTCGGGCCGGATCTCCATGAACTCGCCCAACCTACAGCAGATCCCCGCCCGTGACCCGGTGTTAGGCCCCATGATCCGCTCGCTATTCCTACCAGAAGAGGGTCAGCAGTGGGCGGCCATCGACTTCTCGCAGCAAGAACCACGGATCTTGGTTCACTACGCCAAGAACTACGGGGACTATAGAAACATGCCCATGGAGGGCGTAGAAAGCTTCGTGGACGGGTATTGCAACAACCCGGATATGGACTTCCATAGCATGGTCAGTGAGATGGCAAAGATTCCCCGTAAACAAGCTAAGGTGATTAACCTCGGCATGATGTACGGCATGGGCGTCAACAAGCTATCCGAACAGTTGGACTTGACCGTGGAGGAAGCAAAAGCTTTGACTCAGCAGTATCACAAGCGCGTCCCCTTTGTAAAAGGACTGATGAAAGGCGTACAGCGCAAGTTGGACGATCCACGGTCCTCTGGCAGTTTACGATCTCTCCGGGGACGTAAATGCCGATTCGATCTTTGGGAGCCCGACACGTTTGAAATGCACAAAGCCATGGCTCGCGAAGAAGCACTCGCGGCCCACGGGCCAACGACCAGACTACGTCGGGCGTACACGTACAAGGCTTTAAACAGGTTGATACAGGCTTCTGCGGCGGACATGACTAAGCAGTCTATGGTAAACGTTTGTGAGGCTGGTTTTATTCCCATGCTTCAAGTGCATGATGAATTAGCTTTTTCTGTAGAAAGCCCGGAAAAAGCAAAGCATCTTGCTGAAATCATGGAACAAGCGGTGCCGTTACAAGTTCCTAACAAGTGCGACGTAGAAATAGGTCCCAGTTGGGGCGAATGTGAGGAACAATCATGAGTGAAGAGGTGAAGACTGCGGCTAAAGTGGGCCACATTTATTACGACTTGCATAACGGACAGGGTTTTGTTGTGTTAAATGAGCGTTGGTATTGTCTTTTGGAAGATGTTTGTGAGCTTGATGTAATTCAAGATGTCATTTCGGACATGACTGAGCTATATGAAGACCGACATTCCGTGGTTTTTCAAGAGGTTGATTGAAGCTACGACGTTGCGTATACTTTCCCATACCTAATGTAGGAGACGTGTGATGGACACGACTAAATGGAAATCAGTACTGCTTCCTCGGGATGTTTATGAAGAGTTGGTGGTGATTGCGAGAGTAGAAGGGCGTACAATTAGTGGACAGCTTCGGTATATACATGAAGGCTGGAAACAAGAACATCTTTCCGACCGTGATCAAGAGTATATTGCCGAACAAGTGGATTCATTTAAGAAGGAGAACGGCGTAGACCTTACGTCAAAAAGCTTTTCAATATGAGTCAATTTACAACAATGCAGAACGAATTCAACAAAGCGTTGAAGAAGCTGGAAGAAGGCTACAAAAGCGGGAAGGTTGATCGTTCTGACTTTGACAAGCTGCATGTTTGGCACGAATTCCTCAAATCCAAAATAAATGCGGATAGAGAAAAAGATGCCAAAGAAGTCAGATAACGTTACTTGCCCCGCCCACTACAACCAAGGTGAGATTGAGTGCATTGAAGCGATAAAAGCAAGCTTAACCCCGGAGGGGTTTCAAGCATATCTTAAAGCGTCTTCGATGAAATATCTTTGGCGACATGAATACAAGAATGCGCCCGTGGAAGACTTGAGGAAAGCTAAATGGTTTCTGGGCCGTTTGATAGACGAGCTAGTAAATGGTGGTTTGGATTAGAGGCCGACGACGTAAAAATAGCAATACAGGCCGCCCATCAAACCGCCGACCGTCTAAATAAACCGATTGCGTTACAGATAGATCTTTCGGTTGTTCCAGAAGAACAGGCCACGATGGAAATTCTTGAAGTGATAACCCCCGTGGGATATCATAGAGATGCATGAATGGCTCATGCGACACTCCTAAAGTGTTTAGGGTTGGTAGTTTTCTCCCAAAGTGAACAACATTTAACCCGAGCCCCGCGCAACGCGGGGTTTTTTTTGCGTATGTTTTTTATGTATGTTATATATCACATATGAATCTTATAAACGCGATTGATCTTGCAACATCCAAAACCTACAAAAATGAGCGCCGCTGCTATATCGGAGCCAGTAATGTAGGCAATCCCTGCCACGCGTTTCTTCAGTACAGCCTCCGGGGTTATTCTCAGATCGGCCCCCCGCCCGCCGTCATACGCATCTTTAACCTTGGTCATCATTTAGAAGAAATCGTAGTTGAGGACCTTAAAGCAGCGGGCATAAGCGTTTCCGAAATAAATCCTAAAACCGGGAAGCAATGGACATTTACCGCTCTCGGCGGCCATGTCCGAGGCCATGCTGACGGCATAATCCATAACGGAGAAGGCAATGATCCTCAGATCCTTGAGATAAAATCCATGAACGACAAAAAATGGAGGATGTTTAAAAACCAAGGAATCGCCCGTAGTCACCCAATCTACTACGACCAAGTGCAACTGCTCATGGGACTCGCTGATTTATCTACAGCATGGATGGTTGCCTACAATAAAAACACTTCCTCGTATCACGCAGAACACGTCGCGTTTAACGCACCACGCTACAAAGACCTTCTGCGTAAATCCCTTTCCGTGGTCCGTGACTTGTCAACCGCTCGCATAACAGATACCCCTGACTGTTTTGAATGCAGGTACTGTAACTACAGACCACACTGCTGGCCCAACGGCATTCAACCACCCCCGATTGCCGTTGAGTGTATAACTTGTCGCCACAGTAAGCCGACAGGCAAACGTAAGTGGCACTGTACGTTACACGGGTCACGGGCCACGGAACCCTGTTCACAGTGGAGCAAGCTGCAACCGAAATGACTATTAAGCGAATCCACGTTAATCAACACGTCA
>TARA_R110002012_G_scaffold104644_2_pt1 | contig 17274 bp, 17 predicted proteins | sample TARA_R110002012 | Tara Oceans TARA_R110002012 (sample SAMEA4396515) | marine metagenome | biome: Westerlies Biome; feature: [DCM] deep chlorophyll maximum layer (ENVO:01000326); material: water (ENVO:00002006), including particulate matter (ENVO:01000060) such as... | depth 40 m
CGATATCAAGGTCCAGCTTTCCGAAGAAGCCGAAGCCGACCGCCTGCTGGAGATTCAGAACAGAGGGGCCATCGAAGAACAATCCAGCCTCGGTGGTGGGTTCTTCAGCTTCTTTGTCGGCGCGGCCCATGCCCAAACCGCTGACCCCGAATGGACGGATCAATATAGCGTCACACTGACCCCTGGCGAAGGTATCGAGGTCAAGCTCGTCATGGAAGAAGGCGCAGAGGCTGAATTCTTGTGGGTTGCTGAAAACGGTGTCGTCAACTTTGACCTGCATGGCGACGGCGGCGGCAATAACATCAGCTACGCAAAAGGCCGTGCGCTGGCCGAGCATGAGGGCGTCCTAACGGCGGCCTTCACCGGCAATCACGGCTGGTTCTGGCGCAACCGCGATGGGCAGGATATCACGGTCACGCTCTATGTCCGTGGCGATTACAGCGAGATGAAGCAGCCATAAGAACCAGATGGCCTCTGTCGTATGGTGGGGGCCATTTCTCCAAAGCAAACTTTAGCCGCGCTGCGGAAAATCGGTAAAGTGGGCTCGGACCCGGCACTCGCCGCGCAGACCACGAGTGGCCGCTTTGGTAAATTACGTTCCCGCGGCAGCAGGTCCCTGCCCCAGCAGTTCATCCACTCAAGGGCGGAATTCTTACATATTGACTATTATGCGAATTTGATCAAATGGTAAAATTCCTGCCAGCCTTTCAAAAGGCTACCCTCCCTGCTGATTCAGAGTTGCCGTTGGTTTTGTTGAGAACGACAAAAGCTTTTACCTAACCGAAGCGGAGGGTCTACTTCCATTAGCCAAGCCGCGACCCCATCCGATGGTGGCAACTCAGCTATTGGCTGAAAGAGAAACCGCGAGATGACATTCTGACCTGAGGATTACAGTTCCGCGATCGAGTTATACGGCATGTCTAGGTACAGGCCCCCTTCTTGGATACTTGAAAAAACACCGTATTGATTCAGTAGTTGTTCGAGGACGTCTTCCAAGGGATCGTAAATTTCCATGTTCGTCCAATTTTGGATCAGAAAGAATGGTTGAACGGCTTCTCGACATGCATCAAGTAACCAGCCTTTAGGGAGTGCGGCCAACACCTCCATTCGAGTCGAGTACTCTGCCGCCAGTTCGGGATGTTCATCAGCCGCTGACGCTACATAGTCAGCGTGTCCTAAACCATACCCGATGGCTTGAAAGAGAAAACGCAGACGCTCACGAGCGACTGTCCAAAATTGCTCCACATTTCCATGCAAGCGATAGGCACGCCTTTCTGAAGTGATCTGAGCATCAACGTCTCGCAGGGCGTCCTCAAGCATGTCGAGTAGCGCAAAGCCCGCTCTTGGTGCCATATGTGCCGATCGCCGCTGAGCAGAATACTCAGATTGACACGGGTTCACGATAGTCTGCATGGCGTGATCACGGGCATCGCGTGGTGCGGCCGCCTGCCAGCCTCCTGGGAAGGTCTTATCAAATACACGCTGATCTTCAACGTGAACCAACTCATGCATAAACGTCATTAGCGCCAGTTTGTGATCCGGTGCATCTGCGTCCATGATTTGTCGAACAAGAGGGGTCCAAATCACGACAGTGTTCCAAAGTTCGCCATCTTTTTTGATGGCAACCGACATTGCGCCACCTTCGCCGTATTCGTTTTTGGTACGATCTGCAGCCGGCATAGCTTCACCCACGTCAATCGACGCCAGTGCCTCTGGATAGTCCCAAGCTATGACTATCGAAGAAAGTCGACTTAAATCGAGATACCGTGAAAACTCGCGCGCGCACTCTAATATCCCTTCGCCAAAAGTCCGCGCTTCGTCTTCATCCTCGTTTTCCCAACCTTGTATCTGAACGGAAAAACTATCGGGCGTAGTATGAGGCAGCGCATCGAAATTGCCCGAGTCCGTATGAATTAGATCATCCATTTTTAAGAACCTGTTCTGAGTTCATAAACTGCTCCACTTTGTTCTTCTAACCGCGACTAAAGCCCACTCGGCATGGAATTTCTTTGGTTCATACAAGCCGGTCAATTATTCTCCGATCGTGCTTGAATCATCAAAAAACCTCCAAGGCCTACCACCATCGATTTGATGACTTAGTCAATTTTTCTTCAAGTGCCGCGTGTACGGCTTCAAGTCTGTCAAACCCACCCTTAAAAAAACCTGCTTTGTAAGGCGACCAATCATCGCCATGAAGCTGAGCTTCTTCCAGAATAGGATTTCGTCGACGGTCTTCGTGGTTCCACGCAAAAATGCCGTATGGAAGCCAAGCGTCGACTGCGGGATCCTCGTTTTGATCCAAAACAATCATTGCAAGCAGAGTTTCAAGCCTTATGTAAAATTGTTCGGCGTCAACGCCATTTTGCGTCAAAAGTGGTTCCATAATTTTTAGAAGATGTTCGCTAAAGGGAAAATACTGCCTATTTTCGCATAGCATTTTCTGAGTATCCAAACTGATGCAATACGCCGTGGTCAACTCTGGTAAAGATGTTCTCGCATGCCCTTTGAAATTGAACTGGTGCTTCATGAGGCGCTTAAGCAATGCAAAATTACGACCCATTATCGCGCCCGCGACGGCGTGATAAAACACCTGCATCCCGGGATAGATCATCAGATCCAGTAAACCAGTTATCCCACTACGCTGGGACGGTGGGATCAACGACGCAATTGTTTGTAGTATTATTTCGTCGTGAGTTCTTTCTCCCCAACGCGCAGCGTGAAACATCATCTCACTTAAAGTGCTACAGGCTGCATCGTAAGCACGAAACCTATGGCGCATGGTGTCTTCAAACTTTTCTGAACTCTGGCAACCAGTATCAGCTTGGTGAAGTGCTATTATTGCAGTGCGCTCTTCACTGAGCAGATCGGCGAGCCGCACCCGGTGAACGGGGTCCGCAACATATTTCTTGAGCAGCGCAAGCTTCACAGTATTGCTTTTTCGATCTGCAGTTCCAAGCTCTTGAAGAGCCGCTACCTTTTCTGCGATCTCATCAAAGAAACCGTCAGCATCATTTACACTGACAAGGTTCGCTCCGCGAAGATCAACGAGTTTTTGAACACTCTTAGAAACCTTACCGCGTGCCGTCCAGTATGTTGCATACCGACGAGTCACACAGCGCTCTAGTGCCGAGCGAAGGGCAGGATCCCAGTCGCCGGACCATCCTGCAATGATCAAACCAAACTCATCGAGAATTCGATCAAGGTATGCGTTTAGTGGATCGGAATAGACCGACAATTCGTCTTCGGTGTTCTTTATTCTGTCGTCGAGGTAATCGCCGTGCAGTTTCACGATCACACACTTTTGGTGAGTCAACGGCGCAGCTCCGGATAGGGCGTCAGCAGTCGAAATCACGACTGGAGCGACACCTTCGTCACTTAGTGCTGTCTCCATCAGCCGATCAAAGTTTGTCGTGAGAATAACTCTGATAAAGCCTTGAGAAACCAGACGAGCAATTGACCGATGTGCAAGCGTAGGTAGCTTCAAACCATCGTCTTTTTCGTCATCAGTCGGCTCAAAGAAGCCCTGCAGGATCGCGCGACGCTCAGGGGAGGTTTTGGACAATCTCGCCAAAATTGCGGAGTAACCTGGCTCCTCAGAGTATTTGGTTCGGTACCAAGCTTCCAAGTCTTCCGTCTCAGATTGCCCATCCATAACCGCTAGACGTTTGATAAGATCAATCGTTACTTCCCACCCAGTGGGAATACCCGCACTTCTGGACACACCTGACCCTAAAAGGAGCGCATATACACCTGGGTTGGTGTGCATCGAATGTGCAACATTAATTGTTTGATCCAAGTTTCAGTGGCCTTCTGTCTCACGCATATTCTTTGATATTGCTTAATCGCTCTGCTCGCGCTTCGACGCTGGCAAACGGGCTGGTGCGGCTCTTCTCTTTTTCGATCCGCGTTCACCACGAACGACCTAAACACCCTTGCTGTCATAGGTCTTGATGCTTTCTGAGATGACATTGCGGTATTTGCGGTTCGTATCCCATTGCCAAGAGAACTGCACTGTGTCGCTTTTGAAGACCCATTTTTTCGCTCCAAGTGCCAAAAAACTGTACCGCTCATCTTCGATTTGGAACGAGTGCTGGTGCCAGGCGCGTGTGTTTCCACCCTTGCTTGGAGGTCGATATGGTTCGTTCAAGAACGTTCGGTATTCCGAAACATTCACGGGACCAATTTCACTGGGCTCGTTTGCGTTTAACTGGTCCTGCGGGTCATCTGGCATGCTGATATCTACTTTCAATCGTGGTCGTGTATCAGGCGAAATATTTCTGCCTGATACCGGGCGTCCGCCAAGGCCGTGTGGTCACCGGATAGTTGCGGCTTGAGCCGTTTGGACATGGCGCTTGATTTTGTACCGTCCCAAGCTCCGCCAAACTTGCCCATGTAAAGGGCTTTGATATCAAGAGCTGTAAATCCAAACGGGTTGTCGCCAAGATATCGGTGAAAATAGTAGTTGACGAAGGACCAATCGAAGGGCGCATTAAGCCCAACGAAAACGACCTTTCGATCATTACCTATGATGGACGAAATCCAGTCAGAGAACTGGATCATCGCCTTCTCTGGCTCAAGCCCAGTTTTGGACAGCGTGTCGAGCGACATGCCGGTCACCGCCATCGCCTCTGGTATACAATTCGAATTGATCGGCTTCAGCTCGCACTCAAACCCGTTTTCCGGATCAAATACATCGCAAGCTCCAATCGACAAGAGACTGTATTCGCCCGGTATTGGCCCAGCCGTTTCAACATCAACCGATATGTAGCATTCTGTTTGACTGGTCATGAGATAAGCGGCTCCATTGGGACAAGAGGCGGTCTGTTCCGGACCGCGTTGTAGTGTTCACGAAAAGCTCGCTTTTTATCCTTGATCGTTCCTTCTGTTTTCCAAGACAGCCCGCTGAGAGTCGTAATGTCAAATGGACGTTCGCTATCTTCGCACGAGGTCACAATTGTGGGCAGGCTCCTCCCAAGCGCGTAGCCAAGTTCGAGAAAACAGTTAGGCCGAGCGCCAGTGATGTCTGCAATGACCAGACTGCTTCGATGTAATTTGGCAAAAATCTCTTGGTCCATGCGCGCATGCTCAAACGCCTGCTGACCATCGATTACAGTGAACCGGTAACCCATCTCATCTTCCACAATGGGCTGGACGATCGTTTCAAAGAAATCATCAACAGCACCGAACTCAGGATGGTCAGGGTTGAGCAGACGTACCGCAAATGCCTTAGGTGGTTCTAGATCCTCAAGAAGCTCAATAAGCGTTGAAGCGCGTTCATCAACAGACGTTCGGTTCGAGAAGTTGATTTGATTGATCCAGTGATGAGGTGTTCTGCTTTCGGTCCTGAGCAGCTGGCCAGCCTTATTGCTGGTCAGGCCAATGTCGAATAGCTTTCTTGCCCCTTCACCGGGCGGGGTGAGAGGGGCCCTTAGGGGAACAACGTGCTTTCCTGCATCATGGTAAAGGTTGGCCAGATAGGTGACACCTTCAGCGCCGCCGATGGCGATAAGAATGTCGCCCCACTTGGCCTGCAGTTCCATGCGCTTGCCGTTCATGTTCCAATGCGAGGCATTTTCAATTTCGACGATATCAGTCCCTCGCAGCTCATCCCAAAGTTGATGCATTTCAGGCGGAATCTGATCCTCTGACTTATGGTGCTGAACGGCGATCGCAAGCGGGTTTGGTGCGCCGCTCGGACGCTTCGCAATGTTATCTTTGACGGCCTGCCAAACTAACCAGTCAAAACAAAATGGGCGATCATCTTGATCTCGCTTTTTTTCCGCATCTACCGGAACCACAAATGTAGCACCTGCTCTCACCAATTTCTCGACCAATTTGACGACAAGCTCCCTTGCCGTATCAACGTCTTCAGTGGAGGCAATGGTCAAATCATTGGAAATACTGCCGCTGATGTGTATGCGTCGTCCAAACAGGGGTGACCTTGCCATCACGCATCCTCCAGGACTGGCGACGGCCGCATGGCACTCGCCGTTGTCAGGAGGTCTTCATAGGTCAGTGGCCGGTTTGGAAAGGCCCTTGAAAGGGCCGATGGATAAAGCCGCGTCCGGATATCAGAATATGTCCATGGCGGCAGACCATTTCTTGCTCCTGTGGCCAGCACCAACTGCTGCAACTCATCTGGCCTCAACTCCAATGCTGCCAAATCCATCGAAAGCAGTTGCAGTCGCTCTTGGTCTGATGGGCGCCTAAATTCCTCAATAATTGCTGCACGGCGAACCAGAGCTGGGTCGAGCGCGCTCAAACGGTTTGTACAGAGAATGGTCACAACTCGCCCACCCAGCTTGCGCAACTCATCAATTGATTGAATCAGTGTGTTGACCGCCACTTTGTCTTCGTGGTGGCTATGAGCTTGCGAACGCGCGGCGGCGAGGGAATCTCCCTCGTCAATAATCAGAATAGCACGACGGGCTTTACCAGCTGACTGCGTCACTTTTTGAAATGCGTCAATCATCAAGGTCCCCATCTCACCGACCTTGCCGCTTCCGCGCACACGATTGCTCATCTTGAAAAGAATTGAATCCTCAGTCCTGGATTCTTCAACCAATCGGTTGGCCATACACTCAGCCATCGCGGTTTTGCCGGTCCCGACATCGCCATAGAAAATGACAAGTGGGTATTGATCAGACACCAAAGTACTAAGAGCGAGTTGACCGCCGTGGTTCTTCTGGTTCCAAGCCTGAATCTGATCAATGTGAAGCAGCAGACTTAGCTGGTTTTTGACACGCTTGTACCGCGCTTCAAAGCCGAGCAATGTTTTGGATCGCTCTGCTAGGCTATCGTCTGGCAGTAAGGTCTCATTATCAAAGATACTTGGTTCGCTCATGCTGCAAAGTCCTCACGCTGCATGCCCCAGCCGTTTTTTGCATAGTCACGATTGCCGCTGCTCTTGAGCGATGAATGGCTGGTGTCGTCATTGGTAGGTGACCAACTGATTTTAAGCTTGTTTTTCATCGCCTCTTTCGCTGCTGCGTCATAGTCGCTCGTGTAGCTAAGAATGATCCGCAGATACGGACTGTTGACACGCGGCCACATTGCATTGCCCGGGCGGCTCATGGTCAAATCACCCGACGTAGTATTCACCGTGTATTGGGTCGCACGAACTTCTGAACCACCGCTAAATAGGGTCAGGTCTACCTTTTTCAGATAGCCCTTCTTAGCCAGTTCTTCGACATCATGTGCATATTGGCGAGCCTTGTCCTCAGTTATCGCCGCTGAGCTCTGCGCTATCATCACGATGTCCGCTGTAAACCGTTTGACGACCGTCGTGATGTCGATTTGCGTATAGGTATTCGATGCCGTGTGAGTTGATGTTGATGTCATGATGCGTCCTCCACCTTGAACCGTGGTCCAAAAATCTCTTTCCAAATATCGATGTCATCTTCCGCCGAGGCGAAGTTGGCTGCATCCCAAGCATCACTTGCTGATTTGACGATTTCCTGCCGTTCGGCTTCACTGAGACGTGACGCCGTATTATTTGTGCTGCACACTGGGTCAATGATAATAACCGAGTCATTGAAGCTGCCAAGTGGCAACGTATTTTCAGGAAATGAGATCGTTTCTTTCAGTTCAGTTTGCGCAATGTAGAGAAGGAACCTACGAAAGCGCTGCTCGATTGAGCCTTCGGACCCTTCTTGGTCGAGGACACGTGCGAGGATCAACTCGATATGGAATGATTTGAAGTGTGACAGCTCTGCGAAGTTTCTCCACCGTTTTGCCATGCGAACGAGGGTGCGGAAATCGCCATCTTTGTTTTTGCGGTCCCTTACGAACTTGATCTGGCACGGGGCGCAAGTTTCATTCTTGGTGCCATCCTGCAAATCGTATTGCCAACCGTAACCGTCACGGTTTTCATCAGCAATGACGGGAACGATATCGACATCCAAGCCGGTACCCACGAACGAAACTTTTGCCGCTTTTCTCTGAATTTCGAAATCTTCAACCGCCTTCGACGGGTAGATGTCGATCAGGAGCTCGTAAATCTTGTCGTTGAGAGTTTGAAGCGTTTCGCTATCGACAGACTCGCCTGCAATGTAGAAGACGACGTCCACATCGACCGGATCGGAGGCCGTTTTGCGCAAAATCGTAAATTTGGCGAATGAGCCTGCCTTGACCACTTTCGTTATCTTGATTTCTGTTTTTTCCCGGATGCTCTTGCTAAGCTCTGAAATTAGCCGGTCTACCTGCTTGTGGTACTCAGTGCGCTTTTCGGCCGGCAATCTTAGGACGTTGCTGTCGTAATATTTCAGTTGTGTGTTCGTCAGTGGCATGGCCAGCCTCCTTTGGTGCTTGGCAGCAGCCAAACCAGTTTACAATTTTCCTCCCGTTCACGTCGTACAGTAACAAATACGCATAATTCAGCGGAAATCAAGCATTTCGGTTTACAAATTATCAATTTTTCCGCAATATTGTAAACTATAACCTTTGAGGATGGCGATATGATTGGTCACAGGCTTAAGATCGCGCGTGCGGCGGCAGGACTGTCGTTGCGTGATTTAGCAGTCGAAATAGATGGTTTGGTGACCCCCCAAGCCATCGGCAAGTATGAGCGTGACGAGGATATGCCTCGTTCCAGCGTCGTACTGGCTTTAGCTGATGCTCTGCGTGTCTCGGAAGAATACCTGCTAAGTGACGACGACCTGGTTCTTGAAGGCGTCGAGTTCCGAAAAAAGCCGAACACTTCGGCCCGAGAGGAAGCAGCAATCGAGGCAAATTCGATCCATCTTCTGGAGCGATATTTGGCAATTGAAGACATGCTTCAATTGAAGAGTGTGGACTGGGAGAAACCCAGAAGCGCCCCCCACCCCGTTTTGGATATTAGGGATGCAGAAGATGCGGCTAGGTCCGTGCGAGAAGAATGGGGGCTGGGCAATGATCCAATTCCGCAGCTAGCCGAACTTCTCGAGGAGCGGGGCATCAAAGTTTTATCCCTGGCATTGCAAAACATTGACGGTTTGGCAGCAAAGGTCCGGCGCAAGGATCACATGGCCGCGCGGGTGGTCGTTGTAAAATGCGATGCGTGGTCGGAGCGCAAAAGGTTTACCCTTGCGCATGAGCTTGGTCACATGGTGATCGAACCTGCGGCCAGCCTGAGCGAGCAGGAAGTTGAAAAAGCTGCCCACAGATTTGCTGGAGCATTTCTTATTCCTGCCGATACACTGCGAGCCGAAATGGGGGCAAACCGTTCTTCAGTTTCCCTTGGCGAGTTGGTTGCATTAAAGGCTAGGTTTGGTGTGAGTATTCAAGCCATTACCTATCGATGCAAGGACTTGGGAATTATTAACCAAAGTGCGTTCGTCAAACTGTTCAAGCTTTTCAATCAAAGGGGTTGGCGAAAACCGCCTTATGCTGAACCGCAAGCCATACCTTCGTCGTGGGAAGAACCAAAACGGTTTGAGCGGCTTTGCTATAGGGCACTTGCAGAGAACCTGATTGGCGAACCAAGAGCAGCAGAGCTTCTTGGGATATCGGTTCGTGAATTGGATGCGCGGTTGGATAACCCGGTCCATTAACATTGCCAGTTCTTGTCTCAGATATATCAGTCCTCATAGATCTTGATCGTGCAAATCTGCTGGAGCATTTATTTCAGCTACCCCATGATTTTTGTGTACCCGATCTGCTCTTCAAGCGGGAACTTAGTGGTGATTTGGGAGATCGACTCCGCAAACTTGGACTAGACGTCGTGGACCTCTTTCCAAAAGAGGTTGCCAGAGCAACCTCGCTGCGGCGGAACTTCAAGGTGCTGTCGACGCCCGACACATTTGCCTTTTCCGTTGCCGAAGCACGCAGATGGGCACTGTTGACCGAAGACCTCGCACTTCGTCGCCTCGCAGAACAGCATGGCGTAGAGATGCTTGGTCTTCTGTGGATTATCGAAGAGTTTGAGCTTAAAGGCGTGGTTGAAGCACGTTCACTGTACCGCGCTTTGACCGAGATCCATGCGCGCCCTAGGTGTCGTCTTTCCTCTCCAGACGTTGAGCCTATTTTGGCTCGACTAGTTTAGGATTCCGCACCGGTTTTTAAGGAGATGAACAGTGTACGCTACGCTATACGGGCAACGCACCGAGGTCGAACCAGAAGGGAGACATTTTCACCGCACGCCTGATGGAATTTGGCATCTTCGCAGGTCCGCCCTTCCCGCTAACGAAATCATGGAGGCTTTCGAAAATCTCAATCTCAAATGCCTGCAGCTATTATTCGAGAGCGCAGAAGAATTTTGGGGTGCTCTTGAAGCCTCAAATTTCAACATCATTCAGGCAGGACTGGACCCTGAAGCCCTATGCAGTCGTGATGTTTTCAATGACGCGTGTAAGGACATGACTAGCGATTTGGATAAAAAACTAATTTTCTACTACTCTATTCGTAACCACAATCACGTAGCACAAAACATTATCAGTCACATCTTGATAGGCTTAGGAGATGCATATGGCCTCCTGTCAGAACCAAATTTGCACGAGAATGTTCCTCTTGATGTCCAAGCCGGTAGAGACGGAGAAAACTATAGAAGCACCGTGTCCCCCTCGGGGTTTAGGATATGGTCAAATATCAATTTTTGCATTGAAAAGACGATAAGCCTTCTCGACTTTACCACGAAATATGTGTTCGAGCTGTCCCAGCTTAAGCCGGGTGTCATGCCGGGGAAGCCAAAAGCCCGCCACTTAACATTCGGAAAGTGGAAAGATGCGAAGCTCGCAAAAGACACCCCCCTGTCGACGATGAGTGATGAACTTCGGTTGATTACCGCCTTACGCGACGAAACCGTTCACAACGGTACAATCGATCATTTTTCGAGAATCTATGAACACACGTCAGGTTCTGAAGTCAAAAGGCGCTTCATCCTTTTGCCCGATCACGACAAAGGCAGAATACTAACAGCAGCAGGTCGAAAGCGCTTCTTTGATCAGGACAATCACATCAATGCCGTCCTCCCATCATTTCTTGATAGCGTGTTTGGTGATGTCCTCTCATCGCTAAATGAGATTGACCGTCGCCTCGACGCCCGATGGGATGATCCCGAGAGTTATTTTGAGCGCCATACCGAAATTTCAGATGCAATAAACTTAGCTGCGAAAACTGGTGCTTTCATGCAGTTCAATCCCTCAGACGACTAGGGGCAGTGATCGGCGGCTTACACTCAGTTCAATGGATCTATGCGTTAACCGCTGCGGCTATATCTCTCAGTTCTTGAATTGGTTTTTGCGCCCCGTTTTTTAAGATGTCGTTCTCCGCCATCATGACCACACCACGCATGAGCTGGGTTTTGTTCCAACCTGTCGCGGCCCGTACAGTGCCAATCATATGATCCGTCTTTGGCGCGAGCTTAAAGGAGACACGTCGGTTCGGGATCTTCTCCTTGACGGGAACTTGTCGTAATTTCTTGCGTTCGGAAATCCACGCCTCCAAATCAACTTTGGCAGTGTTCATCACCTCCACGTCGCGCTCCAGCCTTCGCAAATAGTAGGTGAAAATAACCTTACGAAACCTAGGCGTCGACTGAGGATCGATCTGATTTGCTGCAGCATCAAGTATCTCTACCTCGGGGGCCTTTAAGCTGACCTCCAAAGGAATATCAGCAAACTCACGCGAACGTCGTATTGCAGGCGTCGATTGAGCAGGCACTGCAACAACAACACTGCATAGATCGCAAACGGCAACCAAAATATCCTTGACCTGACCTGTCCCATCATCGAACGAAACATCCCGATATGAAAACGTCGTCGCAACAAGCTTTGCGCAATCTGGGCATATCGCTCGGCTTTTCTCGCCAGGCTCATATAGTTTTGTCATTGTCACCTCACTGATGCACGCTGATGAATATTGTGGCCGGATCAACAAAATAGAACTTCACATACCACCCCTCTCGCTTAATCACATGTACCAGTACCGACCCATCCTGATGATGAGGTGAAGAACTATGATCTTGCCCCAAGCTTCGCTTGATCAATCCGCAGACATCTTCGGGACTTACTTGGCCTGTGAAAAGCAGGTTCTTGGTATCAATCGTCGCACGCTGGGCCTCGTGCTGGTATGTGCCGTCAAGAAGTGCGCCAATCACCTTTCGTTTTACAGCTCTGAAACCATCTTGGGACATATACGATAATCCTCGTAAGAAATCAAGAGCGCACTACCACACTGCTTCAGCGGGCTACTCTCACGACTTAGTGCCAGCCAACGGGCTTGATCACAACATGCCTTACTACTGGTCGTTTAACAGCAGACTGATTTCGTTTCGATTTGTTCAATGGAGCCCTAAATAGTATTCCGAACCAGACCTTCATCGGTCTCGTATATCAGCACAGATTGGCCTATGAAATAGGGCCAACCTGGAGTCCCGTGGAGCAGTATAATGAATGACGACATCTTCAAAAAATTCGGGTTGCACCACAACGCCTTGGAAGAGGCAGCGAAAACTCTCGGAACGCATAAGTCAATTTTCGACGAACAGGCGCGCCTCACCCAGCAACTCCACCCAAGTGCCAGTCTTATCGAAGAAGCATTAAGTGCGCGCAGCGCAGCAGAAGAAATGCTCGCCGCATCCGGTACGACTTCACTAGGAGATCTGATCGCACAAACAACACCCTCACTCTCAGCCCTCGGGGCCGCAGCAACTATGTTTGAGCGCCCCGAGCTTGATGCTATAAAGACTTTACAACGTCAGTTATCCGCCACGCCCTACGCAGAAATTTTTGAACGTTACAGGTTGGGAACGGATGTCGTTTCATCTGCGATGGACGCTATGCACACGCCATGGCTCGATATCCATAATCAGGTACGCTCCATCACAGCATTCACTGAACTTCATGGCATTGGCCACGCGTTGGCCACGGTACCGAGTTTTGACGATCACCTGACACAGGCTCTTCGCATTGACCTCGGCGACTGGCGCGGGCCCTTGGTGATGGATGCAACTGCGCTACTCGACGCAACCGTCCGCAAACAATTCTATATCGACCGCGGTTACGACCCTGCCCTGATTGAATTTCCAACAGAAGCGCTGCGTGGCGGCATGCGATCGGCTGGCCTCTACGTTCCGGAAGGCGCAATGGAGGAAGAGGAGACCGTTGAGGCCGGGTTCATGCGCACAAATGAAGCGCATGATCGGCTCATGCGATTTGAATACCATTTGAGGGAATTCATCGACGCAAAGATGACTAAGGCGTTTGGGCCACGATGGATCAAACAACGTGTCCCCGAAAACGTCCGCCTCAATTGGGAACGCAAACGCGACATTGATCGTTCTGCTAAGAGACAAGAGCGACCGCTGATCGGGTATGCCGACTTAACAGACTACCCTCCAATCATCTTGCGCAGAGACAACTGGGATGATATTTTTAAAGACATATTCGCGCATGGATCGTCCGTCGAAGAATCATTCAGACGCCTTTACCCAGTGCGCAATTGCACGATGCATGCAGCACTTTTGACACCTGACGACGCGCTATTCCTCTTAGTCGAGGTTAAGCGGCTCGGGCTGGCCTTTGGACTTACACTCGATCCGTAAGTTTGGGCCAGACGAAATTCGCTACCCCTCTCACAAACCAAAAACCTTGGGATCCTTGGGTAAGTGTTTGCGACGTGTCCCATGTATCTTGCTTGTGCCTGTTGGGGCACGTTCGGATCAGATGGAGGAGCTGGGGTAATAGAAGCTATCTGATGGAGTCATACAAGAAGGCGTGCGGGTCACTATGGTGCAGAGCACCCTGCCCTAACGAACCCAAATGCTGAAATCTCGACATACTCTCTGAATCAATATTTTTGGTAGTTGAAGCTAGTTTAGTTCTGCACCTGATTTATGCACCGCAGATGGAGCCCTATTTTTATATCTTCGACAGGTTGGTGCAAATATCATGCAATTCGTTCCAAGAATCCTAAACCGGCCGTCCGAGATTTGCACAGCGAATGCCACCAAGGAGCCCACTTTGACCGATGCTGCGACCTAAATGAATGTCGGCTTCCACGCGTCCAAAACTGAAATCGGCGGCTCAAAAAAGTTCGCAAGTTCGCTCGAATGCCAAGTGTATAGGTCATTTTTCCTTTTTTCTGACATCAAGCGCATGGCCGCTGGCGGGACCACGGACGGGCTGGACCAACATCCGGTCAAGCCAAAGGTCGCGGCGGGTGCGGAACTGTTCAATCCCGATGTCCATCCCGTGGTGTCCCTTTGCCGGTTGGGCCCGATAGGTGCCGAGCAGACGATCCCACCATGGCAGATTGAAGCCAAAGTTTGAGTTGGTCTCAATGGGATCTACAGAGTGATGGACACGGTGCATGTCCGGAGTCACGACGATCAGGCGCAACACGCGGTCGATGGGGCGGGTCAAGTTGATATTGGCATGATTGAAGAGTGCGGTCGCGTTCAGCAAAACCTCAAAGAGCAACACCGCGACAGCGGGCGGGCCAAGTGCTGCGACGGCAGCTAATTTGATGCCCATTGAAATCAGAATCTCTACAGGGTGAAAACGCAGACCTGTTGTGACGTCGAAATCAAGATCGGCGTGGTGCATGCGGTGAAGCCGCCAAAGCCCCGGCACAGCATGGAACATGACGTGTTGGAGGTAAATCGCGAGGTCCAAGAGCAGCATCGACACGACAATCGAGACCCAAACAGGCGCGTCAAAGTTGTTGAAGAGTCCCCAACCGCGCTCTTCAGCCATGGCGGCAAGACCGACCGCAAGGATTGGAAAGGTAAGTCGAAGGATTGCGGTGTCCACCACGACAAGCGCCATGTTGTTCGTCCAGCGGATCACGCGTGGAATTTCGCGACGGCGGCGCGGGGCTGCTATTTCCCAAAGCGCCATGGCGGCGAGAACCCCGAGAAATACGGCGAGGCGTAGATTGGGTTCGATGGCGAGGATGGTTTCCGTCATCTCGATCAAGGCCTTTCCAACTGTATTGACTTGTCAGCAGTGGCAAGTTGAGTTACATTCAATTAATCACTTGAATGATGTAACGATAGGAGACGAACTTTGTCAAGCAGCCCAAAGATAGCTCTTCTGGAAGAATACGCCCTCATTGCGCGCGCCCTCTCCACGCCTGCCCGACTGACGATCCTAGAACAGCTCGCTCAGGGAGAGCGCGGTGTCGAAGTGTTAGCCAGTAAAACCGCCCTTACTGTTGCTAACTGCTCCCAACACCTCCAGCACTTGCGTCGCGCGGGTCTTGTCACCAGCCGCCGTGACGGCAAGGCAGTGATCTATCGTTTAACTGACGGGAAAACCTTAGCGCTGATGGATCTTTTGCGCGTCGTAGCAGAGCGTAACCTCGCGCAGGTTGAGCGCATCTTGAAGGGTCTGTCGGGCGGCGAAGATGCGCCCGAGCCTGTCAGCCGGAAAGAACTGGCTGTGCGGCTCGACGAGGGGTCTGTGACCGTTCTCGATGTCCGGCCCGCCGACGAATACACCAGTGGCCATATTCCCGGTGCACTCAACGTGACACTGGATCAACTGGACCGGATGCACCCAGATCTTGATCTAGATGCTGAAATCGTTGCCTATTGCAGGGGACCCTATTGCATCTACGCCCATCAGGCGGTTGCAGCACTTCGGAAGCGTGGCTTCAACGCGCGGAGGCTGGATGGGGGTCTTCCCGAATGGCGGGAAGACGGGCGACAAGTACAAACTGTATTAGCCTGACGAACGGCGTGCACTTGGGTCGGACTTAGGTATCCGAGCAATCGGGTCTATTCCTTGACGTCCATTCGCGCGAGAATTACGGCTTGGCAGGTTGCCGCTAGTAGTGCAGTTGCGAAGACGATCCATGTTCCCAGTGCGGCGACTGCAAAGCCTCCGACGAGCGGGAGAACGAAAGCGGGTGCCGTCAGCGCGTTGAAATACCCGCTATAGGCGGGGCGTTGGTCGTCCGGCGAGATCTCCATCAGCAGCCCGATGACCGCAATCGTCAGCCCATTCATCAATGCTCCGAGAACGAAGAATACGACAAGCAGGATTGGTACGAGTGCCTCCGTTGGAACGGGTATGAGCAAAAGAACCAGAAGGGCGATTGGCGGTGCCGTGCGGGCAACTGCGATCCCGCGCATCAGGCTCAGTTTGCCCCGGCGATCGCCCCACCAGCCCCAAAGCGGATTGCCCAAGAGAGCTCCGATTGTCTGGGCACCGAGCAGAAGTGCTACGTTTTCAAACCCCACCCCAAGCTTGTCGGCTGCGACGATAAAGAACGGCGCTGCGATGAGAACTGCGCCCCCGCACCATTGCGCAAAAACGAAGCGGCGGAACACAGGGTCTTCTTGGAAGGTCACAGCACCTTCACGCAGGTAGGCGGTAAAACTCCCGGCCACTTTGAGGGGTGTATTTCGCTCAGGCTCGCCCATCGCTGTGAAGATGAAAGACGAAAATAACATCAGGATAGCCGCGATCCCCAGCACGGCGGCATAGGACGCTGGAAATTCAAGCATCCGCAACAACCTGTCTGCCAATGCCGCGACGAAAAGCGCTATGACCCCTCCGCCGAAGAAGCGGATCGAAAGCATCCTGCTCCGTTGTTCTGACGGGAGAGATCGGGCAACGATATCATTGTAGGGAACGCCGACGATGCCGCTGAGGAAAGCATAAAGAACCCAAAGTCCAAGGGTCGCGGCACCGAGTGTGGCGTGAGCCCAACCAGCGGTCGCGCCGATCCAGAGAACAATTGCGAGGATTGCGATTGCCGCCGTCCGTCCAAACGCACCGACGATATAGAACGGCATTGAAGACGCACCGCGACCGGCGAAGTAGCCAACGAAGAGTTGGGGAAGAAGCCAGCCGAGCCGCAGAATCGTGGACACTGCGCCGACGGCAACCGAACTTCCAGTAAGCTGATAGACCAGCGCCGACATCACCGTCGCGCTGTCCACCGCCGCCGATCCTGCCTGGAACGCGGTGCCTGCGCCAGCTACATGCCAGAAGCGACGGCGGGGCGTCATGTCCCGCTCCAATTGATGGGCTCAACAAATAGACCAAACCAGACAGACCAGATACCAAGCCCAACGAAGATCGCGCCCAATAGCCAACGACGCGGTCGCAGCCAATCGGCAAGCCGATCCAGGGGGCTGGCAAGGCTGGGAACAATAGAGAGTGGCAACAACGGGAGCGACAGCGCGAAGGCGAAGACCGCCATCATGACAAATCCAGTCATCGCCGACCCGCTTACTGTTGCGGCACCCATCAACCCAAACAGGATCGGGGCTGCGCAGGCCGGAATGTTAAGACCGAATGCCAACCCCTGAACGAGCGGGTTGGATGCCGCCTTCCAGCGCTCCGG
>TARA_R110002012_G_scaffold19465_9_pt1 | contig 17269 bp, 17 predicted proteins | sample TARA_R110002012 | Tara Oceans TARA_R110002012 (sample SAMEA4396515) | marine metagenome | biome: Westerlies Biome; feature: [DCM] deep chlorophyll maximum layer (ENVO:01000326); material: water (ENVO:00002006), including particulate matter (ENVO:01000060) such as... | depth 40 m
GCCTGCCTGCCGGCAAAGGCAGGTGTCAGGTTTTTATTAGATTTCTGATTAATTAGAGTAGTGAGGTTCCGAAATACATTCGGAATGACATGTAAAAGGAAATTATTATCTATAACGGATATTCAAATTTTTTATACGTTTTGGGTGAAATCTTTTAGAGCATTGAAAAATTATAAATCCATGGATTATAAAGTTAAAACCTCCACCCAAAATTTAAGCCTCCCCTTGCCTGAACCTCCTGACCTACGCCATCACTAGGTAATCCAAGATTTCTTCCAATCCCGAAACCTAAATCCACTAGAAAACCACTCTCACTGATCCATTTCCAACCTATTCCAGCTCCAATGGAAGTTTCAAAATAACTTTCTTTAGTGTATGAATCATTGATGCCACTATAGGTAAAATCATCAAAAGAGAAGAACTTAACAAACCCTTCGGCATAAAAACCTTTAGCGCCATAATCCTGTTTGGAAAAAAAATATTGACGGTAATAGGGCGTAATCGAAAAACTTTCATATTCCGAGTAATTATCAAATTCATCGTCACCGTCAATTGCGACAAATAAATCTACCCCCACTCCCGAATATCTACCCAAGATATACTCATACCTTGGATTAAGCGCAGGAATGGCTATGGCCGATATTACATCGATACTGACCTCGTTCCGTTTGGCGGTTGAAAATTGTTGTATTCTTTGTTGTGAATCTGACGTTTCATCTTCTTGTGCAACAAGCCCAAGAGAAAGCAAACAGCTAAAGCAAATGGAAAGTAGGATTCTCATAGTTTACCCTTTTATTTGGATGAAATATACGTATTCCCAACATAACTTAACCGAATAGACGATAGAATTAATCTTAAGATTACATTGGGTGATAACGCCCGTTTATCCCATTTTGTTTTCCTTTTACAGTTAGGGATGGTAAATTATAAGTATTAGTTGGCAATATTGCTTAAAAGGATACGCATATCTATTTGTAGAGTTTTTTGCGGATTCAAAAAGTGTTCACATATCAATGTTGACGATTTGTGAACTCTTATGGTTGAATTTCTTTTGTCATTTTGTAGACGTTCCTTGATTTATTGAATTACAACTCTTTCATGTCCAAAGCGTTTTTGTTCCCAAATTTCCAGTTTTCAAAAGTAGACTTTTGGGAACGTTAATCTCATGTATCAATCCTAGTAGTTCAACAATGGTATGGCCTCCCTCGAATACAGCACCATTCTGAATTGTTTCTGACTTACGGCTTTGCGTAATTTTAAAAATATAACTACTAAGGTGAAAGGTCTACTTATTCGTTTTTTCAATTTCGTGTATCATTTCTTTAGCCACAATGGCGGAAGAGGGGAGAAACATCGTCGTTACAATGCTCTTGTCATTTACCACATCGTGTTTATCGTTGAGGTCGCTTTTAGTTTGAAACAGGGCTCCATTTGCTCTTAATTGATTCTCCAGCATTATAGGCAATAAAGTCCCTTCTTTGGCCCAACTTTTGGTAATCTCCGTAGAATTTGGAAATCCGGTCACTTTTTTATCTTTAACCATATATTCCCCATTGCTCAGTTTGACATTGGCAAAAGCACCAGGGCCATGTCCGCATCCTCCAACGATTCCACCATTTTCATAAATACTTGCTATTATTGACAACATATCTTCATTGTCGGCAACATCAAACAATGGTCCATATCCGCCACCAATAAAAACGGCTTCATACTTTTTATAATCCACCGAATCAGGTGTTAATGAATTTTCAACCTTTTCATTGAAACGTTCATATTTTATGGTATAACTGCTTATTCCGATAGGATCCATGGAGAAAGGCACTTTACCTCCTGTTGGCGAAACAAAATCCACTGTATAGCCATGCGAAACAAAAATATGGTAGGGGGGCGCTACTTCCCAAAGGTTGTTCCCTGCAAAGTGTTTTTCTGGGTCTCCCATGTGCTCTGTATTGGAAACAATAATCAGTATGCTCCCCTTTTCATTTTTGTCATAGTTACAGGAGACAAAAAATAATACCATCAATGCTAAGAATGCTTTTTTCATTTTTATTGAATTAGGGTTTAAACCTTTTCCGTGTTATTGTGAATGGTATTCTTCGCGTAATTATGTTAACTCTCAGAAAGGTACTTCTTAAAACATTATTTATAGCATGCTGTAGCTTGAATCGCATTAGAATACTCCCCGTAAGTTGATGTTAGTTCAATTCTTCAAGCAACTTTTCCGATTCTTCTTCCAATAAATTTTTAGCAATCAAATCGTTTGCTATGTCCCTTGCTTTAGCCTTATTATCCAATGAAGCATAGGTTTTGGCCAATAACAACTGCAAATTTTCATTAAAAAAGTATGGTGAGGTCAACTCTACCAATGCAACCCCTTTTAATAATCCCTCATTGTCTTCGGATGAAGCCAGAATCTTATAGTAGCCATAAGCTGCTATCAATGGCATGTCGTATTTGGCTTTATTTTCGGCCAGTTCCCCTTCGGCCCATGCAATGGTTTTTGTTTCATCCAGTACCTCTTGCATTAAATAGGCACTTCTCTCATCATTGTACAATTCTCTTTTAACAGGAGTTAGGCCCAGAGATGCTACAACAGCTTCAGCCGACCCTGTTGTTGAAAAGGGGTTCTGGCCCGTAACAAACTTTCCTGACACAACAACTTTGGACAGCATGAAATCGGTCTGCCTAAAAATGGCTCCCCTCGACTCTAATTTGGTTTCCAGGCTAAACGGGAACTCTTTTACCCATTTTTTTCCAAAAAGCTCTTCTTCTATATTGCAAAAACTTGTTAGCTCAATACCCTTAATAATGTAATCATCACCGTTTTTGACATTAACGAAGGCGGCCGGTCCATGACAAACCGAAGAAATGATAGCTCCTTCCTTAGTGTACAAACTTGAAATGATATCCTGAAGAGCAGGGTCATAGGGCAAATCAAACATGGCTCCTTTGCCGCCAACAATATAGATGGCATCATAATCCGCTGCATTAATATCAGCAGTAGCTATGGTATGGTCCAACAAACTGAGAGCGGATTTGTCCTCTAAAAGTATCTTGTTATAAGGTTTTTCCTGGTTGAACTCGTCCGCTTCTACCTTCCCTCCCTTGGGACTGGCAACATCTATGGATAGACCATTATTTTTAAAAATTAAATAGGCTTGGGAGAATTCATCAAACTCGTAGCCTGGTCTTGCTGCCCCCATATCCTTTCCATAGCTACTGACCACCATCAACACTTTTTTATTGACGTCTTTGGTTTGGGAAAAAAGGATTACGGGTAAAATAAATACGATGCTTAAAATAGTTTTTTTCATTTTTTGATTTTTGATTAGAGATAAAGAAAGAACACGAATGGATGACTCTTTTGTTACATCAAAAGCGTTACATTCTGGAATGAACAGATGGTGAGTTCTTTATGATTTGATTGATCTTTGAAATGAATTTACCTTGAAATAAATGTCCTCCTTCAAATTGTCATCATTGATTTCATCCTCAATGAAATGATCATAAAAAGAAGGCAACGAAAAAGTATCCGTGATGTTGGCCCCCATATACGGAAAGTAGCCCCTTGCAGATTCTAATACGGTCGCTCCACCTCGAGCGCCAGGTGAGGTGGCCATCAAGAGCATGGGTTTTTCTCTCCATATCTTCATATTTACTCGGGAAAGCCAGTCTATGGTATTTTTGAACACTGCCGCATAAGAGCCGTTATGTTCAGCAAGGGATATCATAAAGCCATCCGCAGTATCAAATAACCTGTCCAATCTCTTTACCGCAGGAGGTATACCATTCTCAGTTTCAAAATCAACGCCATAAATGGGCAGCACATAATCGTTGAAGTCAATGGAAATAATTTCCACATTTTCCAACAAACCAGATGTATAGTTTAGCAACCTTTTGTTGATGGATTTTTGACTATTACTTCCTGCTATTGTGATGATTCTTTTCATGATTATTGTTTTTTAGAGATTAATTTATCTATTGACCATTTTCCACTGCCATTTACCATTATGGTCAAGGCAAGACCAATTACCAATAGGGAATATTCGTAACCTTCACCCGCTTGATTTCCGAACCAGTTCATAAAAAAGCCATGTTCCAACTGCGTGGTATAAATGATGCCCATAAACATGCCTGCAAGTGATAAGGCCCAGAACTTACTAAGGAACCCTAGAATCAGTGAAATGGACCCAAAAAATTCGATTATGATGATCGAAAAGGCCACAAAACTGGGCAATCCCATTTGTGTGGTGAAAAAATCCATGGTTGCCGAAAAGCCGTTGCCACCGAATAAACCGAGTAGTTTTTGGGCTCCATGGGGAAATATGACCAAACCAAGTGTTAGTCGTGCAATGCTAGATCCGATATTCGGATGTGTCGTTAAAAGTGTTTTTACTAAATGTTTCATACTGTTTTGGATTAAAAATTATTTATAAAGTTTTTCGGTAATACAGACCGAAAGATGATTTTTCAATGGGGTCGTGCCCATACTGGTCAAAGTCAAAGCCAATACCGAATTGGTGCCCATGGAAGGATATTCCTGCGCGTAATTGCTGAAAGCTTCGGGAGTGCGTTTTAAAATTGTCCCAGACCGTTAAAAACTGGCCGTTTAACCAAAGGGAAACTTTGTCGTTTATGGGTGAGTTGAACTGAAACTGTGAAAAGACCTCGGCATAGCCGGCGTCCTTTTGTTCGGAATGGGCAACCGTAGGGATAAGTACAAATAGTGTCCGTGAATTTTTTAGAATGAGCCTTGCGGAAAGGCGTTCCGCATAACCGGCAAAACTGTTGTAATATACGGATGGACCAACAGCAATATGCTTGTTGATATTCCAAAATAAAGTGGGTTGAACACCTACTTCATCAAAAACTGAATTATTGTTTTTTTTGAATTTTTGAAAGAAGGCAAGGGTTGCAATACTGAGCGTATTTTTTTCATTGATAGGATAACTAGAATAAAGCGTAAAATCTGTTTTGTCCAAACCTGAAAACAGTTCCACTTGTGTGAATTGTGCATTCAAGTGCCCTGCAAATGCAATGATTATCAGCAAGGTGAGTGTGACTATTTTTTTCATGCTTCAAAATTCCGAGAGGAAGGCACGAAAAAAAATGAACTAGTTTAAGACTTTTACATCCGGTTGACCTTGGAGATGATTTTGCTCATAAATTCTGGTGTAATACCAATGTAGCCTGCTAGGTCTTTCTGGGTGATTCTATTGACAATGTTAGGATATTTTCGTTTGAACTCGATGTATCGTTCTTCTGCGGATAAGGATATGCCATGATTGGACCGCCTTATATAACTTATGAGTGATTTTTGATAGAGTATGCGATAAAACCGTTCAAATTTTGGTATCTCTTGAAAAAGCAGGTCGTAATTGGTCCTTGAAATACCCAACAACTCAGAATCCTCAGTAGCTTTGATGAAATACCGAGAGGGTTCCCTGGTCATAAAACTGGCCATATCCCCAGTCCAATAATCTTCCACGGCGAACATGGAAATGTGCGGCGCACCATCCTCATCCAACGTATAGACCTTTAAACAACCTTTGGTGATATAATACTCGTATTTGGTGATGTCACCCGCTTGCATTAAGAAATCCTTCCTTCGTACCTTGATTTCAGTAAGTAAAGAAATGTATTTCTGTTTTTCAAGCTCGGTCAATTCAATATACCTAGATATATTCTTAAGAATTTGATGATGAGATTCTTTATAAATCAACGACTTCCATGTTCGAATATGATGAATTTAAGGAAATAATCTGAGTTAAAAGTGCTTTGAATCTCAATGTTTACGGAAAGATACTATTGGCAAAGAGCGGTTGTTGGATGGTTTCACCTGTTATAACTACCTTTTGCAGCGTATTAAAACCGATTTATCAATTATTTTAAAACTGTATCGGTTTCTTCCAACAAATCTTGCTGTTTTTCAATTATGACGATATATATGGTTCTAGGGCAGGTTGGGTCCGATGGAAGAGGCCACTAAAAACGGAAAATTTGAGCCATTCAATATTTGACTGTATTGACTTGAAAATCAGTTTTTGTGTTATGTTGGAAGTTGCTCAATTTAATCCGGCAAGTGCGGCATAGGATGTCTGGCGTTTCCAATTTAGAAAGGCATCCACCTGCAAATCGTGTTTCTGTGATTTTGTGGTAACCCTTGCATAACCGAACTTTCTGATAGAGGGAAATTAAGGTCCTGAAAGGTAAATCGATTAAGTGTAGAGAAAAAGTAAACTCACTGGGGTCAGTGAACTTGCTTTACCCCGAAAGTTCAGTAAAACGGTGTGTTATAATCCCTATGATTAAAATGGAAAAGGATGTTAGGCGAATGGAACCACGTAAAATGCTGCAAGTCTCAAATCTTTCATTCCGTTTTTGCCCAAAAAAAGAAAACCCTGTAATTTAAATTACAGGGTTTGATATCTTGTGGTATCTTAAAAAGTGACCTGACTGGGTTCAGAACCTTCATTCATCAGCCCAGTATTTATCAATATCCTGAAATAGTTCACATTTTATGTTGACGATTTGTGAACTTTTATGGTTGAATCGCTTTCAACATTTCAAATATAACTAAACCGTTATAAATGGTTGGAATTGAAATGAAAAGTTATCGTTTATTTAAACTATTCTATTATTTTTTTGCCGGTGACAAATACAACAATACCCCATAAAATTATAAGTCCCAGTATACCTATCCTTACAAAACCCAAGAGCACGTTTAATAAGAGCAAAAGAGTAAGGACTAGATATATAATTTTAAGGGTACACTTGTTAGTCTGTTTTTTAGTAATTTGACTGATTTATAAACATTTATCCTAATTATCTAAAAAACTTAGAAGGTTAGCGAAGCATAAATTTCTGAGCACTTGCTCAAATGCTCCCCTCAGTGAAACTCATTTTTTTACTTGAACATTATGTCAGTTAGAATTTAATACTTTATGGAGCAGAATTTATTTTTACATACTACAATTTCCAGACACAATATCCGAAAAAGTTGGGTTGAACATATTTTCCTGAACTGAAAATACAATATCAGTTTCATTTGAAGCGTTCAAAACGTTTTTTAACGAACAAAGATCCATTAATATAGTATTATTACTAATTTCTACGGTAATAGGAACATTTATGAAAGGGTCTAAATTTTCCAGACCATTTAATGAACTTAAGATTGGATTATTTGAAATTGATATTGTGTTTCTGACTTTTTTTAAATAGCTGAATCCTAAAAGGGAGCCTAATGACTGATTACCCTGAACAAACAAACCTTGGGATATTGTTCTGAGACTTTGCAAAGGTATAATGGATGTTAAGCTTGCATTTTCTTGAATTTGTAGACGATTCTCAATAAGCGTCAAAGCACTAAATCCATCAATGGTTTCCAAAGATTGATTATCTATAATAATCATATCCCCTCCAACGCCTAACAATGAGTTTAGCCCTATTATAGAAACCAAAGTATCATTGTTATCAATAACAAAACTACCGTCTATAATATAAAGACTGTTTAGACTTGAAACCGAAGTTAACGCCTCATTATTGCTTATTATAAAGTCACCCCTAACAAAACTAAGTGCTTCCAACCCATTTAATGCAAGAAGTTTAGGATTGTTAGATAACATAAAATCACCTTGCACCGCCCCTAAACTAACAAATCCAGTAATAGAGTTCAATTTTTCGTTTTCGTTAACAATCAAATCATTTCCAATCTGTGCAACGGAGTTTAACCCATCCAAATTGACCAGTACCGGATTTGAACTAACTTCTAAATTTGTATCGACATTTGTTAAATTATCCAGACCTACCAATTCCTCCAATTCTGCATTACTTCTGATAATACAGGTGCGCACATCGACCAAACCTTGTAATCCAGTAAGGCTTTTTATTTTTGGGTTGTTTGAAATATTCAACCCTCCATGAAGAACATTTAAACTTTGCAAGGCACTTAAACTTTGAAGCTCGGTATTATTCGAAATATTTAAAGTTCCACTTTCTACAAAACTATCTAACCCAGATAAAGTCTGAAGTCCAAAGTTATTAATAACGGCAAGAGAGCCCGATTGGGTCAATTTATTAAGGCCGGTAAGAGAATTTAGGTTTTCGCAATTTCGGATAATGAATTCCCCAACAACTGACAACAAGCCATTTAATCCATCTAAAGACTGTAAAGTATTTAAGCCGCTTATGGTAAAATCACCCCCAATTTTTGAGACTTTATTTAGGCCTTCTAAACTATATAGCTCAGTATTCTCAAGAATATCCAGATTTAAATTAATGGTTGTTAAGGAGTTCAATTGCGAAATAGATGTTAAGTTCGGATTCTCAATGATTTCCAAAATCTGAACAGTAGTCAAACTATCCAGTCCTTTTAAATTTTCTATTCCGGTGTTGGAAATTCTGAGTATGTAGCCGACCTCCTGTAGACTTTTTAACGGACTTAAATCAGCTATATCAATATTACCTTCAATTAAAAGAGAGCCTGTTACATGGGTAACATTCATTGAACCGAAATCATCAACTTCCTTTTGAGAGGATAAGGTCACATCTCCATCAAAGACATTCTCTTCAACTTGATTTCCCTCATTCTCTTCTGGAGTTTCTTCCTGTATTTCTTCTTCGGACTCCTTAATTGTAGGCAAATCTGAATCTTCATTAGTACTGGAGCAACCTGAAACAGTAAAAACTACACATAAAATATATAAAATTCCTTTTCTTAACATATTGAAAGTTTTAAATCAAAGATTTAAATATCAAGGTTTTTACAGTTTTGGGCAAACAAATTCTATAAATGGTTTAAATCCTCGATCACATTGAATAAACCTCTTTATAACAATAATCAATAATTAAGTATATATGATGAGGCTTTCTTTTAAAAATAATTGTGCCTGAAACCCATTCCATACACTTTCACCCCCCATGCTCCTTTTCGACTTCGCTCAGGACAAGCTCCAGTTCAATAAAATAGTATTCTACTATATTTCTTAAGGGATATTTTTAGAATTTTTTTTTCAGAGAGTACTGTACATACTTTCACTATTACCAAAGCACAAGTTGCATAAAGCGAGAACATTATACGGAAATATTACGTGCCGAAGCTTCGTTATACCTCATATTTCATAATTCTATTTCAACACCTTATGGTAATTAAGTCTAGTTAAAATCCCTACTAATAAATGAGTATCTGTTGGTGGTAACATTATCGAATGTAAAAAAATCTATCAGTCAATATTTTAAAGCGAACGGAGCAGAGCGAAGTGCTGCAAGCCCCAGATCTTACCCTTAACTAATACTACTGAGCGAGGCAATTTTATCCATTAATCCGATGTACTCTTCTCATCATTTGAGGTTAACCAATGGTCTGTTGGTCTCAATTTTATATCGTTCCAATCTCCATTCCGTTATTTTAAGCTTTAGATTGCTTTTCCATAGGCCCAATTTTGTTTTTTTTCGTCAAATTTCTCCCATTTTTTCGTCAAAAATTCGCTGTGTTTATAGGGTTTCTCAAAGGATTTACAGTAGATTTCAGAAAAGTCTACTGTAGGCCCTGATTTTGGATAGTATTCCAAAATAATTTTAATTAACTGGTATTCAACTTGTTGAAGACCTTAAAACAACCGTGATGGCGCAATTTGCGCATCACCCTCTTGCTATTCGATTTTTCACGCGAGCGTGAAAACCCAAATACATTTCTTTAATGTATAGAGCATCAATTAACCAAGCGGTGGTTGTTTCGTTTAAACTGTTAATTGAACTTATCTTCCCGAACACTAAAAGAAATGATAAGGACCAAGCGCAAAAATTGAAATTAAGACTCGAGACCTGATTTATTTTTTATTTTGAACATGTTTTTTTAGTTGGGTACTTTGGTTTTTTTAGCTTGGACCTAAGCAGTTGCATATCATTGCTGACCTTCTTTTCAATAACACGTGCATAGATCTGGGTTGTGGCCAGTTTGGTATGGCCAAGCATTTTTGATACTGTCTCAATGGGAACACCATTTGACAATGTCACGGTCGTTGCAAAGGTGTGGCGAGCCATATGGAAGGTAAGATTCTTTTTGATCTTGCACAGGTCGGCAATCTCCTTTAGGTAGCTGTTCAGTTTTTGGTTGGATATTTTTGGTAATAAAGTACCCGTTGCTTTTGTTCTTGCATGTCCAAAGTATTTATTTACAAGAGAAAGCGGGACATCCAATAAGGGGAGTTCATAGGGAACTCCGTTTTTGTTTCGTTTTGCGGTTATCCATTTATTCCCATCAATCCCGATGACAAGATTTTTATGGGTCAGTTGTACGATGTCTCCATAGGGAATTCCGGTATAACAACTAAAAAGAAAAAGGTCCTTTACAATTTCAAGGCGCTCGCATGCTATTTCTAAATGAACAATGCTCTTAAGTTCTTCCTCGGTCAGAAATTCCCTCTGCCTTTTTTCCATTTTGGGGGTAAATTTTTTAAATGGGTCTTCTTTCAACCAATCCAGTTCAACTGCCAACTTTATTTGTTTTCTGAAACGTTGGATATGTTTCATCACAGCATTGTTGGCAATGGACTTTCTGTAATGTTTCTTTGGGTCATAAGCGCGCAGGAAGCTCTCCAATCGCAAAAGGAAAGGGTAATCAAGTTCGTGTAACGGATAATCATTTTTATTGTATTGTTCTTTGATGAACTCAAGGACATACTTTTGATTGGTTCTATAATGGCAAAGGGTTTTGGGAGCCAATTTTTCCTTGTTGGTCTCATTGTGGAATTCAAAGACCTCGCTCAAATAACGTCCCTTTTGGTTCTCACCAAGATAATGGGATTTTATCTTTTCCACGGTAACTAGACCATGTTCCGCCTTCAGTTTCCGGTACAGTTGGAAAATATCCATTCTGACCTCCTCCAGGTATTCGTTTAAATATCTGGCTGATGCTTTGGTGCCCTTGGCACGTTGTTTTTTTGAGTCCCAACTATTGACATTCAGTTTTTTCTTCAGGCTGATGTTGGCCTTTTTGCCGTTAAGACTGATTCTGGCGTAAAGATTTGCTTCGTTGTTGGCATTTGCTCGTTGGGCGTATTGCCAAATTAGGATGGAAAATGTGTTGGTCGATCTCATAGAGAGGAGTTTTTAATTAAACAATCTGCTACGAAAGTCAAATCAACCATACAGTCAAATCGTCCGATTTTCAATGCCAAAATTTCATGTTGACGAATTGAAAAACCTATGTTGACGATTTGTGAACTCTTTTAAACCATATTATATCAAATTAAATGATATGTCAAAAAATGCAAAATCCTGTAAATCAGTTAGATTACAGGATTTTGATATCTTATGGTTTGTTAAAAAGTGACCTGACTGGGGCTCGAACCCAGGACCCTCTCCTTAAAAGGGAGATGCTCTACCAACTGAGCTATCAGGTCTTCAAGTTGCGCCTAGCTGTTTGGCTAAGCGGGTGCAAATATAACATCAATAATCTATTTTCCAAGGTGAATTAATGATAAATTTGTGTTTTTTTGAAATCGGATAAAATTCTTGAATATGAAAATTGTTTTAGTGGGATATATGGCAAGTGGAAAGTCAACTGTTGGACGATTGTTGGCCAGACATTTAGGGATGGAGTTCATCGATTTGGATGATTATATTGAGGCGAATCAAAAAAAAACCATCAAAAGTATTTTTTCTGAAAAAGGAGAAGTTTTTTTTAGAAAATTGGAGTATCAAATGCTAGCTGAGGTTTTGGAAAAAGAAGATTCCATTATTCTTTCAACAGGAGGGGGAACCCCATGCTACGGGACCAATATGGAAACGATATTGAATCAATCGGACCATTCCATTTATCTTGATGTGAATATTCCCAACTTGGTCGAGAGAGTTTCAAAAGAAAAGGAAAACCGTCCGTTGGTAAAAAATATTCCGGGTGAGGAACTTCCCGAATTTATTGGAAAACATCTTTTTGAACGAAGACCTTACTATTTGCAGGCAAAACACATTTTGGATTGTAACGTGGCAGATGCGGAAACAGTAGTGGAAAACATAAAAGAACTACTCTAAGTAAACCGCATTGTTCTTGGGTTCAAAGTCTACCTTAATGTGTTCGTTCAGCGATGTGGAGAGCGATATACCCTTAAAATCTGCCTTTATGGGATACTTTTTATGGTTTCTATTGACCAGCACAGCTGTTTTTAATTGTTTGATAGGTGTTTTAAGAAAGTGGTGGGTGCCATAGATCAATGTGGTGCCCGAGTTCAATACATCATCCACCAATACAATGGATTTGTTTTTATATTCTTCCTCCGAAAGCGATGTGCTCACTCCGCTTTCCAAAGGATTCTTTTTGTCCATATCCACTTTGCACAAAATAATTTGGGCATCGGTTATCTTTTTAAGGACAGCGATGATTTTCTTGGCAAAGCTTTCACCCCCGCCATTGATGCCGGCAACCACGATCTCCTTTTCGTCCACATTGGTCTCATATATCTGGTAGGCAATGCGTTTTATTATGTGCTGTATTTGTTCGTGGGTAAGAATACGGTTTATCATAGTGTTCGATAGTTCTTTCAAAGATATAAAATGGTTTATTCCGATTCGTCCAAAAAATCGTCCAAATCCCGACGGTCTTTTTTTGTTGGACGCCCCAACCCTTTTTTTCGATAATGTTTTTTTGCATATTGGAGCAGTTCGTTGTGTTCAAACGCTTCTTTGGGCGTGGTATCCTTTCGGTAGATGTCAACCAATTTGGCCCCGACACGGCTTTCCGGAACGTCCAAAACGGTGAGCTGGTAATCAATTTGGTTTTTTCGTACCACAATTTTGTCCATAGGGTAAACATCTCGGGAGGGCTTTACAGCACTACCGTTTACTTTTACATGTCCTTTTTTTACCACGTTGGATGCAATACTTCTTGTTTTAAAGTATCTGGTGCACCAAAGGTACTTGTCTATTCGCATGGTCTTCGCAAATCTTTGTTAATGGGCGGAACAAAAATAATGGAAAATTGTATCTTGCGCGCCTAAATAAGAGACTTGATGAAGTACGGAGTTTTAGTTTTCATATGTTTTGCAGTTACATTACTGTCTTGTAGAAATGATGACGATGGTGGCCCTGAGGCCATACCACCAAGCCTGTTAAGTGAGGTCGCACCAGAAGATGATGAAAAAATCAGGGAGTTTTTGAACACCCACTTCTACAACTATGAAGATTTTGATATACCTCCCGAAGGTTTTGATTACAAAATTGTAATAGATACCATTGCCGGGGACAATGCCGACAAAAGGCCTATGATGGAGGATGCCGAAGCCTTTACGGTAAACGTTTCATCAAGTCATTTTGGATTGGAAGCAAATGAAGTGGATATTCCTCATACCTATTATTATATTGAGGTTATGGAAGGCGGAGGCGGAAGCCCAACCTATGCAGATTCTACCTTGGTTAAATATCAAGGTTCTGGCTTGAATGGAACTTTGTTTGATGAAAACCAAGATTTTTCATGGCAAGAGCTACCTGGGTTTTACAGGGGTTATGCAAACGGGATTTCACAAATGAAAGCTGGAACTTCGGAGCAAGTTGTGGATAATCCCGACGGAACCTATCAAATTTTGGATAGGGGGATGGCAATTATTATAATGCCCTCCGGTTTGGCGGCATTTAACAGTTCTGTTGGCTCACTTGGAACCTATGCACCAGTACTTTTTAATGTAGAACTAGGACTATTTGTGGAAAATACCGATAGTGATAATGACGGTGTTCCTTCCATTCAAGAAGATGTAAACGGCAACGGGTATTTATTGGATGACAACACCGATGCTGACGACGAACCTTTCAATTCACCACCAAGACCAAACTATAGGGATGTCGATGATGACGGTGATGGTGTTTCTACCCGAAATGAGATAACCGATGATGCTGGAAACATAATTTTCCCTTATCCAGATGCTGACGGTGATGGCGTTCCTGATTATTTGGACCCAGACAACTAATTGAAAAAAAGTATATAAAACTAAAAAGAAGGTCTAAAATGTAAGGCGATGTCATATTGAGCTTGTCGAAATATTTTCAACTTACTGATAATCAATATCAGTTTCGACGGGCTCAACCTGACAAATCAAGTTATAAAGACTTTTTAGACCTCTTGTATTTATTAAATAAATTATAAGCTACAATTTAAGCGAAAGTGCAAAAATAATCTGCGAAGGTCTGGAATCTACTCGACCAGATACATCGGTGATATTGTCGCCAATAATTTCCGCTTCGTTCTCAGAGAATCCCCTTTCGTACCTTACGTCCAGTCCAAGATTACCAAGATTTACACCTACGCCCGCATTCAATCCCACGGTAAAGTCGTTTTCTACATCTTCGACCGTCAAACCTTCCAAATCGTTCTTAAGGGTATATTGGAATGCAGGGCCTGCAAAAATATGCAGGGGTCCAATCAATTTATACCCCAAAAGTACGGGCATGTCCAATTTGGACACATCGTAATCTTGTGAATCACCATCAATATCGTAGGAACTCTTTGTTTTGGAATACACCAGTTCGGGTCTTAGATAAATCTTAGGGAAATCCAATTTACCCCAGAAACCAAAATGATAACCTGCTTTACCGCTGGCACCTTCGACGATATCTTGACCGCCATCACCAACAGAACTGATTAAATCTCCATTTTTATTGTAAGATAAACCAGCTTTGACTCCAAAACCTGAGCCGCTTTGTGCCATGGCAGCAGAACCAATTAAGGCAAATGCTACTACTAGAAAAGTTTTTTTCATAAAAGTGTTCTTTTTAAAAGGTTGAAATACCCCCCAAAGGAGGTACCTGAAACTATTTACGTTTCAACACTTTTAAAACGGCCTTTTCTATGGCTTTATTGTTCAAACCGTACTTCTCCATTAACTGTTCGGGCGTTCCACTTTCACCAAAGGTGTCCTGGGTTGCCACAAACTCTTGAGGGGTAGGGTGGTGGCTTGCCAATACACGGGCAACACTTTCTCCAAGTCCTCCTAAATAATTGTGTTCTTCGGCGGTAACTACACACCCCGTTTTCTTTACGGAGTCCAAAATAGCTTTGTCATCCAAAGGCTTTATGGTGTGTATATTGATTACCTCTGCAGAAATTCCTTGGCTCTCCAACGTTTCTGCCGCAAGTAGCGATTGCCATACCAAATGTCCTGTGGCAATAATGGTCACATCGGTCCCCTCATTGAGCATTAGAGCTTTGCCAATTTCAAATTTTTGGTCCACTGGTGTAAAGTTGGCTACCTTAGGGCGTCCAAAACGTAGGTAAACCGGTCCGTGGTGCTCTGCAATGGCAATGGTAGCTGCTTTGGTCTGGTTAAAATCACATGGATTGATGACCGTCATACCAGGCAACATCTTCATCAAACCGATATCTTCCAAAATTTGGTGGGTGGCACCATCTTCACCCAAGGTCAATCCAGCGTGCGAAGCACATATTTTTACGTTTTTACCCGAATATGCAATGGATTGACGGATTTGATCGTACACACGGCCCGTGGCAAAATTTGCAAAGGTTGAAGCAAATGGGATTTTTCCCCCAATGGTCAAACCTGCGGCTATGCCCATCATATTGGCTTCTGCGATACCTACTTGGAAGAACCGCTCTGGATTTTCCTCGATAAACGTGTCAATCTTTAATGATCCAACAAGGTCGGCACATAACGATACCACATTGGGATTGGTTCTTCCCAGTTCTGTCATTCCCGCTCCATATCCGCTGCGGGTGTCTTGTTTTCCTTGATCTGTATATTTAGTCATTGTCTTTTATTCTAAGATTAGTAATCGCCTAAAGTCTCCGGGTTCTGTTCCAATGCGGTGGCCAATTGTTCATCGCTCGGAGCTTTCCCGTGCCATGCATGCGTGTGCATCATAAAGTCTACGCCATTCCCCATTTCGGTGGTCATTACAATACAAACAGGTTTTCCTTTGCCCGTTCTGCTTTTTGCTTCGTTCAAGCCAGCGATAACTTGCTTTAGGTCGTTTCCGTTTTCAATTTCCAGGACATCCCATCCAAATACTCGGAATTTCTCGGCAACATCACCAATAGGAAGCACATCTTCGGTGGCGCCGTCAATCTGTTGGCCATTGCGGTCCACTGTGGAAATCAAATTATCCACCTTGTTACCAGCAGCGTACATTATTGCCTCCCAGTTTTGGCCTTCTTGCAATTCACCATCCCCATGAAGACTGAACACCAAATGATCGTCACCGTTCAATTTTTTGGCAAGTGCTGCACCGATGGCTACCGACATTCCCTGTCCCAATGAGCCTGATGCCACACGTACTCCGGGCAATCCCTCGTGGGTCGTGGGGTGTCCCTGTAATCTGGAATCTATCAATCTAAAAGTGTTCAATTCCTCAATTGGGAAATAACCTCTTCGGGCTAAAACACTGTAAAAAACCGGAGAAATGTGTCCGTTGGACAAGAAGAAGAGATCTTCTCCGATTCCATCCATATCAAACCCATCCTTTAAATCCATTACTTCGTTGTAGAGTGCTACAAAAAACTCGGTACAGCCCAAAGAACCTCCTGGGTGACCCGAATTTACCTTGTGGACCATTCGTAAAATGTCCCTTCTTACCTGTACTACCAGGTCCTGTAATTCTTGCGTGTTCGGCATCGTGTCAATAATTTTGATACCAAATGTAATTGCATTATTCGTAGAAAACAAGTGTTTAAAATACATTTATTAACCGTCTTGGTTTCAGAAACTTTATTTTTTTGTTAAGGAACAACGAAACAGAGTTGGTTATATTTGCGGTTCTAAAACGAACAATTGGATTTTACCTTAGTACAAAAGGACAACAAAAGCAAAGCCAGGGCGGGGAAATTGACCACTGACCATGGCTCTATCGAAACTCCGATATTTATGCCCGTGGGCACGGTGGCCTCGGTAAAAGGGGTTCACCAAAGAGAGTTGAAGGATGAAATAAATCCCGATATTATTTTAGGAAACACCTATCATCTTTTTTTAAGGCCTGGAACTGGAATTCTACAAGAAGCCGGGGGACTCCATAAATTTATGGGTTGGGACCGCCCCATTTTGACGGATAGTGGTGGGTATCAAGTCTACTCATTGTCTGATAACAGAAAGATTAAGGAAGAAGGCGTAAAGTTTAAATCCCATATTGATGGATCTCGTCACTTTTTTACTCCGGAGAACGTAATGGAAATACAGCGCACCATCGGCGCGGACATTATTATGGCCTTTGATGAGTGTACTCCGTATCCCTGCGATTACCAGTATGCCAAGCGCTCCATGCACATGACGCA
>TARA_R110002012_G_scaffold71180_4_pt1 | contig 17262 bp, 10 predicted proteins | sample TARA_R110002012 | Tara Oceans TARA_R110002012 (sample SAMEA4396515) | marine metagenome | biome: Westerlies Biome; feature: [DCM] deep chlorophyll maximum layer (ENVO:01000326); material: water (ENVO:00002006), including particulate matter (ENVO:01000060) such as... | depth 40 m
AGTAACAAAAACAACGTTAAGATTAGGCGGTAGAGTCGTAGGCAAGTGTATGATGGGAAGTACATCGAACGCTTTAGATAAAGGAGGCGAAAACTTTAGAAAACTGTATAACGATTCTAACGTAGAAAAAAGAGATAAAAATGGACAAACTAAATCTGGACTATATAGTTTGTTTATACCAATGGAATGGAATTATGAAGGGTTTATGGATAAATATGGCATGCCTGTATTCGAAACCCCGGAAGCTCCAGTAGTTGGCTTTCACAATGAAAAAATAAGAATAGGTATAATTGAATATTGGAATAATGAAGCAGAAGGATTAAAAGAAGATCAAGATGCTTTAAACGAATTTTACCGACAGTTCCCAAGAACAGAAGAACACGCGTTTAGGGATGAGGCTAAAAAATCTATATTTAATTTACAAAAAATATATGAGCAAGTTGATTATAACCAAAACTTAGAGACAACGCAAGTACTAAGCAAAGGTTCTTTTCAATGGGAAAACGGAATAAAAGATACAAAAGTTATATTTATTCCAAATAAAGATGGAAGGTTCTTAATATCTTGGGTTCCTGATATAAACTTACAAAATAGGCATATAGTTAAAAACGGTGTAAAATACCCAGGTAATGAGCACATGGGCGCATTTGGATGTGACCCTTACGATATATCTGGGACGGTAGGAGGCAAAGGTTCTAAAGGATCTTTGCACGGGAAAACAAAGTTTTCTATGGAAGATGCCCCGCCAGAACACTTTTTTTTAGAATATATAGCTAGACCACAAACCGCAGAAATATTTTTTGAAGACGTATTGATGGCTTGTGTTTTTTATGGAATGCCAATATTGGCAGAAAACAATAAACCAAGACTTCTATACTACTTAAAACGAAGAGGTTACAGAGGTTTCTCAATGACAAGACCAGATAAGGTTTGGAATAAACTTTCAGTAACTGAAAAAGAAATCGGTGGTATACCAAATTCTAGTGAAGACATTAAGCAAGCACACGCCGCAGCAATAGAGTCTTATATAAATGAAGCCGTAGGTTTAGTCGGCGAAGGGGAATACGGAGATATGTACTTCGATAAAACATTAAATGAGTGGGCTAGGTTTGATATAAATAATAGAACTAAATTTGATGGGGCCATAAGTTCTGGGTTAGCTATAATGGCTTGTAACAAAAATATGTACGCTCCGGTAAATAAAGTTGTGAGAAAAAACATTAGTTTAGGTTTTAAAAGATATGATAACTCAGGCGCAGTATCTAAAATAGTTGATTAAAAAATAAAAATGAATAAAATAAATACTAATCCCAATAGCGCATTTCCAGACCAAGTGGTTAGTGATGCCGAAAAATCTACGCTAGATTATGGATACCAAGTTGGTAGAGCAATAGAAGGCGAATGGTTTGGGAGTACCCGATCAAATGGTAATAGATTTTTTTCTAACTGGACAAGCTTTCATAATCTTAGATTATACGCTCGTGGCGAACAGTCTGTACAAAAATATAAAGATGAATTATCTATTAACGGTGACCTATCATACCTTAACTTGGACTGGAAGCCGGTGCCTGTTGTTTCTAAGTTTGTAGACATTTTAGTAAATGGCATTTCTGAAAAAAGATATGAAGTAAAAGCTTTTTCTCAAGATCCCGAATCTATTAAAAAGCGAACTAATTACGCGGCAAACTTAATGCGTGATATGGCTATAAAAGATGAACTAGAATCTATTAGAGCCGCAACAGGTATGAACTTATTTAATTCGCCGTCTAATATAGACTTGCCTGAAACAAAAGAAGAAGTATCTCTTCATATGCAATTAGAGTACAAGCCTTCTATAGAAATAGCGGAAGAAGAGCTTATATCCAATGTATTTGATAAAAATAAGTACGAGCTAATAAAGCGTAGGTTGGTTTATGATTTAGCTGTTTTGGGTATTGCGGCTTCTAAAACAAGCTGGAATAAATCTAATGGCGTTACTTTAGATTATTGTGACCCAGCCAAAATGGTTTGGTCATATACTGAAGATCCTAACTTTGAAGATCTTTATTATGTAGGCGAAGTTAAGCTTATGTATTTATCAGAAATAAAAAAGCAGTTTCCTTATTTAACTAATGACGAATTAGAGCAAATACAAAAATATCAAGGGTCTAATCAATATTTAATGGGATGGCAAGAGTATAGTAATGATACTATAGCTGTTCTATTTTTTGAATATAAAACTTATACAAACCAAGTTTTTAAATTAAAAAAGGGACCATTCGGTCTTGAAAAAGCTATAGAAAAAGACGACACTTTTGATCCGCCTGAAAACGATAATTTTAAAAGAGTATCAAGATCAATAGAAACGCTTTATACCGGGGCTAAAATTTTAGGATACGATAACATGCTGGAATGGAAGCTATCGGAAAACATGACTAGGCCTAAGTCTGATACAACACGTGTAAATATGAATTATGCGATTTCAGCTCCTAGAATGTATAAAGGTCGCATAGATTCTATGGTAAATAGAATAACCGGATTTGCAGATATGATAAATATTACAAATCTAAAACTTCAGCAGGTTATGTCTAGAATAGTTCCAGATGGAGTTTATTTAGATGTAGATGGGTTAGCAGAAGTTGATCTAGGTAATGGTACTAGTTATAATCCGCAAGAGGCATTAAACATGTACTTCCAAACTGGTAGCATCTTAGGAAGATCTTTAACTCAAGATGGCGATCCAAACAGAGGCAAAGTTCCTATACAAGAATTGCAATCTTCTGGAGGGCAGGCTAAAATAGGTTCGTTAATTAATACTTATCAGTATTATTTGCAAATGATTAGAGACGTTACAGGTCTTAATGAAGCTCGTGATGGAAGTCAGCCTAAAGAGGACATGCTCGTAGGACTACAGAAACTAGCCGCTAACGCATCAAATGTTGCCACTAGACACATACTACAGTCGTGTTTATATTTGACCGCTAAACTAGCTGAAAACGTGTCATTAAGAATTGCGGACTCTATTGAGTTTGCTTTAACTAATACATCTTTGCAAAACGCTATAAGTTCTTACAATGTGGGAACTCTTGAAGAAGTATCAGAATTGCATTTATATGACTTTGGTATATACTTACAAGTTGAGCCGGAAGAAGAAGATAAAGCGCAGCTGGAACAAAACATACAGGTAGCTTTAAAAACAGGAGGCATTGATCTTGAAGATGCTATAGATTTACGCCAAATAAATAATATAAAGCTTGCTAATCAATTATTAAAGCAAAAGCGTAAAAAGAAAGTACAAAGAGAGCAACAGCAAAAGCAGGCCAACATACAATTGCAGGCCCAAGCAAATGCTGATGCATCTGAAAAAGCAGCGATGGCTGAAGTGCAAAAGCAGCAGGCGTTAACAGAAGAAAAAGTTAACATCGAAAAAGCTAAGTCACAATTTGAAATAGAAAGAATGCAAACTGAAGCTCAAATAAAAAGAGAGCTTATGCAGACTGAGTTTAACTTCAACATACAGTTAGCCCAAGTAAGAGCGAATACTGAAGGAGTTAAAGAACAAGAAATAGAAAACAGAAAAGATCAAAGAACAAAGCTTCAAGCAACTCAGCAAAGTGAATTGATTGATCAAAGAAAAAACAATACATTACCTAAAAACTTCGAATCCTCTGGAAACGATTCTTTAGGCGGTTTTGGTTTAGAGCAGTTTGAACCAAGATAATTTTTTTATTTATTAATTATATATTATTATGTCAGATATTAAAGTAGATCTTCGGAAGTTTGCTGAAAAGCGAGCAGACGAAGTAATAAAAGTTGATTTATCAAAACAACCTATAAAAGAAGAAGAAGGTGCCGTTCAAGAACAAGAAACAGATGATGGCGTGTTACGCAGCAGCAGCGGAAGCGAAGAAGGCGGGGAAGAAGCCGAAATGGGACTGCAAGAGGTACGCGAAGAAACTAAAGAAGAAGAAGTAGAGCAACCAGCAGAAGCCGATTCAGTTTTAACAGAAGTTAAAGAAGAAGAGGTAGAAGAAACAAAAGAAGCTGAAAAAGTTGCTGAGCCACCTTTGCCTGTTGTTCCTGAAGTTGAATTGCCAGAAGGTGTAGATAACCTAGTTAAGTTTATAAATGAAACTGGCGGCACTATAGAAGATTATAGTAGGCTAAATGCCGACTACTCAAAAGTAGATGAAGATACTCTATTAAAAGAGTATTATAAAAATACAAAATCTCATCTCGATGGAGAAGAGGTTAACTTTCTAATTGAAGAAAATTTTTCGTACGATTCTGATTTGGACGAAGAAAGAAATATTAGAAAAAAGAAATTAGCAAAAAAAGAAGAAGTTGCTAAAGCTCGAAAATTTCTTGATAGCTTAAAGTCTAAGTATTATGAAGAAATTAAAAGTAGACCTACCGTTACAAATGAGCAGAAAAAAGCAGTTGATTTTTTTAATCGCTATAACCAAGAAAAAGAAGAAAGTCTTAAGCGAAACGAAGGTTTTAAAGCTAAAACTAAAGAACTTTTTACTAATGATTTCAAAGGTTTTGATTTCAATGTTGGTGAAAAGAAATTTAGATATGGCTTAAAAGAGCCTTCTAACGTTGCAGATAATCAATCTGATCTTAACACAGTGTTGGGAAAGTTTCTCGACAATAACGGTAATGTTAAGAATTTGAAAGAATATCACAAGGCTTTGTATGCCGCATCTAATATAGATACGCTTGCAACTCACTTCTATGAACAAGGTAAGGCTGACGCAATAAAGCAAGTTGAGAAATCTTCAAAGAATATTTCCAACGAACCTGGAAGGCAGTCACCTGAAAATGTTTTTGTAGCTGGGTTTAAAGTTAAGGCTATAGATGGTGTGGACAGTTCTAAATTAAAAATTCGAAATAAAAACTAAAATTTCAAAATTATGGCACTAACGCCCGCAGATTATAGTTTGTTGCCAACGCAAAAAAAGACGTTGACATCAACAAATTGGCTAGATTTTACCAATGGTACAAATGATTTTAGCCAACAATACTTACCAGAAATCTATGAAGCAGAAGTAGAGAGATATGGTAATCGTACAATTTCTGGTTTCCTCCGAATGGTGGGAGCAGAAATGCCAATGACTTCTGACCAAGTTGTTTGGTCTGAGCAGAACCGTTTACACGTTGCTTATCGTGACAGCGCAACTGCTAACCAAGAAGTTGATTTAACAAACAACGCTACAGCAGGTGGCTCTACAATTACACTAGGCTCAGCCTTAGTAAACGTTGTTAGAGTTGGAGCTACTGTCGTTGTTGCCGATGCCGCAACCGGACTTATTACAGCTAAAGCTTATGTAAACGCTGTTTCAGGCCAGACTATTACAGTTCAGCCTTATACCGCCGCTACAATGTCCGCTGCAGGTTTCAGCAATGCACCAGTTAACCTATTTGTTTATGGTTCTGAGTTTGCTAAAGGAACAGCTGGAATCTCTGGTTCTGTTTATCCTGCTTTCACTCAGTTCAACAACAAGCCTATCATTATTAAGGACAACTACGAGGTAGACGGTTCTGATACTGCTCAAATTGGCTGGGTTGAAGTAACTGACGAAAGTGGAACTTCTGGATACCTTTGGTATTTGAAAGGTGAAGGAGAAACAAGACTACGTTTCCAAGATTATCTTGAAATGTCAGTTGTTGAAGGTGAAAAGAATGTAAACGCTAACTTAACTACAACCGGTATCGAAGGTACTGAAGGCCTTTTTGCCGCTGTTGAAAGTCGAGGTAATGTTTATACTAACTTCAGTGGAGCTACCGGCGTTACTGATTTCGATACAATTCTTAAGCGTCTTGACAAAGAAGGTTCTATTGAAGAAAACATGTTGTTCTGCAACCGTGAGCTTTCTTTAGAATTTGATAACATGCTTGGAGTTGTAAATTCAGCTTATTCAGGTGGTACTTCTTTCGGAGTATTTGAAAACAGCGAAGAAATGGCATTGAACCTTGGATTCTCTGGATTCCGAAGAGGTTCTTACGATTTCTATAAGTCTGACTGGAAATACCTTAACGACGCTTCAACAAGAGGTTTAGTTACCGATATTGAAGGAGTTATGGTTCCTGCTGGAACTTCTACCGTATACGATCAAATGTTAGGTACTAACATCCGTCGTCCATTCTTGCACGTTCGATACAGAGCTTCTGAAGCTGACGATCGACGAATCAAGACTTGGTTGACTGGATCAGTTGGTGGCGCTTTCACTAGTGATGTTGACCAAATGAAGGTTAACTTCCTATCTGAGCGTTGCTTGGTAACTCAAGCCGCTAACAACTTCGTATTGTTTAAGGCATCGTAATTATTAATTATTAATTTTTAAAATTTAAAAAATGAAACCATTTAAAATTACGTATGACACTGATCGTACGGCGCTTATCCCAGTTGATGGGTTAATTAAAGTAGAGCCAGCTAATGGCAGCAATAACGTAACTCTTACTTACGCTGGTGCTGGCACTATTGAAATTGGAATTACTTTAGCTGACGCAGCTGCTGAAAAAGTTGTCCAAGGAAACATTATGACTGTTCTCGAACAATCATATAATGAAGGTACAGATGCAACAGGATTCATTGTATATCCATTCACTGATTCTTTTTCTTCACTTACCTAATTCTTAATTAATTAAACTTAGGGTTGCATTTTGTGTAGCCCTAAGTTTTATTTGTTTATTTATATTATATTATATCATGGAAAATAAAAAACCGCGTACTACAAGCGCTAAAAAACCTGTAGCAAAAAAAGAAACTGTTGTTGAAACCTCTGTCGTAGAAGAACCTATGGTTCAAGCGCCGGTGGTAGAAACTACTAAAAAAACAAAACCAGACTGGGAAATCAAAGACAGAAGATATTATCTTTTGAATGGCAAATCTCCAGTTAGTTATGTTATACCGAGTAAGCATACTGCTAGAAAACCTTTGTTGTATTTTGACAACGAAACTAATGGACAAAGAGAAATTAGATATGCTAGTAATCAAAACTCAGTATTTGTTGACGAACAAGAAGGAACAGTAACCTTAGCTCATGTAACTTTTGAGGATGGCGTTTTAGCAGTCGGAAAACAAAATCAAGCGTTGCAAAAACTATTGTCTTTGTATCATCCGCTAAAAGGTTTTATATATCAAGAGCACGATGCAGTCGAAGTAGCAGAAGACAACTTAGACGACTTTGAATTAGAGTTTGAAGCTATGACAGCAGCAAGATCTATGGATATTGACTTTGCTGAAGCAATAATGAGAGCAGAAATTGGTTCTGATGTATCTAAGATGAGTTCTACGGAGCTTAAAAGAGATTTATTCATATTCGCTAAGAAAAATCCTAGCTTGTTCTTAGAATTGGCTAATGACGAAAATGTTCAATTAAGAAACATAGCAATCAGGGCTAGTGAAATGGGTATTATAAATCTTTCCCAAGATCAAAGAACATTTACTTGGGGTTCTAATGGTAGAAAGTTAATGACTGTACCTTTTGATGAGCATCCTTATTCCGCTATGGCTGCTTATTTCAAAACAGATGAAGGCATGGAAGTATTTTCTAGTATAGAAAAAAAGCTCGCATAACATGTGATTATACTTTATAGATGGTTGGGTTGTCTTTTTTGATGACCCGACCATTTGTAATTAACAAAATTTAAATATGGCTATAAACGTTAATCAAGTATATAAAACTGTACTTTTAATACTTAATAAAGAACAAAGAGGTTATATTACTCCTGACGAGTTCAATAAAATAGCCACTCAAGTTCAACTTGAAACTTTTGAAAACTATTCAGAAGATCTTAATCAATTAATCAGAGTTCCACAAACTGATACTGATTATGCAAATCGTGTTGCTAATATTGATGAAAAATTAGCAATCTTTAAAAGATTTGGTACTGCTACGTATGATAATTCAACTACGCCTGCAGATCCATTTTTTACATTACCAACAGATTTATATAGACTGGGCGCAACAACCCATAAAGGATTAAATGATTTCACAGTAGAGTTGCAAAGACTCCAGCGAAATGAATTTTACAATATTCAAAATTCTCCGTTAACAGCCTCAACAACCACTTTTCCTACTTATTTATATGAAAATGAAAGGCTATACGTGCGCCCAACTTCTATTATTAATAATATAAACGTTGACTATCTAAAAAAGCCAGACAACGTAAGATGGGGATACAGCGTAGGCAGCTTAGGCCAATATGTGTATGATTCTACCGTATACGGAGATTCCTTATTAAACACCGGAACAGGTACACTAACAAGTAGTACAGCCGCTATAACAGACGGGGTAGTAGGTACTTACACACCAGCTTACAGCGGTGGATCTGGCACTGGGCTTGTTTTGTCTGCCAACGTGACAAGTGCAACTGCCGTTGAAATGAGTGTTACAACCGCGGGTACGGGCTATGTAGTAGGCGATGTTATAACAATAGCGGGTGGTGTTATTACAACGTCAAACGCGGTTACTATAACACTTAAAGCTTCCGACTTTAACGATAATAGTACGTATGGCTCAACCAATTTTGAGTTACACCCGTCTGAACAAACAGATGTTATTATAAAAATATTATTTTATTCAGGAGTTGTAATAAGAGACCCTCAAATAGTGCAAGTTGCCGCTCAAGCAGCTCAGGCAGATGAGGTTAATGAAAAAAGATAAAAAAACATGCAAATACCCGGAACAGGACTAATCACGGAAACTAACGAAGAATATTACATTGGCCAAAAAGTATTTAAGCTTACGGCTAGTGGAGTGTCTGAATTTGCAACTACTTTCAATACGGCATTAAATGATGATACCGCATCGTATCCTAAAAACTATTATTTGCAAACTAGCAATGATAATGGCACCACTTGGGTAACGGTCGCGTCAGAAGTTAAAACAAATACTACCAATACTATAATAAGCGGAACAAATTCCGTACCTGTTCCATTAGACAACACAGGCGGATTAGATTTAGTAAGGGTTGCATTATTTGTTACATCTGCAGAAAATAATTATGGCGGGTATGCTTATATAAAATTAAAAGAGTTAATAAACAACTTTTTAATTGCTTATGTTGGAGCCGGTAAGCTTGTACCTAATGTTAAAAGAACTGATGTTATATTCCATGCAAAACGAGGATTGCAAGAATTTAGCTATGATACACTTAGAAGCGTTAAATCTTTAGAGTTTGACATGACCCCTAGCTTAAGCATGCCGCTTCCACAAGACTATGTTAACTATATTAGGTTATCGTGGATAGATTCTGTTGGTGTTAAACACATAATATATCCTGGAGAAAGTCTTACTGTTACTCCGTTTTCAAGTCCAGAACAAGACAGCGCTGGGGATTTTGTTCAAGACAGTTATGGCGAAAATGTTGAAAGGACTTCTGGAACAGAAACTAATTGGAAAAATAACGATACTAGCCAGATTACAGGGCTGTTTACGCAAGATATGGCAAATGAAGGCTATAACTGGTGGGGATATGGTGATTATTATGGATGGGGCTATGGCGGTTTTTACGGAAGAAGGTACGGCGAAGAGCCATCGCTAACTCAATATAATGGTTGGTTTAATATTAATGGTAGAACTAATAGCTTTAATTTTTCTAGCAATCTTGCTAACTCTAAAATTGTTGTTGAGTATGTATCTGATGGGTTAGCTTACGATATGGACACCAGAGTGCCCAAAATGGCGGAAGAGGCTATGTACGCTTATATACTACACGCAATTATTTCTACCCGTATTAACCAACCGGAATACGTTGTTGCCAGACTTAAAAAAGAAAGATCAGCAAAACTTAGAAACGCTAAGATTAGATTGTCAAATCTTAAACCACAGGAAATCGCTCAAGTAATGAGAAATAAATCTAAATGGATAAAACACTAAGGATATGCCAGAAGAAAAGCGCGTCTTTATAAGGGCGAAAATGAATAAAGACCTAGAAAAAAGGTTGATTAAAAATGGCGAATATCTTGACGCAAGAAATGTATCTGTTGACGATTCCGAAGATGACAACGGTGTAGGGTCGGTAGAAAACGTATCTGGCAATTCTTTATTAACCGATTTTGGTTTAACAGATAGTAATTTAGAAATAGTAGGATTTTACATAGACACTACTAATGATAGGTTATTTGCTTTTTTGACTAACTGGAATGACGTATCTAGCGATGGAATATCAAACTTTGCTAGCTCAGATTCAGCACATTATATAGCTGTATATAATACTTTAACCAGCACTTTTAATATATTAGTTTCAGGTAATTTTTTAAACTTTTCTAAAACAAGCCCTATACTAGGTATTAACTTAATTGAAGACTTATTATTTTTTACAGATAATAGAAATCAACCTAGACGGATAAGTGTTAGCAAAGCTATAGCAGATGCAAGCTATTATTCTAAAGAAGAAAATATATCTATACTAAGATATTTTCCTTACAACGCCCCTGTGCTTATGCAAAATCAGCTTGCTCAGGCAAGTGCAAATACGAATTTTGTAAAATATAAAGGAGCTTTAACAGTGGGCTCTGAGCTAATGATAGTTAATAATACGGCAAATATATTGCCTATTTCAACTGTTTATAATGTTACTGATTCTAATTATACAGTAACATCTTCTAGCGGCGCTCCATCACCATCGGGTAGTGGCGCTAACCTTACCGTTACCGTAGATGCTAACGGTGAAGTTTCTTCTGTAGTTGCGGCAGCAAGCGGCGCTAAACCAGGCGGTGAAAATTTTAAAGCAGACGATGTAATAACTATAGATAGATTTTTTATATCGCCTAGTGCACAGCCCGGCACTGATGTTACCGTTAAAGTTTTATCCGAAAACTTATCACAAACGTCTACTATGAAAGACGTTATAACCGTGAACCTTTTAAATGTGGCTACGGAAGCTGTTGCGTCTGTGTCTGGGTCCCCTACCAACACTATAGTATTGAGTGGAGCGCCAGCGGTAGGCATAGCTACATATATAGGCTCAACAATAACTCAGTCCGGAACCGCAACCGTTACAGACGCCATTGTTGTATATGGCACCAGTGGAACCACTAATCTTCTTATAGACAATCCTAACAATATTACTTTAAATACAGGCAATATTGAAGTAGGGGTAAACCCATACTATGACTCTTCATTTAGTGGCGATGAAGATTTCTTAAAAGGTAAATTTGTTCGGTTTAGTTATAGGTTTAAGTTTGAAGATGATTCATACTCTTTAATAGCTCCTTTTACCCAGTCAGCTTTTGTACCTAAACAAAACGGCTATTTTTATGACACACCAGGAGCTGGCGGGTTTACCGCAAAAACAGTCGCTTCAAATGAAATAGAGGCAATAAGATCAACTATTTTACAATTTTTTGAAAACTCAATAGACCAAGTTGGAATTGCAATAAATATGCCTGAAGACGTAAGGTTTGCATCAACACTAGCAAGTGATCTAAAAGTTTCAGAAATAGATATAATATATAAAGCATCGGACCAAACGTCCTTAAAGGTTATAGATACAATACCGGTATCTGATTTATCTGGGACTGTTGATAAACAGTATGTTTATACTTATAATTCACAAGCTCCTATAAGAACATTACCAGAAAACGAAATAACTAGAGTCGCAGACAAAGCCCCCATTAGAGCAAAAGCGCAAGAAATTTCGGGTAATAGAGTTATATATGGTAATTACTTTGCTAGGCATGCGCAGCCCTCTTCATTAAATTATACGGCTACCGCAAGCGAAAAATCTACATTTGGCTCATTAAATTCTTTGAATCAAATTCAATACCCTAATCACACGCTAAAGCAAAATAGAAATTATAAAGTTGGAATTGTATTAGTAGATAGGTACGGAAGACAATCAGATGTCATAACCTCTGATAACTCAACCATATTTAATGATTATAGAAGTTCAAGTCAAAGCGCTGATTTAATAACAGCAACAACAACTTATTTAGGAGACTCATTAAAAATTAATTTTTCTAATAGCCTACTTATATCTGACAACTTATATAGTGATACTAATCCGACTGGGTGGTATAGCTATAAAGTAGTGGTGCAACAACAAGAGCAAGATTACTACAATGTGTACTTACCCTCTGTGCTCAACGACTTCCCCCAAGCTCCAAGTAGCGGGGTAACTACCCCAACTTCGGAAACTGATGCTTTTATAACTTTATTTTCAGACAATATAAATAAAGTACCCCGCGACCTAAATCAAGTAGGACCCGCTCAAGTTCAGTTTAATAGCTCTGTAGAAATGTATGGTAGAGTTAATACCGCTAGCTTTCAAAACTATTCTACAAATGAACAATATTACCCTGTAGGCGAAGATAAAGTTATTTTTATTGGAACTAGAAATGATATAGGATTAGATAAAACAGAAACGGGTATTGCATATGACAGCTCTCCTTTTTATAGTATACCAAGCCCTCTTAGTACCGACGTGGGCGGAAATCCTTATATAGCACGTGTAAATACTAACCAAACTTTTGGTGCTTTAGGTGGAGACGCGGCAATTGCAAGTCGGATAGATTATCTTCGACAAAGCCTTTGCGTATATGAAACCGCTCCGTTCGTATCTGGTATAGATATATTTTACGAAACAAGTACATCCGGGCTAATATCGGATTTAAATAATTTTATAAATAAAGGAGACAGTACTGAATCTATAACTGGCAAAAGTACAGATATAGAAGTTACTTATTTTAATTCCTTTATAGTTAAAAAAGTTGTAAATTCTAAAGAAATTTCTGTAGGTGGAGTGCTTAAAACTTTTCCTAATCAAGCAGTTTGGCCGGGTTTACCTTGGAATCCATACGGTTATCCTGTTTTTCCTCAAAGTGCTGCTGTGAGTGGTTTTACAGGTGTATCAGGAGACTGGGATTGGTATGTTGAAGAATCTAGAATAAGAGGAGGATATAATAATACCCAAACTGAACTAGGCGTTAGAGCTTTCTTAAGCGAATTTAACGACGATGCGCTTACCTTAACTAATGGTTTAATTTATTCTGGGCTATATAACTCTACAACAGGGTTTAATGAAACAAACGTTTTTTCTGTAGCAGAAACAATAACTAAGCAACTGGATCCTAGATATGGGCCTATACAAAAATTTTATACTTCAGATACAGATTTAATTATCTTTCAAGAAGATAAAGTAAGTAGTGCATTAATAGATAAGGACGCTATTTTTACAGCTGACGGCAACGCGGCGCTAACTTCCACTCAATTAGTATTAGGACAAATACGACAATACACTGGAGAGTATGGCATAAGCTATAGCCCTTTATCATTTGCACAAAAAGGTTTTAGAATATATTTCACAGATAGCAATAGAGGAACTGTTTTAAGATTATCACGTGATGGATTAACGCCGATTGGTGAGTATGGGATGAGAGATTTCTTTAGAGATAATTTAGCTCCATTGACAGATGAAATAAAACAAAGCTCTTTTACTACGCTTACGGCTATTACTAATGATAGTACGCCAACTGGTAGTGGCAACTTCCCTAGCTCTAGTTTTGTTGTAGAAGATTTAGGAACAGCATTAGCAAGCTCTTTACAGCTCGGTATGGGCGTAGATCCTTGGTATTCAAACTCAGGTTTGATTGTACAAAAAGTATTGGATGTAGGTACATTGACAGGTTTTTTAACGTCTCAGATAACTAAAAACCCTACATTAAATACTGGCGGCCCGTTTACGGTTACTCCAACAAGTTCAACAGGTTTAACTTACGGCCAAACAGCGGCTTCGCTTTCTGTTGTAATGCTCGGCGGCGGTGGCATAGATACTGTCGAGGTTATTAGCGGCGGCAATCTTTATTCTCCTGGAGATGTATTAACATTAGCTGGAGGCGATATTGGCGGAACTACGGGGGTTACGGACGCAGAAATTACACTAGTAAGTTCTAACCTAACTAGTATATCTACAACACAAAAACGAGTGGTATTTAATAAAACTGCAACCGTATCACTTGTTCCTTCAACAACAACGCCTATAAGCTTTTTTACAGTTGGTAAAGATAAAATCATAGGTGGATATGATAATTATTTAGATAAATATACTTTATCAATACAACCCGCTAATTCGGCTACATATCATACTATAACATTTAATGATAGCAGTAATAGCTGGACTAGTTTTTGGGATTATAAACCGGCGTTTTTAAATACTCTAAATAGCATATATTACACATGTAATAGTGCTCAAATTTGGCAACACTATGACGAAACCGCCGGTAAAAATAGAGGAAGCTTTTATGGAGTAAGCTATAAATCTAAATTAGAATTTGTATTTAATCAAAATTCTTCTATGAATAAAGTTTATAAAACAATAAACTACGAAGGAAGCAATGGTTGGGAAATACAAAGCATTACAAGTGAACTAGAAGGTGTAAACTCAAATGGCAATTCTTACGATGATAACTCCGCATTTATATATAGCTATGATGAGGGTGCGTACACTGAAAATGGAGCTACTTTTAGAGCAGGGTTTGCAAGGAAAGAAAATAAATATATGTGTAATATTATAAATAACAGTACGGTAAGGCCGGACGAAATTATATTCGGTGACCAAATATCTGGAATAAAAGGATATTATGCAACAGTAATAATACAAAATGATGGTACAACCGATGCCGGAGGATCAAAAACCCTCTTTGCTGTTTCCAGTAATTATGTACCTTCGTCTAATTAAAAAATAATATAAATATGAATTGGTTAGCAATAGCAGGCGATGTAGTAGGGCCAGCAGTATCTATATATCAGTCAAGAAAAAGACAAAAAGAAGCCGGGGCTGATAAAATTGCAGCGCAAGAAGAAATAGATGCGCTTGTAGAATCTAGACAAGAAATACCAGATTTGTCTGAGCCAATAGAAGATCTTAGCGGTACATTGTCAAACCCATTTGCAAATTTAGCTGTAGCTACACAAGCAGCTGAAATACAAATGGAGCAGTCTGATGTTGCTTTAGCAAATACCCTAGATACTTTAAGAGCCACAGGCGCTGCCGCCGGAGGGGCTACTGCTTTAGCTCAAGCTGCTTTAAAAAGCAAGCAGGGAGTTTCTGCATCTATAGAACAACAAGAAGTTGCTAATCAAAAATCTGCCGCAACAGGCCAACAAAATTTAGAAAGATTACAATTATCAGAAAAGCAAAGAGTTCAACAAGCGGAAGTAACAGCCGATGAGTTTGCATATGAAGCACAAGAAGAAAGAACAGACGCTGATTTAGACAGACAATCAAACTTAGAAAGCAGGTATGCCCAAATGGAGTATGAGGCTAAACTAGAAAAAGAGCAAGCAATAAATCAAGGTGTAGGCGAAATAACAAGCGGTTTTACATCTGGCAAGTACCTAACGCCGATGATGTCGTTATAAAATTATAAAACATGAGTTACCGAAACCCAGGATCATTAAAGTACGTTAATTTTAAAAAGCCACAAACTAGCGGTGTAGAAGCTAAATATGCCGATGTAAATCGTGATTTAGCCAAGCAGGCAGCTTTAAACGAAAAAGCAAATTGGAATATACAAGTTAAAAATAACTTAGCTCAAGCGGACGCTGCGGCCACTATAGGTACTGCAATTTCTAAAAATGCATCGTTTGTAGATCAACAAAGCTTAAATAATTCTACTTCAAAAGCTTTAGATCTTTACTACCAATCAAAAACAAGACTAGAACAATCTACTGGCACATACCAAAAAGTTGATGATGAAGGTAATATAGTTTACTCTTACGAAAAAGACAACCAAATAATAAGAGATTACGGTAAATTTATAAAAGATTTTCCTCAGCAATTAGCTTCATTACAATATGTACAACAAAATTTCAGTAATGTAGGTAGCGGCGAAGGCCAAATATTACCTTCTAATTTAGATCCGTATTTTAATTTAATGATGAAAATTGACGACCCTAATTATGAAGGAGTTAATGTAAGATATGATGTAGAGCAAGACCCAAACGGTGCTCCGCAAATGGGTATAACTCTTTTTGGGCCTGATGTACAAAAACTTAATCGACAACAAGGTAAGGGTGATAAAGATTCTTATACTATAGAGCCAGGCATGTTAGCCGCCCAGCTTAATAATGCTAATGGTAATCCTAATGATTTTACAGCGTACGAAAAAAATGGTGTATATGTTAGCACAGTTAAAAAGGCATTAGAAACAAATGGGGTAGTTAAAAATGGAGAAATTGATTCTTCTTTTAGAATTAATGGAGGAAGAAAATCTAAAGTATTAAACAACGGGTTTACCCAATTTTACGATGAATCATTTTTAAATAACGCTAAGCTAGAACAATTTGTAGATCCTAAAGTTAAAGCTCAAGTTGGAACTGCGGCAAACTATGGTAATAGGTCTCTTAGCACTTTAGTAAGGCAATATGCAGACAGGGACGAAGAAGGTAATTATTACATTGATCCTTTAGAATGGAACGCGGAGCTTAGTAAATACACAAAAAATCCTGACAATAGAATTGATTTTGGCGATGGAATATCTACCTTAGGCTACGATCCAGCTAATGAAAGTTTTGAAAAAACAAATGGCTTTCCTAAAAACGTTATACAAAACGCGCAAACACTAGTTAGAACTAGAGTTTTAGAAAATATAAACGCTAATTCAGATCCTATACAAACGGCTATTGGGGCACCTAAAGCGCCAGATAAGCCTGATGACCCTAAGCCACCTACAGAAAAAGACCAACAAAGAAATATAATAGACAAAGTTGTTGGTGACCTAGAAAAATTTGAAATTCAGTTAGATAATAAAACTGTTGGAGAGCGAGCTTTAAGCAACTTAGGACTTGAAACTTTTGAAAAGGGTAAAAGAAAAGAAATTAAAGATGAAACAAGAAAAATAGTTAATGAAGAGTATAAAAATCAGATTCAATCCATAGTTAATGAACTAAATAATGTTGGAGGAAAAGGCAAGTTTAAATATAATTTAGAAACAGGAATAGTAACTAAAAGTGCTCCGGGGCAATTTGATGAAAAAACCAAAGAATTTGAAGCGGGAAAAACATTAGTAGAAATAGCTACGCCTGTAAATTTCTGGGATACAAAAGAATTAGATAAATTTAAACAAGAGCTATATAATTTAGTAGATTTAGGAGTTGTAGGAGAAGAAACAACAGGGCAAGGTGCCGCTAGGTTTAATAGCACAGATTAATAACATAGAATTTTATAAAATATGAACGAAGAAGCTTTTAGCTACGCCTACGAACTTTTTAAAAAAGATGGTTATACAGATTCTGTAGATGACTTTAGATCTTTAATACAAACAGACAACGA
>TARA_R110002012_G_scaffold72972_3_pt1 | contig 17249 bp, 19 predicted proteins | sample TARA_R110002012 | Tara Oceans TARA_R110002012 (sample SAMEA4396515) | marine metagenome | biome: Westerlies Biome; feature: [DCM] deep chlorophyll maximum layer (ENVO:01000326); material: water (ENVO:00002006), including particulate matter (ENVO:01000060) such as... | depth 40 m
TTGAGGCAGGCGCGGTCTGGGTGATGGCAAGTAGAGGGAGGTTGCCTAGCCATCTTCGATTGCTAACCGGAAGCAGGTGGCAAAGCGGCCTCTGTCCGCAGGACTTAACCCCGCCTTTTCGAACAATGGCTGCCAGCGCGCTGCAACCATCACGCGCAACTCTTCGGTTATGGTCGAGGCCTCATCGGGGCCGAGATCGAATACTGCTGCTCCGGCAAGCGCATTTCCGATGGTCGCATTGCGTCCTTCCGGACCAACGCCCAGCACAAGGCGTCGCTCCAGCCCCACCTGCGGCTTGGGAACGACATCGTAGAGTGGAGACAACCGCCAGCCAGTTCCGTCGAAAAGAAATCCGTGATTGCGCAGGTGGTCATCGTCATTCGTTACGAGAATATTGAACACCATTCGGCGGAACAGCTCATGGAGGTCTGCGCGGACCTGCGTCCCGTGCTGACGTATCGCGCCAGCGAGATCAGCGTAGCTGTAGCTGCTTACCTCGCTTTCATGCGCGCCCAGCATGGTGAGCCCCGACGCGAACGGTCTCCGCTCGAGCCAGTTGCCATGCGGCACGCGGTCGAACCGTTCGATCAGATAGATATCGCGGTCAAGTACACAGCGGAAATCGAGCGCGGGTACATTGAGGCCGCATTCGCTGGCCAGCTGCATAGTCGCCAGCTCTACGCGGCATTCAGGAAAGCTGTCGCCGTGCTTCTGGAATTTGGCGATCCAGGGCTGATAGCCGATTTGTGTTGCCGCCTTTGGACGGGCGCCGCCGAGCGACGAACCGGCAGCCAGCAGCGCGCGCAAGTTGTCATCCAGCTCATCGACGTGTTGCGCTCGTTCGGCTGCCTCGGCGAGTTTGGCGAGGGTGAACTCCTCGCCCGGAGCAGGACCATCGCCCCATGGAGTGATGCGCTCTGGTCGCTCCGGAGTTGGCCCGAATGCGAGCGCGCCGACGCGGTGTTCTCCCGAAGCAAGGATGAGGTCGATCTCGCTCGGCAGACGGTCGCCCATAGCCTTGTACATAAGATATTGGCCCCAGCCATCGGGAGCGGCGTCGCGGATGCCGCCGAAGACAGCAAACCCTTCCTCCGTGCGGAAGGTCCGGCTGGTCCCGGCATCGTGCAGCGGGAGGGCCACCGGATCGACGGGGATTCGGTCAGGGCGCTCAAGATACCGGCGTCCATAAGCGAACGTTGCAAATTGGTTGCGCGGTTCGTCGGTCATCGTCAGCAGTCCCGCCGGGACAGGACCTTCGGGAAGATGGACGAATACGTAGGAGCGGACGATTGTCATGACCGATCAGAAATCCAGCTCGTCATCGCTGGCTGCATGCGTTCGCTCGGGCAAGCGCGAGAGGTCCTCGCTTATGCCCGCTCGATCACTCTCTGGCGCAACCAAGCTGGCAAGGCGCTGGGTCATTCCCAGCACATGCAATGCGCTCACAAGGACTGCGAGACCAACTGTCGGATCACCAGCTTCGAGCCGCTGAAGTGTCTGAACCGACACCAGCATTCGTTCCGCCATCAACCGCTGCGGCATTTTGCGGCGACGCCGGGCAAGCGCGATGTCCTTGCCGAGCTGAGTTATAGCTCGCTGGCTTTGTGGCGGCAGTCCGCTAGCTGCTCTGGAAGCGCGTGGCATAGGCAGTACATGACATATCATGTTAATTTATGCAATAGCGCATGATATGTCATGCATTCTATGACCAGACACGACAAGCTATTGCGGTCGCCGCTTCCTGTCAGGGTACTGCGGACGCCAGTAAGAGCAGAGGTAGGCTGTGGGGAGCGAGCCAAAAGGACCGCATAACCCATGCCCACTCATGAAGCGACAAGACCCACACTGGAAGGGACCGCGCGCCGTATCTGCGAAAGTCGAGGCGGCAGATGGTCGGGCACGAAGGGCATGGCCTGTTGTCCTGCACATGATGACAGCACGCCATCGTTGGGCGTGACGCTCGGTCGCAAAGCCATCCTTTTTCACTGCTTTGCCGGTTGCGATCAGCAGGCAGTGCTTGCTGCGCTGGCACGCGAGGGCTTCAACGCTTCCATCCTATTCTCGGACTCTTCGTCAGCTGACCAGTTCGAGCCAATTGAAAAACGTAATCTCTCGCCGGCGGCGCTGAGGATCTGGCGCGAAGCGGAGCCTGTGCGTTCCAGCCCGGCCAAAGCCTATCTCGAGAGCCGCGGCATCCTCGCCGCCTCTTCTGCTCTTCGGTTTCATCCACGAACACCGCTCGGGCCGAAAGGGCGAACCCGTTTTCTTCCAGCCATGATTGCGGCGGTAAGCCTCGACGAGGGGCCGGTCGCGATCCACCGCACGTTCTTGTCTACCGAGGCCTCAACCAAGGCCGCCTTCGAAAGGCCAAAGCGCGCGCTCGGCTCGCTCGGTGAAGCTGCCGTCCGGCTCTTCGCCCCGGCGGATGGCAAGCTCGGACTCGCTGAAGGGATCGAGAGCGCGATGTCAGCTTATGCCCTGACCGGCATCCCCGCCTGGGCAACATTGGGCAATGAGCGCTTTGGTCTGATCAGCATTCCCGAAAGCGTGACCGAGCTTCATCTCTTCGTCGATCACGACGACGGTGGTCATCTCGCAGTCGAACGGGGCCTATCCGCCTATGCGCGAAAAGGCCGGACGATCCATGTCCGCACACCATTTGTGCGAGGCACCGACTGGAACGACGAACTCCAGGCATGGCTGCGCCGCAAGGCAGTGCGGTGAGAGGAGAGAGGGCTTTTCGATTTCCTGATCCGGCAGAGGGCGCGTGTCCCGATGCCTCAATCAGGAGGACTTTTCGCCATGTTTCAGTCAGACCTTTTTCCCGCCCACCGACAATCTCAGGCCGTTCCGTTGGCCTGCGCTATCGGCGTCAAAATTACCGAGCGCCTCGCTTCTGGACGTCATCTCACTCGAGCCGATATTTCCGCTTTGTTCGCTGACGAGACCGGAGTTCAGGACTGGGGCAGCGCCTGGACCATCGACGACTACAACAATGCGATCGAGATAGGCTCCCTGCTCTGGCTGCGTGGATCTTCGCGGATCGATCTGACGACCGGCTTCCACGAAGCGGAAGCGCGCTTCGACTGGCTCGAGGCGGCTCTACCGCCTCGTCATGTGCGCAGCGAAGCCCAAGTCGAACTTCAGCAATTTTCGACCCCGCCGATGCTGGCCTGGCTGCTTGCGAAAGCCGCAGCGCTTTCCTCGCGCGACACCATGCTCGAGCCCTCCGCAGGCAATGGTGCTTTCGCGACCTGGGCCTACGGCCAAGCCGCATCGCTTACTCTGAACGAGATCGATGCTGGCAGACGCGACAGCCTGGCACACATCTTTCCGAATGCCGCGATCAACTCCTACGATGGCGAACTTATCGCCGACTTGCATCGCGGCCCGATCCCCTCGGTCGTCCTGATGAATCCGCCCTTTGCGCGTAGCGAGGAGCGCGGCAGCGACGGCGGTACAGCGCTGCGCCATCTTCGAAGCGCAATCCGGGCCTGCGCCCGTGGCGGCAGGATCGTTGCCGAGGACGGCCAGTCGATCATCGGGCGCGAAGTGCTCAATGTCGATCTCGCCAAAATCGCCGAAACGTTCGGGCTGGCAGGGGTGGCCGGTCCCGCTCCCGACGAACTCGGGAAGCTGGTTCTGGCAAGCGGGACGCCACAGCCGCTCGCCAGTCATGACGCGCTGATCGTCAAACGCTCGCTGGTCGGAGGTGAGCAACGGCTCGAACTCACCGGATACGCGCCTGACCGGCTCGACTGGTACAAGGCCAAAGGCTGCTTCACCGAGATTATTCGCTACCATACGCGGCTGTTCGTGCCAGTCTCCAAGGCATCGATCATTCTACCCGCGCTGACCGTCTGAACCTGCGGCCAGCCGCATGGCGATGGGTTAGAGGGGAGGGTGCCTTTGGGCTTGTCGGACCATGCATGCCGCATGGCTCCTTCCCATCAGGAGACTACCCATGATCCAGTCAATTTCCGTGAAAAAGCTTGTACCGAGCCCGCGCAATGTGCGCAAAACCAGCGATCCTGCTGCCGACGAACAATTGAAAGCCGATATCGCAGCACGAGGTCTCTTGCAGAACCTTGTCGTGCGCAAGGCGAAGCGCGGCAAATTCGAGGTCGAGGCCGGAGGTCGCCGCCTCGCGGCGCTTCAGGCGCTTGCCGAAGACGGTACCCTGGCCAAAACCCATGAAGTGACTTGCCTGGTCATCGAAGGCGAGGAAAGCGAGGTCCGTGAAGCAAGCCTTGCCGAAAATTTCCAGCGTCTCGCCATGAACCCGGCCGATGAAGCGCAGGCATTCTCGGCCATTATCGAGGCTGGTGGCTGCGTTGAGGACGTCGCGCGTCGGTTTGGCCTGACTGTCCCGTTACAGGTTTTGAGGCCAAGGATGCACCCGCTAGCGCCGCGCTCGCCGAGTTCGCCGGCAGCCTCGACGAGAGCTGGCGCTCTGGCGAAAGCGATGTCGAACGGTTCGAAGTTTTCCGGGCACTGTCCCATGAAGCAAGGTCCGCATGGCTCGGCCATGTCGTGTCGCGCACGCTCGTAGCCAGCCTGGCTTGCGAGGGTGAGCGCTCGGCTCCTCTCCACGAGGCAATCGGCGGCTTGCTTGAAATCGAGACCGCACATTGGTGGCGACCAACTGCGGCAAATTATTTCGACCGCGTGGCGAAGGCAAAGACGCTCGAGGCGCTTGACGCTGCGGGCGGGCCTGAATTGGTCAGCCGCTATTCGGCTTCCAAGAAGGCTGAGCTTGCCAGCGCTGCCGAACGAATATTCTCGGGCAATTTCATCGGTGAGGCGGGCACCAAGGAGCGTGCGCTCGCCTGGGTTCCGGACATCATGCATTTCCGAGGAACCGCTGAACCCGACGAAACAGTCGATCCCGATGAAGATACCGAAAGCGATGGCGAGATCACCGAGCGGGCCGCCTGATCCCTCCTGACAGGTTGAAGCCGTTCGGTAGGCGGTCCGTCCCTTCGGGGCGGGCCGCCTTTTCTCGTTAAGACCAGCTTGGGTTCCGCCATCGGCAAGGATCAGAGGGGAGGGGGCTTTTGGGCATCTGGCCCGGTGCAATTTCGTCCGGGCAATCAGGAGATTTCTCATGCGCAAGTTCAAACGCTCGTTAGCCTCCCGTTCACCGGCCCAGTCTCCGGCAGTTCGGATTACGGCCACCATCATCGAAAAGCTTGAACAGGGCACCAAGCCCTGGGTCAAACCCTGGCGCGGAGTTCCAACGTCCCGCCCTCTGCGCAGCTGCGGCACGCCCTACCGGGGCATGAATACCTTCTGGCTGTGGATGATGGCCGAGGCGTCAGGCTTCGCTTCGCCTTACTGGATGACCTATATGCCAACGGCCCGACCCGCATGTCGACGTTCGAGTGCTGTAACTGGAGCTGTATCAGCACCGCAAAGGAAGCCACGGCGGCGACATCGAGAGGGATTCCCAGAAGAAGCCAGGGCAACGCACCGGCGGTAACCTCGATGAACTGGTGGACTGGATGCTTCAGTAGCCCGTTGAAGCCGTACATGCGGCGTACCGAATGATGCACGGCGTGAAAACGCCAGAGAAACGAAACCCTGTGACTGGCGAAATGGGCAAGGGTAATCCCCACGTCGAGGAGTACAATAGCCATTGCTACATCGGCCCATAAGGGCAGCGTCTTTGGCCAGGCTGATTCCCAAGGGACAAGGCTTGTGATGAGCGGAAGAAGCAGCACCATAGCCACAAGAGATCCTTCATTCACGAGGGCATGCAAAATGTCTCTACGGCCATCGCCATGGCTCGAGTTCCACTGGTTTTCGAAAGGCGCGATACGCTCGGCGGCGAGCGAGGACCCAATCGCGGCGATGATCAGAACGAACAACCAGGCCGGCGAACTACCCGAGGACACGATCGCCGTAGCGCCCCCGACAAAGCCGAAAAAATAGAGCGGGCCATAGAGATAACGAAAAACGGCCATTGCAGCCTCCATCAAACGATGGTTCCGTCTACGCTCCCTTAGGGCCCCGGTATTGAACGTTTCGCTGGTGTCTTAACGCACGATGGTAATCTCGATTTTTGCGAGACCCTGTGATGGCGTCACGCCGAACCATTCGACCAAACGACGGGTAAAATGCGCTTGATCGGAAAACCCACCTGCGGCCGCGGCGGCAGCTAGACTATGAGACTGGTGGAAACCTTCGATGGCACGCTGAACTTGCAACCATTGCAGGAGCTTGGTCGTCGGCACTCCAAAATCTCGAATCGCAATTTCCCGCATCCGCGTGGTCGAAACACCGACGGCTTTGGCCAATTCCGAAGGTGTCGCCCCGGGTTCGATCCGTTGCAGCGTAGAGCGGAGGCGCGGGTCGATTTGGCTCGAACCCTTCCGGTTCAAAAAGCCTTCCATCCATTTGCGTGCCTCGTTCCCAGATCCAACCAGAGCCAATGCATTCGCTTCAGCGGTCGAAAGCCGTTCCAGTCCAACACTCTTGTTGAGGTCACGGGTTCCCATGAAAAACGGATCGACATACAGATTTCGCAGGATGGCACCGGATGGCGTCAAGCGGTGAACCGTGGTGGCAGGGATGAGAACAGCTTCACCGGGCGACAAGCGAAGATCTCGGTCAGCGTTAATGCTGCAAGAGTCGACCAGCGAAAGACTGATCTGGTGTGCCAGATGACTGTGCGGACGGTTCTCTCCTGTTTGGGCGTCGAGAAGTGCCCAGCCAAATCCGAGCATCATGTTGCCCTCCTATGAGGCGTCGGTGCTTCTCAAAGAGCGATTTCGTCTTAGCTGCTGTGCAATCGGACGTTCCTTTCTGAGAGATCTCAACGCGTTCCCGGCTCTCCTCAAGTCTCTTTCAAAGACCGCTCACTGCGCCGGATATCCTCGAGAATGATCTTGCTGCCTGGCAGCGCCGGCATCCGGGAACGATCGATGCGCAGATCCTGCGCGGGAAGCCGATATTCCATTTCGCAAAGAAGCATTCGCAACGAGCGCTCCATCACTTCGAGCACGACTGTCTCACCGGGGCAGCGATGATTTTTCGAGACATCGCCGCCGCCCTGAGGGATTAATGCGAACGCGGAAAAGTCTTCCTTGCGAAAGCGATCCGGATTGACGATTTCCGGCTCGTTCCAGAGATGAGGATCAGTGTTGGTTGCGTGTAAGTCGAGCAGGAAACGTCGGCCGGCGGGAAAACGGACATTTCGCCAGCGAAAGTCCTTTCGGCTCCTGGCAGCGACCGCAGGGAAGAACGGATAGAACCGGCGCACTTCCTGCACGAAACGGCCTAACTCAGAGCGATCGGATGCAGGGGTCGGAGCCACATCGGGAAATGAATGGAGAGCATGCGCCAGGAGAGTGATATAGACAGACGTAGCGACGGTTGGGCGCAGAACGTTCAGCAGTTCGACGGCAGCGATCCTGGGACTTAGCAGCGCACCATCCTCATCCCGGTGCGCAGCAATCACAGCCAGCGCCGATTCAGCGGGTGGGACCAGACGGCGGTCACGCGCATCCTTGATGACGCGAGCAAGCCACGCTTCGGAACGGCTGCGAGCGCGCCGGGCCCGAAAATGGCCCAAGCCGAGCGCGGCCGCGCGGTCGAAGAGTAGAACAAGGTCGCGAGTTCGCTTGATGCGCTCTTCAGCCGGTAGTGGCACACCGGCCCAGTCGCACACTGCTTCGGCCAATATGGGATGCAGCGCTTCGTAGAAGATTACCTGCGATTCCCGGGTCCATGCCGGGAGCTGGGCCAACCACATTTTCTCGAATTTCTCTCCCAGAGCCTCGACACGCTCTTGCGTCAGCAACGACACGAACATTTCCTTGCGCCGCAGATGCCGCTCGCCATCCAGACCCTGGACTCCGCCCTTGCCAGTCAAAGTCGCCCGAACCGGTTCCGGCATCGCGCCGTCGCGCGACATTCGCGCTTTATCGTAGAACATCTCGGCCGCAGCTTCGCCGCGCAGGCACACAGTCCGCCGGAGCAACAGGCGGGTTTCGAACATATTGCCACCGGTTCGCGAGCAGACCGTGTTTACGAAGTCATAGGGCCGCCTCAGGAAATGGAGTGTGCTGTCGAAGGGCCCTTGCGGTATGAGTTCTTCGCTCTGTTTTATGGAACGTTTCATAGACCAATACCGTCCTCTCGATTTGGCATATCGGTGCCGAGCCAGGCACGGCAAAACCAACCGGCGCGCTTTTGATTATGCTCCCGCCGATAAGTCTCGCATTGCCCCTTATGCTGCGATCAATCCTGCGGCTGCGGCGTGACGCGCAGATAAGGTTTTACCGTCTCCCAGCCTTTGGGGAATTTCTCACGCGCTTCTTCATCGCTGAGCGAAGGCACGATGATGACGTCCTCGCCCTGCTGCCAGTTCACAGGTGTGGCCACGCTGTGGTCCGCCGTCAGTTGCAGCGAATCGATAATCCGCAAGATCTCTTCGAAATTTCGTCCCGTGCTCGCGGGATAAGTGAGCGTAAGTTTCACTTTCTTATCGGGACCGATGATGAACACCGAGCGGACGGTGAATGAATCATCAGCCTGCGGATGGATCATTCCATAGAGATCAGCGATTTCACGATCCGGGTCCGCGACCAGCGGAAAGTTGAGAGCATGACCCTGGGTTTCGGCAATGTCGCCCGCCCAAGCTCGATGATCTTCGAGCGGATCGACGCTGAGACCGATCACTTTGACGCCGCGTTTGTCGAATTCAGGCTTGAGGCGGGCAACCTCACCAAGTTCCGTCGTGCAAACAGGAGTGAAATCCGCAGGGTGCGAGAACAGCACCGCCCAGTCGTCACCCATCCATTCATGGAATTTGAGCGTGCCATCGGTTGTGTCGGCCTCGAAATCGGGTGCGGTGTCGCCAAGTTGAAGTGTCATTGAAAATCTCCTGTGGTGAGCGCTAAAGCAACGCAGCTACACGTACAGATGGGTGCTACAGTTGCTGTAGGTGCAACCGAGATCGCGACCAAGCGGCGTTCAGACGCGATAGACGGCATCGCCAGCGTGCTGGTGTGGCGACCTTCCGCGCTATGCGGAAGCGTTCGTCTTTTCTCATTGCGTCCGGTCTTAATCAGCTCGTATTCGCGCTGGTTTCAGGCTGGTCTTCGCCCACCAGGATCAAAAGCCCCAGTCCCGCTACGATCGCGACGTCGGCCAGATTGAATGATGGCCAATGAAAATTGTCCCAGTACAAATCGATAAAGTCCCTGACGGCGCCAAACATCAGCCTGTCTGCAACGTTGCCGAGCGCTCCGCCAATCGCCAAGCTCAAGCCGAGCGCATGGATGGGGGATCGGGTTCTCATCAGCCAAATCCCGAGCATGCCCGAAAGCAGAACGCCGATCGCGATAAGGATCACGGGGGCTGCTCCACCGGCCAGTCCGAAAGCCACGCCGCTATTGGCGATGGCGACTAGATTGAAGCCCGGGAACACTGCGATCACGTTACCCGAACCAACCAAAGAATGCGCCCAGGTTTTCGACAATTGGTCGAGGCCGAAGCTAACCAGAATCAAAACGGGCGCAAGCCGTTTCGCCGCGCTCAAGGTCATCGGACGCTGGATGGTGCATTCACGACCACCATCTTTTCTTCGCTCATATCGACCATCGTATAACCTATACCGCCTGTTCCGAGACCCGACTGACGACGTCCTGCGAACGGCATCCAGTCGACGCGAAATGCGGTATGATCGTTGACCATTACGGCTGACGCGGCCAGCGTTTCGACGCAGTAATCGGCCCAGGACATTCGGTCGGTAAACACAGCCGCCTGAAAGGCGTAGGGAAGCGCGTTCGCTTGGCCGATCGCAGCATCGACGTCGTCGTATCCGTAAATGCAGACCACAGGGCCAAACACTTCCTTGCGCGATACATCGGCGTCGCACGGCGGATCGACAAGGACCGTGGGCTGGTAAAGGGTGGAACCCATGCGCTTACCCCCTGCGGCGAGCCTGGCGCCGCCCTGAACGGCTGCATCGACCCAGGATGCGACGCGGTCGACTTCGGCAGGACGAATGAGCGGACCGCATTGGGTTTCCGCTTTGGTCGGATCGCCCACAGTCAGCGCTTCTGCTCCCTCAGCGAGCTCGGCAGCGAAGTCCGGCAGTTCGGCGCGCGGAACGAACACGCGCTGCACCGAGACGCAGACTTGTCCAGAATGATAAAAGCCGCCTTTCAGGAGAGGAGGAATTACCTTGCCGCTTGCGACGCCCTCATCGACGAGGACTGGAGCCGCGCCACCGTGTTCCAGTGCCAGGCGGGTGCCCGGCGCCAGTTTGGAGCGGAGCATCCAGCCAACTCTGGCCGAACCGATGAAGGAGAAAAATGCCGTCCGCGAATCGATGACCATTTGTTCGGCGACATCGTTCGAACATGGCACAAAGCGGCACCAGCGTTCATCGAGTCCGGCTTCATAAAGGATTTCGACGAAGCTCTTGCAGGAAAGGGGCGTGTCCTTGGCCGGTTTCACCAGAACAGGGCATCCGCTTGCGACTGCCGGTCCCACCTGATGGGCGATCAGGTTCAGAGGATGATTGAAAGCGGAGATCGCCACGACCGGCCCAATCGGCTCACGGAAGGTATAGGCTTTGCGTCCTGCCCCCGCCTGCGTCAGGTCCATCGGGATTTCGCGCCCGCCGCTGGCGAACAATTCGTGTATGCACAATTCGACGCTCTGAATGGCGCGACTGGTTTCCACGCGCGCGTCGACGATGGGTTTACCGCCCTCGAGCGCAATCTGCATTGCCAGTGTCTCCGCGCGCTCGCGCATCAGCCCGATGGCGCGCTGCAGGATGGCGATGCGTTCATGCGCGGGGAGCCGCGCTTGTCGGTCTTCGTGCAGCGCGCGCGCCTCGTCGAGCCAACGATCGACTTGCGGCCAGTCGACCAGCTCAACGCTGCCAATGCATTCCTGGTCGTAGGGATTGAGGACCTGCCACGTCATTGGGGACACTCCATCGCCTTGAGTTCATCGATCAGAACCTTGCGGTTCTCGGAGTAATCCACCGGCAAGTCGACAAGGTGAACGCCGCCGCTTTCAAACCCTTCATTCAAGGTCGGTACCAGTGCTTCGCTGCTTTCGATCCGGCGGCCCGTCGCACCATAACTCTTCGCATAGGTAACGAAGTCGGGGTTGGCGAAGCTCAGACCGTAATCGGGAAAGCCAAGTTCTTCCTGCTTCCACCGGATCATACCGTAAGCGGAATCATTGAGGATGAGTACGACGAGGTTGAGGCCGAGCCTGACCGCGGTTTCCACCTCCTGCGAATTCATCATGAACCCGCCATCGCCGCATACGGCGAGCACGCGGCGCTCGGGCGACAGCATCGCTGCCATCATCGCCGAGGGGAGACCCGCTCCCATCGTCGCCAGCGCGTTGTCGAGCAGAATCGTGTTCGGCTCATGCGCGATATAGTTGCGGGCGAACCAGATCTTGTAGATGCCGTTGTCGAGTGCGACGATGTCGTCGCGGCCCATGACCGCCCGTACATCTGCAACGATGCGCTGGGGCACCATCGGAAAGCGGCCATCGTCGCTGCCTTGGCGGATGTGCGCCGCGATGTCCTCATGGACTTTGGCGTAGGCTGCCGGGTCACTAGGGTGTTTGCCGCGCAGCCGGTTTCCCAGTCGCTCGACAGATCCGGCAATATCGCCGATGACTTCCAGCTGCGGGAAATAGACCTGGTCGACCTCTGCGGCCTTGTAATTTATATGGATAACAGTGCGTCCGTCAGGCTCCATGAAAAAGGGCGGTTTCTCGACCACGTCATGGCCGATATTGACGATCAGGTCTGCGCGATCGATGGCGCAATGAACATAGTCATCCGATGATAGAGCCGCCGTTCCAAGATACAGGGGGCTTGCCTCATCAAGCACTCCCTTGCCCATTTGCGTATTGAAAAACGGAAATTGGGTGTCGTCGACGAACTTTCGGAGCGCCTTACAAGCGCTACGTCGGTTGGCCCCGGCACCAACCAGTAGCAGCGGGCGATCGGCGGCCAGAATACGCTCGGCGGCTTCGTCTAGCGCGGCATCTCCGGCCACCGCATATTGTCGGGGGTGGGGCGCCACGACAGGTTCGGAGGTTTCTTCCTCGGCAATGTCTTCGGGCAGCTCCAGCAGAACTGCACCGGGTCGCTCTTCCTGAGCTCTCCTGAAACCTTCGCGCACGAGCGAAGGAATGCGCTCCCCATTCACGATCTGCTTCGCCATCTTGCACAAGGGAGTGAAAAGCGAGACAACATCGACGATCTGGAACTGCGCCTGCTTCGAGACCTTGATGGGTTTTTGGCCGGTTATCATGACCAGCGGGAAAGCGCCCAGAGCGGCATAAGCTGCGGGCGTCGTGAGGTTTGTCGCCCCTGGTCCCAGCGTGGCAAGGCATACGCCGGCTTTACCGGTAAGGCGACCGTAGGTAGCCGCCATGAAACCCGCCCCTTGCTCGTGCCGGGTAACGATCAGACGGATCGACGAGGTGCGCAGCGACTCCAGGAGATCGAGGTTTTCTTCGCCAGGCACCGCAAAGATATATTCGACGCCTTCGGCTTCCAACGCGGCGACAAGGAGATCGGATGCTTTCATGGAATAGTTCTCGCGTTGGTGTGAAAAGTCTTTGCTCTGCGTCTTATTCAGGATGTGCCGGTGAATTACCGCCTCATTCCGGCGTCTCCTTGTTCGAAGGTGTGTCAGCGGTACATGCAAGGCATATTCAAGTCGGTGTAGTCCTCGAACCGCAAAAGAAGCCGCAAGGCCTCGCCTAAATATAGGACAACCGTTCCATCTAACCCCTGTTCCGAGACTTCAGGCGCCGGTCGTTGCGGGATAGAACAAGGAGCTGCCCCTCGAATCGCACAGTCCAGCTGCATCCCGGTTCGATCGATTGATCGCCGATTCAGAAAAAGTGCGGCTTGCATTCATCAGAACCGTATCGTCGGCTTCCCGATGTCTTCGAAGTATTGCGAGACACCGTGGCGCAGATTGAGATCAAAAACCCGCTCGCCGCTTTCTCGTTCGTATGAACAAAGTGTAGGAATGTGAAATTGGCAGCGCTCGGTTACCGAAGCGAGCGTCGCACTCCTGCCTGTTAACAGGTCACGTCCGCCGTACACCGCTGTTCCCCAAGCACCAGCGCCAAGCACCGCAGCGCCAAAGATAGAATGTCTATCGATCATATCGCTTCCCTGCGCCCGGGGCGCAATCAACCGGTTTCGGCATGCAGTGTCCGAACTTGCGTGCCCTTTCTTTTGTTGCGCCAATATCCCAGCGCAATGAGGGCGAGCGTGAGAATTTGCGCGACCACCGGCTCGAGCGCCGGTGCCACACCAAGGATTGGTAAACGGGGCAGCCCCGGGAGCGGGGTGATGCGCATCAATCCGGCTTCCTGGAGGCCCGAGATACCCTTCCCGGCCAGAACAACGGCGAGAACGCCGATGAGGACCGAACTATACGCGAAGAAGGTTCCGATCGGCAGTCGGCGGCTGTAGCGCAGCATCACCCAGGCAATCAGCGCCAGTAACACGACTGCGGACGCGGAGCCGGCGAAAATCGCGCCGGTATGGCCTTGCGTCCAGAGCGCTGCGAAGAACAGGATCGTCTCGAAGACCTCCCGGTAAACCACGAGAAACGCCAGCCCAAACAGAAACCATGCGGACCTGCGCGAGAGAGCGTGCTGCATGGTTTTCTGGATATAGCGTTGCCATTCGCCGGCCTGCGATTTGCCGTGCATCCATATGCCGACCGACAACAGTATGAGAGCGGCAAAAAGCGATCCGAACCCCTCTACGAGTTCACGACCTGCCCCACTTATGCCGATCAGGTAAGTCGCTGCCACCCAAGTCAGGCCACCGGCGACAAGGGCCGACAGCCATCCGCCATGGACGAAGGGCAGAACTTCCGTTCTCTCGGCCTTGCGCAGGAACGCGATCATCGCGATCACGATCAGCAATGCCTCGAGCCCTTCGCGCAACAGGATCGCAAAGGCTCCTGCGAATGCCGACGCCTCACTGGCATTGTCCGGGGCGAGGACCGTCTCGGCGCGGTAGAAAAGAACGTCGAGCGCATTCACCCTTTGGGCGACGGCGGCCAGCGGATCCCCGCGACCTATTGCCGCTCGAAGCTCCGCCATGCCGGTTTCGACAGATGCGAGCAGGTCTGCATCGCGCGTGCTTAAAACGGCTTCCAATGGTTCGAAGCCATCCAGATAGGCCGAGAGTGCGAGTTCGCGCGCTTCGGCCTCATTACCCGCTTCGTAAGCGGCAAGACTTTGCTGCAAGCGTTTGCGTGCCAAAGCGAGTGAGCCGGTCGTATCGCTCGCCATGGCTTCGGGATGAGCCCGCAAATAGGCCATAACGGCATCGGCACGCTCGGTGCTGATCGCCTCGCCAAGGGTTGCCGGCGTAAGGCCGGATAGAGCGGCGAGGTCAGGAATACGCGCCCGGATTTCCGGATCGTCGTTCCAGATCCGTCTGCCGCGCTCCACATCCTCAAATGCGATCGACCCTGAATAGTAGGCCAGGCTCCAGCGATCTTCCGCCCCGAGATCGGAAAAGCCCGGCATGGCCGTTCCCTCCAGACCCTGTCCAATGACCTGGTAGAGCGCGAAAGCGCTTCGCTCGCGGGCACGGACGACGTCGTCGAACGCGATTGGCGGGGGATCGAGTCCCTCTGCCGCGGGGCCGTCGCCTCCTCCGCTCACGCCATGACAGCTTGCGCAGTTCTGGGCGTACAGCGCGGCACCTCGCGCGAGGTCGGGTGCCGCCTCGGGAGCAAGCGGAACGGGAAACGCCGCGATCAGCTCGCTTGCCAATCTGCGCGCGTCTCGTGCGACGACAGCAGGCTCCACCTTCGTCGAGATTGACTCGACGAGAGCCTCTGCCTCCGCAACCAGCTGGGCACGGTGCGCGTTTGCGGGCAGGGCAGCCATGCGTTCGGCTACCGAGGCAGAAAATTCCTGCATTTCGGCATACTCCAGCTCGTTCGTGACTTCACCGCCGCTAACGGCTTCGGTGTAATCCACGGCGATGTAATCGAGCAGGCGCCAGGTCGTCTGAACCGCGTCATGCGTGCCTGCAGAAGCGGGCATTGCGACTGCGATCGACAAGAAAGCGATCAATTGGACCGCAAAAGCACGTAGCGTCATTTGGAGGCGGCCTTTCCGAGAGCCGGAGCATGTTGCGCGCGAAGTTCTTCGGTCGCGCGTTTTACAATGAGGTAAGCCGAATGCAGGAAGATCAGGGCGATCACCGCTGCGACGAGCAGATCGGGCCAAGCTTGCCCGGTCCAGGCGACCAGGGCAGCAGCGATGATCACTCCGACATTGGCGATCGCGTCATTGCGGCTGAACAGCCAGATCGCGGATACATGTGCGTCGCCTTCGCGAAACCGCATCAGCACAAGCGCCGCCGCGATGTTGACTATCAAGGCTGCGACGGCGATCCCGCCCATCAAGCCGGCTTCCGGCGCGACCGCGTTAAGCGATCGCCAGACCGCCAGACCGATCACTCCGAGGCCTAGTACGCCCAGAAACAGGCCCTGTGCCAGCGCGACCCGGGCGCGCGTGCGGGCAGTCCACGCAAGAGCAAGGATGCCGATGAGCGTGATCGATCCATCGCCGATGAAGTCGAGAGCGTCGGCCTTGAGCGCTTGGCTGTCCGCCAGAAACCCGCCGAAGGCCTCGAAAACGCCAAAGCCCAGATTGAGCAATACGACGATCCAAAGGGCGCGGCGATAGGCGGGGTCTGCGCCTGCTCTTTGCGTATCGCCTGTGCAGCCGCAATCCGATGTTTCGTTATTCGACATGAGGCATTAGGTAACACCTCTAGCAACTGTAGGAGCAAGCCAAAATTGCGAATGGTTCGCGGTTTCGGAGCTGGAGGAGTGAGTTCATGCTTATCGGAGGTCTTTCGAAGGCGACGGGCACCAAGGTCAATACGATAAGGTTTTATGAGGATATCGGACTGATGCCCGAAGCCGCGCGTACGGCAGCGGGGCAGCGAACCTACAAAGAGCAGGACGTCGAGCGCCTTTCCTTTATTCGGCATGCTCGAAAATTGGGGTTTTCGATCGATGAAACACGCTCGCTTTTAAGCGTGAAGGCGAGACCGGATCAGAGCTGTGACGAGGCGGGTGACATCGCTTTGCGGCACCTTCGAGCCGTGGACGAGCGCATCAGTCGGCTACAAGCGCTTCGTTCCGAACTGAGAAGTGTGGTCGCGGCCTGCACGGGCGGCGAGGTTTCCGAATGCAAAATCATCGAAACGCTTTCTCGAAACCCAGCCGCCTCTTCCGCGGGTCGCTGACGCGAAAGCTATAATGGGACTATGGACACCGAACCCAGACAGCAAAAAAAGTGCTTGCACCTCCAGTCGCTGGAAGCGTTATCATCGTGATAATCCAGATTCTGATGTCGTGATCTAGGATTGGATGGCTGATTATGACGGAACTTGGGTAATTTGAATATTAATCAGCTTTCGCCTTATAAGAACGCTGCATTCATTCCATGGAATTTGGTCGAAAAAGAAACTACTCGAACAATATTCATTGTCCGGACGCTTCGTGACAATATCACATTACAGCAACCGAGAAGATTTTTGTTTCAACTTTCGTTTCACCTTGTTAGGGGCCACAGGATGTTCGATCTGAACGCCTTGATTCCCGTCAGGATTGTCGCCGCCCTTTTGGCGGTCGCAGCGCTGATGGCGTCTCCGGCGGTCGAAGCAGCGCAATGTGCGGACGAGCTGTCAGAAATAGCCTATTCGGTCCAGATGTTCGACATTGATGCGGACGAGAGCCCGCAAAACGGAAGCCCGGAGCAGCAGGAATGCGCCCACGGGCATTGCCATCACGTCGCCGCAGCACTGAAATCGAAGCTTTTAAACGACATGCCCGACCGGCTTAACATCACGGTTGGGTCGCATATGGCCGAAGAATTATTCGGCGATGCGAGCAATTTACCCAAACGCCCTCCTCGCGCCTGACGACCGTCACTGCGCTGCTTGACGCAGCGCATTTCGATTTGTCAGCAGAGAGAGTTTTGAAAAATGCCAGCCATCAAATGGCGAGGGGCCCTGATAGCAGGGCTAACCCTCGCCGCAATTGTCACGCCTGTGGCAGCGCAGGAGCGGGAGCTTCTGACGCTCGACGAGGCGTTGGGCCGGACAGGCGTGGTTGCCGAACCCGCTAACACCGAGTTAAACCCGCGCATCGTCGGCCCTCGAGCGGAAGCCGAGGCGGCGCAGGCTCTTGTCGGAC
>TARA_R110002012_G_scaffold81187_2_pt1 | contig 17229 bp, 20 predicted proteins | sample TARA_R110002012 | Tara Oceans TARA_R110002012 (sample SAMEA4396515) | marine metagenome | biome: Westerlies Biome; feature: [DCM] deep chlorophyll maximum layer (ENVO:01000326); material: water (ENVO:00002006), including particulate matter (ENVO:01000060) such as... | depth 40 m
GGCTTCCATGCTGCCCTTTTTTATTGTACAATGATTTATTCCTGACAACCGCATTGGGCGGTTGACACTAGCCACGACAGGAGATAAGCATGGCTAATACTACTTTTAGCGGTCCCGTCCGCTCTCAAAACGGTTTCCAAATGTTTACGAAAAACGCTACTACGGGCACTATTACCGTAACTAGCGGCGATAAAATGGCTGAAGAAGCTGTTGGTAGTGCTGGTATCGAAGGTACAGCAGGCGTATACATAACCACAGTTGTTCGTGATCATAGCGACACTTCAACTAACGTAAACATTGTTAAATCAACAATCATGATTGATCTGACGGGTCTTAAAGATGGTGGAACCGCTGGTGACATTATTGGTAAGGACGGTTCAGGCGTTGCTTACATCGCCCGTGTTACTACAGCCAATCAAGGCACAGTTTTTGGTGTTACGATGACATGCCTAGAAGCCCCTGCTGGCGGAGCCGCAGATATTGATTTGTTCTCTGCAACTGAAGGCACTGGCGTTAACGACACTGCTATTGGTGATCTTACAGAGACATCTATCATTAACGGCGGAACACAAGCTGCTGGAACATTTACTGCTGGTGGTGACATCGCAGCGGATCAGTACCTTTACCTTGTAAGCCAAGGCACTGGTGATGCGACTTACACTGCTGGTCGTTTCTTGATTGAAATTATCGGTTTTGATACAGCAAGCTAATTAGGAGGCTAGAATGGCGGGTCCAATAAAAGCCTTTTCATTAGCCGTAGCTAACTCTGATACTACTATTTTCAACGGTAGAGCAAGAATCAGAGCGTTTGGGATATTTGCAACGGGAGCAGTGACCTACACTATTACTGATGGTAATGGCGGTGCAACCTTACTCACAGGTGCTTTTCCTACTGGGTATAATGAAGTTTATATCCCCGACGATGGTATAATTGCCGAAAGTGGTGTTCACGCAGTGTTCACTGGAACAGGTGGCATTTTAACTATTATGCTTGCGTAGCTGGCATGGCGGCAAGAAAGAAGAAAACAGTTAGTCTTTCAGTGAAACGCGGGGAAAAACTTCCCGCGTCGAAAGGTGCTGGTCTTACTGCCAAAGGAAGAGCTAAGTACAACCGAGCGACGGGGTCTAAGTTAAAGGCCCCGCAGCCCGGGGGTGGTAAGCGTAAAAAGTCTTATTGTTCTAGGTCAGCAGGACAAATGAAAATGCATAACATTAGCTGTAAGAAAACTCCCAAGAAGCGCATTTGCGCTGCCAGACGTAGGTGGAAGTGCTAATGGACAATAAAATATTTATTGTAGCCCTGTTGGGTTTCTGTGGGTGGATTGGTATGTCCGTCACGGACTTAAAAACGGAAGTTGCCGTGGTTAACATGAAAGTCACGGAAAACCATAAGATGTTAAGCGTCTTATGGGATGATTTCTTGGAGAAGAAAAATGACAATCTCGCGTGGATCAATGGCAAGGCAGATATCAAAGCCACCGCAAAAACGGAAAAGACCATCCAGTAATTCCAGTGTTGCTAGAGGATGTGGTGTTGTTTTAAGTAACAGAAGAAAAGCAACCAAACGTGTGAAAAGGAAGAAAAGGAATGCCTAAAGATGCATGCTATCAAAAAGTTAAACGCAGATATAAGGTCTTCCCGTCAGCGTATGCAAGTGGGGCTATCGCCAAATGTCGAAAAGTCGGTGCAGCAAACTGGGGAAACAGCAAGAAAAAAGCAAAGGGAGGAACATTTAAGTACCGCACAACCAAAATATATTGATAGCGGTCCTGTAGTTTTAAGGTAGTGATTGAGTTTGTTTTGGCAGTGTACCTTAATGGTAACTTAATTGATAAGACACAACGATTTATAGATATGGACCGATGCCTATATTTTTCGTCCAGACTTTCCAAACAACCGCCCGTTCCGGTGGGAGAAGGGAAAAAATTAAAGATACACGCAATTTGTAAACCTGTACCAAAGAGATAAAAATGGTTGTAGCGGAAGTCCTTACTGGCATTGCACTTGTACAGCAGTCCGTTGCTTTCATAAAAAGTAATATAGGTACTGTACAGGACATTGGTCAGATTGCTGGTCAGATAGACGATCTTTTTCGTGGGGAAAAAGAAGCGCAACAGGCTAGAAATAAAAAAGCCGGTGGTAGCCTAGGTAGTCAGTTTGGCGTAGACACTGTTGCAAAGGAAGTTATAGACGCGAAGCTTGCGGCGGAAAAACTACAAGAAGTCGCCTCAATGGTTGATATGAGGTTTGGTCACGGGACATGGAAGAGTATAGTAGACGAAAGAGCAAAACGTATTCAAGAAGCTAAAGAGGCCGCCGCCGCTGTGAAAAGAAAAAAGCTGGAGGAAGCCAGAGCATTTGAAGAGGCGGTGAAACAAGTGGCTCTTGCCGCGACAGTTATAATAGTTTCTATCGTGTTGTTTGTGTTTTTATTTGGGATGATTTTGTAGGTATAGATTAAACATGGCAGTTAGGAAGACAAAAAAAGGTGCGGCTCTCAAGCGGTGGTTTAAAGAAGAATGGAAGGATGTTCGCACGGGAAAAGCGTGTGGGCGTGGCAAGGGTGAAAAACGGGGTACTCCATATTGCCGCCCCAGTAAGCGTGTGTCTTCTAAAACGCCCAAAACCTCCAAAGAAATGACAGCCGCAGAAAAACGTAGTAGAATATCGCAGAAGAAGCGGTTAGGACAACCAGCGGGTAAGCCTCGTAGAGTTAAATCATTAAAGAGGAAAAAGTAAATGCCTTTTACCACCTCCGGGGTTCGCGTTTTCAACCTCGATGTAGCTGAGATAATAGAAGAAGCATACGAAAGATGTGGCCTTGAGGTTCGCACTGGCTACGACATGAGGACTGCAAAGCGTTCTATGAACCTGATGTTTGCTGATTGGGCGAACCGTGGTCTTAACATGTGGACGATCAAAGAAGGCACTATTAACTTAAATGTTAATCAGGAAACATACACAGTTTCAGCGAGTCAGTCTGACATACTGGACGGTATTATTAGAACTTTTTTAAATTTAACTACTCTTAGCGCCGATATAACAGACACTGCAACCGCTGTAACGGTTGATGACGTTAGCTCAATTACTGTGGACGATGTCATACGAATAGAACATGAGCAGATGACAGTAACGGCGATTGACACGACTACAAAAATATTAACAGTGACTCGCGCATCAAATTCTACCACGGCGGCGGCTCATACAGCTTCTGTAAATGGTGTTTCTACAAAAGTATTCTTGACAAGTTCTGTAGCTACCACGGGGGTTACTAGCGATTTACCTGTGTCGAGAGTATCTAGGTCAGAGTACTTAGCCATTCCTAGCAAGACAACAAATGGAAGACCGACTCAGTTTTATTATAACCGTCAGACAACACCAACGGTTAGCTTGTGGCCTTCTCCAGATGATGCCACGCAGATTTTTGTGTACAACTATGTGGATAGGATTGAGGATGCTAAAGATTTAGCTAACATAGCTGATGCTCCTTATCGCTTTTTGCCATGTCTTGTAGCTGGTGTGGCGTATTATGTGTCAATGAAAAAAGCACCAGAAAGAGTTCAATTACTAAAGAATGTTTATGAAGAAGAGTTTCAACGAGCCGCAGACGAAGACACAAACAGAGTTTCCTTAAAGCTACAACCTAGTATTTCTTATCTTAGAGTAAATTAATGGCTAGATACGCAGCAGGATCAAAAGCATGGGGATACTCGGATAGGTCTGGATTTAGGTACAGATTGAGCGACATGCTTGTTGAGTGGAATGGTCTTAAAGTGGGCCCGGACGAGTATGAAGAAAAACAGCCACAGCTAGAGCCGCCTAGAACAACCACGGATTCTGAAACTTTACGCAATCCAAGGCCGGATCAGCGTAATGAAGTTTTAGTAGAACGATTGTTGCCTTTAAACTCGTTTGAAAGCCCTGCCCCTAATCCTCTTACTGTCACCATCGCTGTAACTGTTGCAGAAGTTAGCGGCGTAAATGTCTTTGTTCTTGATGGGGTAAATAAGCCAACCCTGACGTTAAACAGGGGCACTACATATGTTTTTGATGTGTCTAACGGCACCGCAGGGTCACACCCTTTACGCTTTAAAGATAGTTCTGGTAATACTTACGCTACTGGCGTTACCTCTGACGGCATCCCGGGAGGCACTGGAGCAACTGTCACTCTCGTGGTAGATGATAATACCCCTAGCTTACTTAGATATTACTGTACTACCCACGGAAACGCGATGGGCAACATAATTTCAGTTGCAACGTCTTCTGCCGTAACCATTCCTGTAACTGTTGCGTCGGTTAGTGGTTCAAATGTTTTTGTACTTGGCGGCGAAAATAATCCGGTATTAAGTCTTACCCGAGGAATAACTTACACTTTTGATGTGTCAGACAATACGGTATCAGGGCATCCTCTGGCGTTTAAGGATAGCTCCGATAATTCTTATACGACAGGTGTTACTACAACTGGAAGCGCGGGTAACTCCGGTGCAACTGTTGCTATTGTTGTAGATGCAGATACACCTAGCTCATTGAAATATTATTGCACTGTGCATGGGAACGCTATGGGGAACACTATTTCTGTGGTATCTGCTCATAGTACTACTGGCGGCGGTGCGGGAAATTTAACGATTTATGAGCTAAATCATGGCAGGGGAACGGGTTCAACTGTTAGGTTTAGGTCTGTTGTAGGATTCGATGGTTTTTCTAAAGCGACAATAGAAGCTGCCGCTGGCTATACAATTACGGTGGTAGATGCTAATACTTATACTGTTTCCGTGGCGAATAGTTCAGTTACAGGTAATCAACGCGGAGGCGGTGGAAAAGCCACCGCAGGCCCAGTTTCGTTGGGGGTATAGATGGCATTTACATACGCAGAAATAAAAACAGCTATTCAGGATTACACTGAAAATGACGAAACTACTTTCGTCACAAACCTTCCCGTCTTTATACGGGGTGCTGAAGATAGGATTTTTACGCTTGTTGACTTAGAGTTTTTTAGGAAAAACGCCACCTCGACATTAGCACAAAACGATTCTTTTTTAACACTTCCCGATGACTTTTTAGCCCCTTTTTCTCTTCGTATTACTACTGCGGGTAAGGAAGACTTTTTAAAAATTAAAGACGTTAATCTAGTACAACAGTACAGTACGGACTATGCACAAACTTCGGTTCCTCAATATTATGGTATATTTGACGTAAGCAATATTATTGTAGGACCCACACCAGATGCAGCGTACACGGTGGAACTACATTATTTTTACAGACCTGCCAGCATAACGGCATCTCCGGGTGCGGATAGTCAGACTACTTGGGTTAGCACTAATGCACCTAATGCTCTTCTTTATGGTACGCTTGTCGAAGCATATACTTACATGAAAGGGGAGCCAGACATGATGCAGTTGTACGAGCAGCGGTTCATGCAAGAAGTTCAACGACTAAAGGATTTGGCAGAAGCTAGAGAGAACACTGATGCCTACAGGAGAGGTCTACCTGATAGGCCACGTTCATAAGGAGTAAAAGACCATGGCGACATCTAATGCAGCAACCACTTATACGGAACATGCCCTTTTGCAGTTTCTGTTTAAGAACAACACGGAGTCTTTCGCCAGTCCCGGCGATAATATTTACGTCGGCCTAGCAACTGCGGTAAGCAGCGCAGAAGGCGGCTCCGTCACAGAAGCTACCTTTTCAAACTACGCTAGAGTGCAAAGAGCGGCCTCAACATGGACAGTGCCAGCAGTTAGCACTGACGCTCAAGTGGCTACGACAACGCAGATTGAGTTTCCAGCTTCTGGTGGAACAAACAATACAATTACGCATGTATTTATTGCTAGCGCATCTAGTAGCGGAAATATTTATTTTATTGGTGAGCTTGATGCACCTAAGACAATTGCCACTGGCGATATTTTCCGTATTAACGCGGGTAACCTAAGTATTCAGTTGAACTAATATGGCGCTTGTTCTCAAAGACCGAGTAAAAGAAACAACTACTACAACCGGTACAGGCACCTATACATTGGCTGGTGCGGTAACGGGGTTTGAGACTTTTGCTAGTGTGGGTAATTCCAACACTACATATTACGCATGCAGCGACGGGACGAATTTTGAAGTAGGCGTTGGAACGTACACCTCTTCTGGCACGACTTTAGCAAGAACAACCATACTTCAGTCTAGTAACAGTGACAATGCTGTTGATTGGGGTTCTGGCACAAAAACTATTTTCTGCACGTTGCCTGCGGAAAAGATGTCTTTTCTAGATGCCAGTGGCGTACTTAATATTACTACATCAGCCGCCATTGATAATATTACTATTGATGGAAACACTATCTCAACGACGGATACAAATGGAGACTTGCTGCTAACACCAAATGGCGATGGCGATATAATTGCTGAAGTAGATACTTTTACTATAAGAAACACATCCGATGGAACGCTGGGACCAAATTTGGTACTAGACCACGCCACCGCTTCACCAAGCACAAGTGATACTCACGGAATAATTTCTGCTCTTACAACCATTAGTGGTGGAACTGAATTTACGCCAGCGCAAATATTATTTCAAACGCCTGACCTGACTTCTTCGCCTACAGGAAAACTGGCTATTAAAGTTAAGGAAGATGGCAATGCAAGTCCGACAAACTACGCTCAGTTTGACGGTGATCAGGAAAGGATATCGTTTAGCAAGGAGTTAAATATTAGTGGTCGTTGCACGGCAACCACTTTTGAACCTTCCTCGGACACATCTGCTGGAGACAGTGCCGCTGTTGGTTACACTGCTGCTGAAGGTCTTATTTTAACGGGGCAGGGTAGCACAAACGACGTAACGATTAAGAATGATGCTGATGCTGACGTATTAGAAGTACCAACAGGTACAGTTAATGTAACTATGGCAGGCACACTAGACGTAGTTGGTGACATTACTGGTTCAACTTTAAATGCTGATGGAGATACCGCCGCTGGTGACAACGCGGCTATTGGTTATACTGCCGCTGAAGGTCTTATTTTAACAGGACAAGGCAGCACTAGCGATATCACAGTAAAGAATGACGCTGATGCTACGGTGTTCACTGTACCAACTGGTACAGACGACATTCTTTTCCCTGACGATGCTAAAGCCATGTTTGGCGCTGGTTCTGACTTACAGCTTTACCACGATGGAACTGACAGCCATATAGATGTAGCTGGCACCCTTAACATCGATGTAGCTGGCACCCTTAACATCAACGGCTCTGGCGAAACACTTGCCACGTTTGTGGACGATGGCGCGGTAAGTCTATACCACAATAACGAAGTTAAACTTGCCACTGCGTCCACAGGCGTAGCTGTTACAGGGAAGTTAGAAATTACAAGCGCCTCTGATGGTGATGCGTCGGCGGGTATTGTTTTTGAGGGTGCTACGCACGATGACCATGAAACCACTCTTTTCGCTACGAACCCAACTGCTGATAGATCAATTCTTTTACCCGACGCAGCAGGGAGTATAAGCCTTGACGAACAGCTTAGAGGTGATGCTACAAATGGTTCGGGGTATATGTCTCACGAGTTAGTAGAACGAGGTGTAATTAACACTGGCACAGGGTTTATGCCAAATCAGAAACCTAGCTCGGGAAGTGCGATATACTTAACTGCTGGTGCCCCTTCGGGATATTACACTACCTACTTTACTTTAAGTGCCAACCATTGTTACTTTTTGCCTTTTTCACTGAATGCTAACGCTGGCGGTGGCGGTGTTACTGCTATTGACCACTTAGTTTTTACGACAGGATTTTCTGGAACAGTGAATGCAACTACAGTAGGAATGGGTATTTACAGTGTTAACAAGTATGGATATCCAAGCCAACGGGTCAGTCACGGGTCAATGACAAATTCAACCTCAAACAGCGTAGCGTCTGAAATTACACCGGATGTAACTAACATACCTAGTGGCAGGTATTATTTGGCGATTGCAAATTTGGGTGCGTCAAGCACTAGGGTTCAAGGAAATTATTCTAATGCATCGGGGGGTTCGTTTTATACTGATTGTTTCTCCGGTACTGTTAACTCTCCTAGAGGACGATCTTTGTACATTACAGATTTAACCGCGACAACTATGTCTGCTAGTTTTGCAAGTCAGACTACTTGGTATATAAATCAATATAGCCCACTTATGCATATTTTACTCGGCACTAGCTATTCTGGAGAATAAAAAAGATGCCAGCCAGACTTAAAAAACAAACTCAACATGCGGACGGCAGCAGCACAATCACGGAAATGGTGCTGGATTGGGAAGAAATACGAATAAATCGCGATTGGGCTTTGCAGACTTGTGACAAGTTTGCTTTGGGAGACATGTGGGATGATTTAACAACAGAACAAAAAGCAGAGTTTAAAGCGTTTAGAAAAACTTTAAGAGACATTCCTCAAACGTACTCAAATGCTGCTGATGTTGTATTTCCAGAAAAACCGTCTTGGTTAGGAATTGAAGTTAACGACGCAATTTTCACGGGGATTTAGATACTCTAATGTTTGGAGAACTGTGTTTAGCGGAAAGAGCGATAGCTGCTCAAGGCATTATAGATTTCGCTTCCTCCGAAATGATTGGCACGTTTACCAAAGTCAATGTTGGCTCTGGTATTTTAGCGGGTACATCTGAACAAATAGCCAGCTTTACTCAGTCTTCTGGTGCCACGGGTAACTTAAACGGTGCATCTGAACAAATAGCCAGCTTTACTCAGTCTTCCGATTCTCTTGTTGTTTTAACTGGTACATCTGAACAAATAGCCAGTTTTACTCAAACTTCCGTTGCGAACCGCGTAAAACCAGCAGAGTCAGAATTAGACTTTAGTTTTACTCAGTCTTCCGTTGCCGCGCTTGTTGCTTCGGGCATCTCCTCACAAATAGCCAGTTTTACTCAGTCTTCCGATGGGGTATATATAGGGGTAGGTAGTGGTGGTATAATTACCAGCTTTACGCAAACCTCTATCGCTAATTTGATTGCTTCTGCTATTGCAGAAATGGACGCTAACTTTACTTTAAGCACCCTTGCAGGTATCATATCACCAGCAAGTGCAACAATAGAGGCTGTTTTTGTTCAAAGCTCCTTGGGTGGGTTACTTCAACCTGCTACGGCTGAACTAAACGCAGTCTTTATAATGACAACGGATGGAGAGCTTCTTTGGGAGCGTATAGATCCTACCAATCCTTCGGAGAACTGGACACAGATAGCCCATAGTGGTGGTACATGGACAGCAATTGATGCTGGTGCTACAACAAACACATACACACAGATATCACACAGCGGTGGAACGTGGTCACAAATTGATGCTGGTGCTACAACAAACACATGGACGAATAGGGTGGTTTAAATGGCAAGTACATACACAGACAGTACCGGGATTGAAAAACCCGGCTCCGGTGAACAAGCAGGAACTTGGGGAACAACCACCAACAATAATTTCGACATAATTGATACGGCCCTTCACGGGCAGGTTGAAGTCACAATTTCTGGAGACACGGATTTAACGACAAGTGACGGAGCAACAAGTAACGGCGCTAACCCTGTCATTGTTCTTACAGGAAGCCACAGTTCTACGTTTGAGTTGCGAGTAGATTCGACAGCGGACAAACATTACAACATTAAAAATGAAACCAGCGCTGCATGCCGGGTTATATACAAAGGCCAAAGCTACACTACATCGAATGGTGTGGAGATTTTAGCTGGTGCATCAGCCGCTGTCACGGGTGCCCATCCGAATTTTAAAAGCCTGACTCAGACCACCGAAGTTGTTAAGGACACTTCTCCGCAACTTGGTGGCAACTTGGATGTAAACGCTAAGAACATTGTGTTTGGAGACAGCAGCGGAGCAAGTGATGACAGGCTTGCGTTCGGCGCTAGCACAGACCTTGAGATATATCACGATGCTACCGACAGTATAATTGACAACAGCACTGGTGCTTTAAAAATTCTTGGGGATGACATTCAAGTTAAGAATGGAGCTAATAACGAAACATCAGCTAAGTTTATTGCTGATGGGGCAGTTGAGCTATATCACAACAACGTAAAGAAGATAGAAACCACGGCGGACGGAGTGGACATTGTCGGAGACATAAGTCTAACTGGCGGCAGTGGTTGGCGTATTCATGTGGATGGTAACAATGAGTTAGTGTTTTCGTATGGCTCTGCGACTGTAGCGAAGATAGGAACAAACGGAGCGATTACATCAGAGAATGATGTAACGGCATTTGGCACTGTAGCGTAATGACTTTACCGGGTTCAGGAACGATATCAATGTCTGAGCTTCAAACAGAGTTTGGAGGCGACAATCCTATTTCTTTTTCTGAATACTATAAAAGTGGTGGCAATGGTTATGTTCCTTCTACAGTTCCTGATGCTGTCACTGCTGCCAGTCTATCTGGTAGTCATTCTACTAATCTTAGGGGTGCCCAGTACGGTGGCTATGACCCAGCGATAAATACTACAGTTCCTGAAACATACATATACAATCATCAAATGTGGGCGGACAACGGCAGCACGGGTTCTGTGAACATGACATTTACTGTCGACAAGACAGGCACTTATACTGTTTACTTTTACTGGTATTCATACGGTTTGACCGCTCCTGCTACGGTCACGGTACAAGGCAGCACAGTTTTTAGCGCAAGCTTAACTCCTTCGGGGGTTGGATCTACAGCCACAACTGGAACCTTTTCCGCCTCCGCTGGAAACACAATTGGTGTTGTTACCAGCTTTCCTTCAAGCGGCTGGGCTGGGCACTACATATATATTGGAGGAAGTTCCTACAACAACAGAAGTTTATCTTTCCCTGTTAATGGAGACATACCTGCAAGCGGTGTTACAAAACTAAGTGATTACTACGGTGGAAGGGCTACTTAATGCCTCTTACAAAATTACAATTTAGACCCGGTATTGTTCAGGATCTTACCTCCTACTCTAACGAAGGTGGGTGGAGAGATGGCGACAAGGTTCGATTTCGTCTTGGGTATCCTGAAAAGATAGGTGGTTGGGCCAAGTACACTTCGTCCACTTTTCTTGGTTCCTGCCGCGCTTTGCATAACTGGATTTCTCTTGATGGTTCTAACTTTCTTGGTCTTGGTACAAACTTAAAGTATTATCTAGAGGAAGGTGGCACGTTCAACGACATAACTCCTTTGCGTACTGGTTCTCCAACGAGTGCGGGGGTTGTGACTTTTAGCGCGGTTACGTCGGATCCATTTTCTAGCACAATTACTGTAACGCACACCAATCATGGAGCGGTGACGGGAGATTTTGTTACATTTTCATCCGCAGAAAGTCTTGGCGGTAACATAACTGCTAGCGTTTTGAACCAAGAGTATACTATCGATCAAGTTCTCAGTGCTAGTTCTTATGAAATTACAGCTAAAACTACGGCTGGAGTTACAGTAATATCTAATGCCAGTGATACAAAGAATGGTGGAAGCGGCGTAAGCACTGTGTCACTTTCTGGATCAGGTGTAGCTGGTACGGGAGTTGGAACTGTAACAGTTGGCACCGCTGGCACTGGGGTTGGTGCAGCTACGTTTAGTGCCCCCAGCAGCGATGGCATAGGAGTGGTAACCAAATCAGGTGTGTCCACCGGGTCAGCCACGCACACCGGAGTTACACAGACAACTTCTACTGGTGCTGGTGCTGGTGCTATTTTTACTGTTGTGGCGAACAGTGGAGACTACACTGTTACAATAACTACAGTCGGTTCAGGATATCTTATTGGAGATGAAATTCTTATCGAAGGTCAAAACATAGGTGGAGCTAAAGAAACAAATGATCTTACTCTTACAATAACAGCTTTAGCTGGATCTTCTGTTGGTTCAGCTACGCACAGTAATGTAGCGCAAGCTAGTACAAGTGGCTCCGGTTCCGCTGCTAGATTTCAAATTATAACAAACGGTGAAGGCGGATACAGTGTTTCTACAACAACGGTTGGCAGTAATTACGCTGTTAATGACACAGTAACAATTGCTGGGACAAGTATTGGTGGGGCTACCCCGGCAAACGATTTAGTTCTTACTGTTACCAGACTTTCAGGTAGAGCCTCTGCCAGCAGTACACAGACATTTACAGGAGTTACGCAAACCAGTACCAGTGGAAGCGGCAGTAATGCTGCGTTTACAATAACAACTGACGGCAGTAACGGAACTTATACTGTTGACGCTATAACCACCGTGGGTTCTGGATATGCGGCCAGTAACACAATAACAATTGCTGGCACAAGTCTAGGCGGAGCCACTCCGGCGAATGATTTAGTCCTTACTGTGGCTTCGATTAGCTCCGCAACATTTACTGTAACACAAGCCAGCACCAGTGGAAGCGGAACTGGTGCTCAGTTTAATATTGTTGTTAATGGTTCCGGTGCCTATTCATTGGATTCTATTACAGCGATTGGAACAGGGTACGCTGTAAATGACACAGTAGTTATTGCAGGAAATAACCTTGGTGGGTCAACTACCGCCAATGATTTAACACTAACAGTAACCTCTTTGGGGTCTCCAACGATTGCTTCTTATCAAATCAACATAGGATTAAATTCTACAGTTGGCGGAACAGGTTGGAGTGCGGGTTTGTACGGCGGTAGAACTTCTGCTCCTTTGCAAACGACGCTGAACGAAGGCAGCACTCTTTTAGCCAACGACGCTACAATTACTGTAACCAGCACCACAGGCATTGTAGCTGGTGACATTGTAGTGATTGACAACGAGTTGATCCTTGTAGGTTCTATTGGAACAGGTGGTGACGCTAATAAATTACTAGGTTGTACTAGAGGATACGCAGGGTCGGGTGCAAGTTCCAATGTAATTATTGCTGGTCCAACTGTAGCTGCCACTCATGCGGACGGTAGTTCAGTTATTTTAGTTAAGGGCAACGCTGATGCGGCAGATGATTTCTTTGGGTGGGGTGTTGCAGCCTCTGGTGGTTTGACAACCACCACTCAAATACGTCTGTGGTCACACGACAACTTTGGAGAAAACCTGCTTATAAATCCTCGGGACTCTTCAATTTTTTACTGGCAAAAGTCAACGGGAACAACTGCAAGAGCAGTGGAGCTATCCACAATATCCGGCACTAAAACAAGTGTTCCAACAGTTTGCAAACAGATTATGGTATCTGACAGAGACCGTCACGTTCTTGCTTTTGGTCCTGATGGCCTTGGTAGTTCTGCCACCGACACACAGGGAAATGGGGTTCAAGATCCATTGTTGATACGGTTTTCCAGTCAGGAAAACCCAATCGACTGGTATCCTGTAACGACTAACACAGCGGGAGACTTACGCCTTGGTTCGGGTTCTACCTTTGTAAAAGCTATTGAGACCAAGCGTGAGATCCTAGTATGGACTGACACTGCACTAACATCCATGCGGTTTATCGGGCCTCCCTTTACCTTTGGTCTACAGCAGCTTGCTTCTAATATAACTATCGCCGGACCAAACGCCGCTGTTGCCACAGAGGATTTTGTGTTCTGGATGGGTACTGATAACTTTTATGTGTACGCTGGTCAGACAGCGCAGCTACCATGTACTGTAAAAGAAAAAGTATTTAACGACATTAACTTAGAGCAGAACGATAAAATATACGCTGGTGTTAACTCAGAATTTAGCGAGGTGTTTTGGTTCTACGCATCAGCCGATTCTCAATCCAACAACAGATATGTAGTGTATAACTATCTGGATAAAGTGTGGTACTATGGCACACTTAGTAGAACAGCATGGTTGGACCGTGGAACTAGGGCCTTTCCTTTGGCTACAGCGGACGGTTATGTTTACAACCAAGAGTTCGGGCATGACGACGACGGTAGTGCAATGACATCATACATAGAGTCAGCAGTAATGGACATAGCTGATGGAGATCGATTTACTTTTATTAACAAAGTAATACCAGATTTAAGTTTTTCTGGTTCTACATCTATTTCTTCTCCTCAAGCCACGTTTACTATTAAGGCAAGAGATAACCCGGGCGCTAATTTTACTAGCACTGACTCTGGTGTAACAACAAGAACGCAGACTAGCCCGGTAGAAGAGTATACAACAGAGTTAAACATGAGGGCTAGGGGTCGTTCGTTTGCGTTAAGGGTTGAGTCAACCGCAGTTGGAGCTAAGTGGAGACTTGGTAGCCCGAGAGTAGATCTTCGTCAGGATGGGAGGCGTTAGTGTCTAGTAATCAGATAGCACCGCCAAGATTGCCTGAAGCTCCATCTGAGTACAACGCTGGATATATGACAGACCTTATCCGTGCGTTAGAAATATTTATTGCACAAGAGCGTAATCCCGGGGGTATTCGTGCCTCCACTGCAACATTAACAGGGTTGCCCACAAGCGCTACTGGACTTGAGGTGGGCGCACTGTATAATGACTCAGGCACTGTAAAGATTGTGACATAGTATGGCGTTATTTGGTGATCTTGGAAAAGCATTAGGTTTAGGTAGCGGTGAAGATCTGCTGCCGATTATTGGTACGGCTGCTGGTTTTTACTTCGGTGGTCCTATGGGTGCATCCCTTGGTTCTGGGTTGGGTAGTTTAGCTGGCGGTAAGTCAGTTAACGACGCACTTACCAATGCTGCACTAGCTTACGGTGTGACCTCCTTTGTATCTCCAAAGGTAATGAGCTCCAGCGCACAGGCCAACACAGGTATGTTTGGGCCTAATGTTTTGCAAGATAAGCTGTACGGTATAGAACAAGTTGCTGATCCTTCAATGTTAACTGGTAACTTAACCGAAGGAATGACCACCGGGGCTAGAAAAAGCAGCGGGTTGGGGGGTTTCTTTGACGATTTTACAATGAAAGATGCTTTTTTAGCATCCAGCTTGGCAGGAACTGCACTACAAGCACTTGAGAAACCTGAAGAAGTAACACCTCAAAGAGATCCGGTAGGTGGAACCATACTTGGTTCCGTATACGGTCCTTTAACAGACAAAGAGTATGACATCACCAACCCAGTGGAAATGTCAGAGTACAACGAAGAAGTGAATAAGTTTTACGAAGATGATTTTAAGTATGAGGTCAATGAGCCAGTAAACAGAGCTCACGGCGGGGCTATGTACGAGCACAATAAAATGGACTATGATACCCCTATAACGGGTGAGGTTAGCGGCCCGGGAACAGGAACATCTGACTCTGTCCCTGCCAGACTATCTGATGGTGAGTTTGTTCTAACAGCGGACGCTGTTCGTGGCGCAGGTGGCGGAGATAGAGATATCGGGGCTGCACGTTTATATGATATGATGTCGGAATTGGAGGCCGCAACGTAATGGCAACACAAGAAGTCACTCAAAGAATGGCTCCTTTTCAGGAGGAGTTTCTAAAAAAGCTTTACGATGATGCACTTGCACTTGGCGAGACTAAAATGCCATATGCGGCGCAAGAACAGTATGGGCTTTCTGCCGAGCAACAAAAAGCTGCGACTCTGGCTGACTCTGGACTTGGGTCATACTTACCTTTTTTACAGCAAGCTCAAGGGGCAATGACGCAGGCAGGGGCTTTCGCACAACCGGGCGCAGCGCAACAATTTATGAATCCTTACGAGGATCAAGTTGTTCAGCAAACAATGTCTGACATTCAAAAAGCGGGTCAGCAGCAACAGAATCAACTAAGTTCTCAAGCTTCTAACGCAGGGGCTTTCGGGGGATCACGATTCGCAGTAGGTCAGGCAGCACTAGGTGAGGCTAATTTACAAGAACAATCTCGTGCAGCAGCAAATATTAGACAACAAGGATACGCACAGGCTCAACAAGCTGCACAAAATGCGGCACAATTGCAGGCGCAGCAGGCAGGGATGTACGGGACTTTGGGTGGTCAGGCGCAGCAGATGGGTGTGCAGGACATAAACACATTGTTGGGTATTGGGGGCCTTACTCAGCAAATGGGGCAACAGGGTTTAGATTTTGCTAGACAAAACGCTCTGCAAAAAATGTCCGAACCTTTCCAAAGGATTGGTTTCTTGTCGGATCTGTTTCGTGGTGTTCCATCCGCGCAGCAAACCGTAACTACAACAACCCCTTCTCCTAGCACGGGGTCGCAGCTTGCGGGTCTTGGTATTGCGGGTCTTGGTTATGCTGGTGCTTACGGTTAAATGGAGTTAAAAAATGGCTATAACTAGCATAAGAAACAGGTTAAAAGAGTACCAGAATAGTCCTGTATTACGGCGTAATGCTTTTCGCAATAGAGGCATGGATATGGCAGACAGTCGTGGTGCCACCGGACTTCTGGCATCCAGCCCTGAATTAATTAACGCAGTGGTTCAAAATCAAATTCAACCGTCTGCTACCCCTGCTAACTTCATGGGCTTTGATCAACAGCCGGGTGCAGCGGCTGTTGATCCAATAACAATTCCTGTTATGCCCGAAGACGGTGGTCCAGTAGCTGATCCTGAAGAAAATCCTGTGGTAAGGTCGAGGGAACCTCTTTTGCCGAAACGCAAACCATCGGAGACAGCTACACAGCCACTGGTTGAAAGCGGAAAACCCGCCGAGGATCCTCCTAAGAAAAAACCAACCGGCTCTAAAGCTGACGCGGCTCTTAAAAGCTTTACAGACAAGTTGTCTGAGCTACGAGGAACTAAAACTTCAAAAACAAAAAAGGATCGATTGAAAGAGGCGAAAGAATTTTTGAAGGAGGCTGGTGTGTCGGACGTAGATGACATCAGAACATCTAAAGACTTCATGCTTATGACTTTAGGTCTTAACATCGCAGCAGGTCAGTCAGGAGATTTTCTTACAAACGTAGCTGGCGGTGCTAAAGAAACCCTTGGTACGTTTGGTGAGCTAAAAGCTAAAGAGAAAGAGTCAGAACGTGCCATTAATTTAGCCGCCGCTGAAATGGCTAAAGCTGATGCCGACGCAGCCGCTGCTCGTGGTGCAAAGATAGACGAAGCAGAACTAGCAATGCTGACGAAACAATACGAAACAAGTCTTGGCCCGGATGATTTACAAATAGCTAGAGTTGTGGCGGCAGAGAATAACATATCTGTTCTTGACGCACTCAAACAAATAAAAGGTTCCAAGAGTCAAACAGCTAGTTCCATAATTCTAGCTTCCATTCAAGCAGACTTTCCTAACATTAAAGGATATTTTCTGCGGCAGCTTAATACCGCAGGCGGTTTAAAATACATAGGTGAGAATTTCACTGAAGCGGCTATTGCTGATGGACTGGGTGTAGATATAAGCACACCAGAAGGTAAAAGAGAAGTTGATGTGTTTATGGGTATAGCCAGAAATGCGCCGCCA